>ERZ869936.2487-NODE-2487-length-10765-cov-3.190383_pt1 | contig 10765 bp, 9 predicted proteins | sample MGYA00520876_ERZ869936 | MGnify/ENA primary metagenome ERZ869936 (study PRJEB32218, sample SAMN09650985) | biofilter metagenome | isolation source: enrty point of leading RO module | place: Saudi Arabia: Thuwal, RO plant located on Red Sea | collected 2016-02-17 ... | reverse complement strand
AGGACGCGGACTTTCTCCGGCTGCCAGTGACGGTACATGTAGATCTCGTCCTTGATGACGAAGTCCTGCCCGAACGGCTGAACGCAGACGTTGTCCGGATCATGGTTGATGAGCGTCACTGTGGAACCGGAATTCCACGGATGCTTGATGAACGTCCCGCCCATCATGTCCCAGTACGGTTCGTATTCGTGGAACGTGTCCGCCGCCGAGTGGAATCCGAGCACGCCGTGCCCTTTCTTCGGCAGCCATTCTTGGAAGAAGTAGTCGCGGTCGGCCTCGGCGATCGGCAGATCGCCGGTCGTGTAGAACGCGACGATGTCGTAGTTCTTCAGATTCTCTTCGGTGAAGTCCGCCGCGCAGTCCTGCGTGCAGTCGACCTCGAAGTGACCGGTCTGCTGACCAAGCTGGATCATCGCAATCTCGGCCGGCGCGAGTTGACCTTCCGGGCGCGTCACCGAGCCATGCCGGAAACCGATGCTCTGCGTGACAAACAGCACCCGGGCCGGCTTGTCGGCTGCTTCGGCAACCGCCGAAATAACGAGTCCCAGAAGTGCGACGAATACAAACCGCAAAAACGCAGAGCGCGACATGGAGTCCTCCTGCTGTGTGGTCTTCTCAAGACCTGCATCATACGCGACCGGGCCGGGAATTCCGAGTTCGGGAGACGCGGCGGTTTGTGCAAAAAAACGATGATATCGCCGTCACCAGCGGTCGATCGGTCCGGACGGCACCGGGACATGCACGTCGGTGAGGACGCCGTCGCGGCCACCGCGGGCCGGGCCTTCGCGGCGGACCTCCCCCAGCAGGGCATCGAATCCCTCGCGTGTCGTAATCGACTGAAACTGGTGCCGCAGTGCCGCGCGGACCCGGAGTCCCTTGAGATACCAGTGGGCCATCTTGCGGAACATGCGCAGCGCACGTTCCGCCCCGTGACGGTCCTCCAGGTAACCGAACTGCCGGACCATCAGCTCGATCCGTTCGTCGAACGTGCCGGCCGGCGTGAAACAGCCGGTGGTCTCCCAGTCGCGCAGTTGCCGGAAGATCCAGGGGTTCGCGAGAGCGCCCCGTCCGATCGCGATTCCGTGGCAACCGGTGTCGGCCAGCATGCGGCGCGCGTCGGCGACGTTCCGGACATCGCCGTTGCCGATGACGGGAATCGAGTCCACCGCCTCAACGACGGCTCGAATGCCGTCCAGACAGACCGATCCGGTGAAGCCCTGCGCCCGTGTGCGGCCGTGGATCGCCACCGCGGCAACGCCGACCTGCTCGAACTCGCGCGCGAATCGCGGCGCCGTCAGTTGCGATTCGTCCCACCCCAGCCGCATCTTCACGCTCACCGGGACCGGCACGCCCTCCACAACTGTTTGAACGAGCCGCACGGTGTCGGAGACGCGACACATCATGGCCGACCCGGCGCCACCCTTGGTAATCCGGTCCACCGGGCAGCCCATGTTGATGTCGATCGAATCGACGCCAAGCTCCGCGAGCATCTGCGCCGCGTCGCGCATCACGTGCGGCTCGTATCCGAAGATCTGGACCGCAAACGGCCGATCTTCCGGGCAGGACTCGATCAGTTGCAGCGACTTGGCGCTCCCCTCCAGCAGTCCCCGCGCGCTGACGAGATCGGTCGTCCCGAGCCCCACGCCCCCGAGTTCCCGGCAGATGCGACGAAACGGCAGGTTCGTAAACCCGGCGAGCGGGGCGAGCAGGTAGCGCGACGGCAGCTTGAGATTTCCGTAACTCAGCGGCGCCGGAAACTCGAGCCGGGGCGGCAGCGCGGCGGAGTCAACGGCGGTGCTCATTCGAAGTGCTGACGGCGGGCGATGCGGGGTGATCTGCAGTGAACGATTCGCAACGCCAGTCTAACGACGCGGCTGCCGCCGGGGCGACCCCGTTGAAACACCTGTTCTCGCGGGGATTGGCGACGCGGCACCGGGAATCTTCGTCACCAGACATGCTGGTGACCGGTCTTGTGGGGTTTGTGTGATTGTGCCACCATTCCCGCCCTCTGACCGTAGTGTGGGCAAGTCCCCGTCATGTTTCGGTTTGCGCCACTGTGATCTTCCGTCGTGCTGAACGTCCGGAGCGAGTCTGGTTGCAGCGCTGTTGCAGCGTACTGCTGGGACTCGCCGTTGCCTGCGGCAGCCCCGGCTGCACGATGCTGCGGTCGCCGGAAGCGTCCCGGCTCCCCTCGAAGCATACGGTGCGCCGCGAGATGCTGCGGATTCGTTCCGACGCGGAAATCACCGAAGATGACCCGCGCATCATCGAGCTGTATGCACTTCGCGACGAGGTACAATCGCTGCTCCATCTCCCCGAGCAGCGGCGATCGGTGAACGTCTACCTGTTCCGCGACGAGGTGCGGTACACCCGCTACATGGAATCACGGTACCCGAACCTGCCGGCACGGCGGGCATTCTTCATCGGCACTCCGGGGGAACTCGCCGTCTACGCCTACTGGGGCGCTCAGGTCCGCGAAGACCTGCGTCACGAGTACACGCACGGACTTCTGCATGGCTCACTGACGCACGTCCCGATATGAGGCGCCCGGCCGGGTGAACGGCGATCACGCCAACGGCCTGGCCGAAATGCTCCTCAACGGCTGGCGACCGGACCTCCGGCGTCTCGAAAGACTGGACGACGTCGCGGAGATGCAGCGCGCCGATTACCAGGAGTCGTGGGCCTGGATTCACTTTCTGCTGAATGAGTCCGACGCTTCGCGCGACATTCTCTTCAGCTACCTCTCCGAACTGGAGTCCCCGGTGACGCCGCCGTCGTTCGCGTCGAAGCTGGCCATCGAAATGCCCAGTGCCGAGAAGCGGCTGACGGCCTACATCTCCAGCGCGCTCGATACGGGCGTCGCGCGCGTGACGATCTCGTCCGTCGGTGAGTAGCGCCGCACGCCTACTGCGAGCGCAATAATCCGGCGGATGATTCGAAGAACTTGCGTCGCCGCTGCCGGGATTGAACGTCGGTGTTCTCGTGCGCGACTTCGATGTCCCGCAGGTTGGCCGCGCAGATGCGGCAGCCGACCGTCTGCAGATGAAACTGAATGTACGATGTGAGTTCGTCGTCCAGGGTCCCCAGCAGGTAGCTGCCCAACTGGCTGCGGGACAGGCAGCTCAGCCGCTCGCGCCGCCAGATCTCTCCGACGGTGTGGCCTCCCTGGTCGCGGCGGCGCGTCAGGACGTTCGCCTTCTGCCGCAGCGACGAAGACGCCCGCAACTCCTTCTCGACGACGGCCGCCCGCTCGGGCGAGAGCATCTCCTCGAGATAGGCCAGCAATTCCGCATCAGAGACCGAAGGGGATGTCATCCACCGGAGCCCAAAGGGGTCGATTGTCCGCGCAGTGGCAGATTGTATCGGCCGGCGAGACCGAATGCATCACCGGCAGTCACGCACTCATCACAGGACGCGCACCGGCGCGATCCGCGCCACGGCTTCCCGACCATCTCAGGTAAACCGCGAGGCCGATTCCCGCCGCAAGGATTCCCATGCTGTAGAACTGGGAAATCGTAAACCGCGTGCCGAGCTGGCCCATCTCGTCGTTCCGCAGGAACTCGATCAGAAACCGCGTGATCGCGCACAGGATGCAGCCCAGGGCCAGCACATCGCCGGGCCGCGTCCGCACCCGGAAATAAGTGGCGGTGATGAACGCCAGCAGGAACCCGTCGATCGAACTGTAGATCTGCGTCGGATGCAGCGGCATGGTGCCGGCCGCCAGTCGGTCCACGAACCCGCGCTCGACCAGCGCCTCAAACGGTACGCTGCCCGCGGGAAACGAAATCCCCCAAGGCAGGCTGCACGCGTCGCCGAAGCAGCAGCCGTTGAGCAGGCATCCCAGACGACCGAACCCGATGCCGACGAAGATCGATGGGACAATCACGTCGGCAAGCGGCAGCGGGGCAATCTTCCGCCGGGCGCAGAATCCGAAGTATCCGACGGCGCCGCCGGCCAGCGCGCCGATCAGCACCAGCCCTCCCTGGGAAAGGTTCACAGCGGCGAACAACCGCGCCGCGCCGGTTAGCGGGCGCCCGGAGATGTCGACAAACACGTGGTCGCCGTACTGCGCAAGATACGCCAGTCGGCCGCCAATGATCCCCGGGATCACGAGCCAGTAGCCCATGTCGTACATGATGTCCGGATCGATCCCCGCCAGCCGGGCCTGCCGGCGCGCCAGCGCCAGGCCGGACATAACTCCCAGCAACAGCATGAATCCATAGCCGAACACCGGCAGACTGCGGAACGGCAGCAGGGACGTCACTCCCGGGATGGACAGCACGATCAGGATCGCCGCCCAGATGCCGGCCTGACGCGTGTGGGCGCGCGACCATTGCCGTCCGTCCACCCACCACTGCGCCGCCGTCCAGACCACGCCGACGATCAGCAGCAGGATGCAGATGCCCACGAGCGGAAAACCGGTTTCGGCATCGGTCGCCCAGCATGCCCACGGTTGATCGAACGCAATGCGAAAGAGTGTTTGGCGCATGAGATGGTCTATGGACGATGGTCGACGGACGATGGCGACGGAGACTGCCCAGTGAGATCGACGAGGCAGTTGTCGATGAGGCGTGTTTGGCCGACGCGGGCCGCGAGGAGAACCGCCATCCGCGGCTGTGACTCGGAGATCGGTGCGAGCGTTTCCGGATCGACGATCGCGATGTAGTCGGGAGCAACCAGCGGCTCGGCGTCGAGCATTGTTTTCAATTCGGCACTCACGGCCGCGATATTCGCATTCGGCGATGACAGTTGTTCATCGGCCCGCTGCAGGCATCGCGACAAGACCGTCGCGGCCTTGCGTTCATCGGCGCTGAGGTAGGCATTCCGGCTGCTGAGCGCCAGACCGTCCGGCTCTCGAATCGTCGGACAGGTGACAATCTCGACCGGCACATCCAGGTCGCGGACCATTCGCCGCAGACCGGCCTGCTGCTGAAAGGCATTCGGCCCGAAGCAGGCGACATCCGGCTGCACGATATTCAACAGCTTGAGGACGATCGTCGTGACTCCGCGAAAATGCGTCGGCCGCGATGCTCCTTCCCAGCGCTCCGACAACTCGTCCACGGTCGCCCAGGTGCTGAAACCCGGGGGGTACAGCGCATCGGCCCCTGGCAGGAACACCACGTCCACCCCGGCGCTGCGGCACGCGCTCAGATCGGCTTCCAGCGGGCGCGGGTACTGCGCGAGATCCTCCTGGGGAGCGAACTGCGTCGGGTTGACGAAGATGGTCACGACCACGAAATCCGACAATTCGCGAGCCCGCTCGACGAGGCTCATGTGCCCCTGGTGCAGCGCGCCCATGGTCGGCACGCACCCGATTCGCTTCCCGCTCGCGCGCGCAGCCGCAACCAGACGACGCAAGTCGTCGATCTGCGTCGTGACGGCAAAGGTTTCGGCGACGTTCATGAATCCACATTGCACGCTGTCGGTGAGCGTCGGCCCGCGGGCGACGAACGCACTCACGGTCGCGTGTCAGAATTGTATGACGCGTCCGCTGCAGCCGGTAACCCCTTGGAATCGATTCCCGGCGAGCTTCCCGAGCGCCCGTAACCGTCGAAACCGAAGATCGCCGAGTCGGCCGGAATCCCCGAAGCCTGCCCGGCGAACGTAAACTCCGCCGCCTGCAGCCCCTCTATCCGGACCCCGTCCGACGGCAAAGCACGGCGCTGATTCGGGGCAATCTGTAACGCAAACAGTTCGGCGACGGGACGCACCAGCGATCCTTCGCCGGTGATCTGCAACCGCTCCGGCCAGTCGTCCGGCGCGGCGAGTCCGGTGAACTGGACCAGTGCCGAGTGATCGACTTCGGCGACGCTGTTCTCGAGCGACAGGGTGAGCAACTTCGGGAATCGGTCGCCCGAGATCTGGCGGACGTCCAGCATCGGGCTGGCGCCGCGCAACGTGACGCGTCGGGCGACGACGTCCACGGAATCCGCTGAAGTCCCTGCGGGGGCAATCTGCAGCAGTGCGCCCGAGCCGACGTGCAGCACGTTGTCGAACGTGGTGCTCAACGGAAATCCCTGGACCAGCAGTGCCGGACCGCCGCCGGTGAACACCGAATGAGTGACGATCGACCGCGTGACGATGCCGGCAGAGCCGGATGAGCCGGCGCCTGGCAGCGTCCAGGTGACGGCCGGCCGGCCGTGGACGCCGTCGTTGTGGAGTCGACAGCGCTGCATCGCGAATTCCGCGGCCTGAATCTGCATCAACGGAGAAACCTCGTCCGCGATTGCAGCGGCGTCGGCGCCGCCTCGTCTGAGTTCGATATTCTCCAGAATGAACGTCTTCGCCCGGACGCGCAGCGGCTGTTCATCCGTCAGGATGATCGCCGGTTCTCGGGCTGATCCCCGAATGCGCAACCGTTGCTCGACCGCAATGTCGCGTGCGCCGTAGGGCCCCGGTCCGCTCAACTGAATCACTCCGTCGGCATCGGGCGCCGGCAACGGTTGCAGACCCGCATCGATCTTCGGCGCCGGCGCGGATTCAGCCGACGGATCGGTCGTCGCCACGGAATTCGCGGGCTTGTGCCGCGTGATGCTCAGCAGCTCCGAGCGTGCACCGGGCATCATCAGCACGACGCCTCCCGCAATCAGCAGCAGGATCCCGGCTGCAAGCGCCTTGGGTCCGCCGGGCGCCGCTTCGCGTTCGTCCGGATCCGAGGGCAGGGCGGCGTCGCTGCCTTCCATCGCCCGCGCGAGTTGACGCTGCGTCGCGCGCCGCAGCTTCTGAAGTTCCGTGCAGACCTCCCGGAAACTGTCCGGGCGTTCCGCGACCGACCGGCTGGTCAATCGCAGGAGCAATTCCGCAAGCGGCGCCGGAGTGTCGGGCGCCCATTCCCTCACGTCGGGAATCCGCTGCGACTGATGCGCGGCGAGTTTGGCCAGCGGGTCGCCGTGCGGAAACGCCGGCCGGCCCGCGAGCAGCTCCCACAGCAGACAGACGCGCGCATACATCTCCGACGCCCGCGTGGCCGACTGACCAACCTCCATCAGCTCCGGGGCGACGCCGTCACAGTCGTCGGGCGGCACCGCCGCATGGATCGTTCGCTCAGGAAACAGCGCAATCCGCAGCCCCGGGACCAGCAGCACCACCTGTCCGCGACCGGTCAGGACAACGTTTCTCAGCCGCAAGTCTCCATGAATGCTGTCCACGCTCTCCAGGGCCGCGAGCGCTTCGCTGATCTGCAGCGCGGCAGCATCCGCGAAGCGGGGCGAAAACCGGCCTCGGCGAACAAGCAACTGCTGCAGCGTCGGACCGGTCGTCCACGGACTGGCGACCCACAGTTGACCGCCCACGGTCTCCGACCCCGAGAGCGACGCCAGCCCGGGGTGCGCCAGCGCCGCGGTCCGATTCAGGAACCGGCGGAGTCGTTCTTCGGCCGCGACGGGCGAGTCGAGTTCCGCGTGGTGCCGGCTCAGCAGATACGGGGCCGCCGAGTCGCGGCGTCGCGCCTGATAGTGGACAAACTGCCCGTCATCGGACGCCCGGTTCATCAGCACGAACGGGCCGACGACGAGCCGGTCGGGATCGTCGGAACCAAGAACGTCGGCCTGAAAGGCGGTGAGCTTCCGGGTCTGGACGAGCGCATCGAGCCAGACGGTCTCAAACGTCGGGATATCCCGCGCCAGACGACGCACACGCGAGCGGCACCGGTGCAGGTCGCGCGGCCGGCACAGTCCGGCGCCGACCAGGCGTTGAACAAGTTGCGGCGACGGAGGATCCATGTGCGCCCGGGCGTACCAGCCTCATGCTGGGGGAATGGGAGCGTGTTATCCCACTTCTGCCAAGGGGGAGCAAGACGAGGAATTGAAGGCGAAAGCGTGCTGCAAGCGAGTGCTGCGTAGTTACTTCCAGCCAATGAGCATCAACCAGCACGCGTGACTTACGCCAGTTCCGGCAACGGTCGGTGTTCCCCCACCAGATACTGCGGCCGGCCGGCCAGATCGGTCAGTTGTGGGATCGAAACGTCGATCCCCATCCGGTCGTAGAGCGTGGCGAAGACCTCACGGAAGTGGACCGGGCGCGAGAGCGGCTCTTCAGCCCAGCGGGTGGTCGAGCCGATCACCTGCCCGGGCTTCATTCCCCCTCCGGCGACGAGAGCGGTCCCGACCTTCGGCCAGTGGTCGCGGCCGGCGTTGCCGTTGATCTTCGGCGTCCGCCCGAACTCGCCCCACATCACCACGGCCACGTCGTCGAGCAGGCCCCGCTGGTCCATATCGGTCAGCAGCGCCGAAAGTCCGATGTCGAGCAGCGGCAGCGCCCCGCGGGCTTCACTGAAGCAGTCCTTGTGCCAGTCCCAGTTGTAGTCCCCCTGCAGCATGCGCCCGAACGGCCACCGGCAGAACGCCATCGTCACGCACCGCGCGCCGGCTTCGACGGCGCGGCGGGCGAGCAGGAACTGGTCGAGCAGCGTCTTGCCCTGCCGCTCGCCGGGATAGGTGTCGTCAAGGCCGTACATCTCCCGCACGCGCGGTTCCTCGCGGCTCAGGTCGAGGGCCTCCGCCAGCCGGGACGAAGTCAACACGTCCAGCGCCTGACGATGGAATTCGTCGATCCCGTCGGCGAATCCCCCGCGATCGACCTCGCGTCGGAACCCGTCGAAACTGGCCAGCAGCGTCTGCCGGTCGGACAGTCGGCCGGTGCTGACTCCGTTCAGTTGAATGTTGCGACGGTCGACCGCCTGCACTTCAAACCCGGAATGGGCCGGCCCCAGAAAGCCGGGCTGACCGGGCGGCACGCGCAGAATGAACCGCGCATCGGGATCGACCGGCGTCAGGTCGATGCAGGTCGGCACCCCGCTGACAAGCGGGCCGAGCTTGCGCGAGAGAATCGCCCCCATCGACGGCCACCCGCCCGGCGGAAAACCGGGCACCAGCGGCGAGGACGCCATTTCACGGTGCGATTCCCAGCCGGTCGTGCACCAGTGGGTATTGTGATCGTCGAGAAACCCGACCAGTGAGCGAATGACGGTGTACTTGTCTGCCTGACCCGCCAGCCGCGGCATCAACTCGCAGATGTCGAACCCGTCCACGTTGGTCGGAATCGGCCGGAACTCGCCGCGAATTTCGGCCGGCGCATCGGGCTTCAGGTCGAACGTGTCGATGTGCGTCGGTCCTCCAGGCAGGAGGATCATGATGACGCTCTTCAGCGGCCGGCCCGTGGCCGCTTCAGCCTGCTGGCGAAGAATCTCCGGCAGCGCCAGTCCGCCGAGTCCCAGACTGCCGATCTGCAGGCACGCCCGGCGGGACAGACCGTCACAGTAACGGGATCGTGGTCCTGGAATGGAAAGCATCGGCGGAGTCCTCCGCGACGGAACGCATCAATCTCAGTTAATGTATGGTGTGCGTTCGCAGGACGCAATGTTGGTCGCGAGCTGATCGCAATTCGACATTCTGGCACTGGTCAATTGTTCGGGGGCGCCTCTCGGGAAAACCCGAATCATCGTTGAGCCTCGTCAATGCTGCGATTACCGTGCACAGAGACCGTGATGATCGGCGCCTGATCTGGCGCCTGCATCGCCCACTTCTGTGAAGCGCGAAGATGCGCATGATGCGGACATCCGATTGTCTGCAACTCCGGCGGTGCTCTCTGCCGCTGTGGGGCCATGGCTTTCATTTTCAGACACGAAGGGGGGAATTCCATGCGGCTGCGAACCTGCTTCCAATTGAGTCTGCTGGCAGCAATCGTGATCGGGGCTTGCGTGCTGAATGCTGAGCGCGCCGCAGCGGGCCACCGAATTCACTGCGACGGCTACTGGTCAGGGTACCTCTTCGACTACGGCGGCGATGATCAGGAGGGGGACTGCCCGTCGTGGGGAGAATGGCACGTGTCAATCAACACCAAAACCGGCGAGTTCAACTTCCACTTTCACGGAGACACCGACGACTACTACTGCTTCGGCGAGCATGACACGATCTACGAGTATGCGCCGGAGTGGGTCGACGAGGAACTGCGGTACGAATGCGGGGCATGCATCGTCTATGCGGAAAAGACGCACTACCGCATCAGCGACGACGGGCGCGTCTTCCTGAAAGTCAAAGGTTATGTCGTCCCTTGTGACGACGAAGTCCCTTGTGACGACGAAGAGAACGAGGCGCCGCCGCCGGCTTGAGACATTCCCGGACGCATCGCCGGCGTCATTCCGCCGAGATCGGCTGCACCCACGACGCCTGCGTGATCAGCAGATTGAGGGCCGCGTACGAGACCGCCTGGTTGGTCGCGTACGCGGCCGTCTTGTTGGCCGGCAGCGTCGCCTGAACGGCGTCGCCGACGAGGAACGTGTTGAAGTCCTGTTTCAGGTTCTTGTACCCGGCCGTCGTCTCACAGACGCACATGTCCGCGTGGTACCCGCACAGCAGGACGTGCTCGACTCCCTGGCCCTGGAGAAACTCTTTCAGCGCCGGGTACTCCTGCCGGTCGTACAGCACCACGTCGTTGTCATCGACGTCGATCGTGCTCATCACCGGGATCGGCAGGTCCCAGAAACCTGCGCCGTTGTAGTGCACCGACGAATCAATCCCGGGAAACGCCCGGAAGTAGTCGATCGCCGGCTTCCCCGTCTTCAAAGGAATCTCGGCCGGAATCGGCTCGCCCCCGTATTCAAAGCTGGAGAGGGCCTTCGTCAACTCCTCGCGCGCCGCCTTTCGCTCCTCGGCCGTCGGAGTGGCGGTGGTCGAGCGATACAGCTTTGTGCGAATCGGATCGGGCTTGTTCGGCAGGCTGTAGAGCACCACCTTGACCGCCTCACGGTGTGCCTTCAGAAACGGAT
>ERZ869936.2486-NODE-2486-length-10767-cov-9.243372_pt1 | contig 10767 bp, 13 predicted proteins | sample MGYA00520876_ERZ869936 | MGnify/ENA primary metagenome ERZ869936 (study PRJEB32218, sample SAMN09650985) | biofilter metagenome | isolation source: enrty point of leading RO module | place: Saudi Arabia: Thuwal, RO plant located on Red Sea | collected 2016-02-17 ... | reverse complement strand
AATGCAGCCGCTGCAGAGGTCGCCGGATACAAAGACATCAAAAAGATGATTATGGACGCTGTAGGCGTTGCACGTCGTTTAGGGGTTGACATTTCTACGGGAAATGATAAAATAGGGGATGAGGAAGCTGTAGACCTGCTCGTATCTAAGGGCGAAGTCTATATTGAGCCTACCCTCGCAAAGATTATTGGCTACGACGTTCTCGAAAAGATTAACAATCGCGGTAAACGCGAAGTAGCCCGCCGCCAACAAGAAGCCGAACAACAGCAACAGGCTCCTATGCAAGAAGGCGGTTTCGTAAAAAAAAAGTTCGCATCCGGTGACAAGGTAACAGTCTACAGGGGTGAACCTCTGGTTAAGACTCCCGGTTTCTTAGAAACAATGGAGCCCCTTGATATCGACAAGGATGTACAAGGGAAGTGGTACACCAAAGACATAAACCGCGCAAAGGGCTACGGTAACGTTATCCGCAAGATGGAAGTAACCGTAGACGAATTACTGGACGGTTTTGAACGTGCTGCTTCGTATCACGGTGAACGTGCTGAGATGTTTGGCCGGGGTCAAAAAGAGATGTACACCCAAAAGGCTAAGGACTTCATCAACAAAGTTAGCGAAGAACTTCGTGATGGCAAACGCACCGTTCAAGAAATCGCCGCGCTGACAGAGGGTATATTCCCTGAAGCAAAAGACCGAGCCAAAGTAGCTCTGGTCGAGACATTCAAACAAAGCCCCGCAAGTGCCGCTGCACTTGTTACTGGTGGCATTATGAAACAAGCTGCTAAGTTGGCAGGACCTGTGGGTGCTGTCATGGCAGTTGGGGAGTACCTAGCGGGCTCCGGCCTTAATAAAGGCGAAGAAGAAATGCTCAAAGAGCTAACGGCTGATGATGTTCAGCCACAAACGGATTCTTCCGGGTTCGTCCCGAAGAACTAAGAGATAGCTACCCGTCGCCAACGGCCCTATCTATTAAACTACCGAAGCAGCTACCCGCCACGCATGTAAACGCCCTGCGGCCCTGCAAAGGAGAAGTACAATGGCAAAAGTAAGAGGCCACCGCGCCAACAAACCAAATGATTCCTTCGGAACAATCAACAACACAAACCTCTATCGCGGCAAGTATCGTGACGACGTATATGTAGACGACGATGATGAGGAAGTGGTAGAAGCCCAAGCGGACCCCTCTCAAGAAGAAGAGGCTACTCCCAAAGAACAAGGTTTCTCCGAACAGTCTGACAAAGAAGAAGTAGACTACAAGAAGCGATATGACGATCTCAAACGCCACTACGACAGCAAGCTTGCTGAGTGGAAGGATGAGAAAGCCGCTCTCGCATCACAAGGCGAAGCATCCCCAGAACTAGATGCCCTGACTCGTCTCAAAGCTCCTAAGAGCATGGAAGAGTTAGAGCAGTTCAAGGAGCAATACCCAGATGTCTACGGTGTTGTTGAAACAATCTCTGCCCTGAAAGCGGACTCACACGTTAATGAACTTCGTAGTGAAGTTGAGCAACTGCGTGCTCGTGAACAGGAAATGGAAGTACAGAAAGCCTACCAAGAGCTTCTGCGTTACCACGAGGACTTTGATGACCTCCGCAATGACGACAAGTTCCTTGCTTGGCTGGATGAACAACCTTCGTCTTTGAGCGATGCTATTTACAAGAATAACACCGACGCAAAGATGGCAGCGAGAGTTATTGACCTTTACAAGGCTGACAGTGGTTTGTCGAAGAAGAAGAAAAGCTCCAACGCTTCTGCTGCCGAAACAGTCACCCGCACACAAGCTAAAGATGTGAACGCTGGTGATGGCAACAAGAAAACTTGGAAAGCTTCGGAGATTGGCCGCATGAAACCGCATGAGTTTGAAGCTATGGAAGCAGAACTCGACGCGGCTCGTGCAGAAGGGCGCATTGACTATAACGCTTAACCATTTAACAAAGGAAGAGAAAAATGGCTTTCGATAGTGCATCGGGTTATAATAACCTGCCTTCCGGTAACTTTACACCGGAAATTTTTAGCCAAAAAGTTCTCAAGTTCTTCCGCCGTGCTTCGGTAGCAGAAGATGTTACGAATACCGATTACGCTGGTGAAATTGAAAACTATGGCGACACCGTTCGGATCATTAAAGAACCGACCATTACCGTATCTAGCTACTCACGTGGCTCTGTGGTAAACCCGCAAGACTTGGCCGATGACCAAATTACTATGGTTGTTGACCAAGCAAACGCTTTTGCGTTTAAGATTGACGACATTGAAGAGCGTCAGTCTCACGTTAACTTTGAAGCTCTTGCAACTTCTTCGGGTGCATACTCGCTGAAGCGTAAATACGACGCAAGTGTTCTTCAGGCAATGGCTGACGGTGCAGGCAACACTGGTACTGATTTCGGTACTGCTGCCTCTCCGATTGACATCACTGGTACTGGCAACGAAGACGCTGCCGTTAACCTGATGTTGACAATGGCTCGTAAACTCGACGATGAGTCGATTCCTGAAGAGAATCGCTTCTTTGTAGCCCCTCCGATCTTCTACGAAAATCTGTTCAAAGCAGGTTCTAAATTCGCAGAAGTTCAGGTAACTGGCGACAACACTTCGCCTCTGCGTAACGGCCTCGTTATGCAAGGCAACATTGCTGGCATGAACTGCTACAAGTCAACCGCTCTGAATAACTCAGGCACCGATGTCGTGACTATCACCAGTCAGGACACCACCAATGACTTCGTTGTTCTTGCTGGGCACATGAGCTCGACTGCTACGGCTTCGCACATTGCGAAAACTGAAGTTGTTCGTTCAACCGAAACCTTTAGCGACATTGTTCGTGGTCTCCACGTGTTTGGACGTAAAGTCCTTCGCCCGGAAGCCCTCGTACAAGGCGTTATTAAAACCGACTAAGAGAGGAACTAGATTATGGCTACATATTCAATCTCTGACAATGGTACTGCTGTCGCTGCTGGCAGCAAAGCCTACGTCCAAGAGGCCGTTCTGGACTTCTCCACAACGAACCTCGCTACTGGCGAAGACATCGACGTTTTCAAGGTCCCGGCTAATACGCTGGTCTTGGCCGTCGGTGCTCGTATCGAAACTGCCAGCGGTAACGCTGGTACGCTCGACGTTGGTGACGGCGATGCTGCTGACACTTGGGTCACGGACATCGACGCTGATGGTGCATCTAACCCACAAGAAATTGGCACTACTGCCAAGTTCTACGGTGCCGATGCTACCATCGACATGAAGGCTATCACGGCTGCTTTCGACGGCAAAGTCCGTCTGTTTGCTGTCATGATTCCGATGGGTGCTGCCGCTACTGCTGCGACATTCGCCTAAATGAACTGAGGAGGGGGAGCTTTCGGGCTCCCCCGAATCACTGGAAGATATCATGAAGAAGTTACTAACTATTGTTATGTGTCTACCAATTCTGGCGTGTTTGCCAATTACAACATACACCGTACAGCCGGAACCCCAGACACCTGTGAAGCCAGCTACTGTAGAGCAAAAGGCTTTGACTTGGGCGATTACCATTTGTACGAAGTTTGGATATGACCGAAAGACTGCAGAGTTTCGGGTATGTGCCGAACACAGATATGATCAGTTTCTCATGGAGAACAAATAGTGCCCGCGAAAAAACCCCGCAAAGCTGACAAGATGCCCGCCCGCAATAAGAAAAACTATCGCCCTACTAAGTCGGGTGCTGGTATGACTAAGGCGGGCGTAGCTGCGTATAGACGCAAAAACCCCGGCAGCAAGCTGAAGACTGCTGTTACTGAGGACAAACCTCGCAGCAAAGCACGTGCCGCCCGTCGTAAATCATACTGCGCTCGTTCCGCTGGGCAAATGAAGAAGTTTCCTAAAGCGGCTAAGAACCCGAACAGCCGTTTACGTCAGGCAAGAAAAAGATGGAAGTGTTAATCTGTTTCGCGTGTTCAGAACGCTTGTGTCACAAAGACACCTGTAAGTGTCCCTGCCATAAGGATGACAAATAATGAACCCCCTATCAGTTATTGGCTCACTGGGTAAGACCTTTCTTGAGGGTCGCCAGAAGAAGGCCGAAGCAAAACAAAAACTAGAGATTGCTCGTATCGAGGCACGAACCAAGAAAGTCGAGCAAGACGGTGACTGGGAAGAAAAAGCTATGGAGGCTTCCCAAGACAGCATCAAGGATGAGTTATGGACCGTATTATTCATTGGTTTAATCATAGCGTGTTTTATACCCTCTGCACAACCTTATATCGCAGATGGCTTTCGCTTCCTACGGGAGGACTGCCCGGAGTGGCTGTCTTACGGTATTCTAGCAAGTATCGCAGCGTCTTTCGGTCTGAAGTCGATAGGCAAGCTGAGAGGCTAAACATGAAACTATCACCGAATTTCAGTTTACGTGAACTGACGTATAGTCAGACTGCTGTGCGTAAAGGCATCTACAACGAGCCTACAGAGCCACACGTGGAAAGTTTGCGCCTTTTGTGCGAAAACATACTCCAGCCCGTTAGAGCCTACTACGGACGCTCTTTCACCCCTTCTTCGGGCTATCGTAGTGAGGCATTGTGCGAAGCTATCGGCTCCAGCCGTAAAAGCCAACATGCAAAGGGTGAAGCCGCAGATTTTGAGGTTCCCGGCATCAGCAACTACGACTTAGCTTGCTGGATTCGTGACAATCTAGACTTTGACCAGCTTATCCTAGAGTTCTACAAAGAGGGTGACCCTAACAGTGGGTGGGTGCATTGCTCCTACAAAGCAGAGGGAAACCGCAGGGAATGCTTGACATACGACGGTTCTCAATACACCGTAGGACTCACAAATTAGTTGACTTACACCCCTAGTTTACTATAATATAATAAACGGGGTTTTTATGCACAATCTTATCCTAGAAGCACTTTGCCATAAGTACAAGAGCCAGAAGCGTGACGCTGAACAGCTATTTGACTTCTTTATGGACGGAGTTGCAGCCGACGAAAACGTCGAGCAGATTTATAACAAGATGAATCAGGCAGTAGACAACTGGGTCGAAGCTGACTTGAAACTAGGAGCCCTCGCGGTACTTTCAGGTGGGGCTCCAGAACCCTTTGAGAGAGTATCAATCAATGACTACACGGAAATCTTCAAAAACTAAGGCTAAAAAGAAAAGCCCCACACCCAAGAACAAGGCTCTGTATGCCCGCGTAAAAGCAGAGGCTAAACGTAAATTTAAGGTCTACCCATCAGCATATGCAAACGGCTGGTTAGTCCGTGAGTATAAGAAACGGGGCGGAACCTACGCATGAGCCTTAAAGAGTGGTTTGGTAAAGGCCCCAAAGGGGACTGGGTGGACATTAGCCGTAAGAATAAAGACGGAAGCCACCCCCCTTGTGGAAGAAAGAAAGCCAGTCTAAAGCGATCTGGTTACCCCAAGTGCGTTCCGCGCTCAAAAGCAAACCGTATGTCTGCTGCCGATAAAAGAAGCGCAGTGCGACGCAAACGAGCAAAAGCACAGGGAGTTGCGGGTAGGCCGACTAATGTTCGCACAGACCGCAAGAAAGCTGCATTCGGTGGTAAGATGTATTCGTGTGGTAGCACCTCAAGACGGGCGATGTACTAATGTCCGTATTGAACATAGCCAGATTTACTACGGCATCTATAACCATCTCAGCCACCTCTGGTGGTGCAAGTGGTGACGTGCTGTACACCTGCCCCGCCAACCACGATGGCTTAGTACGGTTTCTGCACATAACCAACGGCTCCACGAACAACAAAAAAGTAAGCATCGAGATATACCACGCCTCTGACACGTCTTACAAAAACTTGGTGAACGACTTGGCTATGTCTGCAAATACCGTAGCGGACATCATTCCCGGTGGTTCTTTACTTCATCTTAACGCTGGCGACAAGCTCGTTTGTCACAAGGAATCTGGCGGAACCTTTGACGTGACTACATCCGTCGAAGAACACTACGAACCGAATAAGAACTAATGACCTATTTAGAACTTTGTAACGCTGTATTGAGAGAGTTGAATGAAGTGGAGCTCACTAACGTGACCTCTACTCGTGGCATTCAGAGCGCAGTAACGGACTTCATCAACAAAGCCCAGCGCGATATTATTAACTCTGAAGTCGAGTGGCCGTTTACGATACAGAACGAGTCAGACACTACAGTAGACGGTCAACGCCTCTACGCTTTTCCCACAAACCTTGATTCTGATGGGCATACTCACGATACAAAGACTGTGAAGTGGAAGACTTTTACGATTCAAGAAACAGCCTCGCTTCCAGAAAAACGATTAAGCTACATTAGCTACGACGAATATCTCGACTTGTACCATGAGTCCGACACAAATCCCGATGGTAGCGCAGAAGGCTTACCCCAGTACGTATATCATACCCCCGATAACAAATATGGCTTATCTCCCACTCCTGACAAATCTACCTACACAATTCGATACTCATATTACGCCACTAACACTGATATGGGCGTTAACGCCGACACTCCTGTGGTTCCTGATCGTTTCCATGATGTAATTATCAATCGGGCTAAGTACTACGCATATCTGTTGCGTTCTGACCCCCAAGCAGCACAGTTCGCTGACCGCGATTATGTAGCCGGACTGCGCCGTATGCGTGTTGAGCTTATCAACCGCAAGGATTACATGAGGGCAGTCTAATGGCAGATACCTCCGCTATCAGCCCATACGTGGTGCGTCTAGGGGGTGGTCTGGTTCTTGACCGTGACACGTTCTCCGTACCCCCCGGTGCTGCTACGCAGCTACAGAACTTTGAGCCCGACATTAAGGGTGGCTACCGCCGCATCAACGGGTTCACTAAGTACGATACCAACCAGCTAGGCGGCTCTACAGGCACTGTTCTGGGTGTTGCTTTGTACAAGAACCAAGTCATTGCCGCTAAGGGCACTGTGGTTTACAAGGGTTCTGGCAGTGGCTGGACAAGCATCGACACGGGACGCACCAGCGCAGGTCGCTACGAGTTTGAGGTTTTTAACTTCAATAACACAGAAAAGATTATCTGGGCTGACGGACAAAACGCCCCCTCTGTGTACGACAACAGCAGTGTTACCGACGTAAGCGCATCTAGCGTGTCTGGCGCATCTCTGGTAGCAGTGTTCAAGAATCACATGTTCTACGCGGGTATGTCCAGCACACCTCAAGAGATGGTGTTCAGTTCGCCGTATGATGAGGATGATTTCTCTGCAGCTAACGGTGCAGGTTCTATCCGTGTAGACAGTGACATACGCCAGATTAGAGTGTTCCGTGAACGTCTCTTTGTCTTCTGTGAAGATCAAATCTACATGATTCAAGGTAACTCCCAAGCAGACTTTGCCCTACAACCTGTCACTCGCAGCATTGGCTGTCTCGACGGTAAGAGTGTGCAAGAGATTGGTGGTGACCTTATCTACTTGGCTCCTGATGGCCTTCGCACCATCGCTGGTACTGAACGTATTGCTGACGTGGAGCTAGGTACCGTATCTAAGCAAGTGCAACAACGTATTGATGACATTGGACTTGACCGTATTTCGTCCCTAGTTATCCGCGAAAAGAGTCAATATCGTTTGTTTTTCCCCGAAGACTCTCAAACAGCGGCTGCAGCTAGAGGTATCATCGGCGTTATCAAAGCTGGATTAGAAGGTGGTGTAGGCTGGGAATACGCAGACCTAAAAGGTATTAAGCCCGCATGTTGTGCATCAGGTTTTGTAAGCGGTACGGAAACAGTAATACATGGCGGCTACGACGGATACGTATACAAGCAAGAGTCGGGGGATGACTTCGATGGCACGTCTATCAAAGCAATCTATGACTCCCCTGCACACTTTATGGGTGATGCTGGTCTGCGTAAAAACATGCAGCGTATCATTTGGAACTACGATAACGAGGGTGTTGTCGATTCCACATTTCGTATTAGGTACGACTTTAACTCAAGCAGCACAGCACAGCCCACTCCTTACGGCTTAGAGACAGGTGGCTCTGCCGCTATTTACAACCTAGATAGCAGTAAGTATGGCACTGCTGTCTATGGTTCATCTGGAACTCCTCTAGTTCGCCAAACAATCGAAGGTGGAGGATTCACAGTCGGGGTACGAGTTGACGATAGTGCTGGCTTGGCTCCGTTTTCACTCAAAGCATATCAATTAGAATTTACCCCCGGAGGAAGAAGGTAAGATATGGCAGGTTATAACGCAAGACAATCAACGTACTCTGACGGTGACGTTATTGATGCTGCGGATAGTAATGACGAATTCGATGCTATCCTAGCGGCGTTTGTCAATACTACCGGACACGCACACGACGGTACTGCAGGTGAAGGCCCAGTAATCGGTCTCATTGGTGACGCAGGTGTCGCTACGCCCCTTAACAAAGTGGTCGTGGACACCACCAATGACCGACTGGGCTTTTTTATTGACGTATCAGGCACCACCACCGAACAGATTCGCCTTCAAGACGGTGCGCTCCTCCCTGTAACCGATGACGACATCGACTTGGGTAGCAGCACCCTTGAGTTCAAAGACCTGTACATTGACGGTACAGCCTACCTCGATGCTATCAACTTCAACGGTACCGCAATTAGTGCAACCGCTGCTGAGTTGAACATTCTGGACGGTGTAACTGCCAGCACCGCAGAACTCAACCTCATGGATGGCGTAACAGCCACCACCGCTGAGTTAAACATCTTGGATGGTGTTACAGCTACGTTTACAGAACTCAACCTGCTTGATGGCGTTACGGCAACTACCGCCGAACTAAACATCGTTGACGGTGACACTGCTGCTACATCTACTACGGTAGCTGATGCAGATCGTGTTGTTCTCAACGACAACGGAACGATGGTACAGGCTGCGGTCACAGACCTCGACACATACTTCTCCGGCACGACTAAGACGCTGACCAACAAAACGCTGACCACTCCGGTAATCAGCAGCATCAGCAACACGGGTACGATTACTCTCCCGACCAGTACTGATACCCTTGTGGGTCGCGCAACTACAGATACTCTGACCAACAAGACGCTTACAAGTGCTGTCCTGAACGGTACAATCTCCGGCACGTCTATCAAAGACGAAGACGATATGACCTCCGACAGCGCAAGCCATCTGGCTACGCAACAGTCGATCAAGGCGTATGTTGATTCGCAGGTTGCTGGTAAGGATGCTTTGTCAGAACTGTCTGGTGACTCTGATGATATCACAGAGGGTACGACCAACCTGTTCTTTACCAACGAGCGTGTGGATGACCGCGTAGATAGTCTGCTTACTGCTGGTTCAAACATCACACTGACGTATGATGATACGGCTAACACCCTGACTATTGCTGCTACGGACACCGACACAGGTATCCTGAACGTAGTAGAAGACACGACCCCACAACTTGGTGGCGTGTTGGACACCAACGGTAACAACATCGAGTTTGGTGACTCTACAGGTGCCGAAGTAGAACGTCTGAAGTTCGGTGCGGGTGATGACATCTCCATGTACTGGGATGGCACAGACGGGCATCTTGAAGTTGCAGGCACTCTGAACATTGACGGTTCGGGCGAGACACTTGCTAAGTTCGTTGACGATGGTGCGGTAGAACTGTACTACAACAACGTCAAAAAGATTGAAACAACTAGCGGTGGTATCTCTGTAACTGGTGACATTACTGTATCAGGTAATGTGGATGGCAAGAACGTATCCCAGTTGATGTCAGACTTGGTGGATGACACCACACCGCAGTTGGGTGGCAAACTTGAAACTGTTGGTAACAGTATTGACTTTGCGGATAATGGTCAGGCTATCTTTGGTACTGGCGATGATATGAAAATTTATCATGATGGTACGCATTCATACATCTTAGATGCTGGTGGTACTGGTGACTTGTATCTTGGTTCTAACAGTGGTGTTCATATGTTTAAGTACCTGTCATCAGAAAAGATGCTCAGTGCTATTCCTGACGGTGCTGTTGAACTGTTCTATGATGCTGTCAAGAAGTTCGAGACAACCTCCACAGGTGCTACTGTCACAGGTGAACTGAGTGCTACGTCTATCGCCAGCGCGACAACTGCTACTACGCAAACATCTGGCACAAACAACACAACCATCGCTACCACAGCGTTTGCAACAACGGTTGCACAGGACGAAGCCACCGCTCTGGCTATCGCTTTGGGTTGACAGAAATTAACATATATTGTATAATTAACTAACGAGGAAAACTATGGCTAACGTATTTAAGGTAAAGACGAACGGTTCGATGCCTGCTAGTGCAGGTACCGCCGACACGCTTTATACCGTACCAGCCTCGAAGACAGCCGTTGTTTTAGGGCTGGTCCTTTGTAATAACGGAACATCCGCTATTGATGTGGACGTTAAGCTCGAATCTGACACGTCGGATACTGAGACTAACGAAACTGTGTTCGTTGTCAAGGACGCTCCGCTGCCCGTCGGCGGTTCTCTGGAGGTATTGTCCGGCGGTAAAGTTGTGTTGCAAACCACTGATGTGTTGAAGATCGACTCCAACACGTCGGGTCAAGTCGATGCTACCCTTAGCATTATGGAATCGGATGTATAATAATGGCATATACTGGTAAGAAGCCCGTAAACCACACGGATGTGACGCAATCGCAGTCGATGACTGTGACGGATGACCTGACGGTTGACACCGACACCCTGCACGTTGACAGTGCGAATGACCGTGTGGGGGTTGGCACTACTTCTCCCTCGTCTACAGCATCAATTATTGGCACAGGTGTGAACGGACTGCACTTGGGGCAGCAAGCAGACAATACTGGCAACAGCGCAAGGCTTTTTTACGATAACTCAACTAA
>ERZ869936.2485-NODE-2485-length-10769-cov-4.650737_pt1 | contig 10769 bp, 9 predicted proteins | sample MGYA00520876_ERZ869936 | MGnify/ENA primary metagenome ERZ869936 (study PRJEB32218, sample SAMN09650985) | biofilter metagenome | isolation source: enrty point of leading RO module | place: Saudi Arabia: Thuwal, RO plant located on Red Sea | collected 2016-02-17 ... | reverse complement strand
CTCCCCCGCGCCGCGGTGCCGATCGGCGGCAGCGATCGCGATCCCGGCGGCACCATGGCGGCGATCGCCAATGCCGAGCGCGCGGGCGTGGTGCTTGACGTGGCCTTCAGCCGCGCCACCGTCAGCGCGCTGCCTCCCGACGACGGTCCCGGCCTGCTGATCACCAACCCGCCCTACGGCATCCGGGTGGGTGAGCTCACCGCGCTGCGCTCGCTCTACGCCGCGCGCGGCAACGTGCTCCGCGACCAGCGCCCCAACTGGCAGCTGGCGATGCTGGTGAACGATCGCGTGCTGCAGGGCCAGGTGGGCGTGCCGCTGCGCGAGGTGTTCCGGACGACGAACGGCGGGCTGGCGGTGCGGATGGTGGCGACCCGGTGACTGCGGGCGCGCCCCTTGGGGCGCGCGATGCCGGCACCGCGCGCCGTGAACGGCGCGCCTGCATGGGGGTCCGCGATGCCGGCATGGCGCGCCGTGGACGGCGCGCCTGCATCAGGCGGCCTCATCCACGCTCGCCGCCCCTTCCACCGCCGAACCCACCGGCACCGTGACCACCAGCGCCACTGCGGGGACCAGCAGCGCCGCGGCGATGCCGATGCGCGGCGAGAGCACCTCGCCGCCGAGCCACACGCCGAGGATCACCGCGACGACCGGATTGACGTAGCTCGACGTGGCGACCTTGGTGGCGTCGACGTGGTGCAGCAGCCACATGTAGCAGGTGTAGGTGACCATCGAGCCGAACACGGTCAGGTAGACCCACGCCAGGACCGAGCGGGTCGACACCGCTGCCGGATCGAAACCCACCAGTTCTCCCGCACCGAGGCCGATCACGAACGCGATCGCGCCGCCAGCGAACATCTGCGCGCCGCTCTGCATCACCACGTCGCGCGGCTGGGGCCAGTCGCGACCGAAGGTCGAGCCGACCGCCCACGAGGTGATTGCCAGCAGGATCACCAGCAGCGGGACCGGGTGCGGCACGGCGCGGAGCGTGGCGCTCGCCAGCACCACCAGGCCGGCGGTGCCGAGCACCATGCCGGCGATCCGCTGGCGGCCGATCGGCTGGCCGGTGCGGCGGCGATTGAAGAGCGCGATGAGCAGCGGGGTGACGGCGGTAAAGAGCGCCACCATCCCGGAGTCGACGTGGCGCTCGACCCAGACGATCGGCGCGTTGCTGAGGACGATCAGGCAGGTGCCGACCCCCGCGACCCCGAGCCATTCGCGGCGGAGCGGCAGCGCGCTGCCGCGAAAGCGGCTCCACGCCATGAGCGCGGCGCCGGCGACGATGAACCGCGCGCCGGCCAGCAGGAAGGGGGGCAACGTCTCCCCGGCGATCTTGATGCCGAGGTACGTCGACCCCCAGATGACATAGATCGTGAAGAAGGCGAAGAGGGTCAGGGGCTCCATCCGGGCGGCGGCGGCATCACGCGGTGCAGCAGGCAGGGCTCGTCGGGATACACCGACGGGATCTGCCATCCGCCATCGATCCAGCGGATCAGCCCGCTTGAGGTGACGACCTCCTCGATCCCGTCGCCGTCGGCATCGGTGGTGCCGTAGATGTCGACGTTGCCCGGCGCGCGTGCGACCGGGCGTCCCCACGCATCGACGACCCAGGTGGCCGTGGTGTTGAGGGTGCCGTCCTTCTGGTCGTCGCGGAGCCACACCGAGAAGACGGCGTAGTTGTGGCCGCCGGGACCGCGCACGCCGATCGGGCGGATGCGACTCCAGAGCGCGTCTTCGTCATCGGTGTGGAAGTCGTACCAGAGCGACGCACGCTCGCGCTCGGTCCGCGGCTGCATCTTCGCCTCGTAGCGCTGCCACACCGAATCGGTCCACGCCCGGTAGTGCGCCTCCGCGCCGATCCGCGCAATCGGCGGCGGGTCGCGCCGCACCGGCATCGCATGGGCCCCGGGCACCACGATCGCGAACGACGACGTGGCCGGCGCGTCGAGGGTGAAGAACCAGCCGGGATGGGCGACGGCATCGCACGCGGCCCGCCACGAGCGCGGCGGCAGGAAGCGCTGCCGGTTGGTGATCCGGGCGTGGCGCATCCGCGTGAGGTTGGCGCCATCGGGGAAGTAGAAGAGCGTGACGGTGTCACCCACGGTGCCGAGCGGCGCCACGCCGGCGGCATCGAACTGCGACGCCACCGGTCGGCGCGGCGATGCCGACGGCCGCTGCATCACCTGCGCCCCGCCGATGGCGCCGTCGGGCGCCTCGCCTGGCATCGGGTCGGTGATGATCCGGGCCTGACCGGCGAGCACCGCCGGGACGAGTGCGGCGAGGACGAGTGGACGGATCATGTGATGCTCTCCGGGTCGGTCAGGCGATCGCTCCAGATCCTGACCAGTCGCCAGGAGAGCCCGAAGCGGCGGAAGGTGAAAATGCCGGCGTCCTCGGCGTCGCCGCCGCGAGCGTTCACGCGAACATCCACGCGCGAGGGACCGCGGTAGCGATACGACACGTCGGTCCCGGCAGCGAGGGAATCGGCCTCACCCGGACGAGGCGTGCGGGTGCCGAATCCGGTCACCAGCTGGGTCAGTCCCTGCGGCGTGACCGTCATGTTGACCAGCGGATCGATCAGCGCGCCCGACAGCCCGGCGAGTCCGGCCGCGTCGCCGGTCATCCGCTGGTCGATCGCCGCGCGGAGGTCGCGCTTGAGGTTGTCCCGAAGTATCGGGAATTCGATGGTGGAATGCAGGTCGCCCTCGCGCCCGGAGACGATCGCCTCGAGGAAGTTGTCCCAGGCGCGGCGGGGCGACCAGTAGTACCAGGCCCCGGTGGCGAGCACGAGCAGGAGGAGCGTCCAGCGGAGCTTGCGCATGGGGGGAAGATAGAGGGACGATGATGCAGGCGCGCCGCTCGCGGCGCGCGATGCCGGCAGCGCGCACCCCAAGGGGGGCGCCTGCGGATCGTCACACCGTGATCCGCACCACCCGCGGCGCCCCGTACCTCGCCTCCCCCACTCGCACGGTGAGGTTGGGGAGGATGTCTGCCTCGTGCCCGCGGTGGGAGTGGCCGGCGAGCACGGTCATCGCAATGGCGGGGTGGGCGCTGGCGAAGCGGTGCAGCACCGCGCCGGTGGCGCCGCAGACCAGCAGCGGGTGCCAATGGGGATGCGCCTCGCGCGAACCGGGCTTGAGCGCCTCGACGAACGGCGGGACGTGGGTCGCCACGATGATCGTCTCGGGGTCCCGCTCGGCGGCGCGGCCGAGGAGCGTCTCGAGCCGGGCGGCGTCGGCATCGGCGAGGATCTGCTTGACCGCCAGCTTGGCCGCGCGGCCCTCCTGTGCGGCCAGCTCGGCGATCAGCCGGTCGTCATTGAGCACCAGCGGAGTGCGGATCGGGTCGCCGTGGCGGCCATCGGCCCAGCCGTCGACCCCCACGAGCAGCTGCCTGGGTCCGAGCTCGACCACTCCGGCCGGCGGGAGCCAGCGGATGGCGGGATTGGCCTCGCCGAGCTCGCTGACGGCGTCGCGCAGGGTGCCGATCGAGGCGCCGTAGTGGTCGTGATTCCCCAGCACGAACCACACGGGGCCGCCGCCGGCCTCGGCGATCCGTTCCAGGTCTGCAACGAGGCGCCCGGCGTGGGAGATGTCCCCGGTGACGATGACCGGATTCCCGCCGCGCTCGCGCAAGGCGGAATGGAAGTCCTCGACCGCCGCGGGACCGGCTCGGTCGAGATGGCAATCGGTGATCCAGGTGATGGGCACCTCTCAACCTAGCGGATCGCCGACCCCCGCTGCGGGGCGGGGATCTGGTATTGTCGGCCGGAATTGGCGACATTGTTGCCGCGTTGGGCATCATCGTTGGGCCAGGCAGGACCTCGAGCGGTTCATCACCAATCCATCCAGGAGGCAGCGTGATGCAGGTCAAGTTTGCCCGTTCCCTCGTTGCCGGGGCCGCGTTGGCCCTCGGCCTCGCCTTTGCCACCCCGGCCAGCGCCCAGATGGGCTTCGTGGTGCAGGGCCAGTACGGCGCCGACTACGAGGCGGTCGGTGTCGGCGGCGGCATCACCTTCGGACTCGGTTCGCTGACCACCAACAGCGGGATCCGGGGCGAGGCGACGTTCGACTACTTCTTCGTCGACGATCCGCTCAAGGTGTGGGAGATCAACGCCAACCTGCTGTATGACATTCGCTCGACCCCGGGGCTGTACGTCGGCGCCGGCCTGAACTATGCGGATTTCTCGTTCGAGGATTCGGACCTGTGTGAGCCGTTCTGCTCCTTCGCCAGCGGTTCCGAGGTCGGCCTGAACCTGCTCGGTGGCTGGAACTTCGCCGGCAGCAAGGGTCCGTTCGTCACCGCGCGCTTCGCGCTGGGCGGCGGCGAGCAGCTGTACGTCGGCGGCGGCTTCCGCTTCTGATGCGACCCGCGGCCTGAGGGCTGCAGCGGTCTCCACGGCGCCCCGGCGGAACTTTCCGCCGGGGCGTCGTATCTTTGTGGCCTCACCGCGCTCCGGAGAGGCGATGCTCACCACGGTCAAGGACGCATACGAGGCGATCTACACCGGCCGGTCGTACCAGCACGAGATGGGGCTGGTGGACGTGGTGCTCGACGGCAAGTTCGGCCGCGCCAAGGCAGGACGGAAGGCGCCACCGCGCCGGGTGCTCGAGGTCGGCTGCGGCCCGGGGCTGCGCCTGGCGGTGCTGCGGCAGATGCACGGCAAGTACGAAGTGGAGGGACTCGACCGCGACGCCCAGATGCTGGCGCTGGCCGCCAAGCGCAATCCCGGCGTGCCGCTCCACCGCGACGACATGCGCGAATTCGCACTCGACGCGCGCTTCAACGCCGTCCTCTGCCTCTTCGGGGTGATCGGCTACATGGCCGACACCGCAGAGATGACCTCGGCGCTCACCCAGATGCGCGAGCACCTCGCCCCCGGTGGTGTGCTGCTGCTGGAGCCGTGGCTCACCCCCGACCTGGCCCGCGACCGCTACCTGCGCACCGACACCGCGGAGCGTCCGGGTCTCGAGGTGATGCGGATGAACTTCACCCGGGTGGTGGGCAACAAGTCGCTGCTCACGGTGCACTACCTGATCGGCGACTCCCACGGCATCAGGCACGTGGAGGAGCTCCGCGAGCTGACGCTGTTCAGCGACGAGGAATACCGCACCGCGCTCCGCAACGCCGGCTTCGGCGAGGTGGACCTCGAGGCGTACGGGCCGCAGGGGCGGGGGTTGTACGTGGCGCAGGTGTGAGGCCGCGCCGAACGGCGCGGCCCACACCTGCAGGCGCGCCGCTCGCGGCGCGCGATGCCGGCATCGCGCACCCCAAGGGGTGCGCCTGCAGGTGTTGCGTCAATCCAGCTCATCCATCCTGGGATTGACCACCGTGTTGAGGAACGACCCGAACGTGTAGCTCAGTCCCACGTTGAGCGACGCGCGGTAGCCGGTGGCAAGCTCGCGCAGCCTGAGGAAGATCTCCTCGTCGGTGGCGTCGCCCTTGCGCAGGGTGATCTGATTGCGCACCCGCGAGTAGGATCCATCGACCTCGAACTCGAGCCCGCGGGCCAGCCGCACCTCGAGTCCCCCCGACACGCCGAGCCGGTTGAGCGACCAGTCGTGCAGGTAGTTGCGCGCCGACCCGCTCAGGTAGGCGTTCCCCCAGGGCTGATTGGTCTCGTAGGCCACCTGCAGCTGGTGGTCGAACCGGGTCTCCTCGACCTGGTGATAGATCGTCTCCTCCACGTAGTCGAAGCGGTTGAGCGCGACGGTGTACAGCACCACGAGCTGGCGCCGGGTCGCCTCGGCGTAGGGATACAGGTTCCACTCGATCGCCGGCCCCATCCGGGCGCGGAAGTCGAGGTTGTCGGGCTTGTACGACCAGGCGTCCACCACGCCGCCCACCGACCAGTGCGGCGAGATCGAGCGGACCACCAGCGCGCGCGAGTTCCAGCCGTCGCGCTTGGCGGTGAACTCCTCGCCATCGTCGAGCTCGAAGGTGGTCCGGTTGAGGCGTCCCTCGAGCCGGAGCCGCACCTTCCAGTCCTCGGTGGTGCGGTTGGCGCGCAGCTCGGAGCCGACGTTGTAGCCCACCTCGCGCGACTCGGCATCGAGCTCGCCGTCGACCTGCATGGTGAAGACCCAGAAGTTCCAGGGGTCGCTCGCGGGAACGATCGACTCGCCCCCCACCGGCTCGAAGCGATCAAGCACCAGGTTGCCGCCGCGGCCGCTGGCGAGGAGGTAGCGCACCAGGCCGAGTCGGAGGGTGCGCGCGAACTCCTGGCGATAGTGGTCGTCGGTGGCATCGGGCGGTGTCCGGAACACCACCGTGTCGGTGCGGCCCGCGAGGGCCGCGCGCCCGATGTACTCCAGCGTGACCTCGCGCCCGCCGGCACCGGTGGAGAGTCCCGAGGCGATGACGTGCACGTCGGAGGCGGTGCGATCGGTGACCCAGTCGACCAGTGTCACCTCGGTGCGGAGGTACTCGCGATCGCAGCGGGTGTGGCAATCGAGGAAGAGGCGCAGCCTGGGCATCCCCTGCGCGGGGAGCACGGCGGTGGCGCACAGCAGGGAGGCAGCCAGCAGGCCAGCGACACGGAACACGGCACGATCCTGACGTCAGGGGAGGAGTGTGGCGACGGACGGGCGTCGTGTGCGATACGTTTCGTCCGTGCTTCCGGTTGAGAATAGCCTCCCCGCCCTCCTTGCCGCGCTTGCCGAGCGCCGCCGCGCTGTCCTGGTGGCACCTCCGGGCGCCGGCAAGACGACGCGCGTTCCACCGGCGCTGCTTGACGCGCCGTGGCTCGAAGGGCGGCGGATCGTGATGCTGGAGCCCCGCCGGCTGGCCGCGCGCGCGGCGGCCCGGCGGATCGCCGCCGAGCGCGGCGAGGCGGTCGGCCAGACGGTGGGGTTCCGGGTCCGCGGCGAGAGCCGGGTGGGTCGTCAGACGCGGATCGAGGTGGTGACCGAGGGAATCCTCACCCGGATGCTGCAGGACGATCCCTCGCTGGAGCGAGTCGGTGCGGTGCTGTTCGACGAGTTCCACGAGCGCTCGCTCCCCGCCGACACCGGCCTGGCGCTGGTGCTCGGCGCCACGATGGTGCTGCGCGATGACCTCCGCATCGCCGTGATGTCGGCGACGCTCGATGCCGCCGGGGTGGCCACGCTGCTCGGCGACGCGCCGATCATCCGCAGCGACGCGCACGTGCACCCGGTGGAAACCCGCTTCGCGCCGCAACGCGGACCAGACCTACCGCGTCACGTGGCCGCGACGGTGAGTGACGCGCTCCAGTCGGAGTCGGGCTCCGTGCTGGTGTTCCTCCCCGGCGCCCGGGAGATCGGGCGCGTCGAGTCGCTGCTCGCTGGCCGCGTCCCCGGTGACGTGGACGTGCTGCCGCTCTTCGGTGCCATGCCGCCCGCTGCGCAGGACGCGGCCATCGCAGCCCCTCCGTCGGGACGCCGCAAGGTGGTTCTCGCGACCAATGTCGCGGAGACGTCGCTCACCATCGAAGGGGTGCGCGTGGTGATCGACAGCGGCCTGGAGCGGGTGCCGCGCTTCTCGCCGCGCACGGGAATGACCCGGCTCGAGACGGTGCGGATCACGCGCGCCTCGGCCGACCAGCGGCGCGGGCGCGCGGGACGGACGGCGCCGGGCGTGGCGATCCGCTGCTGGAGCGCTGCGGACGACGCGGGGCTGGTCCCGACGGCACGCGCGGAGATCCTCGACGCCGACCTGGCGCCGCTGGCGCTCGACCTCGCGGTGGCAGGGTTCGCCGATCCGGCAGAACTGCCGTGGCTCGATCCACCGCCCGCCGCGGCGTTCGCGGTGGCCCGCGAGCTGCTTGCGCGACTCGGTGCCCTCGACGGTGACGGTCGCCTCACTGCACACGGCCGGGAGATGGCCGCATTTGGCGCGCATCCGCGCATGGCGCACCTGCTGATCCGGGCCCGCGAGATGGGAGTGGCGTCGGCCGCACGCGCCGCGGTGCTGGTGGCACTGCTCGAGGATCGCGACATCCTGCGCGGCGATGGACGTGCCCCGCCGTCGGACCTGCGATTGCGGGTGGATGCGGTGGAGCGCGACCTCGATCAGGTGCTCCTCGCCGGTGCCACGCTCGACCGCGGTGCCGCGGCCCGCGCCCGCGAGTCTGCGCGCGACTGGCGCACGCGCCTCGGGGCCACCGGTGCGCGCGGTGAACTCGCGGAGGTTGGTGCGCTGCTGGCGCTGGGGTGGCCCGAGCGGATTGCCAGGCGGCGCGATGCGGCGGGTCGCTTCGCGACCGTGGGGGGGCGCGGCGTGTGGCTGCCGGCCGACGATCCGCTGGCGCACGAGCGCTGGCTGGTGGTGGCCGAGCTCGACGACAGCGGTGCCGAGGCCCGCGCCGTCCTGGCGGCCCCGCTCGACGAGGAGGAAGCCGCGGCGATCGTCGCCCGGGACGGCGTCACCGCCGACGCCGTCCGCTGGGACGACGATGCGCACGCCGTGGTGGCTATCCGCCGCACCACGCTGGGCGCGCTGGTGGTGGATGAGCGGCCGATCAGTCACGCCGATGCGGCCGCCGTGCGCGCCGCGCTGCTCGCGGGGATCGCGAGCGCCGGGGTCGCGGCGCTGCCGTGGAGCGACGATGCGCGCCGGCTGCGCGAGCGACTGGCGTTCCTGCATCACCACGACCGCGACTGGCCCGACGTGTCCGATGCCGCGCTGCTGGCCGGGCTCGAGGAGTGGCTGGGGCCGTTCCTCGACGGCAAGCGGCGACTGGAACAGGTCCGGCCGGGGGAGCTGATCGATGGCCTGCTCACGCGGCTCGACTGGTCGCGCCGGCGTGACCTCGACGCGCTGGCACCGGAGCGCATCGAGGTGCCGAGCGGATCACGGATCGCGGTGGACTACGGCGACCCGGCCGCTCCGGTTCTTGCCGTGCGATTGCAGGAGGTGTTCGGCATGCCCGAGACGCCGCGGGTGCTCGATGGACGGGTGCCGCTGGTGATGCACCTGCTCTCGCCGGCGCATCGGCCGATGCAGGTCACCACCGACCTGGCGTCGTTCTGGAAGACGGGGTACTTCGACGTGCGGAAGGACCTTCGCGGACGCTATCCCAAGCACCACTGGCCTGAGGATCCGACCACGGCCGAGGCCGTGCGGGGGGCGAAACGATAGATGCAGGCGCGCCCCTTGGGGCGCGCGATGCAGGCGGAGCCCTCGGAGTGCGCGCTACCGTCAGGTGCCCGGCATCGCGCACCCCCAGGGGTGCGCCTGCTAGAAGCGGATTCCGACCACGATCGGCACCAGCTGCGTGCTCTGGTTCTCCGTGAAGACGTTCACGAACTTCCCTTCGACGAAGAAGCCGCGGCCGAAGTTCAGGCCGAGACCGCCCTGGACGGCGAAGTCGGTGTTGTTGGTATCGCCGAAGTCGGGCGAGTCATCGCCGGTGGTGACTTCGCTGCGGAAGAGGCCGGCGCCACCGAGCAGGTACAGGCTGCTGCCGGTGGAGAACTCGAGCCGGGCCATCGCCCCGTAGGTGTTGAGGTTGGCGTCGGGGTCGACGCCGAGGATGTCCTCGTATCCGAGACGGTTGAACTGGGCTTCGATGCCCCAGCCCACCGAGGATTCCGGGTTGCGCATCATCAGGGTCACGCCGCCGCCCCATCCGGTCTTCAGGGCATCGCCGGCATCTCCCATCGGCATGGTGAGACCGCCGTTGACACCAAACACGAAGCCCGACTGGGCCGCCAGGGGAGCGGTCGCGACGAGCGAGAGGGCCGCAACCGCGAGGGCTGCCTTGCGCATGCATTCTCCTTATTGACGTTTTCCGCCGTTGTCGTGCGGCGGGGACCCCCCGGGGTGTCCGGGTGGGCCTCCATGGACACGTTCGAGGCGGGGGAGGCTTGCACAGGGGCGACAGTGCGAAGAGCGAGGGGCGAGGGGTGGAACCCTGCGAGCAGCGCCCCTCGCTCCTCGCACTGTCGCCCCGTCAGGGCGTGAACTGCTTCATCCCCTCCGGCGGTGTGTACGGGTGCCTCGGCTCGAACGTGCGCCAGAGCTCGGCCGAGACGTCGCGGATGAGCCGCCACCCCTGGTTGGTGGAGGTCCAGGAGGTGTCCTCCTGGTTCTTGGTGATGACCGCGAAGACGTAGTCGCCCGAGGGGGCGTTGACGAGCACCACCTCGGAGCGTGAGCGATTGACGGCGCCCTGCTTGGAGGCCGCCTGCACGGTGGGCGGGATGCGGGAGAGCGCCTCGCCGTTCCAGTGGATGCGGGTGAGGTGGCGGTACATCGCCTCGCTCGCGGCGGGGTTCACCAGCGTGCCCGCGCGGATCCGTGCCAGCATCTCGGCGATCTCGCGCGGGGTGGTCTGGCCCCAGCCGTACACCTGCCAGATCTCGCGGCGGCCCGGGGTGCGGGAGTTGACGCGGGTCGAGTCGAAGCCGTTGGCGGCGAGCCATTCGTTGATCGCCAGCCCGCCACCCACCAGCGCCTGGAGCCAGAGCGAGGCGGCGTTGTCGCTGGTGGTGATCATCCAGAGGGTGACCTGGTTGAGCGGCACCTTGGCGCCGTCCTGCAGCTTGTCGAACAGGTCGTCCTCGCCGCTGTAGCGGAGCGAGTCAGCCCAGGTCATCACCGAGTCGAACCGCAGCTTTCCCTCGGCCACCTGGGCGATGGTGGTGGCGAGGATCGGAACCTTGATCATCGATGCGGTGGGGAAGAGCTCGTCGGCGCGGATCATCGCGCCGCGGCCGCTCCCGAGGTGTCGCACGTAGATGCCGACGTCGCCCTCCACCTGCGCGGCGAGGGCGGCGAGCCGGGCCTCGAGGGCGGGATCGCGATCGACG
>ERZ869936.2484-NODE-2484-length-10771-cov-8.661627_pt1 | contig 10771 bp, 12 predicted proteins | sample MGYA00520876_ERZ869936 | MGnify/ENA primary metagenome ERZ869936 (study PRJEB32218, sample SAMN09650985) | biofilter metagenome | isolation source: enrty point of leading RO module | place: Saudi Arabia: Thuwal, RO plant located on Red Sea | collected 2016-02-17 ... | reverse complement strand
CTGCTGCTGCTTCTGGAAGGCTGCAAAGCACTTGGGGCTCATGAAGATGATGTCAGGGAACTCACCGGATGGGTTCCGAATCTGACAGTCAATCATGAGCTGGTCGAGGTGCGAGAGGTCGAAGTTGGCAGCAGAATCGAAGAAGTTGTTGAACCAGTTTTGTGCCTGGTACGTGCTCTTCGAGAGACCGCCGACACTGTTCTGCTGGGAGGCCTGCGCAACACCCTCGAGCCAGCCGGTACCGGCTGCAGTGGTCATGCCGTTCAGGGTCTGCAGGCTGGTCAGCGTGGTGCTGTTGCCCCGCATGACCTGCTGACTGACCTCTTTCTTGAGGCCAAGCATAACGTTCTTCATCTTGCTTTCGAGGATGTTGACCACAGCCAGGTCACCCTTGTTGGCAGCCTTTTCCACTGCGCTCAAGATGATGGGCTGGGTGAAGTTCGAGTATTCGAACTTGGCAGTCTGGAAGGGGTCGGTGACTGCCATGCTCACAGGCTCGAAGCCGTTGCTGAGCTCGGTGATGCTGGAGTGTTCGCCGAAGATGACAGGCTGCTCTACGCGCAGACCGCCCGAGACTTTGACGAGGTTGCCAGCCTGCTCGATGGCACGAAACAGGGGATGGCTGAGAAAGCTGTTGTCAATGAGCTTGTCACGCAACAGCTGCAGCGTGGTGCTGATTACTGACTGGGGTGCCAAGGTGGCCTCCACTATGGATTGATGGCTTGCGGTATTTGGGGCGTGCAGTGGTCGTCACTGTGCCGATAGCGCAAGCCTCCACAGTGGGGTGGGCTCACATGGGGGCACTATAGCACGCTGTCACTTTCTATGCATAGCCTGAGCCATGGCCAGGATGTCTGCAGCGCTTGCACGCTTGAGGTCACCCCTCGCAGGCCTGCCCTGCACCCCTGCCCGTCTGGGTGTGCCTGTGGCTTTCAGTGCAGCCTCTTTGGCTGCCCGTCGCTTTGCCCGCCTGCTTTCCTGCTGCTCAGCCTGCTGCTGCTTGGCTCGCTTGCCCCTGGCTGCCCAATAGGCTGTCTCGAGGTCAAGGCTGTCATTCTCCTCGAGCAGGTGCTGCACCTCTGAGCGCAGGCCCATGTCATTCTCAAAGTCTGGGTGCTGCTGCAGGAAGGTGCGGTAGCTGTCCTGCGCTTGCTGCTGCTCGTATTCGGCCTGCATGGGCTCGAGCACCTGCTGCAGGCGCTTGGTGACCTCAGCCTCAATGCGAGCCTGGATGCTGCTTTCGTTGAACGGGTCATACTCGGGCAGCTCGTCTGGCACCTGCAGGGCTTGCTTGCCCTTCATCAGGGCCTCACGTTCTGCGAGGAAGTCTTTGCGCTGCTCGGCAAGCTCTTGCGTCTTGCGGGTGTAGTCGGCCTGCATGCTGCGCATCAGCTTTGCGATGTCTGGGGGCACAGACTTGACCGCCTGCTCCCAGCTCAGGCCCCTCTTCTTTGGTGCCTCTCCCTCAGCCTGCTCTTCGATTTCTACCTCTGCCCCATCTTCTGCCATGGCATCTACCATGGCCTGCACTTCTGCACTGGGCTCGGCTTCCTGTGGGGCTTCTGACTGCAGGCCTTCCGGGTGCGCCTGCTGTACTTCTGCCAACACCTGCTCGGCTACTGATTCGTGACTCACTGTTGTCCTCTCACTTTAGGAGCTTGACGGGTTGCCCTACCTGTCTGTACCAGGCAGGATTCCAACCTGGCGCAGTCACAAACTGCACAGGCTTACCCAGGAAGGTAGTGCCAAGCTCGAGAACACTGACCCCCTGGATGCGATTGACGAGGAAGGTACGCCACCCAGGCAGCCCCCCTGTAGCTGTGGCGGATTGAGGGTCAACGTAGAGGTGCAGGTATGTCCTGCCGTTGGTCCCTTTCCAGATTGCATGGGGATTCCCCACACGCTGCCCGAGTGCACCGGGTGTGCCCTCAGGCTGCCACTTGTCTTTGTAGAAGAACGTCACCGGCTGCTTGCGCTCGATGGCCTGCACCAGGTTGCCCATGACCCCACCCTCATAGGAGCGGTAATAGGCCTGTTTGCGGCTGACTGGAATGACCGACTTGGGGCGCTGCCCGAAACCGAACAGCTGAGCCAGCCTTGCCCTGATGGATGTGAAGGCCATGGGGGTCTACCGTCGCATGCGCTTGCTGAAATCGAACTCTTCCTCTTCCTCTTCCTCTTCCTCGCCATCTGGCTCAATGGTGGTCTCTTCGATGACCTCGGTAGGCTCGGCAGGGGCATCGAGGAACTCAGCAAACCCCTTGTCTTTGCTCAGCTGCAGAAGCGCTGCAGTGATGGCAGTGAGCTCGGCATCACCTTTGATGTCTGAAAGTTCCACGGGGAACGGTTTGCCGTAGTCGTCTGCCGCTGCTGCCATCATGCTCAGGAAGCGTGCAACGTCTGCATCCATGGCCTCTACCGGCCCGTCGTAGCTCTCGGGTGTGAGGTCCAGCCCCATCACCTTGCCTGCTGCTGCAATCGCCTTGGTGAGGGCGCTGTAGACCTTGGCCGAGTAGGGGCGCTCAGGGCGCGGCACCAGGTCTGCCATCTCTTCACCAATGAGCATGTCTTGCTGTTCTGCGATGGCTGCGAGGTCTGCAGGCATTCCCTGTGGGGCTTCTGTGGCGATGACAAGGGGCATGGTTCACAATCCTTCAGGGGGCATGCCCCCAGGTGGGGTAGGGGCTGGGGCTGCAGCAGGCTGGGCCTGCTCGAGGGGCTGGGGCTGTGCCTGTGCAAAGGACTCAGGCAGCTGGTAGGTGCGGACGATTTCAGCAAGCACCTGCGAGGGGTCTGCCCCGAGCTGCACGAGCAGTGGGGTCAAGCGCTCAAGGGCCTGCTGCTTTGTCAGGTCACTCATGGGGGTGGTGCCTGCATCCACTGCCCAGTAGCTGAAATCACCGGTGAGGTCATCGGCACTGAGGATGGTGGGGCCTACAGGGTTGGGCAGGCTCAAGGGCTCGGCATCATCCCCCAGCACCACACTGAGCATGATGTTGTAGGTCTTGGCTATCGAGGTGATGACAGCGTCTCGGGTGCGCGCCATCCGCCCCACTTCGCTCGAGGTGTAGGCCGCAAGCAGCTGCTGCTCTGTGGCGGTCGACTTGGTGACCTCACCACGGGTGAAGGGTGCGAGCAATCCGGCCTGCTCAATGTCGGCCTGCACTGTCTGGCTGTAGAGCGTGATAACTGCAGGGATGGGCGCTTGGGGTACGGGCATCATGTTGCCCTCGAGGGGCGCACCTGGTTGCAGGTCCACCTCGATGAATTCGCCATCCATGCCCTGCGAGATTTTCGCGGCCCCATCCTCAGACAGAAAGCCTGCCCGAACCATCCACTGCCGAGCCATCCGCCGCACACCCTGCGCCTGGTAGGTGCGCATGACGTTCAGCTCTCGGAACTGGTCAAGGCTGCGCCGGATGAGGGAGTAGCCACGTAGAGGGGTGTCAGGGTCGCGCGAGAAGTAGAGGGGGATGATGGGCACCACGGGCCTGCCGTTGGCAGACTTGTACGGAATGCCTGTGGTCTCGTGCTCGGTCTCGATGTCAGGGCGCTCAGTGTCTGCCGCTGCATCCTCGTCGAGCGCACCCACCTGCACCTTGACCCCCTCGAAGAGATGGGCCTGCCCGTTCTCGTAATCAGGCGACCATACCACCAGGGCATCCCCGAGCAGGTCATACAGCTCCACCACCTTGACCCACTGCTCTTCTGGTGGTGTCTGGGTGGGGTCACCCAGCCCCAGCATTTGGTCTTTGCCTGCGATGCCTGTGGACTCAATCCACTTGCTGTAGGCTCGACTACGGAACTGGTCGGGGGTCTTGCTGTACCGCTCGCAGGCCTCAAGCAGGGGCATAAGGTACACATGTCCCACGTAGCGCTGCTGCTCCCAGCTCGTAGCGGTAGCGTCTACGATGACCTCCCAGGGGGGCAGGGCTGCGCAGCTCACACGCTTCAGGGGGTCTGCGCTCAGGACCGGTGCCAACTTCACAAACCCACAGGGGTAGATGAGCGCCAGGCGCGTTGCATCCTCGAGCTGTTCCCGAACGGTCAGCAGGTAGGTGTTGGCTGTGGCTTCTGCTACCTCAGCGTTGCCCCTGCCCCTGATGTCGGGCTGCACCTCTACGCTGGGGTTCTTGGCATACAGGGAGCCCAGATAGGATTCAACTACTGCATAGGCCTTGGGCACCTCGGTGCGCAGGATGCCGTCAAGGTTGGGCTGCTGATGCTGAAAGAACCGGGTCATATACAGGTTGCGCAGCTCGCGGAGCTCGTCCCTGCGCCCATCCCAGTACAGGTCATGCTGCTCACAGATGGACTGGCACTGCTCAGGGGTCAGCATGGATACACTCAGAATGGCAGGGTGTGGGAGCGGATACGCCGTGCACGGCTCGCTTGAATCAGGTCATCGATGCGCGTTCTGCCCGATTGTAGCGCATGGGTGCGCCAGCTTGACGGAATATCGCGCAGGCACCGGTATCCTAACGCCATCGCCATCGCGCTGTCATCATGTGCGCCCTTGGGAGCCTCAGGCGCTACCTTGCCTGCAGGAATGGTGAGGCTGCGCAGCTCCATCCAGGTCACCCGGTCCATCACTTTGATGACCTGCAAGCTCTCGCGCAGGGTGTCAAAGGCCTCGAGCTTTGACTGCAGGGTGGTCACCCAGGGCTTTTGCTGGGGGCTGCGCCACTGCTGGCGGTACCCACAGTGGGACACCTCGAGCAGGAAGGCATGCCCGTGGTTGTTTGACTCAGCGAGCATGAGCGCATTGTTGTACCTGGTGGCCACCTGGATGCAGCGATGTGCCCAGGCGGCAGGGGTCACCTTGTTGTTTCGCTCAGTGTAGACCGGCTGCATGGTGCTGACTGAGATGACACACAGGGCGCTGTAGTCTCCGCCGACCCCTCCACCAATATCTACCCCCATGACGTAGCGGTCATGTGGGTGGGGCGCTTCTACCTCTCGCCCATGCCGCTTGCCGTGCAGCTCGTGCTCGATGACATGGATGCCCTGCAGAACTTCCTCGCCATAGTAGCCACCCTCCCTGCCCAGGAAACAGTCATCGAGACAGGCCGGGTATTCCCTGCGAAACTTGTACGGCCCAAGGGTGGCCAGGTAGCGCCTGCGCCAGGCCAACTGCCCATCTGTCAGGCCGTATGCTTTGACGAGCTCTTCCTCGCCCTCAGTGTGCTCGAAGGTGTCAGGCTCAGGGTCTGTATATCTGGGCTCCTCTTGCCACCAGTGGGTAATCAGTCGCCAACCGTTCTCTGGTGCCCCTGCAATCAGCTCGCTGAACCGGTCACCTGGGTTGTTTGCTGTGCTCTCAATCATCAGCAGCCCATCACCCACAGCAGACAGCGCCTGCGCAAGCAGCTCCTCTTGGTCAAGGGCAAAGGCAAACTCAGACAGCAGCACAGCCTTGGGGGAGAAAGAGCGCAGGCCTGTGCTTGACCTCGAGGTGAATGCCTTGAGGGTGGCCCCTGTGTCTGCCAGGCGCAGCTCGCCCTTGGCCCTGGTATCGAGCTTGCGCTGCAGCACTGCTGGGGGATGGTGCAGCCACCTACGGTTGTCATCGAGCAGGGCCGTGGCACTCTCTGCCCGTAGTGACACCAGGGCAAAGAGGGCGCTTGTAGGGGTGGCCATCCACTGTTGATGCAGCACCATCTTGCAGGCTGTGGTAGCTGCTACCTGTCGCGCCTTAATGACGATAATGCGGTTATATCCGCGCTTTACAGCGTTAAATATTTTGACCTGCATGGGCAGGGGGTCAAAGGGTATTTCTCGTTTGCTGTCTTTGTCCTGCACTCGATGCAGGCGGCAGAACTTCGCAGGGTCACCCACCAGGCCGCTGACCTTGGGGTGCAGCTCGCTGGGGATGCTGGGGGGTATGTAGATGCTCATGGTGTCCTCTCACCTACAGCCTACCATTCACCCACCAGGCTGAGCACGTTGCGCAGCTCCTGCACCGCTGGGGTCTCAGCTTCTGTCTCTGCCCGTTGCTGAGCTGCTGTCCTGCTCCACTCGAGCACTCTCCAAGCCGTATCCATCCTGGCTTTGTTTGGGCTCATGCTGCCCTGCAGTGTGCCCTCGATGCAGCTGATGGCCTCTGGCGCCAGCTTGGTGACTGCATCGAGCAGTTGCTGCTCGGTCATGTGATGTGATTTCGATGACATACGTAGTATCCCAGTGTGAGGGGTAATCTCTTGACATGCGTACCCTGCACAGACCTAAACCCCCATGGATAGCTAAGAGTGCAGGGTGTGAAGCATTTTACCCGATTTCTTGTTGATAGTGAAAACAGGTAGGTATTCGGGTCACTCAGAAAAGGGGGCAGAAATCACACACCCTGCACTCTGCCCATCAGCAGCACGTTTAAGTCTGTGCAGGGTACGCATGTCAATACTTTTCGAGGGGCCTGGGGCCTGACATTTTCTTGACAGGGATGGTACCAATGGACCCCTTGGCACCAATGGACCCATTGGGTACAATGGCTCCGTCAACGCCGGGCACAGTGCACCCCAACCACTCACACATAGGAGACGGGTCAGACACATTGTGCAGCGCTGTGCTCGGCACACTTCCCCCCATCCACCCACGAGAGGACACCATGGGACAACACATTGAGGACGCTGCAGGGGCAGCCATCATCTTTGCCTTCATCTACCTGCTCATGAGCCTGTGAGGACACCATGACCCGAGACATGCAAGCAGAAGCCCTGGCCAATATGGTCGACACCCTGCAGAAGATTGAGCAGTCTGCCGTCAAACTGGCAGACAAGGCGACCTACTCTAAGGACCACAAAGAGGTGCAGCAGGCCGTCTTTGCCCATGAGAAGACGGTTGTGCTCAAGGTCATTGAACTTGTCAACGTCATTGAGAAACTGCAGGAGGTCACCCGATGACTGCACAGAACGAACCGTATCGTCCGCGCCTTACTCCCGAGCTCGCTGCAGACCTGCGCGTAGCCTCAGGGCTCGCAGGCATGACAGTGCCCGAGTATCTGGAGAAAGTGGTCGCACCCTTTGTCTCGACTGACCTGCAGGCGCGCATCGAGCGCAAACACCTGCAGCGTGTGGCGGGTGTCTCGGATGAGTAAGCACTGGCCTGTAGCCCTGCTGGCTGCCCTGTGGTGCATGCACCTGGCCTACAAGACCGGCCTGCGCAGGGGCTACGATGATGGGTACTGGCAGTGTGCATCTGAGCTGGATGCCGTTGCCCTTCGAGGTGAGCCATGAACGCATTTTGGTTGGGTGTTCTAACTGGGTGTTTTTCAGCAGGGCTGTGCATGTTTGTGCAGTGGTGCATTGAGGGGAAAGCATGAACGCCCAACACCCTGATACCCGTGTGCGTGCTGTGTGGCCGACACCCCCAGAGGGCTGCTGCTACGTCGAGCAGTCCCTAAAGGGTGGTGACTACATCAGCACCGGCTACTTCCACAGGGGCACCGTAGACAGCAAGGGCAGGGGGCGCAGTGTCGAGAACTGCCAGGGAGTGACCTCCCTCTTCTTTGACCTTGACCTGCTCGGCCTGGTGGACGCTGCCCGGCTGGCACAGGGCCAGACGCTGCCTGACAAGGCGGCAGACAGCAAGGCGCATATGTACCAGATGCCGGAAGAGCAGCGGCAGGAGTGGCTTGACCTGCTCCTGCAGGATGTGGGCGGCATCCTCGAGGCGGTCATGGGTGCGCCCCCTACCCTCACCATCTGCAGCGGCTGGGGCTTCCACTTTCACTACGCCATCACTGAGCCCATGCGGCAGGAAAAGGCTGCACTGCAAGCGCTCCACGCTGCAGTGGTAGACGAGTGCAACCGGCAAGCCAGCGAGCTCGGGCAGACCCTGCACCCACCCCTCACCACCTACCACAAGGCATACGACCGTACGCACGATGTAGGGGCGCGCCTTGCTCGGGCACCAGGGAGCCAGAACACCAAATGCCAATGGCGCATGCTGCCTGTAGAAGTGGTGTCTGCTGCTGAAACCGTGCTGGATTCAGACACAGTGGGCAGGCTGCGCCAGCAGTGGCAGCGGCAGGGGCAGCTCACAGCCAATGACAAGGCAAAGACCAAGCCCAGCCCAGTGCCCAAGCGCAGGCGCCCAAGGCAAGCCAAGTCTGTAGACGTTGACTTCAGGTCACAGCGCCTGGCAGACGGCAGGTCATGGCAGCAGCTCGCGGATGCACTGGCACCGGGTGAGCGCCTGAAAGTCATCTGCCCGTTTGGTGGCACCAGTGTGGGCAGTGGCTTCTTTCACCGAGAGGCGGATGGGCGAGTGAGGTACTACAGCGCCCCCCAGGCTACGACCTACTGGAACAGCTACAAGCCCCAGACCACACCGGGCCTGGTGGAGCTGCGCAGGGGTCCACCTCGCAGGGATGGCAGCCCCGGCAACATCCTGAACAGCATCACCAACCTGCACACCATGCTCACCCATGACGCTGCATTCAGCCTGTGGTTCGATGACTTCCGACAGCAGGAGATGGATGGGCACCAGGTGGTAGATGATGGCATCTGGGTGCGTGTCATTACCCACATGGAAACCGCGTATGACTGGCAGTGGAGAGTAGGCCGCGAGCTGATGTTCTCGGCAGTGGAATACGTCTGCCGCCAAACCACACGCAACCCGGTGCAGGCCTACGTCAAAGGCCTCAAGTGGGATGGGCTGCCCCGGATGGACCGTTGGCTGCTCGAGGTCTGCCACACAGAAGACCTGCCCGTCTATCGGGTCTATGCTCGCAAGTGGTGTATCGGCCTGATGGCTCGGCTCTTCTCCCCTGGCTGCCAGCTTCAGAACTGCATGCTGCTCACCGGCCCACAGGGCTGGGGCAAGTCATCCGTGTGGCGCTGCTGGGCCAACTGGCCAGGGCAGGAAGGGCTCTACTCAGACACTCGATTCAACATCAAAGACAAAGACTGCTACTTGCAGCTCTATAGCGCTCTCATCTACGAAGATGCCGAGATGGGCAGCAGCAGGCATGCGGACCAAGAGACCCGAAAGGCATTCATCACCAGTGCAGTAGACCGCTTCCGCCCCCCATTCGGGCGCAAGATGCGGAGCTACAAGCGGCACACAGTCATCACCATGACCTCAAACGAGCAGGATGTGCTCAGAGACCGAACCGGAAACCGTAGGTATTGGGTGGTGCCCTGCTCGGGTGAAGCTGCAGGCCTGGAATGGCTGCGCAAATACAGGGACCAACTGTTGGCAGAAGCGTACCAGGCCTACCAAGAGGGGCAGCACTGGTGGCTCACCCCAGAAGAGTCACGCATGCAGCGGAAAGCCAATGGTGACTTTCAGTATCTGGACTGGTTCACCCAGTGTGCTCAGGTGGCCTGGGATGCCAACCAGGGCGCCAGGCGCAACCGGTTCACAGTCAGTGAATTTGCCCAAGCAATCGACCACAATCTGTCCGTCCAGCGCTTTGGGCTCTCGCTATCTTCTGCGCTGCACACTGCAGGCTTCAAGCGCTACCGCTCAGGCGGCGCAACCTACTACTACAAGCCCGGAGACCCTACAGGCGCAGGGACCGGACTGATTCAAATTCGCGCCCTAACCCGTACCGAGCTCGAGCAGAAGACCGGTATTTAGAGAGGACACACACCATGTTTGAAATGTTCAGCGTCACCGACAAGCGTGCAGACCTTGCAAAGGCCCTGGTGAAGGCACAGGCCTCGATGGGTCCAGCCATCAAAGACAGCAAGAACCCACACTACCGCAGCAGCTACGCCAGCCTCAGTGCAGTCATCGGGGCGGTCATCCCTGCCCTCAATGAGCAGGGTGTGGCGGTTCTGCAGCCTGCCCACCTCGATGAATCCTATGTGCAGGTCACCACCATCCTGATGCACACCAGTGGGCAGATGCTTAGCAGCACTGTGGCTACCCCCATGGGCCGCAAGCAGGATGCACAGGCTGTGGGCTCCGCCATTACCTACCTGCGCCGCTATGCCCTGCAGAGCATCATGGGGCTGCCCGTCGAGGATGATGACGGCAACGCTGCCAGCCGTCGCACTGTGCAGCCTGCGCAGCGTAGGAGCCTGCCCAGCACCGAGACCACTGCTGCCCGTATTGCGAGCGAGCTCGAGGCAGCAGGGCTCAGCGTGCAGTCGTACACCACCTGGGCAAGCAAAGCAGGCAAGCCCCCCATCAATGCCATGAACCCCAGCCAGCAGAAGATGTGCCTTGAATGGCTCACCCATGGCAACGGCATGGACGTCATCAAGGCTGCCCAGTAGCCCCACCCACCCACAGCAGCGAGAGGACATCATGCAGCTGTTTGAGCAAGCGCCCACCAGTGATGAACTGGTGGATTTCATCGACACACAATCAGAACCCGTGAGGGTCCGAGACATCAGCAAGCACTTTGGCATCAAAGCCAGCAAGGCAAAGGGCAGCGCATACAGCCAACTGCGCACCCTGCTCAGGGAGCTGGTAGCAGCTGGGGAGATTGCAAAGACGCAAGCCCGCACGAATGCCAACCACTCCTACCACTCCATTCCCCAGACCGTAGCTGCAGTGCAGCGAGAGCAGGAACCTGAAGTCATCCGGTTCACGGTGGGCCGCCTGCAGCCCGCTGGCCCTGCCATCTCGATTGATGAACTCAAGATGATTGCAAGGCGCTGCGAAGACAAGCGCAGCGAGCTGCAAAATCAGGTTCGGAAACTGAACACCGAGATTACCGAGCTGTGTCATCGGCTTGAGGTGTTGGTCAGTCTCATTGAGCCCTTTGACGAGACCTTCCGGCTGGGGCTGCACTGATGGACAACCCATACAAAGACGC
>ERZ869936.2483-NODE-2483-length-10781-cov-3.802443_pt1 | contig 10781 bp, 7 predicted proteins | sample MGYA00520876_ERZ869936 | MGnify/ENA primary metagenome ERZ869936 (study PRJEB32218, sample SAMN09650985) | biofilter metagenome | isolation source: enrty point of leading RO module | place: Saudi Arabia: Thuwal, RO plant located on Red Sea | collected 2016-02-17 ... | reverse complement strand
CTGTCAATATTCTCTAGTACAACCAAAACATTGCCGGAGACGTGTCGCTGGCGAATATCTGCCACTACGTGAAGCACCTGCACCTCAAGGACAGCCGCGGAAAGCCCGGTGAGTGGTATTTTCCGGCGCTCGGGTACGGTGGGGCGGTCGATTTCGTACAGGTGCTGCACATCATGCGCGTAGTCCTTGAGCTTCTCGATCTGCTCGGAAAAACCCCAGCCCAGCAGCACGACGATGGGCACGCTGATCAGCGCGCCGGCCATGTCGGCCACGAAGAATCGCCACGCGGGCATCTTCAGGGCGCCGGCGGTGAAGTAGATCGGGGCGCGGATGAGCGGCGTGAGTCGCGTGATGAAGACGGTCTTGCCGCCGTGCTTGAGCATCGCGGCCTCGGCCATCGCGAGCTTGCGCTCGTTCATGATGTGACGCAGCAGCGGAATCTTCGGGACGAGCGGCGACGCCCACCGGCCCAGGCCGTAGATCACCATGTCCCCGCCGACTACACAGACGAAGACCATCGGCAGCATGACCCACAGGCTCGCGTAGTCCTTGGCGCACAGCCAGCCGGACAGCAGCAGGATGATGTCTTCGGGAATCGGGAACCCCAGTGCCGTGCCCCAGACGCACGCGGCGATGCCGAGATAGGAATATTCCGTGAGAAACTCTTCCATCAGCAGATCCGGCTCAGCGGCGGGGGACCACACCCACTCCAGGGACTCACGAAGCACAAGCCACGATTCTAGTCATTTCGGGACGGCACGTGACTTGGCGAGCGCCTCGGCCTGCTGACGCGTGCGGATGCGGCCTTCAAGCTGCTCGTCATAGATCGCATCGAGCAGCCGGCCGAAGCCGCGCCCGGGTTTGACGCCCAGCCGGATCAGGTCATCGCCATTGACCAGCGGTTCGGGTGCGACGCCCTCGTCAAACAGCGTCGCTGACTCCTTCTGCAATGTGTTGATCACATCGCTGACCTTCGCGGAGAAACCCATGGCTCGCAGCACCTGCCACGCATGGGGCCAGCATCGATTGGCGAGCAGGCGCTTGCGCTTGGCCTTAGACAGCGACGGCCAGTGCATCGCCTCGGGCAGGAGCGAAAGCGTGTGCCGCAGCGCGTCGCGATGGTTGTTGGGCAGGCACAGCGCGTTGCGCCAGCGCGTGACGATTGGGCTGGAGTCTGCGACGAATCGTGCGATGGCATCGGCGTCGGGTAAGTCGCCTGCGGCCAGGTGCCGGTCGATCATCCAGCCGGCAAGCATGGCGGGAAACGCGACGGTTTCCGTGCGGGTCAGGCGCGACAGGCCGGCGACGGTGCGCAGCATGGGCGTCGCGCTCGTCTTCTCCAGCGCGCCGCCTTCAAGCGTGTGCCGTTGCATCACGCGAATGGTGCGCAGCGGTGCCGGCTCGGTGCGCATCGCCTCGACTTCCTGTCCGATGCGTTCCCGTCTGATCTGCGACAGCTTGTCCGCGCGGCGGCGGATGGCCGCACTCGTGGCCGAGTCCAGCCGGAACTTGAGGCGTGATGCGAATCGCACGGCGCGGAGCATGCGCAGGTAATCCTCGCCGAAGCGTGTCTCGGCATCGCCGATCGCCCGGAGCACATGAGCATGCAGATCCGCCCTGCCGCCGACGTAGTCGATGATGCGGGCTTCGCCGTCCTCGGTCAGCGGGTCCTCGAACAGGCCGTTGACGGTGAAGTCGCGCCGCCGGGCGTCGTGCTCGGCATCCGTGAACTCGACATTGGTCGGCCTTCGCCCGTCTTCGTAGCCCCACTCGGTGCGGAAGGTCGCAACCTCGATCTGGTGAATGCGCCGGTTCTGCCGCGTGCGCGGCGTATCGGGCTCGGCCTTGCGCTCGTCCTCGGTCATCAGGTCGCCGAGCATGTTCACGAGCACCACGCCGAACGCCTCGCCGACGAACCGCGCCCGCTTGAAGAGCGAGATCACCTTGTCCGGCAGGGCATCGGTGGCGACGTCGTAATCCTGCGGCGGATGCCCGAGCAGCGCATCGCGCACGCAGCCGCCAGCGAAATAGGCGACATGCCCCGCGTCACGCAGGGTGCGAACGACTTGAACCGCGGCGCGGCGCAGGCTGGTCTCGAAAAGGCTCACGCGAAGATTGTAGGGAATGCCGGTTCAGCCAGACTGGAAGATGTCGCCGGGCTTCATCGTGTGGCCGTGCGAGAAGTCCTCAAAGGACATGACGCGTTTGCCGGGCGTTTGCACTTCAAGCAGGCGGAGGGAACTGTCTTTCACGGCGACAAGGCCGTCACCGATGATGGTGCCAGGCGTGGGACAACCAGACGGGATGCCCGGCTCACTCCGCACGCGCCGCAGGAACAGCGGCACTTCCTTGCCGGTCGCGCTCTGCACCCACTTGACCTGCACGCCGGGCCACGGCGTCAGGCCGTGAATCCGACAGCGAAGCTCGTCAGCCGGCGCGTCGAAGTTAATCAGGCCGTCGGCCTTCTTCAGCTTCGGGGCGCGCGTCGCCTGCGCGTCATCCTGAGTCAGCGGCGCGAGCGTGCCGGCCTGATGCTGACGCAGGACACCCTCAATCGCATCCGGCCCGAGCAGCGCGAGGCGATCGTGCAATTCCCCCGCCGTTTCCGATGGATCGATCGGCGTCTTGACCGTCGCGTATACAAGGCCCGCGTCGATGCGCTGCGCCAGCGCGATGACCGAAACACCGGTCTCCTTCTCACCGTTGATCATCGCCCAGTTGATCGGAGCGGCGCCGCGATATCTGGGCAGCAGCGATGCGTGCAGGTTTACGACGAACGGCCCGATCGCGGTGATCAGTTCGGGGCTGAGCTTCTGACCGAACGCGATGACGATGCCCGCCTCGGCATTGAGTGCCGCGATCTGCGCGACGAACGCCGGATCATTCGCGTTGTCGGTCTTGAGTACGGCCAGGCCGGCATCCGTCGCCCACTGCGCGATCGGCGTGGGCGTCAGGTGCATCTTCCGCCCGGCGGGCCGATCCGGCTGCGAAACGACGGCAACCACCTCATGATTTGCATGGAGCGCCTTGAGCGTAGGCAGGCCGAATTCGCCGGAACCGAGGTAGATCAAACGCATGGCGACAGCGTAGCAGGATCCATTCTGTGGCTACAATTCATGGCCCAAGCCGTTGCCGTTCAAGTCAACCTGTGGGATGGAAACCCTATGCCTGCACCATTGACCTGGTTCGAGAAGTACGGATATCTGCTCATTGGACTCGGCATCGCCGTTGTTGTTATTGGCATTGATTTGTTTTCACGCCAAGGCGAGCAAGAGAAGAAGAAAGCTCGCGATCAGTTCAACTCGGACTTCGTGGAGGATCACCTGCGCAAGAAACGGAATCCGGTGGTGAATGAGGCATTGGCCGACTTGGCGACCAGCTCAGCGACAGTCAAGACCGTTGATACTTTTCTGATGCATCTGGCCTCCGACGAGTATGAGCAGGCCTGGGCCATGGGCAGCGAAGCGTTTCGCCTGCGACACAGCGCCGAGTCTTTGAAGCAGATGATGAGCGACCATCCCCAGATCGCCAATAAGGACTCACGCAGGCTGCGCATTGAAACGACTCGTGACGGCCTGACCCAGTTGAGGCACGTTTCCCGCGGGCCGACGGATGACACGTCGTTGCCGCTCGTGCATCTGCGATTGATCTATGAAGGTGATTGGATCCTGAACCATGTCACAGTGGAACCCGGCACGCCGAAGGAACCGGCGAGCGGGCAGGAGCCGTGAACCCGACGCCCGCCTTCTCGCGCTCTCAGCGCTGCGTCCATGATCACGCCAGGATCGGCTTGATCAACTCGCCGGCGATGTCCGTCAGCCGGAAATCCCGGCCCTGGAAGCGGTAGGTCAGCCGGGAGTGATCGATACCCAGCAGGTGCAGGATCGTCGCGTGCAGGTCGTTGACGTGAACGACATCTTCGACGCAGTTGTAGCCGAAGTCATCGGTCGCGCCGTAGGTGATGCCGCCCTTGATGCCGCCGCCGCAGAGCCACATGCTCATCGCTTTCATGTGATGGTCGCGGCCGTTGCCCTGCGCCATCGGCGTGCGCCCGAACTCGCCGCCCCAGATGACCAGCGTCTCGTCGAGCATGCCGCGCCGCTTCAGGTCGGTTACGAGCGCGGCCGAGCCCTGATCCACGCGCCCCGCGACGCCCTGGATCGCGCCCTTGATGCCGCCATGATGATCCCAGCCGCGGTGGTAAAGCTGGATGAACCGCACGCCGCGCTCGGCCATGCGCCGCGCCAGCAGGCAGTTGCTGGCGAACGAGCCGTCGCCCGGCTTGGCGCCGTACATCTCCAGAATCTCCTTGGGCTCCTGCGACAGGTCCATCAGCTCCGGCACGCTCGTCTGCATCTTGAACGCCATCTCGTACTGGCTGATGCGCGTGTTGATCTCCGGATCGTTCACCTTCGCGTGGTGCATGCGGTTGAGCTGATTGATCGCCGAGACGACGTCGTTCTGCTGCTCGTTGCTGACGCCGCCGGGCCGCGAGACGTAGAGCACCGGATCGCCCTTGGACTGGAATTCGACGCCCTGGAAGCGCGACGGCAGGAAGCCCGAGTGCCACTGCCGCTGGGCGATGGGTTGGTCCTGTCCGCCGCCGGAGCTGGTGAGCACGATGAAGCCGGGCAGGTCGTCGCAGTCCGAGCCGAGGCCGTACCACAGCCACGAACCCATCGCGGGCCGGCCGGGCACGCTGGAGCCGGTGTTCATGAACGTGTGGGCCGGGTCGTGATTGATCGCCTCGGTGTGGAGCGAGCGGATGATGCAGATGTCATCGGCAATCTCGCCGACCTTCGGGAAGATCGTGCAGATCTCCTGGCCGCTCTGGCCGTACTTCTTGAACGGATGCTGCGGCGCGAAGCAGTTGAGCTGCTTGCCCTGGAGCTGCGCGATGGGCTGGCCCTTGGTGAGCGATTCGGGCATGGGCTTGCCGTGCATCTCGGCGAGCTTGGGCTTGTAGTCCAGCGTCTCCAGGTGCGAAGGCCCGCCGGCCATGTAGAGCCAGATCACGCGCTTGATCTTCTGCTTGTGATGCAGCGGGTTGATCACGCCTGCCGCCTGCGGCTTCGCATCCGCACCGCGCACGATCGACTGGTTCAACAGCGACGCCAGCGCCATCGACCCAACGGACAGGCCGGTGCGGCGAAGGAAGGTGCGGCGGGCGATATCGTTTTGGAGCATTTCTTGCATACGCATGGCAATCACTCTCGGGTGATGGTTTCGTGCAGGTTCAAAATGACGCGCGACACGCTGGTCCACGCGGCCAGTTCGGCCGTATCCAGTGATGCGTCGGCAGGCTTGTCGCCTTCCTTCAAGAGCTTCTCGGCCGCGGCCTTGTCGGCGGCGTACTCGGAGCGGTGCTTTTCGTAGAGCGAGAGCAGAATCGTCGTCTCATCCTTTAAAGGCTCGCGCTGCAGGACCTGTCGGTAGGCAAACGTCAGCCGCGCGGCCGGCGTGTTGCCGCCTTCCTTCATGAGGCGCTCGGCAAAGACGCGAGCCGCCTCGACGTAGGTCGGATCATTCAGCAGCACCAGTGCCTGCAGCGGCGTGTTGCTGCGCGGACGGGCACACACTGCCTCCTCGCGCGGCGAAGCGTCGAACGCCAGCAGGCTCGGGTGCAGGAACGACCGCTGCCACCATGTGTACAGGCCGCGGCGGTACTGGTCGCTCCCCTTGTCCGCCTGCCAGGACCGCTTGGGGAAGTTCAGGTGCTGCCAGTAGCCGGCCGGCTGATAGGGCTTGACGCTGGGCCCGCCGATCTCCTCGACGAGCAGGTCGCTGACCGCCAATGCGTTGTCGCGGATGAACTCGGCGCTGAGACGGAATCGTCCCTGCCTCGCCAGCCAGTGATTGAACGGGTCGCGCTGCAGGGCCTGCGGCGTCGCGGCCGAGGTCTGCCGGTATGTGCCGCTGGTGACCATGAGTGTCACCATGTGCTTGACGTCGTAGCCCGAGTCGATGAACTCCATGGCTAACCAGTCGAGCAGTTCCGGATGCGTCGGCCAGTCACCCTGTGAGCCGAAGTCTTCGAGTGTTCCGACGAGTCCCTGGCCGTAGAAGAGTTTCCAAAGGCGATTGACGAAGACGCGCGCGACGATCGGGTTGTCCTTGCCGACCAGCCAGTTGGCCAGGTCGAGGCGATTGAGCCGCTTGCCTTCGGGCGGCGTGAGTTCGCCGAAGACAACCGGCACCTGCGGCTGAACGATTTCGCCGCTGTCATCGAGCCAGTTGCCGCGCGGCAGGACGCGCACCATGCGGGGGTTCGTCGCGGTGGTGATCAGCGTCGTCGGCAGCGACTTCTTCATCTGCTCGCGCTGCCCTTCAAGCGAGCTGATTTCACCGCGGATCGAAGTGAGTTGCGGCGCGATGGACTCGAAGTGCGAGGCAATCGTCTGCCGCTCCTTGTCGCTGCGCTTGTTCGCGTCCTTCTGAAACGCCTTGGTCACGGCATCGGGAAGACCGAGCCCATCGCGGTTCACGCCGGCATCCGCCCAGTAGGCCACGCCGCCCCACTGGGTGAACGCCATGCCGTTGATCTTGCTCTTGTCGTTGAGACCGACGTCGGAGGGCTTCACCTCGAGGCGCACCCACTCGCCCGTCTTGGGCAGGTCGCCGAGCTTGCGATGGTTCGGGCCATTGGTGCCGTTGCCGCCGAAGGGAATCCTGTCCTCGCCCCACCACGCGCGATGCTCCCACGAGCCGTCATTGAATTGGAGCATGATCTGCTTGGGCGGGTTCTTCGGATCGAGGTAGACGTACGCGAAGAACACGTCGCTCTTGTCCAGGTCAATCACCTGCTTCGCATTGATGACAAAGTGCTGCACCAGGTCGCCGGCTTCCTGTTTCCGGCTGGCGCGATCGTCGCGCGTCGGGCCTTGATCCTTGCCGACATAATTCCAGTCGCCGTTCTTCTGGCCGCCGTTGGGAATGTCACGGTCGGCGATCCAAGCCATGTCGTTCCGCGTCCCGGCGGTGACCTTCGCGGCCATCTCCTGTTCCCACGCCTTCTGCGCCTCGCCGAGTGTCGCGGCCGTATCGGCCAGCTTCTTCTTTGCAGCGGCGATCTTCGCTTCCACCTCGGCGAGCATGGCCTGGTGCTCGGCTGTGGGCACGGGCGTCTGAGGCTGTCGGCCGACGGCGCGCTCATCGACATCCGCGAAAAAGGCGCCCAGCGCGTAGAAATCCTTCTGCGGCAGCGGGTCGTACTTGTGATCGTGACACTCGCAGCCACCCATCGTCGCGCCCATCCCCACGGTGGCCACGTTGCGCACGCGATCAGACAGATACTTGGCGGTGTACTCCTTCGCCTGCGCGCCGCCCTCTTCGGTCGTGTTCAGCAACCGGTTGTAGCCTGAAGCGATCTTCTGCTCCCAGTCTGAGTCGGGCAGCAGGTCACCGGCCAGTTGCTCCTTCGTGAAGACGTCGAAGCGCTTGTTGCTGTTAAACGCGTCGATCACGTAGTCGCGATAAAGCCAGACGTTGCGGTCGTTGTCGCTGTGGTAACCACCCGAGTCGGCGTAACGCACGAGGTCGAGCCAGTACACCGCCATGCGTTCGCCGTAGTGCCGGCTCGAGAGCAGACGCTTGACCAGCTTCTCATACGCGTCCGGTGCCGTGTCATTCACGAAGGCATCGACTTCGGCCGGCGTCGGCGGCAGGCCGGTCAGATCGAAAGACAGGCGACGGATCAGCGTCCGGCGATCGGCTTCCTTCGACGGCCGGACGTTCTGTTCGCGGTGCTTGCGGAGAATGAACTGATCGATCGGGTTGCGAATGAAGCCTTTCGTCACGACGTCGAGGCCGGCCATGTCCGGCACGACAGGCTTGGTCGGCGTGATGTACGCCCAGTGCCCTTCCCACTTCGCGCCTTGCTCGATCCACTTCTTGATCAGCGCCTTCTCGCGGGTCGAGAGCGGCTTGAGCACGCTGGAGCCGACCTTGGCCGGCGGCATGCGTTCGTCTTCGTACTCGGTGACGATGCGGTTCCACAGTTCGCTCTTGTCGAGCTTGCCGGGCGTGATGATCGCGCCTTCGTCCAGTGTCTTGAACAAACCTTCCTCGATATCGAGGCGCAGCTTGGCCTTGCGCTTGTTGGCGTCGGGGCCGTGACAGACGAAGCAGCGATCGGACAGGATCGGGCGGATGTCGCGGTTGAACTTGATCTCATCGGGCAGCGGCGCGTCGGCGGCCTCTACGGACGTGATCATCGGCGACATCGTCAGAATCGCCAGCAGAACGAGTGAGTGGTTTCTTCTCATCAATTCACCTGTTGAGGGTCGGACTCGCTGGGTTTCATTATAGAGATGAGCGCTCGCGTCCAAGGTGTTGGTCGCTCAGTTACAGCGGTAACAGCCTTTGCATTAATCAAATAGGTTTGTCATTCGACGATCGGGGTAAATCGTAGACGATCCGCAGCGTCGAGAATCCACCTTTGGAATCATAGATCGAGCGGATCGCTCCCCATGGGAACTCCAGCAGGCGCTGCACCTCATCCTGTTTGTCCCAGTGCTCGTAGCCTTTCATCGGCTCCAGCGGGCGGCCTAGGACGCGGCGGCACCAGGCTTCATGGGCCTTCTTTCGCTCGATCTCGATCGCGTAGTCCCAGGGCTTGTCCTTCGCGGGGTCGTCAAAGTGAAGACAGAGGTCGATGCTGGCAAGGCGGCTCTTGAGGAAGTTGAAGGCGATCGTGAAAGGCTGACCGAAGACATGTCTGATGCCGAGGTTGACGGTGGCCGTGTGCGTGCCGTCGCGGTACTTGGCGTCCCTGACGAGCTGAAGCTGCTCAAAGTCGTACGCCGCCATGCCGGGCGAAATCACTTCACCGGTTTCGTCGATGAGGAGGCAACCGTCAGCCAGAGGTGATGAGTCGCTCATGTCAGGATGATCTTACTCGACCTTCACGAGTTCGATCTCAATGCCCAGTTGCGTGCCTGGCTGCACGCCGCCGAGTCGTTCGACGATGAGCGGGGCCGCCTCATCGCTGAGGACCGCCAGGCGCCGGCCGTGCACTTTCATCCCGAGCACGGCCTGCTCCAGCGCCCCGCCAACCTTGCTTTCCCCGAGCGTGAAGCTCAGATCATGGTACCGCTCAATGCCCACGAACTCTGAGCAGAAGAGCATGCGGCTGTGAAAGCTGTCGTCGGCAAAGAACCGGCAGCGAATCGAAACTCGCTTGCCGCGCTGAGCGGCCGCGCCGGTTCCCACGATCACATCCGCAATGTTCTCTTTCCACTCCAGTTGCGGTCCGCTCCTGGTGCCGGGCAGTTCCAGCAGGATGTTGCCGCCCCGGATGACCATGTCTTCATTCAGCTTGAACGATGTCACGATTTCGTTCTTCTGGACATCAATCCGGACCGGTTTGTCGAGTGGGCCGCGACAGCGGTGGACCCTCAAGCCGCCTTCCACCTCGGCGGTAAACTCAAAGACACAGGAGTTGTCCTCGCGACCGAGGATGACCACGCGCACCGAGCCGAATCCCCAGCCGAATCCGCATTGGCCGCCGCCGCCGCGCATGACCGTCTTGGGGTCGAACGTAAGACTGGTGCCTTCGACGCTGATGTGTGTGCCTTCATTGGCGGGCTTGTTCTGCTTGGCATCGGTGCCCGATGCGAGTGCGGCGCTGGTGAGCATGATGATCGCGATGAGTGTCGGCATGGACTTCATGGACGTTCCCTCATGAAAAGCCGCGAGGCGGACCTCGCGGCTGTCAGTCATCCTTTGGCGCCTGGACGATGAGCACGGGTAAGCTCGCGGACTCGCTTACCCATGGCGCCCGGCCTCATTGCTTCGCGTCGTCGTCGCTCGTCACTTCGTACACCTTGCCGTCGAGCACGACGATCACCTGCTTGCCCAGGGCGAACCACTTGCCCGCGTCGTTGTGCTTGGTCAGCAGGTCGAAGTATTCATCCGAGCCGAACTTCACCTGCACGGGTTTGGCATCGGCGAACTGCTTGTCGCTGGCGAGGCTGTCCACCCATTGCTGGCCGTTGAAGTAGAACGTGCGGCCGGCGACGTATTCGGTCCGGTGCAGCGCGTTGCCGCGGTACTTACCGCCCGCTTCGTTGCCGAAGGCACCGGCTTTGTCGCCGAAGGCATCAGCCAGCGGACTGGTTGCCGGAGCGTTGGCGACGATGCCGCGACGCGCCTCGCGATCCGCATCGGCCAGGTCGGCCGCGGTGTTCGCACGTTTTAATGTCTCGCTCGACTTGGCCGCGCCGACCGCGCCGTCGCCGCTCTTCTCTTCCTTGAAGCGGTTGAACGCTTCGCCGGCCTGCTGACGAAGCTGAGCGTCATCACGCGCCCCGCCAGGCCGCCCCGGCAGCGCCTGCGACAGGCGAGGCCTCTCTGCCGGCTGACGTGCTTCATCTTCCAGGATCAGGTAGCTCGTGTACGGCGTGACGATGCCGTACTGCTTGGCCAGGCGCGTCACCTCGTCGCGCACCTCGCCGCTCTCGCCGTGCAGCCTGATCTGCTCGAGCAGGTAGCCCACGCGGCGCGTTGCCCACAGACGCGGCACAAAGGCGTTGTCCGAGTCCTTCGCGGGGAACGAGACTTCGTACGTGAACGTCTTCTTCTTGCCGTCCACGTAGCCTTCAAGCTGGATCGCCGCGTCAGTCTTCGCTTCCGATCCCTTGCCGGTGTAGCGACCCATCACGATGACCTGGTCGCCGCTGAACACGTCCGGGAGCGTGCTGGGGTAGACCTGCGTCACGCGCACGTCACCCTGCACCTTGAACGCCACGTTCGCGAGCACCGGGTTGGCGATCTTGCCGTAG
>ERZ869936.2482-NODE-2482-length-10782-cov-4.411112_pt1 | contig 10782 bp, 10 predicted proteins | sample MGYA00520876_ERZ869936 | MGnify/ENA primary metagenome ERZ869936 (study PRJEB32218, sample SAMN09650985) | biofilter metagenome | isolation source: enrty point of leading RO module | place: Saudi Arabia: Thuwal, RO plant located on Red Sea | collected 2016-02-17 ... | reverse complement strand
GAGGCGCAACGTCTCGTCTTGCGGTGACCAGGCTAGCGTGACGGAGTAGGTTCGCCACTGACCTTCGACAGCCATCGCAATCTGGTCGTCGGCCACTCGGTCGAAGTCCCAGTCGTGATGATCAGCAATATGCTCAACAATATCGATGGGGTGCAGGTCTTCGGTCGCGAAGTGCTCTCTGAGTGACATGGCGAAACTCCTTTTCTACCAAGGTCTAACCTATCTCGATTAAAGCTTTTTTAGAGCTGTCTGGCAAGTGAGTTGTTCGTCTAGACCTCAAACAGTGAGCCAACAAAGAAAGCAATCACGGCTGCTGCGCCACCAACTACCACCACTTCAAAAAGTGATTTAGCGAGGCCGGTGCCAACGACTTTCCACTTAAGCAGCCCGAGGATAATCAGGGCCACGAAGGTACCAATCACTGAATATTGGAAGGCTTCACCGGGCGTCATGGTGCCAGCGAAAATAAACGGCAAGAGGGGAATAGACCCAAAGATAAGAAAGGAAATAAAGGTAGCTAGGCCAGTCAGTACCGGATTGTCACCGCGTGGGTCAGGCATTTCAAGCTCATGGGTCATCATGAAATCCACCCAGTACGCTTCGTTCGTACGGTAAATATCTGCCAATTGCGTGGCTTGTTCTTTGGTAAAGCCTTTGTGCATCATGATATCGATGGTCTCTTCATATTCCATCTCGGCATGGGTGCGCACCTCGTGTGTTTCTTTGTCGCGAGCGGCTTGGTAGAGGTCTTGGTCAGAACGAACCGAAAGAAAGTTCCCAAGACCCATCGATACACCGTCGGCAAACAGGTTGGCCAAACCGAAGAGGAGTACCGTTACGAAGGTGAGTTGGGTAGTGGTTTCGTTGCTGAGCGCGGCACCGGAGAAACCGGCCACCACCGCAAAGGTGGTAACGATACCGTCAATCCCACCATAAATAACTTCCTTAAAGTATGTAGCAAATGGAGATTGTCCATGCTCATCACTGAGGTGGTGTCGGAGCTGTTCGCTGCGGTCGTGCATGTGATGAAAGTATAGCATTCGCATGATGGCATGAATGACCCGTCAGTCATGATAGGATGGCATGTAATGACTACCTCACGCGTTGTCCATACACTGACCGAATTGCTCGACACCATTGAATCAGTGGCAGAAAAGCAAGAGCGTGTATCCATAGACGACGTGCTTGATGCAGTCGGTCGACGGTCGTTTGGTCCGGTTGTTATGCTAATCGGGTTGTTTCTAGTGGTGCCTGGACTCAGTGACATACCATCGGTCCCAACGATCATGGGAGTGCTGTTGGTCACCATGGTGGCACAGTTGGCTCTACATCGGGAGAGCATCTGGTTGCCTCGCTGGCTGCTTCGTCGTTCAGTCAAGGACAAACACCTACAGACCACCTTACGCTGGGCGCGTAAACCTGCGGTTATTATAGACAGGGTCAGCAGTGCTCGGCTCAGATCCTTGGTCCAAAACCGATTCACACGTTACTTCAGCGCACTCTTGTGTGTCGGGTTTGCGTTGGCGACACCGGCCATGGAGGTCGTCCCCTTGAGTGCCAATGTGGCCGGGTTGTCAATTTTTCTCCTCGGTCTGGCTTTGACCACCGTTGACGGCCTGATCCTTCTCTTGGCACTCACTGTCTACCTTTCGACCGTGGCGTTGGTCGTGTTCGCGTTGGTGTGACCCCACGGGGCTCAAATATTACATGGTACTATTGGAAAATGTTACCTGTTAATTCTGGAATTAAGACAGTCTGGGAGACTGTCGAAAAAGAAAATCAGCGACAACCTGAACAGCTTCTGTAAGAAGGCGAAAGAGATTGACCCACGGGAAATCTCTCCCTACGGGAGCAGTATACCTTTTGGACATATTGTTTCGCTAGCGCTCACAATCTGTCACAAAAGCTTTTCGATTCCCACACAACCTGCTCCCAGCAGGTTGCTCGTGGGGTCACTATTGCACACTAGCGTGTGCAATAGCAAAAGCCACTGGATACTATCCAGTGGCTTTTGCTATTTGTCAGTGAACCAACGGCACGGCCTACCGAACCCTCACCGGATAGTTCTGAGCCATATGATGAGTGCTTCATCGAAGCCATCAACAAGCTTTTGAAACGTCTGGTGAAACTACACGCGAGACTTATTGGTGAGGGGTATGAATTGAGAGGTGGTCAGTATGTTCGGGTTGAAGATAAAGAGAAGCCGTAGAGAAAGGATAATCTAAAGAATGAGCGACATGACGATTTGCTGAAAATGTCCTAGTTTGCTTAAATACGTTCAGATTGTCCCTTGTCTCATGCGTGTGAACTAAATCATTCGCATGAGAGCAGGGGGCGAAAATGACACTCTTTGGGTTTTTCTTCTGCGTCTTCGGATTCGTCTACTATTGCGCTGCCGGACTCGCATTCTTCCTTATGACACAAGATGCGTTTGGCAAGCGTTGGTCATGGGAGAGAATTCATGATGGTGACGCGTCTGTTCGGGACTGGATGGTCGCCATCCCGATGATATTGCTGTGGCCAGCTACCTTCCCCGGATATCTGTTCGTTCGAATGGTTAGGGGAGTGCAGCGGTTCGTACGATAAGCTCGTTTGGTTTTTTCGCAGCAACTTGCACCTGCCGGGTCAGAGGACCCGGCATTTTTTTGTCTGTCTGTATGAGAAATCTCGCCACTGGTATGCTGCTTTGAATAGCAGGCAGAACATGGCCCTGAATGATGTGGTGACTTCTAGCCAAATGCTAAAAGTGTGTCATGTGACCCCACGGGGAATCGAACCCCGATTTCCAGGATGAGAACCTGGCGTCCTAGCCGTTAGACGATGGGGCCGGACCTTTGTGTTCACGAAATTTTTATCAGCATCCCCATCCTGGAAATCAAGATTTCCCGGGAGAACCTAGCTTATCGCCTCGTAAACATCGGCGATTCGCTCCTTCGTCGCGACCAGATGAAAACATCCTGTTTTCATTCCGTAGCCGTTAGACGATGGGGCCGGACTGGTTTTACTGGAGTAAAACGTGCGCAATTTATACCAAAAATCCTATACAAAGTAAAAGAAATAAATTGTAAAAAAGAAAAGGGCGGTCCGATTGGGACCGCCCGGGGGAACAGTGTGCATCGCAACCAACGATGCGCTTCAGCTTAGAGGAGGGTGGTGTAGGACGTGAGTCCGACCATCTCCTTTACCACCACTATATACATGATGGATTTTCTGTCAAGGGGTGGTGTCCCCGACATACGCCGGAGACACCGAGGACCCCTATACGGTGGTCGATATCAGCACGCAGGTGATTTTTTTAGGACCCTCAGGGGACCTTGGGATGTCCACTCGAGACTCTCCAAGCGGCGTTGCCGCCGCCAGTGGTTGTGAGAAACCAAGAGCGAACATCAATGGGATGGCTTTTTTCACCACTTCTCCTCTAGTACTGAAGCGTCGTTTTCACGACCAAAAAATAATACTATAAAAAACTATTAAGTCAAATAGTAGCGCAGGTTAATTGGTATTCCTAATATGTAATTTAATATCGTAGCGGGGATTGACCTTTTTGCCGGGGTTGAAAATATCCTTGGGGTCGCAGGCATGCTCGACGGTCTCAAACAGTTTGAGAATCGCCTTCGGGTAAATCCGTGAAAGATGCGGGGTACGAATGATGCCGTCGTTATGTTCACCACAGATACTGCCGTGGTATTTACAGGCAGCATTAAAGAAATCATCGGCCATAGCCTCTACCTTCGAGCGTTGGTCTTTGGTGAAATCAAGGAGGGGATAGAAGTGCAGGTGACCGTCACCACCGTGGCCATGAATCGCAGCGGTGACATTGTGTTTATGGAGGAGCTTTTTGATATCAGTAAAGAAATCAGAGATATGCTCTGGCGGGACAATCATGTCCTCAAGGAAAGCCGCCGGACGTTTGCCGTTGTCTTGCAGTTTAGAAAGACTGTAGCTCGCTCGGCGTAGTTGCCAGAACATACTCTCGAAGTGTTTATTGTTGACGATAGATATCGGTACGCCCGTGTCTTTCTTTACAGCGGCGACTATCTCGTTGGCTGAGTGTTCGGTGGCGGTCGTATCGATGGTAATGAGCAAGGTAAACTCGGGCACTTTACGACGATAGCTCACGTAGTACGTCCAGTAGAGCGCAAGGAGGAATTGGTAGAAAGCAAAACCAGGCACCCGGTCGCGGAAGAAGTTGGTGTGTTCCATGGCGAGTGTGAGGCTGGTGCCGTCGTAGAGTTCGATATTGGTCGGTTGGTACTGCAGGGTGTTCACAATCACTTCGCCAGCTTTCTCGAGGTCATAAATCGGCACAGTTAAGAGGACGGTGTCGTTGTGAATCGGTTCAGTGCGTAAGGTAATACTGGTCATGATGCCGATGGTGCCTTGGCTACCAGCAATCAGTCGGGTTAAGTCAAACACTCCGTGACCAGCTTCAAAGAGTTTCACCGATGGTGAGACTAAATCCCAGAGAGGATAGCCCGCGGTGTTTTTCTTGGTCTGGGGTTTCGATTTACGAATCGTTTCTTCGTTCTTTTTCACCAGTTCGTAGACTGCCTTGGCGATGGTGGCATGAGCGTTGTCTTGTTGGATGAGCGCTTTGTACGCGTCAAAAGAGAGCGGTTTAAGGGTGTAGGTATTGCCGTCGTAGAGCACCACGTCGATAGCAGTGACATACTCAGCAAAGTGTCCGTACTTGAGTGAATCAGGACCAGCAGCGTTGTTGCCGACGCAACCACCGATGGCGCACATGTCTTTAGAGGCAGGGTAGGAGGGAAGGTAGCGTCCGTGGGCTTTGAGTTTTTTCTCAACATCACGGAACATCGCACCCGGTTCTACGGTGATGGTGTCTTTGGCTTCGTTGTATTCACCAATGTGATTGAGGTAGCGGGTGGTGTCGACAATGATGGAATCGGTCAGTGAGCCACAAGAAAGCCCGGTACCAGCCGCCCGGACGGTCAGTGAAAGGGGGGGGAAGGTCTCGGTATGTAGGTCTATGACTTTGGTAGCGATTTCTAAATCGCGTTTGGTTTTGGGTGCGATGACAATCTGTGGACGCACTGAGAAAATACTCTCATCGGTAGAGAACTTGTCGAGCTCATCTTTATTGGAGCTGATGTCGCCCTTAAAGTGAGCGTTACGGAGCATTTCCTCCACGTAGAGGTGACCCATGGCGTCTTTTTGGGGACGTTCATCACGGGCATCAAGTTTAGCCTGCACCTCTTTGAAGGAACTCATAAGTACATTGTAACGTGAGAGTGGGTTTGAAACGAGATTGGTTTTTCACAAAGGGACGCTCGGATGATAATTGTAAAGCCGCGCTACGCGCGGCTGTTTGAGTAATGCTTTACAATTTCCATCCTCGCTTTTACGGGGCAGTAATATTCAAACGAAAAAGCCCGGCGCCAAAGGCGCCGGGCGTAAAGGTGTCTCGCGTCAGGTTGCGGTTCCGGTTTTGCCGCTGCCGAGTTGAACTTGGTCGACGCGGGCGGCTTCGGTTAGTTTGAGCGGCGGGTTTGCTGCGGCGGACAGCAGCGCTCGTTGTTTATTGAGCGCACGGTGCAACAGCTCGAGCAGGTCGTCATTGCTCAGCGGTGTATGAGCGAAATCGAGGTCGTTCCATATCGCAGTGGTGAGCGCTCCAATAGCGAACCCGAGAGCGCCAGAGAGCTGCACTCGTTCCTTCATGCTGCCGGGGACTTCGGTGGGCGACTCAATGATAGCTCGAACCGAAGACCAGTCGACGTTGTCTTCTTCAGTCGCATTGACCAGCATGTTCTCAAGCAACGTCTCAATCATTTCTTTCTCCGCTTATGCATTTCGTTCTGCGGCGAATAGTACGTTGGAATGAGGGAAAGTCAATAGTTTGCAAACGTGATAGAATGGCGCTCACGTATGACGCAATCGCAAGCACTCGACATGTTGAAGACTGGAGGCAACGTCTTCTTAACTGGGGAACCAGGTACCGGAAAAACCTACGTACTCAATCAGTACATCGCCTGGCTTGAGGCGGCTGGTCTCAGGGTTGCAGTCACTGCCTCGACTGGTATTGCCGCCACGCACATTGGTGGCATGACCATTCATTCTTGGAGTGGGATTGGTGCGCGCGACCATATCACCCCGTACGACCTTGACCAGATTGTCTCTCGAGAAAAAACGGTTAAACGAGTGAAGGCGGCGCAGGTGTTGGTGATTGATGAAATTTCCATGCTTTCAGCCGGTACACTCGATGCGGTTGAGACGGTCTGCCGGACGATTCGGGAAAGTAGCGAGGCCTTCGGTGGCCTGCAGGTGATTTTTGTGGGGGATTTTTTCCAGTTGCCACCGATTACACCGCGGGGGGAAGAGACCCGCTACGCCTTTGAGGGCCGAGCGTGGGCGCACGCGCAGCCACTGATTTGCTACCTTGATGAACAGTACCGCCAAGAGGACGAGATGTTTCTCAGTCTCTTGCGTTCAATTCGCAAACGCCAAGTCGAAGAAGATCACTACACCTTGCTCTCGGAGCAAAAGGATATTGCCTACGAAGACATCGAGCCAACTCGGCTGTATACACACAACGCTGACGTCGATGCGGTCAATGCCGGGAAGCTCAAAGAGCTTCCCGGCAGGAGCCGCAAGTTCCAGATGGCAGCCACTGGCAACAAACAAGTATTGCTCGGCCTGGTAAAAAGTTGTCTCTCGCCCGAACTACTTGAGCTCAAAGAAGAAGCGATGGTCATGTGTACCAAAAACAACTTCGAGGCCGGCTACGTCAACGGCACGCTTGGTCGCGTGGTGCGCTTCGATGCCGACGGCTATCCGGTGATTGAAACCGCCGACAAAACCGAAGTAACCATCAAGCCAAGTACGTGGGATGTCATTGAAGAGAAGCGCGTGTTGGCCTTGATTGAACAAGTACCGCTACGACTCGCGTGGGCAATTACGGTCCATAAAAGCCAAGGTATGAGTCTCGATGCGGCTGAGATTGATTTGAGCAAAGCCTTTGTCTACGGCCAAGGCTATGTGGCACTGTCTCGAGTGCGCAGCCTTGAAGGCTTGAAGCTCAACGGCATGCACCCCAATGCACTGAAGGTTGACCCGAAGGTGGGGCAGGCCGATGAGCGGTTTGTGGCCGCCTCAGCCGCCGCTGAACGAGAGTTTGAGATAATGGATGATACTGAAGTCAGTAAGATGCACGAAGCCTTTGTGACTGCACTCGGTGGCAAGTTACCAACGGCCGCGGACATCAAGGCCGCCAAGGCAGTGACTCCCGTCGAGCGAGTGAAAAAAGAATCTACTTTGGAAACCACACTCAAATTACTAAAAGACGGAGCGACCGTCGAAGAAATCGCCAAAGAGCGCAAGCTAGCTGAGAACACGATTTGGTCGCATGTTGAGAAATTGGTTGAGGAAGGGCAGCTTAACCGGGCGGATGTGCTTCGTCAGACCGAGAAACTGCCTGATTGGGATGAGCAGTATGAACGGCTCAAAGATGCCATAGATGAGCTTGGGACTGAAAAGCTTAAACCAATCTACGAAGCGTGTAATGAAGAAATTGATTACGGCGTGATTCGGGTGGCGCGACTTCTCTACGATATGCAGGAATCAGAGCAAGTCTTTTGATAAATTTTTGGCTATGTATCATATATGATACATAGCAACAAAAGCTGCCTTTGGTTCACCAAATACAAAAGCCGCCCAGGCACTGGGCGGCTTTTTAAAAATCATCGCAATCGAGTTGCGTGTCGGTATAGTTTGGTCAACTGAGGATATTCCTGTTTAACCGCTAACAATGCAACTTCGACTGAAGGGAAGCGACCAGTAAAGGTGGCAAATTTACCCACCGTAGTGGGCAACCACACTCCGTAGCGGTGCAAGTATACACAGCCCCACTGTGAATCTTCTCTGGCCACGAACCAACTGGGGGTAAGGCCAAAAATTGGGCCCAGACATATATGTACTGACGAATGGTTTGAATTCGCACTGAAGTATCGACGCATGGTGGTCTCCAGATTTTGTCCAGTCAGTACTGTACGTGATGAGACACTGATTTACAAATTATGGACAAAGAAAACGCCGTCCGAGCGCAAGGCGCGGACGGCGGGTGCAAGGTTCTGGTGGGACTACATCCTTTCCAGATATACCTCAGCTGTTTCGTAGAGCTGTCCGGAGGTGGGTGGTTTGAGAAGTACGCGGCCGGTGTAGAATTCCTGTCGACCATTGGTCAATCTCGACCCTTCTTCAAACTTAGCCACTCGGCAGGTTGTGACCATGACTTCAACAGAATCATCTTCATGTCGTAGGAGTTTGCACCGAAAACCAACAATCACAGGCAGCCGCGGCAGACATTCATCTGAACTGATACGACCAGCTCTGACAAAAACTTCGTGAATTTCGGCCCACTTTTTGGCGATTTCTACCTTGCAGGCGTCCATGGCAGCTGCTGCCGAGGCGGTCACAATGACAGTTTCAACTTGATGGTCGGCGATTGTTTCGTCAGTAGTAGTCGTCATAGCATCCTCACAATTTTTCCTAATAAAATAATACAATAATAAATAAATGTGTCAATCATAAAACCTCACGCAGTCAACAGAGTTGAGTGCTATGCCAAGAGGCGTATAATTATAAAAAAGCTCTCGTCGGGGTGTCTTTTTGTTGGCAAATTAATCACACATTTATCATTATGCGAAGAAGTATCACTTTTATTCCTACCACCTTTATTATTGGCGCGTTGTTTGCGCTCATACTCTTTCTAGCCCCAGCGGCTGCTAAGGCTGAAACAGTTGACACATTGTTGACGCGAGTGCAGGCGGTCATGGAGGAGATGGCTAAGATTCAGGCCGAATTACAGGCTCTGAAGTCGAGTCAAACAACTGCGAGCACACCAGCACCAAACACTCCAAGTGGTGAAGTGGCCGGGGCAACGAGCTTCAAATTTACACAAGAAACGGTGTACGGGGCGACCAATGATGACATTAAGCGCATCCAAGAACTGTTGGCGACCGACGAGGATATCTATCCTGAAGGTATTACCTCTGGATTCTTTGGGCCAGCTACCCAGCGCGCCATTCAGAATCTGCAAACCCGTTTCGGCTATGACCCAGTTGGTGTGGTCGGCCCAGCAACAACCGGTATTCTCGAGCGGTTGATTTCACAGCAGAATAGTGACGGCACCTACCCGGCAGACATTCTCGACCCGAATCGACCAGCTGGTTCGGTGGCGGGTGTCAGCACAACCAACCCAACAACCGTAGACAACCCGTTGATTCAAAGCCTCTTGAATCAGGTGGCTGAGCTCGAAGCCAAGCGTAACTCACAGTCTGATGACGATGATGATGAGCCGACGCAAAGCCCAACCAACATTGGTGGTATCAGTCGCATCGATGTCGAAGTTGATGATGGGGAAGCGTTGGTGAAGATTTTCTACACCAACGGCAACTTCAAAGACTTCTGGGCAAGTTCAGATGATGAAGACGATATTATCGATGAAGCAGCCGACGAGACCGGACTCAGCACTTCAGAGGTAGAGCGTTTGATTGACTTTGATGACTACGATGACCGAAGTAAGAGCGACGACGCTGAGGATATCGATGAGATTATCATCGACGTTGATGTTGAAGATGGAGTGGCTGAAATCACGGTGGTGTTCGAAGATGAGGATGAAGACGAAGATGAATTTGAGGTTGAGGAAGTTGACCTTGAAGATATCATCGAGGAAATCGCTGATGAGCTTGATATCGACGAGGACGATGTACGTGACCTGATGGATGTTGATTACAATATCGACGAAGACGATATTGATGAAATCAATGTTGAAATTGATGGTGACGAAGCTACCGCTGAAATTGAGCTTGAAAGCGGAGATGACTTCGAAATCTGGCTTGAGGAAGATGATGAAGACGATATCATCGAAGAACTCGCTGAGCTTCTCGATATTGACGAAGATGAAATTGAAGATCTTACCGACTTCGACGAGGTGTAATTAATTCACCGGTGAAAAACAAGAAGGTCCGCGGCGCACAGCGCCGCGGACTTTTTTATGAAAGATAACCCGAAGGGTCTTCGTTGAGCCAGGTATTATCATCGCTATCGACGCCACGAATATGAGGAATGCCGATGCGTTTAAGTGTGCGCCTGATGTAACGGTGTATCGCGTAGGGTAGTTGCAGAGAGCCACGTACCTGCACCGGGTCACGGTATGTCCAGCCGGCGGTTTTTGGCTGGAGGTGAGCAACCGGTTGATAGTATCGGGCATCACGAGTGACGCAAAAGTAGATTTGTCCGTTGCTCAGTGGTAAATCAAGTCTGAAGGTAGCAAGTATGGTCCCAGGATCGGCGTCTCTGGCCAGGGCAGTCTCAAGGACTGCCAACTCGGTTTTGTCTTTCATTGTTTGAACCTCCACGATAAAAGATACCTTTGCTATAATCATTGTCAATCATGTGGCGACGACGGAAAGTACGGTCTCGACGGCCAAGCACGGTCACGAAGCACTACGTGGCGCATAAGGAGGCGGCGCGCGAGCTGACGCTCGCGCGCCTTGAGCACTTCAACACCCACTACGGCCTCACCTGGAATCGGGTAGCGATTCGCAATCAACGCACTTGTTGGGGCAGTTGCACGTCACTCAAGAATCTCAATTTCAATTACAAATTGTTATTTCTGCCACCACACCTGCAGGATTACCTTATCGTGCATTAGCTCTGTCACCTAAAAGAGCTCAATCATTCACCACGCTTCTGGGCGTTGGTAGCTTAAACCTTGCCCGAGTACAAATTTCACCGGAAAGAACAGCAGCAAGCGGAAAA
>ERZ869936.2481-NODE-2481-length-10791-cov-4.990406_pt1 | contig 10791 bp, 6 predicted proteins | sample MGYA00520876_ERZ869936 | MGnify/ENA primary metagenome ERZ869936 (study PRJEB32218, sample SAMN09650985) | biofilter metagenome | isolation source: enrty point of leading RO module | place: Saudi Arabia: Thuwal, RO plant located on Red Sea | collected 2016-02-17 ... | reverse complement strand
GTGTTGCCGTCCCCGTCGTTGTCGACTCCGTCGGCGCACTCCGCCGGGTCCGTCCCACCGCCGGACAACTGCGTGATCATGGGCACGTAGATGTCGTTGATGAGCTGGACCGACTCGGAGGTGGGGGCGACGGTGGTGAAGCCGCTGTAGAAGGCGCTCGTCCCGGGCACCACGATGACGTGGATGCGGGAGAAGATGGTGAAGTCGCCCACGCGCAGGAGCCGCGCGGCAACCGACTCGGGCCCGAGAATGCCCGTGGGCTGGGCGTTGATCTGACAAACGACGGTGGTACCCGCGGGGTTGCCGATGAAGTTGCGGGCCGTGGTGAGCTCCGCATCCAAGATCGCGGCGGACGTGAAGCCTCCGGTGATCTGCGCGTTCAACAGGTAGCGCCACACCGCGCGACCGTCGGCGCGGATGAGGTCGGCGCCGGCCACGGTCCCGGGGAAGGCGAAGCCGGACACGTCGCCGGCGTCGGACACCGTCCACCCCTGGGGCACCATGAAGCCCAGGAGGAGGCTGGTGGAGTTCGAATACGGGCTCTGCGCGAAGTCGATGTCGAAGGGAATGGTGTAGGCCGTGGACGGGAGATCGCCCCGCGGGACGCCATTGATGAAGTCCCAGAACACGGCCTCGACACCGGTGACGTCGTTGCAGAGTTGGGAGGTGGCAGCGTTGGAGGGCCCGACTCCGTCGTCGCCTCCGCAGGCGGCGACGGTGGCGGCCACGCAGAGCGCGGCGGTAGCGAGCACGCGGGTGTTCTTCATGGGATCCTGATCCTGGGGGGATGTGCGGTCCGTACGTCGGCGACCACTCGGGAGGGAGGATCGCGCCGGCGGGCAGAGTATCGCCGGGCCCCGGGGTTGTCCACCGCCCCCTGCCCGACTCTGTTCACGCATCCCACAGGAGGACGCCATGAAGTGCTACCCCATGCTGTTCGTCCGCGACGTCGTGGCCAGCTCACGTTGGTACCAGCAGCTCTTCGGTCTCGCTTCCGCTCACGGCGGCGACGAGTTCGAGATGCTCGTCGACGGTTCTGACCTCGTCCTCACCCTGCACGACCGTACCATCGACGAACATCACCTCCCGGCACGCCCGACGGACGACACGCCCGGCCGCGGCGTTCTCCTCTACGTCACCGTCGAGGATGTCCATGCGGTCCACGATCGCGCCGTGGCCATGGGCGGGGACGTGGTCGAAGCACCCCGCGAGAATCCCAAGGCCCGCGCCGTCGAGTTCAGCCTCCGCGACCCCGACGGCTACGCCATCACCGTATCCGAGTGGTCCGGATAGAGGCGACGGCGCCTACTCGATCCTCAGCGCCTCGACGGGATCGATCTTCGTTGCGCGTCGGGCAGGAATCCACGTCGCGACGAGTACCGCCGTAACCAGAAGCAGAGACACGCCCACGTAGGTGGACACCTCCAGCACGGCGATCCCGCTCATGCCCACCGCGAGGACCCGGCCGGCCCCGTAGGCCAGAATCAGGCCCAGCCCCACGCCGATGGCTCCAGTCACGGCGCTCTCGCCCAGGACCGCGCGACGGACGGCCGGGGCACTGGCGCCCATGGCCATCCGCACGCCGATCTCCTGCTGGCGGCGGCTCACCGAGTGCGCCACCAGGCCGTACACGCCCGCCACCGCGAGGAGGAGGGCGAGCACGCCGAAGCTCCCGAAGAGGGTGGTGAGGAACCGTATGCCCGCGAGATCCGCGGCGTGGGCCCGGCGCAGCGTCTGGAGCTCGGCGAGGGCGACGTCGGGGTCGAGCTCCGCCATGACGGCGCGCACGGCTGGCACGGCCTCGTCGGGATCGCCGGAGGTCCGGACGAGGAAGGCCATGGAGCGCCTCACCGACTGGGACCGTGGCACGTACACCGCGGGGAACGGGTCGGGTCGTGCGACGCCGTTGATCTGGATGTCCGGCACGACACCCACGACGGTGCGGAGCAGGTTCTCGTCGTAGACCGACCGGATGCGGCGACCCACCATGCTTCCCTCGACGCCCATGCGCCGGGCCATGGACTCACTGACCATGGCCACGGGCTCCGTCTCGCCCCGATCCTCGGCGCCGAAGGTGCGACCCTCCTGCGCCGGGACCCCCAGCGTCGCGAACCACGCCGGATCGACCTCGATCCAGGCGGCGTTGTACGCCACTCCCTCCGGGGGCATGGCCTCACCCTCGAAGCCGAACGCCCTCGTCAAGGACATCCCGCCCGCTCCCATGGGCAGGCGTGACGTGGCGGTAGCCGCGGTGATGGCCGGATGACCCTCCAGGCGCTCCCGGGCCTGAGCGTAGAACGCCTCGACGAGGGCATCGTCGCCGTAACGGGTCGCGGGAAGCCGCACCGTGAAGGCGAGGACCGGATCGGCATCGAAGCCCGGGTCCGTGGCGATCTGACGCTGGAAGCCCCGGATGGTGAGTCCCGCACCGACGAGAAGAGTGAGCGAGAGCGCCACCTCGGCCACCACCAACCCCTGCCGGAGACGGCGGGCACCCTTCCCGGGGCTCGCGGCGGCTCCTCCCTCCTTCAGATTCTGCGCCACGGACACACTGGAAGCTCTCAGCCCCGGCAGCACTCCGGCGAGCAGCGCGGCCAGCAGACTCAACCCGAGGCCGGCGGCGAGCACGGTGGCGTTCAGCCCGGGATCGCCCAGTGCGGTGATCTCCGGGGGCGCCAGGGAAAAGGCCCGATCGAGGGCGACGACGCCGACGACGACCCCGAGCGCTCCACCGGCGAGGGCGAGCAGCGCGCTCTCACCGAGGACGATGAACGCGAGTCGTCCACGCCCGGCGCCGAGGGCGGACCGGAGGGACAGCTCCCTCGCCCGTCCCCACGCCCGGACGGCGAGGAGGCCTGAGGCATTGAGGCACGCGATGACCAGCACGAAGAAGACGGCGCCGCCCAGAGCGGCGAAGAGCGATCCGGCATCGTCGCCTCCCTCCGAGGAGTGGAGGGGGACGGCCAGCGCCTCGGTCCCTTCGTCCCGCTCGTCGATGTCCGGACGCGCATAGATGGTGCGAGCCATGGTACGGAGCTGGTCGGAGGCCTCGTCCACGGCCACGCCGGGTTGGAGTCGGGCGATGACCTGCCAGCTGTGGTTGGAGCGGACGTCGACGTAGTCGGGCACCGTCGTCCCCCACTGGAGGGGAGTCCACACGTCGGTTCCCGCCGGCCACCCGTGTCCGTCCTCCACCACGCCCACCACCGTGTGGGGAACGCCGTCGAGGCGAACGGTCGTTCCCACCACTTCCGGGTCTCCGGCGAGGGCACCGAGCCAGAACGACTGGGCCACGACGGCCGTGAGAGGCTGTCCGGGATCGTGATCCGACGGCTGGAAGGTGCGCCCGAGCGATGTGGGCGAGCCCAGCGTCTGGAAGAAGTCCGCGTGTACCGAGGTGGTCCGTACCCGCCGCGGCTCTCCATCTCCAGCGATGTCCTGCCGTTGCACCGTGTAGAGGGAGGACGCCTCGAAGAGATCGGCGCGGGCCGTGAAGTCGACGTAGTCGGGCCAGCTGACGCTGAAACGGCTCATGTCGCGACGCGGCTGTGAGCTGTAGATCCGGACCAGCCGGTCGTTGTGCTCCAGCGGCAGTGGACGGAGGAGAAGGGCTTCGGCGAGGCTGAATACCGCCGTCGCCGCCCCGACGCCGATGGCGAAGGTGACGACCGTCAGGGCCGTGAAGCCGGGTTGTCGCAGCAGCGCTCGGGCCGAGTGTCGAACGTCCGTGAACCATCCCCGCATGACCGCCTCCTCCCGTCGTGAATACCACGCATGACGCATCGCCCCCAGGGCGAACACCACCAACCTCCCTCCCCCCTGCCCGACCAGAAGCCGATGCTCGACCTCGGCCTCCCACTGGAGTCGCCACCGATGACGCCGGTGGGCCGGCACGAGAAGCGCGGCGAAGGCGATGATCCGCCGGGCCGCCATCCTCGATACGCTCACGCCATCCTCGACGTGCTCACGCTGACCCCGACTCTCCCACGACGGCGTCGGCGGTGGGATGATCCACGCCGTCGATGGTCACCGGCGCCAACGCCTTGTACCTGTGGAGCGCCGTGATGAGCTCACGTTTGCCCTCGTCCGTGATCTCGAAGTACCGCCGCGGCGGGCGCTTCTCGTCGTGTGCGACGGCCGCGTCTTCCCACCGCGAGGCAGCCAGGCCTCGGCTCTCGAGCCGGTCCAGCGCCGGGTACACCGTGCCGCTGGTGAGGCCCGTCGCCTCGATGACGTCGAAGCCGTACCGGTGCCCCCGAGCGAGGGCATGCAGCACCATGATGGTTCCTACGGGGAGGTCGCGCGCCATGAGATCATGCTCCGTGACTAGCTATATTGATATTCAACATATCGTGACGAACAAGCTGGCGAAAGCGGCGAACCTCGAGGGCTCCGATCAGCGACTGCCCCGCCGTCCCACCGGACCCAACCGCTGGTCGAGCCAGCGCAGGGTGTGAGCGATCACCTCGTTGTTGGGCGGTACATGGCCGGCATCGAGGACCACGAACTCTTTCTCCTGGGCCGGCACACCGATCATGTCGAAGAACGGCACCTGGCTCTCCTGGTACGGATGCATGAAGTCGTACAGGCCATTGATGACCAGGGTCGGAGTCGTGATGCGAGAGACGTAGTTCCACGGCGCCACCTCCTCCGGCACGAAGCCACGCCATGCCGGGTCGAGGGCGGCCCCGATGAGGACCGAAGTCTCGAAGCGCTTCTCCAGGGCCACAGGTGTCGCCAGCTCGGCCCCGAAGCTCAAGCCCAGGTAGGCATTCCCGTCGTTGGCGAAGCGCTCGTCCGACTCGATGAGATCCATGGTGCGCATGATGTCCTGGGTCATCCACACGATGCGCTGGCGCTGCTCCGCCAACCCCAGGGCGGGCTCATCGAACCGGCGCTCGTACGTGCCCTTGAGCACTGGATAAAGCAGGGCTCGACCGCTTCTCGGGATGAACATGAGCTCCGACATCTCGCTCACGTTGGTCGACGACGACTGGGCCCGAGCCGCGGCCCCCGGGAAGTAGACGACCGACTGGTAGGGCGGATCGGCCTGGGTGGGAAGGAAGACATGGACCGGAAGGCGTTCCCCCAAGTAGGCGGCATCGACCTCGACGAGGTGTCGTGTCCACGCTTCCGTCTCGCTTCGGGACGTCCATTCCGCCTCGAGGGGACGCGGGTCGTAATCGAAGAAGGCCGTATAGGCCCGGTAGGTGACGTCGTCCACCGGCTCGAAGCCGTTGAAGTCGAAGATGGGCAGCTCGATGGGCTCGTGGACGACAGGGTCGGGCTCGACGCCCCACGAAGCGCATCGAAAGCCGTTCTCCGCGCTGCGAGACCACGGGTCCGTGGCATCGTGGTCCGTGTACAGGTGCGCGGGTGAGAGCCACGAGCCTCCCAGGATGTAGCGATCGCTTCCGGCCGCGTTCCAGACCCACTCGCGCACGTTTCCGGCGAGGTCGGCCACCCCGGTCACGCTCACGGCCTCGGTGCTTCCTACCGGGACCGGCCCCTCTCCGTCGACGAGGTTGGCATGAGCCAGGATTCCGTCGAAGGCGGAGACCCACCCGGCATCGGCGACCTTCCAGTGGTAGTAGGTAGGCAAGTCGAGCCCGCGCCAGGCACAGTACGCGACCGCCTCGAACCAACTCACTCCCTGCACCGGGTAGTCCACTCGCCCCTCCGGCCGCCGGCTCCGCTCCCCTCCGGAGGGCCCCGCCCGCCCGCTCGCACCCACCAAGTCGGGCCGCGCCCGCTCCAGGTCCAACCGGACCCCCCTGGCTTCGAGGGGTCGGAGCCAGATGTCGGGATCCCAGTCCATTGCGGCATCGAGGAACTCCCGATATGCGCCGTTGGTCACCTCGAACTCGTCGATGAGGAAGTCGCCTACCGGAATGCGATCGGCACCCAAGGAGTACTCGGTACCGGCGATGGCGACTCGGCGCGGTTGGTCCAGTGGCGTCAGCTCCACGTCTGCCAACGTCCAGACGGGCACGAAGGAGTAGAGACGGGTGTGGTGGCCGGCGAGAGTGAATCGGAGAAGAAGCTCCTCTTCCGGAAGGTCCACGGACGACGTAGGCGTGGTGCCGATGGCCGTCCAGACCGTGTCTTCCGGATCGTAGGGGCGGTACTCCACCCTTGCCCCGGGTGGATCGCTGGCCAGTGAAGCCGAGACCGCCGCTGCGTCGTACAGGTCGGCCAGGGTCGGATCGTCGGGCAGCGCGTCGATGGCCCGGGCGGCCAGGTGGAACGCCTCGGCGGTCTCGCCGACGCCGAGGAGGCGCTCGATTTCAGGAAGGGCCTCCACGCGAGCCCAACGGGCGTCCTCGCCTCCGCCCAACAGAGCGAACCCGAGGATCGTCGCCGCGATGAGCCCAACGACAGCGGCGACGGCCGAGGTGGTCGACAGCATGGGAGCCTTCTCCCCTCGCGGGGCGGAGCCAGCGCTTCGCGCGGCCTCCCTCAGCGAGCGTGCGAACGCCCCTGCCGAGTCGTGGCGGTGGCCGGGCTCCCGGGCCAAGGCACGAGCCACCTCGTCGGAGACCGCGACAGGGATTCGCGAATCGACTTCGGCGGGACTCACGGGCTGGTCGGTAAGCACCTTGGCCAGCGCCGCCCGCGGCGACAGCTCCGCGAACGGGCGGCTGCCCGTGAGCATCTGGTACGTCAGGGCTCCGAGAGAGTAGACATCGGACCGCGCATCCAGGCCCGACTCGCCGGCAGCCTGCTCCGGACTCATGTAGCCCGGCGTGCCGATGGACGAACCTGTACGGGTGAGCCGGTCATCGGCCCGGGCCTCGAAGGCCAGGGCGATGCCGAAGTCGGCCAGGAGTGGCTCTCCGTCAGCGATGAGCACGTTGGCAGGCTTCACATCCCGGTGGACCACCCCGTGCCGATGCGCGTGGTCCAGAGCGTCGCCGAGGGCGGCGCCGAACCGCACGGCCTCGTCCACGGAAAGGGGGCCCTGCGTCAGGCGCTCCCGCAGGGAGGGCCCTCGCACATACGGCATGACGTAGAAGAGCAGCCCATCCGCGTCGCCCGAGTCGAACAACGGCAGGATGTGCGGATGCTGCAGATTCGCCGTGGTCCGGATCTCGGCGAGGAACCGGTCGGCGTCGACATCCGCCGCCAGATCCGGCTTGAGGACCTTGATGGCGACCGGCCTGCCGTGCTTCACGTCGCGCCCCAGGAAGACCCGGGCCATCCCGCCCTCCCCGATCTCGCGCTCTACCTCGTAGGTATCAGCGAGGGAAGCCTTGAGACGGTCGAGGACGGACATGACAGGCGGGGGCTGGAGAGGATGGACCACATTCCCGCCGGGCGGCGTCCATCGCAAGCCCGGGCAGGTTCAGCTGACCGAGTTGCAGACGCGACACCGTGGAAGCCGACTCTCCTTCAGCCTCGCACCTGGAGGAAATCCCCCCTTTTGCGTGAGCTCCCCTCAGCCCTCGCAGCGGAGATTGATCTCCTCGGTCCCCCGCGTCCCGCCCGGACGCCGGTAGTTCAGCGCCATCTGCCACTCGAACGGAACCGGCCACGATCGCGAGAACGTGTTGGTCGACGCCGATGAACCGGACACGATGATGTCCGAACCGAAGCGGGCGGCCATGAAGGCGGCGCTCCGGCGCTCCCCACCGAGGTACGAGTCGTCGGAAAGGGTCCGATAAGCGAAATCGGCCTCTCCGATGACGCCCTCCTCGCCGTCCTCACCGGCGGCGGTGGCCGTGAGGCGCATCTGGCAGACGACGCGGGTCCCCTGATCGTCCGTAACGGTCTCCGAACTGATGAGCTCGGCTTCGTAGTCGATCTCGAAGTCGTTGGCGAAAATCCCGATGCATCCTCCCAGGAGGAGGGGTGCGACGAGAGCGGCGATGCTTCGTGGGTGGCGTGCAGACCCGAATGACGGCACGGAAATCAGTCCTGTTGTGGTGCGGGGGGGAATTCCCGACGCGCGAGTGGCCACCGCGCAACGTCACGCGGTGGCCATTCCCGGCCGATGCCGGTGCGCCGGAGGAAGGGTGGTTACATCACCACCCTGAGGTACTGCATGACCTTCGTCATGTACTTCTCGAAGAAGAACTTCTGGATGTCCATCATGTCGATCTCGCGGCCCTGGATGTAGGACTGCTCGATCTCGCTGGTCATGTCGAGGGGCGTTCCGGTGGTGATGAGGAACGTCGCCTGCTTACCGGGCTCCAACGACCCGACGCGATCATCCACGCCCATGAACTCGGCGGCGTTGATGGTCACGGCCTTGAGCGCCTCCTCCTCGGGCAGCCCGAAGGCCACCGCGACACCCGCTTCGTAGGGCAGGCGGTTGGAGTACAGCGACCCGGACCCGCCGGAGATGGCGAAGCGGACGCCCGCCTCGTGGAGGCGAGCCGGCATGCTGTAGGCGCCGTCATAGCCCTCGTACTGGCGATCCGGCGCGGCCATCGTCGAGGTGAGAATCACCGGGATGTCGTTGGCCACCAGGCGGTCCGCCACGTGGATGGCGTCCTGACCGCCCCGGATGACGATGCGGATGTCCTCTTCCAGACCCCAGGTGACGGCATCGTTGATCTGCGCCGCACCGTCGGCGGCCACGATCACGGGGATCTCGCCGGCGAAGACCGGCATCATCGCGATATAGCGCGAATCCGTCGCCACCTCTTCACCGGCGGCCACGGCGTCCCGATACGCCCGCGCCTCGGCGAAGAACTCCTTGAGCTGCTGCACCTGCTCTTCGTAGCTCGGCGGGTCCTCCTGCTGCGGACCGAAGCCCCCGAATCCGCGGAAGCGGCGAGGGTTGGGGTTGGGCCAGTTCACGTTCAGCGCGGCCGCGGATTCCATGGACATCTCCTCCCAGCTCCAGCCTTCCAGGCTGAGGGCCGACGACATGCCCGACACCAGTCCGCCACCCGGCGTGCTGAAGGCGACGAGCACGCCCGCCGAGCGGGTGGTCCCGATGTGCCGGCTCTCGGCGTTGACCGCCACGTCCGCACGCACGTTGGGATTGAAGTCGCCCAGCTCGTTGACGTCGTTGGAGACGTCCACGGCACCGATCTCGGCGATGCCCACCGTGCTGTACGCATCGATGAGGCCGGGATAGATGTGCTTGCCCGTCCCGTCGACGATACGCGTGCCGGCCGGGATCTGGATGTTCGCTCCAATGGCCGTGATGAGGCCGTCATCGAAGAGGATGGTGCCGTTCTCGATGACGCCGTTCGTCACGGTGTGGATGGTCGCACCCTGGATCGCCACCGGAACCGACTGAGGCGGCACGGTCATGCGTACCTGGGCGTCGAGGACCGCCGGCGACAGCACCGCCAGCGCCGCGGCCACCTTGAGAACATTCTTGATGGTCGTCATGTCACTCGCCCCCCGCGCGGCGCGCGTTTCCGTTGCCGTTCTGCGACGCGAGCACCGCCTGGATCAGGCGGGCCCGCTCGTCCTGGACCTGCGCACGCAGCACCGCGTCCTCCTCGAGGGAGAAGTAGCGACGGCCGTCGAGCCACGTCTGCTCGGCCCGCGTGAACTGTGACAGCGGATTGCCGTTCCAGATGCTGAAGTCGCCGTCCTTGCCCGGCTCCAGCGAACCGACCCGGTCGTCGATGGCGATGGCCCGCGCCGACTGGATGGTCACAGTCGACAGCGCCTGCTCCTCGGTGAGGCCCGTGCGCAGAAGCTTGCCGGCCTCCCAGTTCATCCGTGACGCGATCTCCGAGTTGTCGGAGTGGAGCGACGTCGTGACGCCGGCCTCCATGAGCACGCGTGCGTTGTAGTTCGTCGCGTCGTACGCCTCCATCTTGAAGGCGCCCCAATCGCTCCACACCACCGCGGCGACGCCGGATTGTGCGAGCTCAGGCGCGATCTTGTACGCCTCCACGCCGTGCTGCAGCGTCTGCACGCGGAAGCCGAACTCCTCGGCGAGTCGCACGAGCGCCAGGAACTCGTCGGCACGATACCCGTGCGACGAGATGAGCAGTTCCTGGTTCAGGATGTCGAGGATGGCCTCCATGCGCAGGTCGCGCCGTGGCGGAATCCCCTCCTGGTTCTCCTCCCATCGGGCCCAGTCACGCTCGTAGTCGCGGGCTGCGAGGAAGTGGTCGCGGATGATCTCCTGCGTACCCATCCGCGTGTCGGGATACCGGCCCTGACGCCGCTTCGGGTTCTCGCCCAGGGCGAACTTCACCGTGCGCGTGTCGGTGTCCATCTTGATCTCTTCGGGCAACGCGCCCCAGCGCATCTTCACGATGACGTTCTCGCCACCGATGGGGTTCGCCGAGCCGTGCTTGATCATGGCGGTGGTGAGACCACCGGCCAGCTGGCGGTACATCCAGATGTTGTTGTGGGTGACCACGTCGCCCATGCGGACTTCGGGGACGATGGCGAAGCCCGACTCGTTGACCGAGCTCACACCGGAGTGGATGTGGGGATCGATGAGTCCGGGCGTCACGTGCTTGCCCGTCCCGTCGATGACCACCGCCCCACCCGGGGCGCTCAGGTTCTGACCGACCTCGGCCACGAGCCCGTTCCGGATAAGGAGATCGGCGTTCTCGAGCCGACCCCGCGGCCCCTGGGTCCAGACCGTCGCGTTACGGACGATGACGGCGTTGGGCTGCTCGGGAATGGAGCTGACCCCGTACTCCATCATCGGGCGGATGAAGGGTAGATCGAGGTCGGGCACGTTGTTGGCGACCGTGCCCCGCGCCGGGCCGCTGTACGCCTCGGTACGCGATCCGGTGAACGACGGGTCGGCCCCGTTGGGGAGCGACGTCCAGCCGAAGAACTCGTCACCGGCGACGGAGCCGG
>ERZ869936.2480-NODE-2480-length-10796-cov-6.053719_pt1 | contig 10796 bp, 12 predicted proteins | sample MGYA00520876_ERZ869936 | MGnify/ENA primary metagenome ERZ869936 (study PRJEB32218, sample SAMN09650985) | biofilter metagenome | isolation source: enrty point of leading RO module | place: Saudi Arabia: Thuwal, RO plant located on Red Sea | collected 2016-02-17 ... | reverse complement strand
TTCGCATCGATTTCCGTTGATGAAGTCGTTACGTCAGTCAGTGTCAACTCGGCGTTCATGGGGAATGCAATCTGGTCGGCCGTGGTCACAGGAGCCGGCTCCTGCACGATGCAGGTATCCAACGGGGGCACCCCTCAGAAACACCACATACACATCATGGAGGTGTCCACCACGGACTCCTGGGATAGCTCCCGGGTAGAGGACTCCGATCAAGCGACGGCCACATCCAGCGACACAGCACCCAATACGCCGGATATCACCTCCGCCAACGGCGCCATATTCGTGGGCGGGCTGGGGGTTTCTTATAGCGGGGGGTCCGTCACGATCACGGACGGTTCGGACTACACCCGCTTTGGCTCGCAACAAAGCACAGGGGGTCCCGGCTCCGACATCGTATCGGCTGGCGAATACCGCATTGTGACGACAGGAACGACGGATGGCCCCGACTGGACGGCGAGCGCCAATGCGGGCATGTCGTGTACGGGGGTGGTCTACAAGGACACGGGCGGCGCAGGAGGTGGCTTATCCATTCCGGTCGCGTATCATCACCACACACGAACGCGGAAAACTATCTGAATGTTCCTGCGCCAAAGCACTACGCAGACCGTCCGCTTTGGTCCCTTCGTTGATTCAACGGACGGGGACACCGCAGAAACGGCGCTGACGATTGCCCAGGCGGACCGTCGTTTATCCAAGGACGGCGGGGCCTTCGCCCAGTCCAACCACACCGGCAACAGCACGCACGACAGTGACGGCTGGTACTCCGATGATCTGGATACGACCGACACCAATACGGTGGGCGAACTGTTGATGAACGTGCATGTATCCGGTGCGCTTCAGGTGGTGATGCGCTGGTGGGTGCTTGAGGAAACCGTTTACGACGAGTTGTTCGCCGGGGATGGCGTGATATCGGCTGTCGGCGCCGTGGATGATGCGGCGGCCGCGGGCGATCCGTCCACGACCGAGTCCGTCATGCAGTACGTGAAGCAACTGGTGAACGTACTGGTCGGCACGGATGGTATCGGAACGTTCCCGGCGGAAGCGGCTCCTGCGAATGCAGTGTCCCTGGCTGAGGTAATCCGCGCGATTCACGCGGACGTGACTGGCCTGAACGGTGACGCCATGCGTGGTACCGATAACGCGGCGCTTGCTTCCGTTGTGGGCGCCCTGAACGACACCGCGGCCGCAGGAGACCCGACCAACGCGGACACGGTGGTTCAATACCTCAAGCAATTGATCAACGTTCTGGTCGGCACTGACGGTATCGGGACGTTCCCTGCGGAGGCGGCGCCCGCCAACGCCGTCAGCCTTGCCGAAGTGATCCGCGCCATCCATGCCGATGTCACGGGCCTTAATGGTGATGCCATGCGCGGCACCGACAGCGCCTATACCGGCACGCCGCCCACCGCCGCCGCCATTGCGGACGCCGTATGGGATGAATTGCAGGCGGACCACACCACAGCCGCTACGTTCGGTCTGCTCGCCTCTGAAATCGCCGATATTCTGGCGGACACGAACGAATTGCAGGGTGATTGGGCCAACGGTGGGCGGCTGGATCTGATCCTTGACGCCACGGCTACCCAGGCAACCGCAGACGCGATTGAGACGGACACCCAGGACATACAGGGCAGATTGCCTTCGGCCCTTGTAGGCGGGCGTATGGACTCTGACATGTCTGCCATCAGCACCAGCGCGACCGCAGCAGACAACCTTGAGCAGTCAGCGCTGGGTATTGTTACTGGCACTGCGCAGGGCACCCCCACGACAACCGTGATCGACACGGATTTGACGGAGGCGACAGACGACCACTACAACGGTCGGATTCTGACGTTCGTGACCGGGGCTGTGGCCGGGCAATCAACGGACATCACGGATTACAACGGCACCACCAATGAGCTGACCGTGACGGCCCTGACCAACGCGCCCTCATCGGGTGATGCGTTCGTGATTACCTGATGTGGCATTCTCAGGAGCACAAACCACACGGTTCGACTTCAATGGCAGTTATTCGCGCCTGCATGGTTCGTTTGCCGGCAAGGCGGCAGAGGCAGGTGGCGCAGCGGCGGCGGCCATTTTCTTCGGACAGGCAAAGAGCGGGCTTATGGCAATAAGAAACCAGGCGCTCACGGTCAACTTCTACGCCTACAACTACAGCACGGGCGCCCCGGTAACGGGTGACAGCGGCAACTTCACCATGCGCATCATCGAGGACGGTGGAACGCCCGCTGCGCCTGCAAACGCGGTGAGCGAGCCAGACAGTACGAACATGCCGGGCGTGTACGAACTCGCGCTGGACGCGGGCGAGATGGACGCGGACTTCGTGACGCTGCACGGTCAGTCCAGCACCGCCAATGTGGCCATCGTGCCGCTGTTCATGCCCACGGAATCCGGTGATCTGGCGGTGATTGACGGCAATGTGGATGCCATCCTCGTCGACACCGCGGATATGCAGCCCAAACTGGGCACCCCGGCAGGCGCGAGCATTTCGGCCGACCTTGCCACCATCGATACGGTGGTCGACGGTATCCAAACGGACCTGGATAACGGGACAGACGGACTCGGCGCCATCAAGGCCGACACCGCTGCCATTCTGGTGGATACGAACGAACTGCAGTCGGACGACGTCCCTGGCCTGATCGCCGCCCTCGATACCGTGGTGGACCGCATCGAGGCGGATACCCAGGACATTCAGGCCCGCATCCCCGCCACCCTGAACGACTATGCCATCCCCCAGAAAAATACCGCCTTCAGCAATTTCACGATCCTAATGGTGCTCGCAAGCGACAACGTGACTCCTGCGACCGGCTTAACCGTCACGGGTGAAGTCTCACTGGACGGCGGCGCATTCGCCGCGGTATCCGGGACCATCGCCGAGATATCCAACGGGATCTATCAGTTTGACGCCGCGGCCGGAGACACGAACGGTGACTCGGTGATCTGGCGCTTTACGGCGGCGACCGCCAACGATACGTTCGTGACGTTCAAGACCGTTGAATGACTGGCTGGCAGGCTATCGCTCGAGCATCCACCGGCCGGGGTTCGGGTTCCGTGTCTGGCACTCCCAGACCAGCGAACGACCCCCCGGGTTTGTCTGGACCGTACAGACGAGCGCATCGGATAGCTGGAGCGCACAAAGCAATGCCGTGGATGGCTGGGTGACTCTCGGTCATGAATTGCTGACGGAAGCCGGGGAACGGATCCTGACGGAAGCCGGAGAAACCTTGCACACGGAAAGCCTGAACGAAGAAACGGACACCTGGACGACGCAGCCCAAACTGGAGGATGAACTGTAGTGGGCAAGAAAATCTCCCAGTTGACCGCAGCCACTCCGGATTCGGATGATCTGATTGCCTTTGCCGGCAGTTCAACCCTGGGGGTTACGGTCGACACCCTGCGCGGCGCGGTATCGGTCACCGATTACGGCGCGACCGGGGACGGGGTAACGGATGACGCCGCAGCGATTCAGTCGGCCATTGATGCGCTGTCGTCCGGCGGGACCCTTCTGTTTCCTCAGGGCCAGTACCGTATCGGGGCAAAGCTGACCGTTGATAAACCCCTCCATATGATCGGAAGCGGGTACGGCACGGACAGCACAAGCACCAACGGTGGCAATGTGGGCTCGACGACGCTCACCGCCAGCGCATCTATCGTGATGATGGAAATTGTGTCGTCGGTTGCCAGCAATTACCTGCACGGCGGCGAAGGGCGCGGCATTCTGTTCGACGGCGCCACACAGGGCACCCATGCCATCCAGGCCCAATCGTGCAAGGACTGGACCTTCGGTGTGGCCGTCCGTCGCGTCACGACCGCGGCCGTTACGATTGACGACTCCAACGGGGTCCAGTCCGCATTCAATAACATCCGTCTCTGGTTCGTGTACGGCTCAACGACGGGCGTACGGCCTGCGCACGGACTGGTGATCCAGGGGTCAACGGGCAACGGTGGCAACCCGCAAAACCGGATATGGGTGCATGGCCTGATTTATGACGGCGATATGCTTCGCCTGGAAGGATGCGACAACAACGTTGTCTTCCATTGTTCGGGCGTGACCCAGTCCGGCGGGACCGGCGTGTCACTCCGGATTACCGAGAATGGCCCGGAATCCCGCAATCACCTGATCTACTACCTCCAGGGCAATCTGGATGCGGATGACGGATCGTTCGGTAACCGGGTGCTTCACGGCATCTCGGAAGGGCAGGAATTTTCCGTCGCTTCCGGCGGGCAAATGCATTTCGATGTCATGGACTACACCAATTCCGGTGTCTGGGCCACCCATCGCTACGCCCTGTACGACGAATACTCCATCCCCGGCACCACCTTCGAGCCTGACGGCTCCGTCGCCACGATTGTGTCGCTCGCCTCCCTGTGGCGCACCGTTCGATTCCCTGAATCCGCCAGCGGTAATGCCTCTGTGCAAATCCCGCACATCCACCGCTGGAACGACGGCAACATCAACTCCATCAGCTTTGTCTTCGCGTCCGATGGCACCTCTGCCGGTAACGCTGTCTTCCGTATTCGCGCCATCACTCCGGCCGCTCTGGGCGCCGTGTCCACACCCACTGTCGATGAAAACGCTACCCTCGCGGTCAACGCCTCCGCCAACGTGGCCAACCGCGTTACCCATACCCTCTCCACCGCTATCGCCTACACCCTGGATGACATCCTGCTGCTCCGTCTCGACCGACTGCCCGCCGATGCCGGCGATACCCACACCGATAACCTCTTCCTGCTGGGCGTCACCCTGAACTACACTGGCGACGGCCCCGGTGCTGGTGGCCCCTATGACGTAACCGGAGAAGGCACATGAAGCCAGGCCAGAGCAGAGCCAACGCCAATCGGGCCATTCGTCAACAGGCCCTGCGAGACCAGCTGGAGGCTCAGGGTCACGAACAGCACATTGCTGAAAAACTTGAACTTTTGGCCGATTTGCCTGCGGGCGATAAGAACTTTCGTAACAAACTCGACAAGATCAAGGTCGCGCTGGAATACCACTTCAAGCTGATGGGCAAATATATCCCTGATTTGAAGGCAACCGAGCACACTTTTAACCCTGAAGAAGACAGTCGTGTCGTGGGTTTCAAGTTCGAAGTGGTGAAGGCCGAGAAAGAGGATCGACCGCATTGAACAAGCAAGAGCGCATCAACGATCTGATTTACATGATCAGCCCTATGGAGGGCGAGCCGCGTTTGCCTGAAGACTGGACCGACGAGGAACTGAAGCTGGTCTTCAAGTGGGGCGTTGATAACGACATGTATCTGGACAAGCTCGTTCCGGATATTGAAACCGCGATTAAGTGGGCTGATGGCTGAAGCCCTGCAGGACGGTTACGTTCATGCCCGCATAGCAGAACCCTTCCTGCCGCTCTACAAGCCTGCCCGCAACAAGGTCTACTACGGTGGTCGCGGTGGCCGGAAGTCATGGGAATTCGCGCAGGCGCTTCTCGCACAGGGCATGCAGCAAAAGCTCCTGATCATCTGTGCTCGCGAGTTCCTGAACTCCATTGATGACTCCGTTCACAGGCTCCTGAGTGACACCATCTTCCGCCTGGGCCTCGAGGGCTTCTATGAGGTGCTGCACAAGACCATCCGCGGCAAGAACGGCACTGAGTTCGTGTTCAAGGGCATCCGCAACAACATCGGCAACATCAAGTCGTTTGAGGGTGCGGATCGGTGCTGGGTTGAGGAAGCCGTGGATGTCTCGGAGAACAGTTGGGACGTGCTGCTGCCCACCATTCGGAAGGCAGGCTCTGAGGTGTGGGTGAGCTTCAACCCCAACGACGAGCTCGATAACACCTATCAGCGCTGGGTGGTGAATACGCCCCCGGATACCGTGCTGATCAAGGTCAACTACGACGATAACCCTGATCTGCCTCAGGAGCTGCGTGATCAGATGGAACTGATGCGCCGCACGGACTACAAGAAGTACCTGCACATCTGGGAAGGAGAGCCGAATGCGGACTACGAAGACTCCATCATCCAGCCAGAGTGGTTCAACGCATCCGTGGGTCTCCATGATCGATTGGGCATCGATGCCAAGGGCGTCATTGCAAGCGGCTTTGACCCAGCTGACGACGGACAGGACGACAAGGCTCAGGCTATACGCCATGGCTGTGTACTTCAGTACATCCATGCGTGGTCCGACGGACTCGTTGAAGACGCCACCGAGAAAGCCTTCGTAAAGGCCCGTGACATGAAGGCCCAGCACTTCGTCTATGACGGTATTGGCATTGGCACCACGGTCCGATCCGAGATGAAGCACCTGCTGGGCGACATTCAGATGCAGGTAGAACCGTTCATTGCCTCAGAGACGCCGCGAGACCCGGACAGCAAATACGAGGGGCGCAAGAACAAGGACGTCTTCAGGAACCTGCGGGCCCAGTTCTGGTGGCTGTTGCGGGATCGCTTTGAGGCTGCGTACAAGGCCGCAGAAGGGCAGTACACCGACCCGGATACGATCATATGCATTGACCCCGATATCGAGGGTCTGGCGACGCTCAGGAGCGAGCTGTGCCGTGTGCAGCGCAAGCGTGGGCAGAACAGCTGGATACAAGTAGAATCAAAGGATGACATGCGCAAACGCCAGATGCCGTCGCCCAACAGAGCCGATGCCCTGGTGATGGCCTATGCCAACAAGCCGCCGAAGGTGTGGCGTGGTACGAAGCGAATGCCTGATCTGGGGAGACTGGCGTGAAACCGTACAAGCGACCAATGAAGATTACGCGCCCCAAGGCTGTCTCGGCGAAAGAATTGTCCGCCCTTCGCGCCCTCAAGGCGGATGGAATGACACAGGCCATCGAGTCGGTATGCAAGGATTTTGCGCAATGATCCGCTGGCGCAACATCGAAGGCACGCCCCGCGCATGGCTGCTGGCCATCTGGCGGTTGTTCGTGCATGAGTACTGCATGGTGTCCGGCGGCCATTGCTACGTGGCATATCAGGACTGGTGCGGGCGGTGCAAAACACCAGGGCTTGCCATGCATGTGGCGCCGGGCGTCCCTGTACTGGTAGACGCGTTTCGTCTGCATCGCATTTACGACAGGGTGACGCTGCCTGACTATGGATTTGGCGCATGATCGATGACCGCACATTTCTCGGCATCGTCGAGGACGAATACCAGGACGCGAAAGAGTATCGCGACGAACTGGGCAAGAAGCGCAAGGTCCTGCTGGACTACTACCAGCAAAAGCCCTACGGCGACGAGGAAGAAGGCCGCTCCCAGTACATCTCATCGGACGTGGCGGACGTGGTCGAGGGCATGCTGCCCAGTCTGCTGCGCCAGTTCACGCACTCGAAGGAAGTCGCGATCTTCGAGGCGGATAATCCGGAACACGACGACGAGGCCCGGCAGAAGACCGAGCTGGCCAACTACGTGTTCTACCGCCAGAACGACGGCTATCTGGTGCTGCACAATATGTTCAAGGACGCGTTGCTGCAGTACACGGGCTGGGTGAAGGTCAGCTATCGGGAGATCACGGAACAGAGTTCCAGCCGCCGGAAGGGCCTGAGCCAGCTGGAGCTGGAAAAGACGCGCTTTGAGGAAGGCGTCACCATCGAGGAAGAAACGGCCCGTGTCACACCTGAAGGCGTGGTGTACGACATTGAGCTCACCCGCCAGGTCACGAACAAGAAGGTGTGTTACGACGGGATCCCGCCGGAAGAACAGTTGATAACGCGCAACGCGAGAGACTTCCGCACGCCTTCTCTCATTGGGCATGAGTCGCCGAAGCGCCGATGGGAACTGATTGACATGGGCTTCCCGGACGACCTGGTTGCCGGTTTGCCCGCACGGGAGAGGGACAAGACCACCGAAGCTCAGGCGAGGAACAAGGCGCCCGACAAGGACGTGGAGACGTCAGACCCCGCGATGGACGAGTTTGACCTCGCCGAACTGTACGTCATGGTCGACAAGGACGAAGACGGCATAGCGGAGCTGTATCAGGTCTTCAAGGTGGGTAACACGATCCTCCAGGAGGAACGCTGGGACCGACATCCGTTTGCCTGCCTGACCCCGGTACCGATCCCCCACCGCGCCGTTGGTGAATGCCCCGCCTCCCAAACGGCGGACATTCAGTTAACCAATTCGGTGCTGGGGCGGCAGGCGCTGGACAACATCTACAACACCAACTGGAACCGGATCGTCTACAACGACCGGGTCAACCTGGACGATTTGTTCACACCGCGACCTGCAGGAGGGATTGGGGTTGAGGGTGAGGGATCGGTTCAGGATGCCCTGATGCCGCTGCCCGTGATCAACCAGACGGACGGTATTCTGTCCATGCTGGAGTTCATGGATATCCGCCGGGAAATCCGTACCGGCGTCACGCGATACAACCAGGGGCTGGACGCAGACACCCTGAACAAAACGGCTACGGGTTTCACCGGGATCATGGAAGCGTCGCTTCAGCGCATGGACATGATTGCGAACCTCTTTGCCGAAACCGGGGTAAGAGATCTGTTCCGCCTGACCATCCAGATGCTGTCGAAGTACCAGGACACGGCAATGCAGGTACGGGTGACCGGCGAGCCGCTGGAGATCGATCCCTCCGCGTGGCGCCAGAACCTCGATTGCCGGATCAATGTCGGGTCGACGGCGGCACGACGGGTAGAGCGCATTGGGGTGTTGCAGGCCGTGCTTGCCGAACAGAAGGAAGCCCGGCAACTGGGGCTGCCGGTGGTCGATTCCACGAAGATGTACAACGCCTATTCGGCGCTGGTGCAGGAGGCGGACCTCGATGACCCGGATATGTTCTGGATTGATCCGTCCAAACCCGATCTGTTACTGCAGTTCGAGAACGAGTTCCTGGCCGAACAGGTCGAGCAGTTGAGCCAGGGGAATCCACTGGCGGAGGCGGAGGCCGTGAAGGCACAGGCCGCGATGGCACAGACGGCCTTCAAGGAAGAGCAGGCGACCCTGCGAGAACAAATGAAGATCATTGCCGAAACGACACAGCAGTTGCGTGACCTCGAGGCGAAATACACCGAGCTCGAACTGAAGTTTGCCGAGGACGTGGAAGGGAGTCGCGTGTGAGCCTGCTGGACGACGCACAAAGCCTGCTGGAGGACGCGCGGTTCAAGAACGTGATGACCGCGACCCGGCATGGCTTGTTTACCCGCATCGAGAAGTCGAAGCCCGAAGAATCCGATGTGCGTGAAGAGGCGTACCAAAGCCTCCGCACCCTGACCGAGTTGACCAGTGTGATGGCACACGCTATCCGCGAGAGTGAACAGGAAGCCGCCCGACAGGCGGCGGCAAACGAACCGCAACGACTGTATGATAGTGAGCGATTGCAATGAGTGATCCCGACAGCTTCGCGGACCTGCGAACGGTCCAGGCTGAGCGATCTGAGCGACGACGAGCGGAAGCGGCGCAGTCTGAAGAGGCTCCGACCGAAGACGCAACCCCGGAAGGGGACATCGAGGCAGAAGCCTCACCGGAAGTCGAAGCGCCTCAAGAAGAGGCACTCGAGGAACCGGAATCACCCGACCCCGTGGTGGAAGGTGACGACGCGGCCGAGCGCCCCGATCCCGACCCGACCTATACCGTGACGGTGAACGGCGAAGATCAGGAGCTGACGCTCGATGAGCTTCGTAACGGCTATCTTGGAAGTCAGGCTTTGGGCCAGAAATTCCGGGAAGTCGCGGAGGTTCGTAAAGGACTGGAAGCCCAGCACGAAGCGTTTGCAGCGAAGGTCGAAGAGGCCGAGCTGCTGGCGCAGGTGGAGGCCCCGGACCCTGACGAGCTACAACGGTTAAAGACCGACGACCCGGACGCGTATATCGCGGCGCTGGAGAAGGCACAGGCACGGCAGGACAAGCTGGCCGGACTCAAGGCGGAGCGTGATCGCATCGCCGATGAGAAGCGGGCCACGCGCGTCAAAGAGGAACAGGACCTGTTACTGGCTGCTGTCCCTGAATGGAATCCGGAAATACCGGGTTTTGATCAGGACGCGATGGCCGCCGAGATGCAGGCAATGGACGAGGTAACGCAGGCGGTTGGTTATTCGCCTGAAGAGCTCGCTGGAGACATGTTCCTTGACCACCGGGCCATGGCGATCTTGCGGCTCGCTGCCAAATACGCGCAGCTACAGAATGCGCAGCCGGAGAAGAAGGTCGAAAAGCGGCCCCCCACGTCACAGACCCCGGGATCCACGGCGCGCGCTCGAAAGAGCTCGCAGGAACTGGAAATCGAACGCCTGGAGAAGGCGGCAGAGTCCGGGAAAATGGGCGATATCAACGCCCTGCGACGCGCGAGGCGGGCTGCAAGGGGATAACCCATGGCAGTTCCGACAAATACCGTCCAGACCTACGATGCGATTGGTAATCGTGAGGATCTGACGGACGACATCTGGCGTATTTCACCCACGGTGACGCCAGTCATCAGTTCCGTGCCGCGTGTAGACGCATCGGGCACATTCCACGAATGGCAAACGCGTACATTGCGCGCTGCCGGAACCAACATCCAGATCGAAGGCGACGACGCGACGGCGGACACCTACAACCCGTCCGTACGGATCGGCAACTACTGCCAGATCCTCCGGAAGGTCGCGCAGGTATCTGGCACGCAGCGGGCCGTCGATTCGGCCGGCCGCGCTGACGAGCTGGATGAAGAAATCATGCTGAACGGCCTTGAAATTCGGCGTGACCTCGAGTTCGCGTACACGCAAAACCAGGCGAGTTCCGCGGGTGGCGCAGGTACCGGGCGCAGCATGGCGGGCCTCGAATCGTGGCTTTCGACCAACTACGTCTCGGAAGGCACGGGCACGGCACAGACCACGCCCGGGTACTCCGGCGGTACGG
>ERZ869936.2479-NODE-2479-length-10804-cov-4.148107_pt1 | contig 10804 bp, 19 predicted proteins | sample MGYA00520876_ERZ869936 | MGnify/ENA primary metagenome ERZ869936 (study PRJEB32218, sample SAMN09650985) | biofilter metagenome | isolation source: enrty point of leading RO module | place: Saudi Arabia: Thuwal, RO plant located on Red Sea | collected 2016-02-17 ... | reverse complement strand
AAAAACTTTATTATATTTACGTACAGAATCTATATCATATTTTACTGTATAAATATTAGGTGGTTTTATATTATTACCATGATTAATTTTAGCTGGTGGTTCATATCTTTTAGTACCTAGTACACTAGAAACATCATCTCCAATATTGGATTGTATTGGTGCTTTAACTAATAAACCCATACTAATTTCACCACGTAATTTCTTAACACCAACCCTAAACCAATCCATTTTATCACCAAGAAATCTAAATATAGGTTTTCCTGTATGAACTAATGTATCAGGTTTAATATATGCACCTAAATCTCCATCCTTCCAATCACTAGTCCTAACAACAACCTGAAAACCATCTATTTTAACAATAGATAAAGAATCCGCATTTGGATGTTTTGTTAGTTTTACTTCAACTACTTCTACTTGATGTGTACTTTTCATCGTTTAACCTCGGAAATTCTTTAAATATATCCTCTTTAGTAATATCTTCCAAACTTAACAACCTTCTTATTTTCTTCATAGTAAAATACCTAGATATAAAATTATCAGCTTGAGGTATATAACAGGCTTGACATACTAAATCATAATCCCAACCATAATGGCTAACAAAAAAACAATAACACTTATAAGTTTCACAAAAACGAAAATATTTACGATTTTTAACTAAACAATGTATAAAACCTGCTCCTAAAAATTTAGACTTCTTACTATGACCTTCTGCATACAACCATCCATTACGAACTCCCATCATCATCGCAGGACTATAAAATTCCATAATACCACGACCCAATTGTTTATAAGCTTGTAAAATAGGAATATCAACAACTTTTTTTATTTCTAAACACATTAATAACTAAAATCCTTATCTTTTGCAAAATACATAAAATCCCTAAAACTTTTAAACAAATAATATTGATAATAATTATTATTAAGTTTTTTCAATAAATCGTTTTTATCTTCATATTTACAACTAGACTTATAATTTCTAATATCACTAAATTGATATGCATGTTTATTGTCCCTAGGACGACACAAAAATTTCACCTGACCATCAAAAATTTGTATAAAAACATAATTCACATCTGACAACCACTTATCAATTGCTTCTGACATGTTGATAGTTTCAGTTTCTTCATAATTTTTTACAATCCACATTTTCTTAATCCTTCTGATTGAATATCTTTAGCAATTTCACAAATAAACTCAGACCTATCCATTTCAAATGAATTAACTTTGTATTCACACCCCTCAGTATAAATTACATTATGTTTGCCATCCCAAGCAATAGGTTTTGCAACAAAAAGTCTAGCAAAAATACCTTGACTAAATATTCCACATATTCTCCAATATCCATCTTCCTGCTTATATTCAACATTATTAAGAATTATCATCTAAAAACTCCCGAAAATTTAAAAGATGTTGTGCAGTATCTATTCCAATAACATCATTATAAAACTCAACTCCATAATAATCAAATGTTAATAAGCTTCTTAATTGTTCTAAATTTTCAAAAGCTTCATAATAACCCACTGGTAATTCATTATATATTTTCAAAGTTAAAAACGAATATCCATAAATGCCAATATGTTTATAAAAAGAAATATTTTGCCGAGAAAAATATAAGCACTTTTGTTGTTCAACAGCAACTTTAACAATATTAGTATTAAAACACTGTTCTATGTTTTTAATATTTATATATGCAGTTAATACCAACTTTTTAACATTTTCAATAATTTTCTTGTCATCTACAAAAGTTTGTAAATCAGAATGACTTATATTGGGATAGTCACCCTGAACATTGCATACAATATCGTTATCATTTAGTGATAAAATCTTACACGCATCGAAAACCCTTTGTGTTCCGTTACTACACTGATTTGTTAGAATTCTACTTTTTTTCGGCAATAAGTTTAAAATTTCTTTTGAATCTGATGCTACATACACATCATCAAACAAAGTAGAGTTTACAATATTCTCATATGTATAACATATCAACGGCTTATTTTTTATACATGTTATTAATTTTTTATTCAATCTTGTTGAATGTAATCTTGCTGGTATAATACAAATCATTTATAGAATTCCAAAACTTTATTAATATTATCTTTAATACTCTGAAACATGTCAAATTGATGTTTTAATAATCTTGCTGTATTATATGCATCTGGCAAAGCTCTATGTTGCTTTCCATATTTATCGTCAAAACCTAAATTATAAAAATTCAAAAATCTGTCTAAACTATAACTTTTTGGTTTATTATTTAAAATATTAGAAAGTATAATACTAATTGACTTTATATCAGTTTGAGTACCTCTAAATGGCCAATCTATGTTTAATCTTTTACAATAACTTTTAAGTAAATAAACATCATTACCCCAACATCCTAAAAAAATATTTTTTGTATCTTCTACACACCAATTATAAAAAACAGGAAATATTTCTGTAAAAGTTGGTCTATCTAATCTTCCAACATTATCAATTCCTGTTAAATCAGTTATTTCTTTTTCAATTATACTAGTGTATAAACATATAGAAAAATATTTACTTGTAATTTCATGATTTCTAGAATATTTAATAGCTCCTATTTCCAAAATTTCAAAATCATTACTATCAGGCTTATTTAATTCTAAATCTAAAACAATAATGTCAAATCCTAAATTCATTTATTCATTCTTTCATATATTTTATTAACAGTTTCTTTAGTTACTTCAGTGCAACCAACCTTAATTTTATCCTCAAAAAATTCAACCTTATAATCACCAATGTATACTTCTGGACTAAAAGATAAATCTATAAAATAATATTCTTTAAAACTATCTTTAAATAAATTCAAATTATTATCATTATCATACCAAAATTCTATTATTTTTTTACGAAAATCTAAAAACAAACCTTTAGTATTATGTCTTTCATTAGGTTCCTTATAATTTTCTTCACAATAATACTTTAATCCTAATCTTTTATAATATCTGTATATCAAAAATAACAATTCTTGATTATTACCGAACCAAATTTTCGTTTTCATCTAAAATTCTCCTAATTTTTTGTACTATTAACTCATACTTATCAGGAATACTAACACAATTTTCTAATGAACCATAATGTTGTTCTAAACAATTAATTAATAACTGCTTAATAGATTTTTCATCTGGACCATATCTTAGTTTACTCTTATTATAAAGCTTTTCTAAATCTCTTTCTTTTAAATCAAAAAACTTATAAATTTCTTCTTCCTTGACTTCTCCACGTCTTATTGCTTTAAGATGCTCTCTATTTCTTCTTAAGTCTAATGTATGTTCTGTTAAAATTTGTTCACACTGTAATAAAAGTCTAACAGTATGCATTGCATATTTAGTATCATATCCATATCTTTCGATTAACTCCATTCTTTTAGAATTTTTATCTGGAGTTTTAATCTTCATTTTATGGATTTGACTGTAAGAATAACCTTTTAGCTTGTGGAAACAACCTTTATGTAAAAATATATCTCTTTTACTTCTTACCATATCTCCTATGGGAGTACAACTAACAACACATTCATTCGGAATAAACATAGAATCAATCATGTTAGGATTGTTGTCCATACACAACTGAAAATATTTAACTATACTATATATTGTAATATCATATTCTTTTTTACCATCTTTGCTTTTAATATGATGTTCTTGATATTGTCCAAATCTCTTTTTTTGTTTTCCAAAACCTAAAATTTCACCATCCAAATGAGGAAATATTACATTTTTATCTGGTATACAAAATCCATATAAATCAATATCAGAACCTAAATTGTTTGTTCCATATGCCACACTACCCATATATACTTCATACTGAGTTTGATTTTTAACACAATCTGGCGGTCTAACTAATTCTTGCTTACAAAGTTTATAAATAAGACTCATTAATTAACTCTTTAATATCATTATATGATGGTAAAACATATTTATAACTTAAATCTTCAACAATAAAAGTTCCATTCTTCTCTCTTGAACTTAAATCTGTAGACCAATTTTTTCCAATAGAATGTAACATTTCGTGTTGTTTAGACGTATTTTTATTCATCATTTTTCTATGGCTAAAAAATTCTCTACAATACATAGACAAAGAATTTCTTTCCCAATCTTTAGCTCTCCATACAAAATAATTTACAATTTCTTCTTTTGGAATATTAAATGACCTAGAATCAAATAAAGCAGGTAAGCGTAAACAATATTTTTTATTAAAATAGTAGGTCATTAAACTTGCTGAAACAGATTCTATTTTAGATTTCACATATCCAAACCAAGCTTCTGTATACAAATCATCATAATCAGTAAGAAAAAACGAAGCCTCATCACTTTGCACATATGCTAATTTACATCCTTGAATATTATGCATAGTTAAAGTAGCAGCACTAACCATAGAATTCATAAAATGATTATCAAAACTTTGCCTGTTTTTTAACAAAGTATGAAAAGCTTTACCATCTACTCTAATTATAACTGGCATTCTACGAACTAATCTGACACTACTAGCCTTCTCATAATACTCTTTCATTCTATCAAATAAATTCATACTCTAACCTTAACTTTTCTTATATTATGTTTAGATTTAGTTATACTATCCAATACATCACTTCTTCTAGTTTCACCCATATAAATAAATGCAACACTACTAGATATAGGAGTATTTCTACCGTGTATCTTTTTTAATTTTACTTTTCTAACAAGTAATCCTTCATCTAAAACCTGTTTTACCACAAAATACCCCTTATATCCCATATAATCTCTTTCTCCATCACTATTTACATAATAAGGACCACTACCAGAAAACACTTTAATATAATCACCTTCATTTAATTCTTTCCAATTACAATTTGTTTTAAATTCTTGATTAATTTTGAAATCATACCCACAATTTTTACATTTACTTGTTCTAGCACCATTAACACTATTACATCTTGTACATTTTTTCTTACCTTTTCCTACCCCATCAACAACCTGCTTGACTTTTTTAGCAAATTCTCTTTTACAGTTAAAACAATGAGTAGACCTTACACCATTTGTATAGGTTTCACAACTCTCACAAAATCTTTGTCCTTTAGGCATTATTTTTCCTCTAAAAAAAGTCTAAGAACTAATCTGTTATTATGCAATGCTGAAATTGGAGTTCTATGTATTGTTTTATAATCTGCCAATATAACATCACCAATATCTGGTGTAATATAATTATCTCCTATTAATTTATCTCTTTTATTCTTATTATTTAAAAAATTTGCACTAGTTGGTAAAAACTCTTCAATCTTATCATAATTATCTCCAAAGTCACTCACTTGTACATTATCTTTATAAGAACACATTAATAATTTTCCATCTTTTATACCAAAATCATCTATATGCCAATAAAAATTTGATTGTTTATAATTTATATATGAACACCAACTAGAATTACTAGAAATACGAAAACCTTCTGGAACAAATTTATGTAATAAATCTGGTTTAATCCAACTTATACTTGTAAAAAAATCAATTTTATTAAAAAGTTTAGAAACTTCGTCTTTAATATTTCCTACTATTTCAATCATACTAAAATTCTACCTTTACTAGTTTTTTGAACAAGGCCCAATCTTAATAAAAAAGGTTCTATTTTAGTTTCAATGGTTTCTTCTGCTATATTTGTCAATAAAGATAAATTCTTTAAACCAATAGGTTTATTGGTTCTTCTTAAAACGCTTAAATATTTTTTATCATCATTATCTAATCCATTTTCATCTATACCAGACATTTTCAAAGACGAAACAACATGTTTACATTCTATCTTAGAATGACCGCACCCAACACAAAAGTCTCTCACCCAACTAAGATTATTGTTGGCTACTCTTGGAACACCACGACTAGCTTTTGCAAGACTAATACAAGCTTTATCTGTAATATTAATTTTGCTCTTAAATGCAGACTGTTTAATAATATTAGCAAGTTCTATTACAGAATAATTAGATAAACTAAATTTTAAAACAAACCTATCATAAAGAGGATTTGATAAACTACCAGCTTTAGTTGTAGCACCTATTACAGTAAATCTAGGTAATTCATATTGTTCACACTCAAACGTATACTTAAAATCTTCCAAAACCGTATACAACCATTCTTCAACAGAAATGTTTAATCTATGAATTTCATCAATAAAAAGTATTGAATTTTCAGAAACTTTTCTAAAATAATGTAATAAATGTACAATATTTTTAACACTCGCAGCATTAACATATTGCATATCAACATCACGTTCATGCTTAATTGCCTCACATAAACTATTTTTACCACAACCAGGGGGGCTTAGCAACAAAATATGAGGTAAAGAATCATTTCTTTTTTTTGCCGAAAAAATAGCAATCTTAAGTTGATTTACAACAGCTTTCTGACCAATAATTTGTGACAAAGAACTAGGTCTAAACATAGTGTGTCCGTGGTTAGTGTGTGCAGACATTATACGCAAAACCAAGTGTCCGTCAAGTCAAAATTCGCTCGTGACAATCACATCGTCATAATCATAATAATCATCATAATCAACATCATCATCAAAATCATCTAAAGAATAATCATAGTGTTCATTATCTTCATCAGAATAAATTGCATTTGCATCTTCAGTGTACATAGAAGATTTACTTAGAGGTTCCTCATAATTAGTACACATACAATATCTTTTGGATTAATTTTTACAATTACTAATTTACTTCTACTACCACCAAAACCACTTGCATATCTTAAAGTAGCAACATGAAAACCAGAAGAACAATGATTATTTGGATTATCATCTACTTTAGACCTATCCATTTCAATTGTATTTCCTGGTTTATTACATACTTTATGAGTATGATGGTCCATATAATTACTATCCACAGATTTATATGCAAGAAAACATCCATCTTCTGTTATCGGCATCATTGAATGTTCTAAAAAATTATAAGCCTGTTCTCTACTATTAAAACTAGGATTAGAGTGTAAATTATTAATAAACTTTAATAAATTTTTATAAGGTAAATTTTCTTTATGAAATTGTCTTATCCTATCAACTATCGAATGATATAAAACCTGTCCATCTACATATACATTATCACCATCAAAAGTAACATTATCAAATTCATCAGAAAACTTTCTTTCAGGAACTAAAACACTTTCATTAATTAAACTCATCATATCATCTACACCAATATTATCTTTAATACCATTCATAATAGCATGATAATTAGGATGATTATTATTTACAGTATACGGATGATTATTTACCATTACAACCAAATTATCACCAGACAAAACAAAACTATACATCATTTTTTCTCCTCAATATAATTAATTACTTCAACACTATTCATATAATGACTATCAATAAGTTTCAACATTGGATATTTATTATATATCCCATTAGACAAATCATATCTTATTTCCTTTTTATCAATAATTGATAATTGTTCTAATTTTCTCATCATATCACACATTTCACTACTAAATTGTTTATTACATTCCTTTACTTCATCAAATAATTCACAACCATCTATTTTTTCAGACAAAGTAAAAAAATTGCTAACAGATTGTTTCAATTTATATTTTAAATAATCATCGATATTTTCATCATATTTCTTAATTAACTTATCTTTAACAAATTCATCAAAATGAATCCAATTATCTAATTTTTTAAACTTATCAATATATTTAGTTTTTATACCATAAACATCTATTTCTAATAAATCTTTAATCCAATTAGTATTATATGTTGAATATTTTGTATGATAAATATTATAATTATTAATTTCAACATAAATACCGCCACTACCTACATCTAAATCAGTTAATTTCCAACAATCCTTTCTACAATAACTACTCTTTTTTAATAAATATCCTTCATATGCACGTTTTCTTTTAGTTATTTTATATTTTTTAACAGAACTACAAAGTTTACATTTAACACCCAACATATCCCTTTGTTCTTTATCAACTAAAATAGCATGACTAATATCATTAACTAACATATCTCTTTGTACTGCTGCATAATTTCCTCTTTTCATATCAGCAAAATAAAAAACATAATCTCTAGCACAATACAATTCTCTATACCTTTTATATCCAAGCTTTTCTGCTATTTTAGAATTATAAAAAACAATTAATGAAGTTTTATCATTAGGAATTTTTAATGTTGCATAAACCTTTTTTTTCTTCCAATAAAAATCTGTATTATCAAAAATATCACTTATAAATCTATATTCTCCATATTTACATTTATACAACTCCCTACAAGCTTCCCAATAACTTTTACATGATTTAAAATTGTTAGATATTTTTTTAGATAATTCTTTCAAAACTTCTTCAAATATTTTATTTAAATTACCTTTTGTATGATTATTATATTTTAGAGCATCCCTACTAGGTGTCATAGATACTGAACCTATTGGAACTGTAATACATAAACCAGAATCAATTAAATTTTCATAATCTGGAAAATAACTACTATCAATAGGATAACCTATAAAACCCATTACAACAACAGGGTCAGCATATTCATATATACTCCAATTATCACCTTTAATTAAAGGTTCATCTTTTCCAAAATCAATCTCAGAAATCGAACGAACAAAATTAGGCTTTTTAGGAAAATATTCATAAACTTCTATTGCTTTATCTTGAAAATCATGTATATCATCTTCAGAAACACCAAAAGACACTTTTAAACCATTAGGTTGTTTAGTATCTCTAACAGACATTCTATTTATATTAGGTATACCATCTTCATCTTTTGCATTGACATATATATATTCCTTACCATTAAAATAAGATGTAGTGGTAAATACATTTGTATAGGCAAATGGACTTTTAGAACCCACCCCCATACATCCATTAAAATCGTTTGAATCACTTTTATCAGAAACTCCATAAGTACTATACATTTTCTCTAAATGCTTAGGGCTTAAACCAGTACCGTAATCTCTAATAGAATATTCTAAATTATTAAGAGTTGGCAAACAAACATCAAAACTTTTATTTGTATTTTTTGCCATTATATGAGAATCCCAAGCATTAGTTGCTAACTCCCTTATAGGTGCTAATATTGGGTCTTCATATAAACTAGATAATAACGCCATAATTTCTGGCGTATTTGCTACCCTATAATTAAATCTAGATTCAACACCACTAGATTTAGATATATTTTTCTCATTTATTAATTTCATTGATTTCCATTTATTAATTTTGAAATTTCACTAATAATATACAATCTAGGAGCAAACCATACAAAACACAATTTAAAAATTGAACGAAAAACAAGAATTAAAAAAAATAAAGATAAATATTTAAATATATAAAGAAATTCTTTAAAAGGAAAATCATTTGTTTTAGTTTCAAAACACTTTTTTTCATGCTTATTAAACACACTGTATAATAAAAAAGTAACAAACAACCACACAAAAACAAAAAATACATTTTTAGCAATACCCCACATAATTATTTCATTAACAACTAATGGAGTTTGTTCTACTACAAAAGATTCTCCAGCTTGTATATATTCTTCTACTTTTTCAATAGAACTTACAATCTTTTCCAAAACTACTTCATTAATAAATATTTTCCATATATTCAAAATTATTATAATTCTATCAATAATAAATCTTAAATCTTTGTAAATTATCTATTTCAGTTTTAGGATTATTTCCTAACAATTCTTCTGTAACAGTCATCTTTCCAGGTAATTGTTTTATAATATCAATTCTATCTTCTCTACAAATCATAGCGAAACTATGACCATTTACAGTTAATTCAACAATATCACCTTTTACTCTAAAATCTGTTATCATGATTGAGAAGTCCCGCTACTAACCTCATGAGAAACAACGCCACGCCTAACTATACAAATATTCCAATCCCAATATGTAGTATCAGGATTATCTTTAACAAGTTGCTTACGACAATAATCATCATTTATTGCCGACATGAAGAAATATTCACTTGACCCAATCAAATTAACTTTGTACTCGTTCATTTTATACTCCAAAAAACAAGTTAGCACGTTCTACCATATTATGAAATTCATTATAAAGCAACGATTCAACCTTTTTAGAATCAATAGTTCTTCTATTTGGAACTTGATTCCTTCTTTCTCCATTATTTGGTTGTACTGGTCCAACATAATCAAAAAATACTTTCCTTCTACCTAATACTGCTCTTTCTCTAGCAATGTCCCTACCAATTTGTTTTGAAAAAGAATCCTTTTCATTACAAATAGACATACCAACTCTTACTTCACCATCTTCTTTTACGGCTACAAGAGTTGCAAATGGCATTCCAAATTCATCTCTAACATGTTTAACTAATTCTTTTTTCATAATATTTCCTATTTTATTTATTATTTAATACCCAAGATGGAACTTCTCTTTTAGTCCAATTACATTGTATACTATTTAATTTATTTTTTATATAATAATTTCTATAACTTGCAATTGGACAATTTAATTTATAAACATCTGGCATAGCCAATGCTGGTTTTGTAAAACCAATATCATCAAATAAAAAGTTTTTACATTTTTCAATTACTCCTAAGCATTTATGAATTTTGTTATATCTATGCTTATATTCTAAAGCTAATGCATAAGCATGATAAAGTAACCACTTAAAATTACCATAACTTTGACAACACCATTTTACACAAGGATGATTTTTATGTGTAAGTTTATACGGTCCAATAGAAACTATAATATGTAAAACAGAAATTAAAATTTTAGTTGACTCTAAAGTTTGATTTAAAACAAAATTATAAAACAAAATGAGTTATCTAAGTGTTGTAAGTTTAGCGGATG
>ERZ869936.2477-NODE-2477-length-10808-cov-3.652934_pt1 | contig 10808 bp, 13 predicted proteins | sample MGYA00520876_ERZ869936 | MGnify/ENA primary metagenome ERZ869936 (study PRJEB32218, sample SAMN09650985) | biofilter metagenome | isolation source: enrty point of leading RO module | place: Saudi Arabia: Thuwal, RO plant located on Red Sea | collected 2016-02-17 ... | reverse complement strand
AGGCGCGCTTCATCGGCATTTCCGGGCGGGAGCGCGATGACGAGACGCCTGCGGATTACGCCGCTCTGCTGCGCGAAGCCAGAACCCGCGATCTCGAAATGCTCTGCGCCAATCCGGATATTGTCGTGCAGTTCGGCGATCGCATGATCTGGTGCGCCGGCGCCATCGCGCGCGACTACGAAGCTATGGGCGGCCGCGTCGTCATGTCCGGCAAGCCGCACGCGCCGATCTACGATCTGGCTTACAAAGAGCTGGCGCCGACAATCGACCGCTCACGCATTCTCGCGATCGGCGATGGCCTGCCCACCGACATCGCCGGCGCCAATGCGCAAGGTCTCGACTGCGTGTTCATCGCGTCTGGCATGCACGGCGAGTCGCTGTGGTCGGATGGCGCGCTCGATACAGCGAAGGTCGGCGCGGCGCTGAAAGAGTCCGGCGTGCGCGCCCATTATGTGATGCAAACGCTCGCCTAGTACGTACGTACGCCCCAATCGTCGAACGCTTCGCCGATGTGACGATCGAAATCGCGCGCTTGGTTCATGTCCTCGCGCCCGTCGCGGTCGCCGCCGCGGCGACGAGCGACGCCGCGCCCGAACAACGCCGTCGGATTGCCAGGCTCCAGCGCCAACGCCGCTTCAAACGAGGTTTGCGCGTTCTGCCATTCTTCTCCGCGCAATTGCAGCACGCCGCGGCACAGCTGCGCCTGCACGTTCTGCGGGTCAGCTGCCACCGCCGCCTCCGCATCGTTGCGATGTCGCCTTCATGCATGACGTTCAACCAGCAACGGCCCGCTCGTGCTTCGGCCAGCGCGCCGTCGATGCGGATCGCCTCGGTATAATCGGTGCGTGCGCCTTCCACGTCGCGCAGCCGCTCCTTGGCGCGGGCGCGATGCGCATAGGCGAGCGCCAGGCGGCCATCGGCTGCCAACGCGTCGTCGTAATGTTCGATCGCATCGGTATAGGCGGCGCGCTGCAAGGCAATGTCCCCTCGCATCCGCATAGCGTCGCCCGATGCCTCGCCGGACGCAATGAGCCGATCCAGCAACAGCTCCGCCGCGTCGAGCTGCCCGCTGGCCAGCAAGATGCCGGCCCGCCCCTGCAACGCGCGCGCGTTGTTTTCGTTGAGGCGCAGCGCCGCCTCGTAGTCGCGCAAGGCCGGCGTCACAGCGTCAGCGCTGTGGTGCGCGTCCCCGCGCAGCGCTTGCATCTCCGCCCGCGCCGCATCGTCAAGCTCGCCGCTTTCGATCAGCCGCGTGCACGCTGCGACGCGTTCGTCCGAGGCGCGTCCGGCCTCCGCGCAGGCCGCGCGGTCGCGGGCCAGCGGATCCGCCGGCTCGCACGCCGCCAGCGCCAACACGATGCCCAATCCCAGCCAGCGCCGCATTGCTTCCTCCCACGTCAGCCTGGACCCGCCCGCTCCTGCGCGCCTAGAGTAACGCTCACATAACAGGGAGCGCTACGATGGCCAATTTGTTCGATCTGACTGGCAAGAGCGCCATCATTACCGGCTCCTCGCGCGGCATCGGCAAGGCTATCGCGCACCGCATGGCCGAGCACGGCGCCAATGTGGTGATCTCCTCACGCAAAGCGGATGTGTGCGAAGCCGCCGCAGCCGAGATCAACGACGCCGTCGGACGCAAGGCCGCTATCGCGATCCCCGCCAACATCGCCGCCAAGGAAGCGCTGCAAAACTTGGTGGACGAAACCCACCGCGCCTTCGGGCAGGTCGATATTCTCGTCTGCAACGCGGCCTCGAATCCTTATTTCGGGCCGATGAGCAACATGGCCGACGAGCAATTCCTCAAAATCCTGCAGAACAACATCGTTTCCAACCATTGGCTGATTAACATGGTCGCGCCCGAAATGCGCGAGCGGAAAGACGGCGCGGTCATCCTGATTTCCTCGATCGGCGGCTTGAAAGGCTCCGCTGTGCTGGGCGCCTACGCGATTTCGAAATCCGCCGACATGCAGCTCGCGCGCAATCTGGCCTACGAGTTCGGCGCCGACAACGTGCGCGTGAACACCATCGCGCCCGGCCTGGTGCAAACCGATTTCGCCAAGGCGCTTTGGGACAATCCGCAGATCCTCAAAAGCTATACCGAACACTCGTGTCTCAAGCGCATTGGCCAGCCCGACGAAATCGCCGGGATGGCGGTGTTCCTCGCATCGAAGGCCGGCGCCTTCACCACCGGCCAGACTTTCGTCATCGACGGCGGCCAAACCGCGATCTGAGGTTGATCCCCAGCCCGGCAGCGCTAAACCGATCTGATAAGATCGGAGGACGCTGATGAAATGGGGTTGGGTCGCAGCCGCGGCGCTGCTCGGCGCTTGCGCCACGCCGCCGGCGGAGGATGCACATGAACCACTGTCGCCGGCGGCGCTGCTATCACACGTGGAAGTCCTAGCCTCGGACGAGTTCGAAGGCCGCTCCCCGGGCACACGCGGCGAGGAACTCACGGTTCAGTACATTTCCGATCAGTTCTACCGCGCCGGACTGCAGCCCGGCGTAAACGGCAGTTGGATTCAGGAAGTGCCGCTCGCAACGGCGGAAGTAACCAACAATCCAACGCTCACGCTGGGCGCAAACACCTATGCGTACGGCAGCGATTTCGTGGCATGGACCAAGCGCCAGAACGAACCGCGCATCAGCCTTGAGAACGCCGAACTCGTGTTTGTCGGTTATGGCGTCAACGCGCCCGAAAACGACTGGAACGATTACGAAGGCGTCGATGTGCGCGGCAAGATCGTGGTCGTGCTGGTCAACGATCCAGATTTCGACACCGGCGACGATCGCGGCTTTGGCGGCCGGCGCATGACCTATTACGGGCGCTGGACCTACAAGTATGAAGAAGCCGCGCGCCAGGGCGCGGCGGGCGTGCTGATCGTACATGAGACCGCCGCCGCGGCTTATCCGTGGGCGGTGGTCTAATCGTCCTGTACCGGCCCGCAGCTCTCCCTCGCGCGCGCCGATCACGGCGCCGGTCGCTTCGCCGTCGAAGGCGGGATTACAAACGACGTGGCGCGGACGCTGTTCGCCAATGCGGGGCTCGATTTCGACGCCGAGCGCGCGCGCGCGCAAAACCGCGGTTTCACGCCCGTGCCGCTCAACCAGACTGCGTCAATCACGCTGGAGACGACGATCGAAACCCATATGTCGCGCAACGTGATCGGCGTGCTGCCGGGGCGGGACCGGCCCAACGAAGCTATTCTCTATGGCGCGCACTGGGATCATCTTGGCCGCTGCACGCCGGTCGATGGCGATGACATCTGCAACGGCGCGCTCGATAACGCGACCGGAGTCGCTGGATTGATCGAACTGGCGCGCCGATACCAAGCGGACGGCCCGCCCGAGCGCAGTGTGGCGTTTTTGGCGTTCACTGCAGAAGAGTCCGGCCTGCTCGGTTCCGAGCACTACGCGCTGCACCCAACGTTCGAGCCGCGCAATACGGTGGCGATGATCAATATGGATGGCCTCTCCATCGTCGGCCCCTCTCGCGAGATGATGGTGGTCGGTTATGGCCAATCCAATCTCGATCAGATGCTGACCGAAGCCGCACAAACGCAGAATCGCGCCGTCAATCCGGAGGCCTTTCCCGAGCGCGGCAGCTTCTACCGTTCCGACCACTTCAACCTGGCTAAGATCGGCGTGCCGGTTCTTTACGCCGGGAGCGGCACCGATTTGGTTGATGGCGGCCGCGAGCGCGGGCGCGCGCTATCGGAAGCGTACGTCGCCAACCGCTACCATAAGCCCGATGATGAAATCACACCGGACTGGGATCTCACCGGCGCGACCATGGATTTGGAATTGCTGTACGCGGTCGGGCGCCGTTTGGCGGATGGCGAAGAGTGGCCGGTTTGGGGCGAGACGAGCGAGTTCCGCGCCGCGCGCGAAGCGCAGGGACGTTAGAACGCGCCGATCACCGGCATCAGCGTCGACTTGAGCGACAGCGCGTTGAACGGTTTGACGATGTAGGTGGACGCGCCGTTCTCAGCGGCCGCAGCTTCGTCGGCGTCATTGGCGAGCATCACGAACGGCGTTTTGCTGGTGCGCTCCTCGGCGCGCGCCCTTTGCAGCAATTCGAAGCCTGTCATCGGCGACATCACCGTGTCGGAAATGACCAGCGCGTATTCCTTGGCGCGCATTTTGGCGAGCGCCGCGCCGCCGTCATTGGCTTCGTCGATGTTGGTGAAGCCCAGTTGGCGCAGGAGGTTGCGCAAAATCCGGATCATGGTGTTGTAGTCATCCACGATCAGGATCGGCATTGACATCGACACGGCCGTCATATCGCAAGCTCCCGCATACCCGCCGGCGCTTGGGCGAAGCGGGATGTCGCGCCGCCGGACAGGGGTGCGTACAGCCCGGCGGCGAGACATACCGGCGTTCGTTGCGCCGTGTTGTGATGGATACGAATAACAAACAGCTCGGAATTTTCGGTAAAACAGCGCTTAAGCATGTATGAACGGCGCGCACGCCGAAGCTCCGGACGCAACGCTTTGGCAACAGACTGGACAGCACTTGGCCGAAGAACGAAAGACTTTGTGAACCTATGGAAGCGCTCGGCCCCAACACGACGGTTCCCGAAGACGCGCGCGGCGCGGCGCTCGCACTGGGCAATTTCGACGGCGTGCATGTGGGACACCTGGCGGTGGTCGACTCGGCCCGCGCAATCGCCGACGCGCGCGGCATCGCGCTCGGCGCGGCGGTATTCGAACCGCACCCGCGCCGTTTCTTTCAGCCCGACGCGGCGCCATTCCGCTTGCAAACGCCGCGGCAGAGGGCGCGATCGCTCGCTCTAGCGGGCGCGTCCGAGGTGTTCGAGATCGGTTTCGACGCAGCGTTGTCGCAATCCACCGACCGCGAATTCACCGAACGCGTGCTGCGCGATTGCCTGGGCGCGGCGCACGTCAGCGTCGGCGCCGATTTTCGCTTCGGACGCGGGCGCATGGGCGATGCGGCCAGCTTGGCCGCGCTTGGCGATGAACTCGGCTTCACAGTAGAGGCGGTGGAGCCGGTGAAAGACGGAGCGGCGAAGATTTCGTCCACCGCCATCCGTGAAGCCATTGCCGCCGGCAAAATGGACGAAGCAACCGCCATGCTGGGCCGTCCGTGGGCGATCGAAGGCGAAGTGAGGCAAGGTTTCGCGCGCGGGCGCGATCTCGGGTTTCCGACCGCGAACATAGCGCTGGGAGAATATGTGCGTCCGCGGCTTGGTGTTTATGCGGTGCGTGTCGATCTCGGCGACGGCGCGCTGCTCCCGGGCGTGGCGAACGCGGGTGTCAATCCGACTGTGGGCGCTTTGCCAGAACCGCTGCTCGAAGCACACTTGCTGGATTTCAGCGGCGATCTTTACGGCAAACACATAGAGGTCGAACTGGTGGCATTTCTCCGTGACGAGGAAAAGTTCGCCGATATCGATGCGATGAAGCGGCAAATGAAACAGGATGTGATCGACGCGCGCACCGCGCTTACACGCTCTCCGTAGGCCGCGCCGGAACCTTGACCTCCGCTTCGCCCTCCAACACCGCCGTATCGCCCACACGGCACTCGCACTTGAGCTTGCCGCGCCGCCCCTTCTCGCTGAGTTCGACAATCTCGACACTGGCTTCGACCGTGTCGCCGATGCGCACCGGCGCGAGGAAACGCAGCGTTTGCGAGATGTAGATCGCTCCGGGGCCCGGCAAGCGGGTGCCGATCACAGCGGAGATGAGGCTCGCCGTGTAGAGCCCGTGCGCGATGCGCCCGCCGAATGGCGTTTTCGCCGCGAAGTGCTCGGACAGATGGATCGGATTGCGGTCGCCGCTGATCTCGGCGAAGCCGACGACATCGGAGGCCTTCACTATTTTGGTGTAGCTCTCGCGCATGCCGACGGAGAGATCTTCGAAATAGAGCGTCTGGGTCTCGGGAAGAGTCATGTCGCGAACCTAACGGCGCGCCTTGAAGAATTCTCTGAGTAATTCGGCCGCCGCGTCCGCCAGCCCGCCGCTAGTCGCCGCCCGTCCCCACTCACCAGTCGTTTGGTCCAGCGCGCGCGCCCCGTGCGCGACGCCGCCACCCTTCGGGTCGCTCGCGCCATACACAAGCCGTGCAATGCGGGCGTGGCTGATGGCGCCGGCGCACATGGCGCATGGCTCTAAGGTGACATAGAGCGTGAGGCCGGGTTTGAGCCGGTAGTTTCCGATCGCGGCCGCGGCCTGGCGCAGCGCAACGATCTCAGCGTGCGCCGTTGGATCGTGCGCGGCGATGGGCTGGTTGGCGCCTTCGGCGATGATCTGGCCCGCGCCGTCGACGACGACGCATCCGACCGGCGCTTCGCCCGCGCCGCCTGCCGCCGCCGCCAACGCCAGCGCACGCGCCATATGCGCCTCATCGCTCATCCCCGCCTGAGCTCCAGCAAATCCGCTGCGACCGGGCCGGCGAACAGCGTTTCGAACGTGTCCGGCACGATCGCTTCGCGATACATGCGCCGGGCCTCGTCATCGGAGTGGCGCATCCGGCTTTCCATAGCCTTCTCCCAAGTGGCTCTGTCCGGCCATTGCGCGTAGGCGACGTAGCTGCCGCCCTCGCCCCGGTGCAGGCGTGAGCCCCAGCCGCCGAATTCCGCGGCAATCCGCTCGGTGCCGCGCTTCCAACCCTGCTCGAATTGCGCCTCAAGCCCTGGTACCACCTGCCAGCGATAGATCACGGCGAACATGAGCGCTCCTTCCTCTCCCCCTTCTAACGCAGAAGGCGAACGCGTGGCCAAGTTCCTGGCTCGCGCCGGAATCTGTTCGCGCCGCGACGCCGAAAAGCTGATCGCCGAAGGCCGGGTGAAGCTCAACGGCAAGCGTCTCGACACGCCCGCGGTGAAGGTGACCGAACGGGACAAGATCAGCGTCGATGGCCGCGTGATTGGCGCGGCAGAACCGACGCGGCTGTGGCGCTTCCATAAACCCTCCGGTCTCGTGACAACCCATCGCGATCCGGCTCGGCGCCCGACTGTGTTTGAACGCTTGCCCAAAGACATGCCGCGCGTGATCTCCGTTGGCCGGCTCGACCTGACCTCCGAAGGTTTACTGCTGCTGACCAATGACGGCGCGCTCGCCCGCAGGCTGGAATTGCCCTCCAACGGCTGGATCAGGCGCTACCGCGCACGCGCCTTCGGCCGCATTGAGCAGAGCGAACTCGACAAGCTGAAGAACGGCATCACGATAGATGGCATACGTTATGGACCGATCGACGCGAAGCTCGAACGCGGAGGCGCGGCCAACGCGTGGATCACGGTGTCGCTGAGCGAGGGCAAGAATCGCGAAGTACGCCGCGTGCTGGAGGCGCTTGGGCTCAGAGTGAACCGGCTCATCCGCATTGCTTACGGACCGTTCCAGCTCGGGGCGCTTGAAACCGGCGCGGTGGAAGAGATTCCACGCAAGGTGCTGAGGGAGCAACTCGGCAAGAACGCGCTGAGCTAGTGCGCGCCGCCGCCGAGGAAGCTTGGAATGCCGGGGACGTATTGCGGGAAGAAGTTGTGCGCGTCTTCCCAGATCATGCGCGTGCCGGCAAACAAGATAATGACGATGCCGAGCCAGGCGATCCAGCGGTGCTTGGTGATGATGCGAGCGATAAATGTCGCCGCCACCCCCATGAGCGCAACCGCGAGGATGAGGCCAAAGGCCATGATATAGACGTTGTGGCGCGACACGGCTGCGACCGCGAGCACGTTGTCGAGCGACATCGACACGTCGGCCAAAATAATGGTGAACAACGCGCTGGCGAATGTTTTGGGCTTCTTACCGCCGGCGGCGACCTGCTCCGCCAAATGTTCACCTGCGGCCGGCTCGCCGACCATCACCGGTTGGTGGCGGCGCAGATCGTCGTACATGCGCCAAGCGACCCAAAACAGCAGCGCGCCGCCGGCGAAGAGCAAGCCCGGAATCTGCAGCAGCTGGATTGTGATGCCGGCAAACAAGATGCGCAGCACAAGCGCGAGAACGATGCCCCAGAAGATGGCGCGACGCTGCTGCTCGCTCGGCAGAGCGGCGGCTGCAAGCCCCACCGCAACGGCGTTGTCGCCTGCGAGGGCGAGGTCGATCAAAACAACCTGAATAAATGCTGCGATATCTGCGACAACCATGTCCACGTCAGCTCTTTCCCCGCCTCTCGCTCAATGGCCGACCTTGTTTGCGAACCGCACGCGTCCGGTCAAGCGCCGGACGGCGGGCCCAGCGCGACATATGGCCCTTCAAACTCAGAGGGAAGCCCTTAGCGGAATTGAGCGCAGCCGTTATCGACGTCCGCGCGGGTGGAGGCGACATGATCCCGCACATCTTGCGTTGCCTCGACGCTGTCGCCGGTGAACGCGGCGGTGGCGACGGCAAGATCATCCGGCGTGAGCGCTTGCGCCATGCCGCCGGTCATACACTCGCAGTAATTGTCATTGTTGCTGGTTTGGCACGCGGCGCGGTAGGCCCGGCGCGCGTCGCGCACGTCAGCGTCGGAAGCCGTGCTGCGTGCGTCCTCATAGTTGGGCGCTTCCGATTGCGCCGATGGCCCCGCGCCGACGCCGGATTGCGCCGCCGGCGCCGATGCGCAGGCCGCGGCGAGTGCTAAAACGCCGGCAAGAAGCAGATATTTCATGTCACGCCCTCCTCGGCGGCATTCTAACGCCGTTAGAGCCGCCGGGGATAGAAACCTTGCCTCCCGCCGCTTCGCGCTGCATGCAGCGCCCGATGCGCATCGTCGGCGGACAATTCAAAGGCCGCGTCCTCGCTACGCCGGCCGGGCGCGATACGCGGCCGACCAGCGATCGCGCGCGTGAAGCTGTGTTCAACATTCTGGCGCACGCGCCCTGGTCACCGGGAATTGCGAGCCGGCGCGTGCTCGATCTGTTCGCAGGCTCGGGCGCACTCGGGCTGGAGGCGATGTCGCGCGGCGCAGCTTTCGCCTTGTTTGTGGAAACCGACGCGGCGGCGCGCGGAGCAATCCGGGACAATATCGAGTCGCTGGGCTTGTTTGGGACCACCCGCATCCACCGCCGCGATGCGACGGATCTTGGAGTGAAGCCGGCCGGGCTGGGGGAGCCATTCGACCTGGTGTTTCTTGATCCGCCCTACGGAATGGGCCTTGGCGAAGCCGCCTTGCAGCGGCTCGCGCCCGGCGGCTGGATAGCGCCTAATGCGACAATCGTTTTCGAGTGCGGCGCCGATGAAACCCCGGACATCGCCGCATTCGAAATCCTGGACGCGCGCGACTACGGCGCGGCCAAGGTGCATTTCATCCGCGCCTAAGGCGTCGCCGTGCGCTCAGGCGCAATCGTGCGTTGGCGCACTTGCGGCGAGAGCTGCACGTCGGGACGCAATTGCACGCGGTATTCCTGCCGGCAGCGTGCGAGCAGTTCCTCGTCCGGCGCGGCGACGTCGTGCTCTTCTGCCGCCGGCCGCAAACGTTCGCAGGCTTCGCGCGTCCGGCCGGAACGATCCAACGCACGCACCAATTGCTGCGCATCTGCTTCGAGCGCAATCGCCGCGCCTGCGGAAGGCGCCTGCCGCGCCGTCTGCTCACGCAGACGATAGGCTTCGGCGTATCGGGCGCTGGCCGAAGTCCAGTCGTTGCGGCGCTCGGCGATGTTGCCGAGTTCGGAAACGACCGGCGCACGCACCGTCGAAGCGTCGAGATCGGGTAAAGCTTGCTGCAGCCGCTGCTCAGCGATCGCTTCCTGCCCTTCGATTTGCGCGTCGACTGCTTCCGACACGAGCGCGGCGCCGCGCGCAGCGTCGCTACGATTGGTGCGGTCGTAAGAGCGCGAAAGCAGGCGCCATACCGAGCGGTCGCGGGGCGCGATGTTGGCCGCCGCTTCGAGGGCGCGCTGGCCAAGCGGATCGGCGTTGGCCTCGCCAACAGAGCCGCAGAGCAGATAAATCTCATCCGTCAGCGGATCGTCCGGATGACTCTGAGCGTAACGCCAAAGCGTCTGCATGGCGGCCTGACGCGTGCTGTCTTGCGCCATCTGCGCGGCGGCTAGGCGGACCTGCGCGTCCGGATGCCGCGACACGGCCAGGAAGGCTTGGCGATAGGTTTCGCGCGCGGCTTCGTCGAATTCGGCCTCCGACACGAAGGCGAGTTGCACATCCGCCGAACGCGTTTCCATGCCGGGCGCCGCGGCCGGCGCCTCTTCCAACGCCGCGCTTTGAGTTTCGCCGAGCGCGCCGCTTTCCAGAATTTGTGCAAGCTGGATCGCTTGCTCCGGCGTGAGCTGGCCCTCGGCCAGCAAGCGCAGCAATTCGGCGCGCAAATCCGCCGGCGGCGGATCGGGGCGGATGATGTCGTTCAGACCCCAGGCGATGGCGACGATGAGCGCGATTACGGTGAGCACCGACACAATGCGGATGCGCGCCATCAGGCGCCGGCGCTTGCGCGCCACGGCGCCGCCATCGACGTCGCGGCCTTCGAGCTTGGCCTTCAGCGCCTCTTCGAGAATTTGCATTTGCGGCGCATTGGCGCCGCCGTTCCAACGCGTGAAGTCTTCGGCTTGGAACGCGCCGAAACCCAATGGGATATCGACGCGATCGAGCAGCACTGGGACCAGACGGCCTTCGTCGCGCGCGCGTCCGGCTTCGTCGCGAACGAATGTCGAGTGGGCTGCGCTCTGCGTCCAAACCACGATAACGGCTTTGGCGTTGCGCAATTCGCGCTCGATGATCGCGGCGTAGTCCTGCCCCGCGGCGAGCGAGCGATCCCACCACACATTGAAGCCGCGGCTCTGCAGCGCTTCCGCAAGCGGACGGACACGGGCCCGATCTTCGCTGGCGTAGGAGATAAATACGTCTGCCATCGGC
>ERZ869936.2476-NODE-2476-length-10808-cov-17.977495_pt1 | contig 10808 bp, 7 predicted proteins | sample MGYA00520876_ERZ869936 | MGnify/ENA primary metagenome ERZ869936 (study PRJEB32218, sample SAMN09650985) | biofilter metagenome | isolation source: enrty point of leading RO module | place: Saudi Arabia: Thuwal, RO plant located on Red Sea | collected 2016-02-17 ... | reverse complement strand
AGCAGCGTCGAACTGATCAGTCCTCCGAAAATCACGGTCGCCACAGGATAAAGAATTTCCTTCCCCGGTTCCCCCGCCGCCAGCACCAGCGGAATGAGTCCGAAGCCGGCCGTCAGCGCCGTCATCAGCATCGGCGCCAGCCGTTCCTTCCCGGCCCGTTCGATCATCTGCGGCGTGAATTTCTCCCCCTCATGCTCGACCAGATGCAAATAGTGAGCGATCAGCAGGATGCCGTTCCGCGACGCGATCCCGCTCAGTGAAACAAACCCCACCATGCTGGCCACTGTCAGCGACTGCCCTGTGACCACCAGCGCGGTCACCGCCCCGATTGCCGCCATCGGCAGCGCGCTCAGCACCTGCAGCGACATGTTGACCGAGCGGAACAGCGTATACAACGCGATGAACATTCCCACCACCGCGATCACGCTCAGCACCGCCAGCCTGCGCGTCGCCGCCTGCTGACTCTCGAACTGCCCCCCCACGTCGATCACGTAACCGCTCGGCAAACTCTCACGGATCGGAGCGATACGCGCCTGGATGTCCTCCACCACGCTGCCCAGGTCGCGGCCGGCGGTGTTGCACTGCACGATGATCCGCCGCCGCACCCGCTCCCGGTTGATCGTGTTCGGTCCCGTGTCTTCATACACGTCGGCCACGTCGGAAAGCGGCACCCGGCCGCCCCCCGGCAGATTGATCGCCAGCCGTTTCATCTCTTCCGGATTCTTGCGGAACCGGTCGTCCAGCCGCACCAGCAGATCGTACTTCCGCTCTCCGTCCACGATTTCAGAGACAACCCGGCCGTTGAGAGCCGTCTCAACAAACTCGTTCACGTGGTCCGTGTTCAGCCCCAGCAGGCGGAGATCCTCGCGGCGGATTTCGATCTTCAATTGCGGCACTTCCACCTGCGGTTCGACCAGCAGGTCCTTTACCCCCTCCACCTCTTCGATGGCCGCTTTCACGTCGTCCGCCGTCTCTCGCAGCACCGTCAAGTCGTCCCCGTAGATCTTGATGCCCACCTGCGCCCGGATCCCCGTGAGCATGTGCGACATCAGATGCTGCAGCGGCTGTTCCGCCGCAATCACCGCGCCCGGCACCTCGTTCGCCTGCTCCCGGATCTCCGCCATGATCTCTGCGCGAGACCGTTCGCTGTCGGGGTCGAGCGTCAAAATGATCTCCGACATGTTGACGCCTTCAGCGTGCTCATCCAGTTCCGCCCGGCCGGTCCGTCGCCCCAGGGCGACCACTTCATCGATTTCCAGCAGCTTCTGATCAACCATCCCGGCGATCCGGTCCGACGTGGCCAGCGACGTCCCCGGCGGCAGCACCACGTTCACCTGCACGCTCCCCTCGTTGAACGGAGGCAGAAAGTCCCGACCAAGCTGCGTGACCGTGATCGCGGCCAGCGCCACCAACACCGACACCACGCCCAGAATCGGCCACGAAAACCGGATGCTGAAGCGGATCACATAACCCGCAATCCACTTCAACACCCGCAGCAGCAATCCATCCTGCTCCCGCTCCATCAGCTTCGCGCGGGACAGCAGCCAGTAAGACAGCACCGGCGTCACCGTCAACGAGACCAGCAGCGACGCCAGAATCGACACGATGTAAGCGATTCCCAGCGGAGTAAACAACCGACCCTCGATCCCTTCCAGCGCGAACAGCGGGATGAACACCAGCACCACCAGGATCGTGCTGAAGACGATCGAATTGCGAATCTCCCGGCTGGCGTCGTACACCACGCGCAGCGCCGGCTGGGGCCGCTCGGCGTGCCGGTTCTCCTTCAGCCGTCGAAAGATATTCTCCACGTCGACGATCGCATCATCGACCAGTTCCCCGATGGCGACCGCCAGCCCGCCCAGCGTCATCGTGTTGATCGACAGTCCGAACCACTTGAAGATCACCGCCGTGATGCAGATTGAAAGCGGGATCGCAGTCAGCGTGATGAACGTCGTCCGAAAGTTCAGCAGGAACAGAAACAGCACGATCACGACCAGCCCGATTCCGAGCCACAACGCCTCTTCCACGTTGTAGATGCTCAGTTCAATGAACTGCTTCTGCTGGTAGACGTCCGGCATGATGCGGATGTCGTCCGGCAGGGACGCCGCGAGTTCCTCCAGCGCCTCCGTCACCTCATCGGTCAGATGCCGCGTGTCGGTCCCCGGCTGCTTGGCGATCGTCAACACCACCGCCGGCCGCCCGTTCACCGCAGAGTCCCCCCGCTTGATCTGCTCCCGCTCCTCGACCCGCGCGACCTGACGCAACAGGACCGGTCGCGTCGGATGCGGCTTGACCACCACGTCCTCGAGCTGCTCGATCTCCTGAATCCGGCCGATCCCCCGCACCAGATACTCATTGCCCCCCAGGTCGAGATAGCCGCCGGGCGCGTTGGCGTTGCTCTCCGCCACCGCCCGTTCGACCTCCTCCAGCGAAACGTCGTACTTCAGCAGCATCTCCGCGTCGACCAGCACCTGAAACTGTTTCCGCCCGCCCCCCATCGTGATCACCTGCGCCACGCCGGGAATCGTGAGCAGCCGCGGCCGAACCACCCAGTCCGCCAGGCTGCGGACCTCCATCGGATCGGTGCTCCCGTCCTCGCTCCACATCCCCACCAGCATGATCTGCCCCATGATCGATGAGATCGGCATAAGCTGCGGCTGCACGCCCTCCGGCAGCCGGTCGGCCGCGAGCGACAACTTCTCCGCCACGATCTGCCGGTCGGTGTAGATGTCCGTGCCCCATTCGAACTCCACGTTGATCACCGACAGTCCCACGCCGGAGGAACTCCGCACCGCCTGCACGCCCGTCGCCCCGTTCAGCACCGCTTCCAGCGGAAACGTCACCAGCGTCTCCACCTCTTCGGGCGCCAGTCCGTGCGCCTCGGTCAGCACCGTCACCCGCGGCCGGTCCAGATCGGGAAAGACGTCGATCGGCAGGTTCGCGATCACATAGCCGCCGTAGACGCACACACACAACGCGGTGACCGCCACCAGCAGGCGGAAACGAAGGGCGGTGCGAATGACGGCATCGAGCATGATCTGCTTTGTCCGGAAGTATTGGTCGTCTGGAAATCGCGATTAGTGAGAGTGTCCGGCGTGTGGATCGACGCCGCCCCCCGCCTCGTTCTTTAGCGCCATCTGAAGCTGCTGCGCCGAGTGCAACGCCACAATGTCGCCCGGAAACAACGAACCGTCGTTCGCCAGCACAACCTGATAGGGATCGCGATACTCGACAGTCACCGGCCGCCGGATGAACTCATCCCCGTTCTGCTGAAACACGTAGTGCTCCGCGCCGTCCTTCGTCACCGCCCGCGCCGGCAGCACAATCCGGCCCGGCCACTCGTCCACCGGCACCTGCAGGTCGAGACGCTGCCCCGGCCGGTATTTCCACCCGATGTACCGTCGCCCGTCGGCCGCCACGTTGTCCCGTGCCACTTCGTTCGGCAGCGCAACGTAGAAGTGCACGAGTCGCGTCTCCGGATCGACGTCGTTCTCCACGAACAGCAGATCCAGATCGTCGAATATCCGCCGCCGGTGAGCGTCTTCCTCGAGGACGGCCGTCACCTTCCAGTCCCGGCTCGCCGCCTCGAGCACCGACGCCGCGTCCCGCTCGAATGCTTGCCCCTGAATATACAACTCCGAGTAGTCGGCCAGTTCGCACAGGCTTTCTCCGGCGCTCACGGCCTGCCCCGGCTGCACGTCCAGTCGATGCACCACATAGAGTTCCCCCGCCGTCCCGGTCGTTCCGCCGTTCTGCTCCGCATCCTCCTCCTGCAGCGACGCCTGAGTGATCCCGGCGTTCGTGAGCTGCAATTCCCCCGACGCCGAACCTTTGGGCGGCGCGTAGATCCGCAGTTCGCGCAGCAGTTTTCGTGTTTCCGCAATCTGCACGACCTGCTCTTCATTGAGGCCGTGCAGCAGCAGCGCTTCGCTCCGCGCCGCGATCTTCGCGTCCAGCTTGTCCTTTTCATACTCACGCTCCAGCAGCCGCGTCAGCGGGATCGTCCCCCGCTCCTGCAACTCCTTCAAGCGGGCGATCTCGCGCCGCTCCACGTCGAGCGCCCCCAACGCAGTCAGATACTCCTCCTGGGCCTGCACCAGGTCTTCATGCGTCAGCCGGATCTGAAACAGCAGGATCCCCGGCGCGACCGCCTCTCCCATCGCAATGTGAACTTCAGTAATCACTCCCGTCAGCGGAGTCACAACGTGCCGGCGGCTCCAGCCGGGACGCTCCACGATCAACGCCGGAACGGTCACCGAAGGACGAAACGTCGTCAACCGGATTTCACCCAGCCCGTCCCCCTCCAGCTTCAGCATCCGCCGCGCCTGCGGAGACAATTCGATCGCTTCGACTTCGGAAGAACCGTGGTCGTGATCGTGCTCCTCGTCCGCATCACCCGCAGCCTCATCAGGCGACTCACCGCGGAACGATGCAATCGTCGTCTGAATCCCGTGCGTCAGCCCAGGCAGCCAGCGGCCCCGAGTCACGAACGCCGTGATCAACAGTGCCGCAATCACGACAACAATCGCCCCGCGGATCGCCCATTTCGGTGGTGCATACTTCATCACTCGATTCCCAACGGCAAGAAGAGAGACTTCCCTGTCCGCAAGCGCGGCGACGGCGTGAGAGATACGCCGCCCGAATTCAATAGCAGCGCGGGAGCGCCCGCACAAACCGGCTCCCGCGAAACAAGCGATTAGATGCGCAGAACCTGCAGCGCCGCGCAGCGCTCAGCCGCCGATCTCCAATGCGGCCCAATCTCAGCCGCGGGACGAATTCGCAGCAGCGTGCCGGCCCTCGCCCTCAACAGCACGACATCCACGGAATCGATCGCCGACTCAACAATCTGAGCATCATGCTGCAGCGGCTTCGACAGAAGATACGTGCAGTCCGCCTGCTCTCCGTGCCCTTCACGGTCGCCGCCGCATGGCCGTTGATCACCCTGTCCCGACATGTCGTGCGCAAGCGGCGTGCTCTGACCACAGGCGTGCCGCGTTCCGTGGACCGCGAAAGCCTCTGACTTGACCACCTCGCCTCGATGCTCCACATGCCAAGCGCAGCCAAACACAGCATGCAGCAACATGCTGGCGAGCGCGGTCCAGGTGAGCAACAAGCCCGACATCTGTTGAGTGCCCTTTCGGCAAGACTGACAACCACCCCATTATTACAGCGAAAATCCGATTGTCACGCTCAATGTTGTTGAGGCGGGACGATCCTGGGAATCTGTTCGGTCGCGCAAGCGCCCACATTGGGCAATTCCGCCTCACGGATCGAACTGACAATACTCCCCGCCTCCGCTATGGTATCCTTCGTTAATGACGTGCCAAAAACCATCCAGGTTCTCTTCATTCCTGATGCAGAATGCTCAGACTTCTCGGTGGACAATACCGATTTTGTGACGGCGTCAAACGACGTTCGTTTCTGCAGATCGGCGGGCTCGCGGTCGGCGGACTCGCATTCCCTCAACTGCTGCAACGAGAGTCTCACGCGGCGACCGGTCTGTCCCATAAGTCGGTCATCATGGTCTACCTCTCCGGTGGACTTGCTCATCAGGACACGTTCGACCTCAAACCCGCCGCCCCGACCGAAATTCGCGGTGAGTTCAACCCGATCTCGACGAACGTGCCGGGAATCGAATACGGCGAACTCCTGCCGAAACTCGCCGCCGTCGCAGACAAGTGCAGCATCGTGCGGTCGGTCGTCGGTCAACGCGACGAGCATTCGAGTTTCCAGAGCCTCACCGGTTATCCGATGCCCGAAGTTCAGAGAGATCGGCTGCCGCACTTTGGTTCCGTCGTGGCCAAAGTTGAGGGCGCAACCGATCCCCTCACGCCGCCGTTCATCGACCTCTTTCCCACCATGCAGCACCGCCCTTACAACAGCACCGGGGCCGGTTATCTCGGCAGCGCTTATCACCAGGTCCGCGCCGACGGCGAAGACCTCGCCAGCATGAAACTCCGCTACGTCGATCCGCCGCAATTCACAAGCCGGCAGGAACTGCTCACCGCTCTCGACAGATTTCGTCGCCGCGCTGACAGGACCGGTCTCGACGAAGTTGCCGAAAACTACCAGCGCGCCTTCGAGGTGCTCACCTCTTCCAAGCTTGTCGAGGCGCTCGACGTTGAAAAGGAAGACCCGGCGCTGCGCGAGCGCTACGGCAAGGGGTCGCCCAAGCATCTCGGCGACGGCGCTCCGCTGTGGAACGACCAACTCCTGATCGCCCGCAGGCTCGTCGAAGCCGGCGTGCGAGTCGTCACTGTCGCCTACGGATTCTGGGACACGCACGGCAACAATTTCGGCCACCTCAGAACGCACCTGCCGACCTTCGACGCCGGACTCTCCGCGCTGGTGCAGGACCTCTCCGACCGCGGACTCAGCGACGATGTCACGCTGGTTGTGTGGGGCGAATTCGGACGCACGCCAAAGATCAACGACAATGCCGGCCGCGATCACTGGGCGCCCGTTCAATCGGCTCTCTTTGCAGGAGGCGGAATGCCGGCAGGACAAGTCATCGGCTCGACCGACTCCACGGCCGCATACGCGGAAGATCGCCCGATCCACTACCGCGATGTCCTCGCCACCGTCTACCACAACCTGGGCATCAATCCTCACAGCTACGTCCGCGACGTCAACGACCGGCCCGTGCTGATTCTCCCCGAGACCGCCCGGCCGATTCCCGAACTGGTCACCTGACGCGGCACGGCAACCGACGGCGCAATCGTGACGTCCGATACTCAGCCATCCGCCGCCCGCCCCGCACCCTCCAGATCGCGCGGCGTCTCGATTGCCGTCTGGTTGCTGATTGCGCTGTATTTCGCGCTCGGAGTGCACACGGCGGTCTCCAAGTCGGTCACGCACGACGAACTCTGGCATCTCCCGGTCGGGCTCTGCAATCTGCGTTTCAACCGTTTCGATTTCGATGTCCTCAACCCCCCGCTGACCCGCATGTGGGCAGCCGTTCCCTTGTGGATCACCGACGTGGAGACCGGCGAAACCGCAACCGGCCCGCAAGTCGGCATCAACTTCATCGACCAGTATCCGCAAGACTTTCAACAACTCTACAACCGGGGTCGGGTCTTCAATCTCATCCTCTCCGTTGCGACCGCCCTCATCCTGGCCCGCTGGGCCCGCGAACTGTTCGGAGACGGCGGAGCCCTGCTCGCTACCCTGCTCTACTGCACCTCTCCCAACATCCTGGCGCACTCGGCGATCGTCACGCCCGACGCCGGATTGATGCTCGCGTTTCTCGCCACGCTCTATTCGTTCTGGATCTGGTCCCGCAGTCGCACCTGGACTCTCACATTCATCATGGCGCTCGTGCTCGGCCTCGCTCAGGGAACCAAGTTCACGGCCGTCCTGCTCTATCCGGTCTTGTTGATCCTCTGGTTCATCTGCAGTGGGACGCGCGGGCCCGATGAATCCGCTCAACGGTCGCGCGGAAAATTCTGGCAGATGCCGGTTGCGTTCCTCACCAGCCTGCTGGTCCTGAGCGCCGTCTACCAGTTCCACGGCAGCTTTCGCCCGCTGGGCTCGTATCGCTTCACCAGTTCGGCCATGCAGTCAGTCGCAACCTTGCTTCAATCCGCGCCGTGGCTTCCGCTGCCGTTTCCCGAGGACTATCTCGTCGGCATCGACGAACAGCGCAGAATCATGGAGAGTCCGCATCCCGTCTTCCTTGACGGAACATGGAGCGTCGCCGGATTCCCGGCCTACTACCCGCGGACACTCCTTTACAAGATCCCTCACCCCCTGCACGTGTGCGTCGCTCTCGGCCTGATCCTGTGCCTGATCAAGCCGGGCGGACAAATGACCCGGCGGACGTTGGTTATGCTGTTGCTTCCCATTCTGCTGCTGCTGGGGATCGCCGGGACAACCGCCATGCAGCTCGGCGTCCGTTACGTCCTCCCGCTCTTGCCTCTCATGATTCTCATCGCCTCACGGTTGGGCCTCGCCTGGAACGGCTGGCCGACGATCGCCCGTCGAACCGCCGGTGCGCTGGTCGCTTTGATCTGTTTCGCTTCGTTGAGACACCATCCGCATCACCTCGCCTACTTCAATGAATACGCCGGCGGTCCCGTCGGAGGGCGGAATCATCTGCTCGACTCCAACATCGACTGGGGCCAGGACCTGCACCTGGTCAAGCAGTTTATGAACGATCAGCAACTGGAATCGATCGGCCTTGCCTACTTCGGCACACTGCCGCCGACTTCGCTCGGAATCGACTACGAGGTTCCGCCGGACCTCACGGGAGACACTGCATCCACCTGGTCGCTGCCGCCCGGCTGGTACGCCGTCAGCGTCAACTTCGTCATGGGTCGACCGCACCTCGTCCCTCACCCCGACGGGACCGCTTCCCCTGTTGACCTGCACGCCTTCAGTTACTTCCAGCGTCTCGAACCGGTCGCGCGCCTCGGCTATTCAATCGACGTCTACCATGTGACGCCCGAGCAGTCCGGCCAACTCGTCCAACCGCTCCACTGAATTGCCGAAGCGCCCGCCCAACGCCCGCCGGCTGCGTCCGGCGCGACTCCCCTCACCCTCACAACCACAATTCAACGCGATCCCACAGTCCCTTCGGCAACCGCTTCTCGCACGCGCGCCGAATCTGTTTGTCGTGATACCGCGTGCTGAAGTGCGCCAGGATGATCCGCTCATTCTGAAACCGCTCCGCCCGCTCGATAATGTCGTCGAGGTGCGTGTGCCCGAACTTGTGAATCTTTTCCTTGCGGTGTTCCGGGCGAAAAAACGTCACCTCCGTAATCAGGATCTTCGCCTGATAGACCGCCGGATCGTTGTCCAGTCCGGCGGGGGCCGTGTCGCCGCAGTAGCAGACCAGCGGCACACGGACATCCTCGCTCACCTCCACCCCGCTGTACCGCAGGTCGCGGATCTCTTCGCCCGAGAGGCCGTGGTACTCGGCTTTGAGCTTCTTCCGCCGGTCCCACAGGATGCAGCCCCGCGACGGAACCGTGTGTTTCGTGTCAAACACCGTCAGCACGTGTTCGCGCGAGAGTTCAAACTCGTCGCCCGAACTCACGCCGATCAGCTCGCACAGCATGCGGCCGCGGTCGAGCCGCTGCCACGAGCGGAGCATCCGCTGCACCGGTTCGTGAACCTCCGCCGGCACGTAAATCGTCGGAGGCTCCATCCGCATCATCCGCCGCCGTGCGACGTAAGCCGGCAACGCCGCCATGTGATCCAGATGCGAATGCGACAGAAAAAACGTCTGCGTTCCCATAAACGACCACGGACTGCCCCCCATGTCGAAACCGACCTTCAATTCCGGCACTCGCCAGTAGGTCTGCACCGCCGCGCGCGAATATCCTTCGATCGTCAGACCGGCGTGGGAGATCGACTTGAGAGGCAGATTTTCAATCATGCAAAGCGGCGGAGTCTCACGTGTGGCGTCGGTGCGACAGAATAGGGAATCGCCTTCGATTCATCGAGGTCGCGGAACTTCGGTCTCGACACCCCGCGCAACACTTGGTTCGCCCGCGCTGATGCGTTACACCGTTTCTCACTGACGAGTGCAAGCTCCATGATTCAACGCCCTCCCGTTTAGCCTCGACCCGCAGGGAAGCGCTCCGTAACTCAGCAGCACCATGAGCCAAACGCTTGATCAGGTCGCCCACGACCTCGGCTTTGAAGTCGTCACCGAGCCCGGCGACGAACTCCGGTACGGCCTCGAACGCATTCTGGGCAACGTCAGCCAGTTCCACATCGACTGGCTCATCGAAAAGCGCTCAGGCGACGTCCGCTTCGTCGTCGCCGACGTCTCCTACCGCAGCGCGAGCGGCGACAGCCAATCCAGGCTGAAACGCGAAACCATGCTCTACTTCGAGCAGCCGGGACTCACCCTGCCCGGCGCCACCATTCAGCCGCGCAGTCTGACGACCGGCCTCCTGGCGGTCGCGATGAACTTCGCCGGCATCCAGCAGGTGCAGTTCGAGGACGATCCGCAGTTTCACGAAGCCTGCCAGGTCATGACGCTGCAGCCGGAATCGACCCGCGCCCTGCTCGAACCGGCGTTGCGGGAGTATCTCACCGCCAACCCCGGCTTGACGGTCCGCACCGACGGACCGCGGCTGGTCGTCTATCGCGCCGGCCAGCGCGTCGATCCCGCAGACCTGCCCGCCTTCATCGACGAGACCGACAACGTCGCCGTCAGCCTCGCCCGTCGCGGCGCTCAACTGGAGTCTCTCGGAATCGACCCCGAAGCCGAAGCCCGAGCCGCGCTGCAGCGCTCGCCCGCCCTTCGCGGCCGTGTCGTCCCCAGAGCCGATCTGGAGGCCTTTCTAAAACAGCCACCGCCGCGCTCGATTCCGCGAACGATCAAACGCCAGTACCTCGGCTTTGCCGGCCTCTTCTTCTATGTGTGGGGCGGAATGTTTCTCGTCGCGGGCACCGCCGTCATCGCCGGCCTCGTCGCCGCCGGGGAGATGCCTCCCCTGATCGCGCTCCCCTTCAGCCTGATCCCCCTGATCGGCCTGGGCGCGATCGTCGTCACGTTCCTCTATCGACGCCGGCACAAGCGACTGCTGGCAGGCGGCGTCTGCCGTCCAGCCCGCGTGACCGACGTCCGCACAACCAACGTCACCGTCAACAACCAGCGCCGCTACAAGGTCGATCTCCAGTACGAATTTGACGGACGCGACATGACCGGCACCATCAATGCCTACGACCCGGCCGTCCGGACGGCGTTCTCTCTCCGAGGAACGTCCCGGGAAACGCGAATCCTCGTCGATCCCCTTCGCCCCGACCGCCTCCTCTGGATCGACAGCCTCCCCACCACGTAGGACAGATTTCCA
>ERZ869936.2475-NODE-2475-length-10812-cov-4.355954_pt1 | contig 10812 bp, 14 predicted proteins | sample MGYA00520876_ERZ869936 | MGnify/ENA primary metagenome ERZ869936 (study PRJEB32218, sample SAMN09650985) | biofilter metagenome | isolation source: enrty point of leading RO module | place: Saudi Arabia: Thuwal, RO plant located on Red Sea | collected 2016-02-17 ... | reverse complement strand
AATAAGCTATGAATTATTTAAAAAATAATATATTTTATATATGCTTTCATCTATGATTACCATGTAGGTATAATCTTATTACTTTATTTTGTAGCTAGTAAAACCGATGTGGTCATATTGATTGATAAAAAAATAGAACTATTGGTCAGTACAATTAGAAAAAAGTTATAACTATTGGACATTACAGCCAACTTAGCAACGATAGAAGCCCGTAAAGACACCTTACAAGAAGTAGTATATTCGTTAATGCATAAAGTTTATAAGGTTCGTTTTTATGGCAACGACTACGAGCCAGAATTAGAAGGCGATAATGTAGAAGTCTATACTGGTCCAGACTACACAGATAATGCTAAGTTTTTTTGGCTACCCATAAGTAAGGGAATCTATCTTTCTTGTGATGATGATATTATTTACCCACCAGACTATGTAGAAACGATTGTAAAGGGCTTGAAGAAGTACCCTAATACTTGGGTAACATTTCATGGTAGAAGGCTTAAGGGCTTAAATTTACCCTATTATACTGGGCATGACAGTTACCCTTGCTTGCGTACAGTTCCCTATGATTATGAAATCCATGTAGCAGGTACGGGGGTTAGTGCTTTCCATACTGATACGATAAAGTTTGACCCACTTACATGGAAGGAATACAAGATGGCTGATATAATGGCTAGCTTAGAATTAGCGAAAAAGGGGGTAAGGGTTATTTGTTTAGCACATAAGATATTCTGGCTTAAAATAACCGAATCTTCAAAGAATCAATCTATTTTTATAAGCGAGCGAAGAAATTCAAAAAGACAAGACGAACTAGCTAATGTGATTTATGAACTTGTTTCCAGAAACAAATAGCAAACATAAGCAAAGCTTGTATATCAGTTTTATCAACTGCCCAATTATTGTCTAATTGTTCTTGCACTCTATCTATTAGTTTTTGCATTGCTTTAAAAATTATAGGTTTAGACAATGTAATATACGGAATTGTTAAATGGTGTAAAAAATTTGTATTTTTGTAGCAAACCATTTTTGTATGACTTACAACGATTATCCCAAAGCCGCAACTAACAACGCCAAACGTGCATTAAAGTACCGTGAAGAATCTGGCAACCCTAAAGGATGTGGCACACCAGTTGGGTGGGCTAGGGCTAACCAGTTGGCAAAGGGTGAAGCGTTAAGCGAAGATACTGTAAAGCGTATGGCTTCTTTTAATCGGCACAGACAACACAAGGATGTTCCTTATGAAGATGGATGTGGTGGATTAATGTGGGATGCTTGGGGTGGCACAGAAGGTGTAGATTGGGCTATAAGAAAATCAAAACAAATTGATGAAGAAAAAAAACGTATAGAAATGGAATACGTGGAAAAAGGCTTGATGGACACTTTACGTGATAAAGCCAAAGAACATAATGATGAAGTAGGTGATGTTGCTTCTAAAAGAACAACTGCTTCAACACTAAAAAAAGTATATGACCGTGGCATTGGTGCTTATCGTACTAATCCACAATCTGTACGACCATCTGTATCGACTGCACAACAATGGGCTATGGCAAGAGTAAATTCTTTTTTATATGCCTTAAGAAACGGAAGATACAGAAGTGGAAAACATGACACAGACTTATTACCAGAAGGACACCCTATGAGTTCAAAATCATACCATGACGAAATGGAAGAAAAAGCACCACAACTTTCTTACTTCAAAACCGAAGAAGAAGCTGAAGAATATGCTGAATTTTTAGGATGCCGTGGAACGCATATACACACAATGGATGGTGAAACTTACTATATGGCTTGTAGTAGCCATGAAAGAAACGTAGAACTAGAAGAACAACGACAAGGTAAAAATATGAACTTACCATGGATTACTAAAGACACCAATGCTACGATTGAAGGCGTAGATGTACAAAAAAGAATAGTCGAAGGATATTATTCTGTGTTTGACTTTAAAGATTCTGATGGGGATGTAATTCTTAAGGGTGCATACGAAAAGACCCTACAAGAAAATGGTCCTAATGGTAAGAACAGAATCATGCACCTTTATCAGCACGACCCATTACAAGTACTGGGCAAGCCTATGACTTTGATAGAAGATTCTAAGGGTCTTTATTTCCGTACTATGATTTCTGATACAGAATTAGGAACGGATGTGCTTAAGCTTTACCGTGATGGTGTATTAAAAGAACATTCAGTTGGTATTAATTTTATTCAACGTGATTATAGCCAAGAAGATGATGCTTACATCGTTAAAGAATGTAAGATGTGGGAAGGCTCTACAGTAACATGGGGAGCAAATGAAATGGCTATAGGTGGGATGGCTAAAGGGTCTATCAAGGACCAAGTAGATAAATATAAAGAACTTTCTAAAGCCTTCTATTCTGGGGACTATACTGATGAAACATTCAGACTAATAGAAGCACAACTTAAACACATAGAGCAATCATTTAAAGATTCACTTCAAACCAAGAAGCCGGTTCAAGCCACTTTAAAGAATGAAGCCGAATTGATTGAAAATGTATTTAAACAATTCAACAATCAACTAAAAATCGAAAAGGAGTTCAAACAATGGACTTAGAAAAAACCTTATCAGAAGGGCTTGAATCGGTTAAAGGACACATGGATGTTCTTAAAAACGACTTAGAAGCCCGTTATGACAAACTTCAAGAGCAAGTAAGCCTTGCAGGCGAAGCTGATTCAGCTACCAAGTCTGAAATCAAAAACATTGAAGAATTAATTTCTAGCCAAAAAGATAGACTAGAAGCTATCGAAAAGTCTGCTAACAGATTAGGTTCTGGTAGCAAACCTGCTAGTGTTAAAAACATTCTTCAAGAATCACTAGAAAGCAAAAGTGTTCAAGAGCAAATGGATGCCTTCAAAGCAGGCAACATTTCTGGCTTTACTATGAACACAAAAGCAGTTATAACTGAATCAGATGCTTATACTGGTGACGTTGTTCCTGCTGACTATGTTGCAGGTATGAAGTACGATGCTGAGCGTAAAACTCACGTGCGACAGTTCCTACCAAATGGCACAACTAATAGCGACAAAATCCGTTATATCAAAGAAAGCAACTTCACAGACAATACTGCGGTAACTGCTGAAGGCATTGCTTCTGGACAAAACGATTTTGACCTAACTGCAACTGATGCCGTTGTTGAAAAAATTGCGGCACACTTCCGTGTTTCTAAAGAAGCATTAAATGATACTGCTGGACTAGCTAGCCACATTTCACTACGTGGAATGGAAAAGTACATGAAAGAAGAAGATTCTTATTTGCTATATGATTCAACTTATGGCTTAACAGTTTCTTCTACTGACTATACTTTAGACCAATATACTGGCGATAGCGATGCAACTGAGCATGATGTACTTCTTGAAGCAATCAGACAAGTTGAAAACCGTAACTTCACACCATCTGCAATAATGATGTCAATAGGTCGATTCTATGACATGATTCGTAGAAAAGATGCTAACGGTAACTATGTATTCCCAAATGATGTTGTTTATGGAAACCGTGTACCAGTTGTACGTGGTGTACCTATTGTTGCTACTAATGCAATTAATGACACAGATGGCGATGCTGATGACTTCTTAGTAGCTGACTTTGCTCAACTATGTACTTTATTTGACCGTGAGTCTATGCAAGTTCGTTTCTACGAGCAAGACCAAGACAACGTGGTTAAAGATTTAGTAACTGTTCAAATTAGTGGTCGTTTAGCACTACCAACTTACTTGCCTAATGCAGGTGCGTTTGGTAACTTCACAACTGCAATCACTAACGCAGGTAATTCTTAATATTACCCAAGGAAGTTTGGAACTAGGGCAGGTTCGATTCCTGCCCTTCCTTCTAACTAAATTACTGTTATGCCTTATAGATGTAGAAAGAATTTTAGGTACGGTAAAAAGCCGTACAAAATAGACCAACCTTTCAAAGCAGATAACGCTACAACGGCTGATATGCTTAATCGTGGTTTATTGTATGAAACTAAAGAAGATAAAAAAGCATATAATGCAACTGACAAAGTACACATAGAAAAAGACAAGAATACTAAGACTATGTACTATGTCAAAAAAGGCAACCAAATAATAGATAGACTAGCAGAACCTAAAGCTATTAAACTAAGGGATGAGTTAAATGCTAAGAAGTAGTATCGTTTCAGCAGATTACGGGCAAAATGGCGTTGTAACAGTTTCAACAGTAGCAACTGGTACAAATGCTTCAACTGATGTACTTAGCACGGCAAACGCAAAATCTTGGATGAAAGTAGAATCAAGTGCTGATGATACTTTAATAGCAAGCTTAGTAGCTGAAGTTATAGATGTAGTTGAAGAAACTTATTCTTTTCAACTAATAGAAAAAACTGTAACGGCTGAATGGGAAAGCTATGCTAAAAGGGTTGACTTGAATTTATTCCCTGCCCAGTCGGTAAGTTGAGACAAAACCATAGATCACTCAGGCAGTGTAAATAAATTGACAGCAGGCGCAGAGACTTGCTTACAAGGTGATACCCTTGTTTTGAATACTGTATATGCCTATGAAAATCCCTTCGAAAGGATGCGATTAAAAGTAGTGTATGTAGCAGGCTATACTTCTATACCTAATGGCATTACGCTTGGTATAAAAAAAGCAGTTCTATCTAGCTACGAAGATAGACAAGATTTAGTAGAAGGTGGTGTAAGTGAACTACCTAATGGTTCTAAATCGCATTTCAAAAAGTACGCTAAACTAATCTGATGAATGAAAACAAAAAACAGACAAGCGAATGTAGGGTTAATAAAGCAAAGAATGACAATCAAGTATTACAGTCTTACTTCGGATGGAATGGGTGGTAACACCCAAACATGGAACACGCTTGCTACTGTTTGGGGTAATGTTAGTGCTTTTTCTGGTAGTGAATCTTATGAAGTAGGTGGGCTAAAAGGTAAAGTTAAATATAAGATTGTTACAAGATACCGTGATGATTTTGTAAGCCTTGGCTACAGTAAAGCTACCTATGACTATCTGTTAAGGGTTCAATACGATGGGCGTACATTTAATGTTGAATATGCCCAAGACAAAGGCGAACAACATTCTTATACAGAACTAATAGCCGTGGAAGAAGTCGATGCTTAGAACAGAAATTTCAAAAAGCGATTTAGATAATGTTCTTGGCAAGATAGAATTGCTTAGTAAGCAGATGCGTAAAGATGTAGAAACCACCATAAATAAACACGCACTTAGAATTGAAAGCGATGCTAAAAGTAGGTGTGTAGTTGATACGGGAAGGCTTAGAAGTTCTATTAAAACAGAAAAGTTTGGCGAATTAGGTAGGCAAGTTTACACCAATGTTGAATATGCACCCTATGTAGAATTTGGAACTAAGGGAAAAGTAGAAACTAAAATAGTAGGCGTAGATTATTCTGATGTTGCTATAAAGTTTAAAAGGTCAAACAGTACTGTGGGTGGTGTTAGACCAAGACCTTTTTTATTTCCTGCTTTTGAAACGGAAAGACCTAGAGTTATACAATCTTTAAAAAATTTAGTTGATGGCAAAAGATAGCACAACAGAATTACAAGTAGCGTACTATACATTACTAAATACGAATGTAACACTAAGTGGCACGCCAGTACCAGTTTATGATGAAGTTCCTGCCAATGGCACATACCCACACATACAGTTCAATGATACTACACTAACTGACAATTCTACCAAGACTACATTCATGGACAATGTAACATTTTCTTTAAGTGTAGTAGATAGGTTCAGCTTAGATAATGGTAGCCGTGCTAATCTTAACAATGTAGTGAATCAAGTAAAACAAATAATTAGAGCAAGACCCGTGCCCTTCGATTTGACGAACTTCAATGTAATAAGTTCAGTAGTAGATAACGATATTTTAAGAAAAGAAAAGACTAGCACATATACTTATTTCATACGTGAATTAAGATTTCGGCACATTATAGAAGAAAAATAAGTGCTATATCAATATTGCTACATTTTTTTTATCTTTTACAAAGTTTAACTTGAACCAAACATAATAATACTATGGCGGCAGTAAATGGAACTGTAATAGCAATCACGGATGGTGGAACAGAAATAGCTTCTACTACTTCGTGTACTTTAAATGTAGAAATGGACTTACCCGATGCTTCTACAAAAGATTCTTCGGGATGGGCAGAACATATTCGTGGACAAAAGTCTTGGTCTATTGACTTAGATGGCGTTGCTGAATTTGAATCAAGTGCAAATGTTGATGACTTGGTAAACCATATACTTGATAGGGATGCAATAACTGTTGAATTTATCCCAGACGTGGCTGAATTTAGTGGTGCAATCGTAAAGTATAGTGGAACTGCATCAATGGCTTCTGTAAGCGTTGTAGCGGCTATGGAAGATACTGTAACTTTATCTGGCTCAATGACTGGTACGGGTGCTTTAACTAGAACTGCTATTAGCTAATGAAGGGTTCTAAGAAAGTAACCATAGATGGTGTTAGTTATTCGTTTAGGTTTGACCTTAACGCCTTAGAGCGTTTTACCGAAGAAGCAGGGGTAGGATTAAATGGTTTAGATGAAGCATTAGATAAAGTGCCTAACATCAAGCTATTTATCCAAGCCCTTTCAGCTTCTGGTGGTAAGGAAGTGCCTAGCGAAGCTATCGGAACTATGGACTTTGCCCAATTAGCCCAAGTGTTTGATTTAGTTAAAGAATCGGTGGGAAACCTAAAAGCCCAGAAGTAACTGGGCAACCGATTGAAAGTTTAGAAGAACTTTTCATACTAGGTTATCAAATAGGGCTAAAGCCAAACGAGTTAAGAAGTACAACTATGTATGACTTCAACTTAATGGCAAGGGCATTTACAGAAAACAGAAAGCATGACTTCAACATCATGCGAATAAATGCCTTCTTAATTTCTGCTTATTCGGGATTAGAAGGAAAAGCCAGAAAAAAGCTTACACCAGAAAAAATGTTCCCCTTAGACACAGACAAAACCAAAACAAGAATAGATAAAGACAAACTGGCTAGAATATTAGAAATTAGTAGAAGAAATAGGGGGAAATAATGCTAGGTAATTTAAATGTAAAAATTGGTGCTGATATATCTAGCTTAACTGGTGAAATAAAAAAAGCCAGTAGTACATTAAAAAGTTTTGGTAAGGATGTTACCAGTTTTGGTAAAACAATTTCTACAAGAATTTCTGCACCACTTACAGTTGCGGCAGGCTTAAGCGTAAAAGCTTTTGACACGCAAATACAAGCAGAAAAAAGATTAGAAGCGGCACTTCGTAGTGCAGGTGAATTTTCTAATCAAGCACTTCAAGATTTTAAGAATTTTGCTATCGGACTACAAGGTGTAACAACTGTAGGTGATGAATCTACATTAAAGATGTTGCAACTTGCTAAGTCTATGGGCTTATCTAATGAGCAAGCCAAAAGAGCAACGCAGAATAGTATAGCCTTAGCCAAGGCGATGGGTATAAATGAACAATCAGCTATTAGATATACTGCGGCACTAGAGCAAGGCGATTCTACAATGTTAAACAGATATTTGCCAACCTTACGGCAAATAGAAGATGACACAGAACGTGCGGCAAAAGCCCAAGAATTATTAGGGCAAATGTTTAGTGCGGCTACTACAGAAGCTGAAGTTGGTTTAGGTCCATTAAAGCAGTTGCAGAATAGCTTTGGTGATTTGACTGAAGAAATAGGTGGGTTGATAATGGAACACATAAAGCCATTTATTGCAAGCCTAAAAAGCCTTGTTACTAGATTCCAAGGTGCATCAGAACAAACTAAATTATTTGTATCACAGATAGTATTGATTGGCACGATAGCAGGTCCTGCAATAGTTGCACTTGGTGTTGCTATAAGTTCATTGGGTGTTATTATAGGTGCTTTGACAAGCCCTATTGCTTTAGCTATTGGTGCTATTGCGGCACTTACTGCATCATTCACTTTTGTAGTTGTTAATTATGAAGCGTTAAAAGAAAGATTTACTGACATTTCTTGGTGGAAGAATACGCTTATAAACATGATGCAATTCTTCTTGACGAATAATCCTTTTTCTTTAATTATAAAAGGAATAAATCAAGTATTAGAATTTGCAGGAAGGGAAGGAATCGGCAACCCATTTGAAGGGATGTCAGAAGGCTTAGAGCAGTTTAAAGAAGAAACTAAGACCTTTGAAAATGATATAGTTCCTTTAGGTGATATTATAAAAAGTGCGGCTAATAAAGCTAAAGATGCTTTGATGGGTGTTTCCCAGACTGCAAGGGAAAGTGCTAATGATGTATCTGATGCTTATAAGGAAAGTGCGAAAGCCATTCCACAATTAAAGCCACTTGTTGTTACAACTGAAACTGAAGGCGAATTAATAGATTTAGATTTAGATACTTTAGGTGCTGAATTAAATGAATTTGTTGCATCCATACCTACGGCAGAAGAAATTAAAGCACCATTTATAAGTGCATCACAAGCCGTTACTTTACTTAGTGGCATAACAGATACATTTACAAGTTCTTTCGGTCAAGGAATGTCAAATGTGATTTTACAAGGCGAAAAATTTGCTGATACTTTAAGAAACATTGGTAAACTTTTGGCAAGTGCAGTAATACAAAAAGCTATAAGCATATTTTTAACTGGTGGTTTAGGTGGTACTGGATTCTTTGGTCAAGGTGGTGGTATATTTGGAAAGCTAATTGGTGGTTTATTTAAAGCCCGTGGTGGTCCAGTATTTAGCAATCAACCTTATGTTGTTGGTGAACGTGGTCCAGAATTGTTTATGCCTAACGCATCGGGTTCTATTGTGCCTAATAACCAATTGATGGGTACGGGTATGCAAACGGCAGGAACTAGCAACATCAATATAGGTGGTGAATTTAGAATCAACGGAACTGACTTAGTACTTACACTAGAAGAAGCGAACTATAAATTAGGTAGATAATGGCATACGGACTGAAATACTATTTTGTTGATAAAAAAATAGTAGGCAGTACCGAAACTACCTACCGTTTTGAAATTTTAGAAGATGGTTATTCTGGTAGTAGTACTGAATGGACTGGCGTATCAATAAAACGCCAATACGAAGAACTTTCCTTTCGGCAGATAAATAACATTCAAAAATCAACTTGTAACGGACAAATACGGGTTGAAGATTCTGCACAACGAACTATTTTAGAAACTATTGCTAGTTCTGAATTAGGCGATTACCAAGTTAAGCTTAAAAAAAATGGTTCAGTTGTTTGGACTGGTTTATTAGTTCCAGATTTAACTTCTATAAGCGAAGAAAACTACGGTAATCAATCGGCTAACATACAAGCCAAGGATATATTCTTTAGTGGTGATTATACCTTAGCAAGTGGTTCACAAAAAGCTATAGTAATCATAGCTGACTTGCTAGACACATTAGGCTATGGTTTAGATATAAAATCTTATACTACATGGACTGAAAGCGAAATAAGTGCAAGTGATGATGTTCTTAATCAAGTCTATCACGAAAAAGAAAGACTAAGAATATACGCTAAAACATCGGGCGAAGTAGATAGACCTATTTCAAACGAGCAGGCTCTTATCTATATGCTTAAGACGTATGGTCTTATTCTTAGGCAAGCCAATAATGAATGGCAACTTATCCAGTTGTCAGCACTAGATGATACTTCAAGCGTTCCTACTACGACTTATAATTCAAGTGGTGTACAACAAGGTTCACCATTAACGAATGTCAATTTAAGGGAATCAGTAGATAGCGATGACCTTTTCTTATTGGGTAGTTCTAGTAATAATTATTTTGCAGGAATCAAAAGGGCTAAAGCTAAGTTCGACCATCAAAGCGTTGTTCAAGGTATAAAGATACCAAGGGAACTTTGGCTAACCGACACAAATGAAAGCTTTTCACAATTCTGGCAGGGTGATGGTACTGGTAACATAAGCTTAGAATTTAATTTATGGGTAGCTGATACTGGTAATTTTCCAGGCACTTATCCTTCTGCACAGATTAGAATACAATCTGGTTCTTATTATTGGAATGGTACAACATGGGGAACAAGTTCAACAGAAATAAGCATTGAAGTTAGTGGACCAACTACCACAGATTCTGATGGTAATCATGTATATAAAAGTGGTCTAGTAAGTATAGTAACTGAACCTATACCCGATGCCGCAGATGGAACGCTTACCATTACTTTTATTCCATCACTTACAATAGTTACAAGTGTTGTGTATAGTTATTTTAGGGATATTGTTTTCAACATTAGCTACCAAGATGACATTGAAAATAGTCTAAGTATTGATTTTGAACTAGAACAAACTGGTACATTCAATGCAGAATATGATTATGGGTCATTTTATTTTGGTGATGGTCCTGCAACTGCTTCTTTATCTGCACTAAAAGATTCTAATGATGATTTAACAGATGCTTGGAAACAAATAGGGGAAGCTACAAGTGTTAGCCATCAAGAAATCCTTCTACGTGAAATACTAGACTTTCAACGTGGACAACGAAGAAACATACGTGCTACTTTATATGGGGAATTTGAACCAGACAAAGTTGTACAATATGATAGTAAAAGCTTCTTTTTTCTAGGTGGTTCTTGGGATTCTAAAAGCTACCAATGGACTTCTAACCTAATAGAATCAGACCCTGCAACTGGAACTGATACACTTACAACTTATTATAATACAACTGGCGAAGGTGTAACAACTTCTGCTAGTACGGGTTCTTCTGGTGGTGGTAGTGGTACTTCTAGCCTATACTTAGAAAAGGTAAATAATTTATCTGACTTACAAAGTGTATCAACTGCTAGAACAAACTTAGGACTAGGCACGGGTGATGATGTAGTTTTTAA
>ERZ869936.2474-NODE-2474-length-10812-cov-19.379939_pt1 | contig 10812 bp, 15 predicted proteins | sample MGYA00520876_ERZ869936 | MGnify/ENA primary metagenome ERZ869936 (study PRJEB32218, sample SAMN09650985) | biofilter metagenome | isolation source: enrty point of leading RO module | place: Saudi Arabia: Thuwal, RO plant located on Red Sea | collected 2016-02-17... | reverse complement strand
ATCTTTGCGGCAACAATCGCGTTTGGGATATTTCAATTACTGGGTCGTTGCTCGGGTCGCTTCGGTGTCAAAGAAATGCGGCACTGTCAGAGTCGGAGGGATCATCATCGATGGAATCATTTTGCCGGGAGACGTAGCTGAGGGCGAAGTTGTTGAGTTCTCTGTTGAGAGACTTGACATCATTCTCTGAAAGACCGGGGTTCGACGACTGCTGTCGCCGCGTTCGCGGCTCACAGGTTGGGTTTGACTTTGTCTGCGGGCTGACGCCCGTAGCTATGTGCTTTCGCGGCTGCGCCGCTGCGTGCATCCGCGCACAGCCTGCGTGCAGCGTGGGCGACGCCGGATGACGTGGTTCGATATTGACTGCGTGCCGGATGAGGGACGCCGCACTGGTGATTCACCCCACAGTGGAAGCGAGTTCTGGTTGGGCGGAGCGGGTTGTAGGGGCGGTGCGTTTGGGCGACGGGGTTTGTTGCGAAAAGTGAACGCTTCGGGATTGCTGTCCCGACCTGTGGCCGGGGAGCGTGTAGAGTTTCCCGGTTTGTGCCTTTGGAGAAGCTGCGCAAGGCCTGCCGGCCCGACGCTGCCGGACCAATTTGGCACGAACTGACAGGTAGTGACATAAGTTGACATTTTTCTTGATTGATTATGCGCGCCAGCTGTGGCAGAATATGAGTGGAATGGAGGCCCGGAGCCACGGGAGCGTGCTGAATGCTGGTCGATCAAAGACGCGGAAACATACTGGAAATCGTTGAATCGAAGGGATTTGTGTCTCTCCAGGAGCTGGTAGATGCGGTCGGAGCGAGTGAATCGACCGTGCGGAGGGATCTGGATCATCTTGACGGAACGGGGCAGATTCGCAGGACGCGCGGCGGGGCCGCCTATGTGGGGGACTCACTCACAGCGTTTGACGACCGGCAGGGAACGGCGGTCGCCGAGAAGCAGCGGATCGGCCGGCGTGCGGCGGAATTGATCGAGCCGGGCGAGACGGTGCTGCTGGACGGAGGAACGACGACCCTGGAGGTGGCGCGAAACCTGGTCGGCAAGCGGTTGCAGGTGGTGACCAATTCCCTGCCGATCGTGAATCTGCTGGTCGGGGCGGCGGAGGTCGAACTGGTTTACCTGGGAGGTTACGTCTATCCGAAAACGGGCGTGGCGCTCGGTGCACTGACCATTGAAGCGCTGAAGGGGATTCGCGCACGACGACTGGTGATGAGCGTCGGCGGGATTACCGAGGCGGGACTGTTCAACAGCAATTCACTGCTGGTGGAGACGGAACGACAGATGATCGAAGCGGCCGACGAGGTGATCGTCGTCACGGACAGCGGAAAACTGGGACATACGGAACTGGCGCACCTCTGCCCGCTGGGAGACGTGCAGAAGATGGTGGTCGACGGCGAGATCACGGAGGAGTGGCGGGCAACGCTCGAGGAGAGCGGTGTGGACGTGGTGATTGCGGAGTGAAGAAGGGAGTTGTCAGTCGTCAGTTCTCAGTTGTCAGACTTCAGATTCGGGAGGCGTCGGCTATGCAGGACTTTCGAAAGTTGCAAGTTTGGGAGAAGGCGCATCGACTGACACTGAAGGTGTATCGAGCAACGGAGCAGTTTCCCTCGCACGAGTTGTACGGGTTGCGGAGTCAGTTGCGGCGGGCGACCGCATCGATTCCAACAAACATCGCGGAAGGCTGCGGACGAAGCAGTTCGGCTGACTTTGCGAGGTTTCTGCAAATCGCCGTGGGTTCGGCCAGTGAGGCTGAGTATCAGATCCTGCTCGCGTTCGACCTGGGATACTTGCCACAGGGCATCCACGATGATCTGACGAAGGGCGTCCAAGAAGCAAAGCGAATGCTCACCGCACTGATCAACCGAGCACGTCGCGACGACGACAAGAACTGACAACTGAAAACTGATCACCGAAAACTCTTCAAATGTCTGCACTCGTTACGCCTGCGATCAATCGAGCCGATGTGGAACGGGTTGTCCGGGAGGTTCTGCGGCGGCGGTTGCCGGCGGGGCCGGTTGCGGTCAAACCGAATCCGCTGGTGGTGAACATCTCGGCCCGGCATTGCCACCTGACGGAAGAGCATGTGGAGATCCTGTTCGGTAAGGGGCGGACGCTCACGCCGATGAAGGACCTGTATCAAGAGGGTTACTACGCGGCTGAGGAGACAGTCGCGATCGTGGGACCGCGCCGCCGGATGCTGCCGGAAGTGCGCGTGCTCGGCCCTTGCCGGGGGGATTCGCAGGTCGAACTGGCGTTCACCGATTCAATTTCACTCGGGCTGGATATTCCGGTGCGGATCAGCGGAGACATTGCGGGAACGCCCGGCTGCCTGATTGTCGGCCCGGCGGGCAGCATTGAACTCCAGCAGGGCGTGATTCGCGCGATGCGGCATGTACACATGTCGCCGGCCGACATGGCGTACCACAAAGTGAAGAACGGCGACACGATGCAACTGCGGGTCGAATCGCACGGTTGCACGACGATTCTGGATGACGTGGTCGTCCGGGGCGGCGACGAGAAGATCAAACTGGAGGTCCACCTCGACACGGACGAGGGGAATGCGGTGAATCTGCCGCAGGCCACTCACGTCGAACTGTTGAAGACCGGCGCGCCGGGATGCCAGTGCCGGAGTTGAGAGGCGCTCATGCGGGTTATGCACCACGGAGGCAAGGAGACACGGAGTATTTCGCTCGAATCGGTCGATGAGGGCCAGCCTGTCACCGGACGATTCGAGAGAGAGTAATCCAGGGCGTCATGGGGAACACGGCAACGATTTCGATAACCCGCATCCCGGTGTTACGAACGGTAAGAATGTTCGCGCGGTGCGCAAATTTCGCGTGCAGCAAATTCGACGTTGTGGACATCCGACTCGGCGGAGCGAGTCGGCTACAGTGGTTGCGGCGATCGGCCGCGCCAGGCACTGTGTGCCTCGGTGGTTCAATCTGGAAACAAACACGCTTGAAATTGTGCCGGAATCCAACTTGAACCGGATCAGTTCGACGCGGTGGGTTTTAGAATCCGGCGCTCGATTGAAACTTAATTAACCTGTCAATTCGGGAGAGTAATGCGATGGCGAAGGCTCTGGAAGCCCTGGGCATGATTGAAACGAAGGGTCTGGTGACCCTGATTGAGGCCGGTGACGCGGCTCTGAAGTCGGCGAACGTCGAGTTGGCCGGCTGGGAGAAGATCGGCAGCGGTCTGGTGACGGTGTTCGTCGTCGGCGACGTGGCGGCGGTGAAAGCGGCCGTCGACGCGGGCGCGAGCGCGGGCAGCAAGGTCGGGGAGGTGGTGAGCGTGCAGGTGATTCCGCGTCCGCACGAAGACCTGAGCGGCCTGATTCCGAAACCGAAGGCCAGCAAGTAACGCCCTTTAAGGGCTTTGCTCTCGGATTGGCCTAGCCGCGAATCCGCACGAAGCCCTGCGGAAGCCTTGCTGCTGTGAGCACTGCTCACCCGAAGTTATTGAATTGTCGCAAGAGTCGTTGGTCGCCCGTCACAAGGGACCATTCGAAGACCTTTTAACCAGAGAATCACTCATGAACGAAGCAATCGGATTGATTGAAACACGCGGTCTGATCGCGCAGGTCGAAGCGGCGGACGCCATGCTGAAGGCGGCGAACGTCACTCTCGAGAAGCAGGTTCAGATCGGCGGCGCGTATGTGACGACGATCATCAAGGGGGACGTCGGCTCCGTACGGGCCGCCGTCGACGCCGGCGCCAGCGCGGCCGGCAAAGTCGGGGAGTTGGTCAGCGCTCACGTGATTCCGCGCCCGACCGCCGGCCTTATCGAGAGTTTTTAGTGCTCGGTCAGGGCGGCTCTTGTGGGCAGCTTGACGGGCCAAGACGTCCTCTCTGTATCGCACTGGCAGAGCCAGTGGCACCCCGCGGCGGCGGTTGATTGAGGGTTGTTCGGACCAATGAAGATCCTCGTGGCGAATCTGGGGTCGACCAGCTTCAAGTACCGGCTGTTCGACATGGAAACGGAGGCCCAGCTTGCGCGCGGGGGGATTGAACGCATCGGACAGGACGCCGAGGGGGCGTGCTTTGTGGAGATCGGCGATCGACGGATCGAGGTCACGCAACGGGTGGCCGATCACGCCGCCGCGGTGAAAATCTGCCTCGACCAGTTGACGGATGAAGAGTCCGGCTGCCTGGCGAACGTGGAGGAGGTCGCCGCGATCGGCTTCAAGGCGGTCTTCGCGGGTAAGCTGAGCGGCGTGCGGATCGTTGACGATCCGCTGCTGGACGCGATGGAGTCGCTCTCGGACGTCGCCCCGGCGCACAATCCGCCTTACGTGCGGGCGATGCGTCAACTACGGGAGGCGTTTCCCAGGCTGCCGCTGGTTGCGGCGCTAGAGACCGGGTTCCACGAAACGATTCCGGCGGAATGCCGGTCGTATGCGGTGCCTTACGAGTGGCGGGAGGATCTCGGCATCCAGAAGTGGGGATTCCACGGGGCGAGCCATCGCTACATCGGCGGACGGATCGCGGAACTGACGGGCCGCAGCGACCTGAAGGTGATCTCGTGCCACCTGGGCGGCAGCAACTCGCTGTGCGCGATGCGGGACGGAGTTTCAGTCTCAAACTCGCTGGGGATGACGCCGCAGACCGGGTTGCCGCACAACAACCGGGTGGGCGATTTTGATCCGTTTGCGCTGCCGCTGTTGATGCGGAAGACCGGAAAATCGCTGGAGGAATTGCTGGACGATCTGTCTGCACGCAGCGGACTGCTGGGGATGAGCGGACTGTCTGGCGACGTGCGGGATCTGGAAGAGGCCGCCGCCGGGGGACATGAGCGGGCCGACCTGGCGCTGAAGGTGTTCGCTGCGGAGATCCGCCGGTACTTAGGGGGCTACCTGGTCGTTTTGGGCGGAGCGGACGCGATCGTGTTTACGGGGGGCATTGGAGAGAACAGCGTGCGCGTTCGCCGCGAGGTGTGCGCCGAACTCGATTTCGCGGGGATTCGATTGAGCCAGGCAAAGAACGAGCAGGTCAGCGGAGAGTGCCGGATTTCGGAGGATGAGAGCAGGACGGAAATCTGGGTCGTGCCGACGAACGAGGAACTGGTCGTGGCACGGCAGACTGAGGCAATCGTGGATGCACCACGGAGGCACGGAGACACGGAGTAGCCATGGCGCTGATCCATGAGCAATTGACTGAGAAGATCATTGGTGCGGCGATTGACGTACATCGGGTGCTTGGACCGGGGTTGCTGGAAACCGCGTATTAAGAGTGTTTGTGCGACGAGTTGTTTGATTGTTTAACGCACTTCCGTGCCTCCGTGGTGAGCCAAAACGATGTTTATTGCCCGTGTTGCCGGATCGGTGGTTTCGACTCAGAAGGTGCCTGAGATGACCGGTCAGAAGCTGTTTATCGTGGATCCGTTGCGAGTCGACCCGGAAGGTCAGGCATCGCTGATCGCGACGGGGCGGACGTTTATCGCCGTCGACACGGTCGGCGCGGGAGAGGGAGAGACGGTGCTGATCGTCCAGGGGTCGAGCGCGCGATTTACCGAGGACACGAAGACGCTGCCGGTGGATTGCGCGATCGTGGGGATCGTCGACTCGGTGCGGGTGGGCGAGAAGAGTGTGTTCAAGGCTTCGGAGGAGTGAAGGCCGCTTTGCCGGGAGGCGGCCGGAGGAAGCTTTCAGCCGAACGAAACGAGACGAGTTCACAGTCTATGAGTCAGCAGTCTGCCAGTCTTGACGAGGTGGTTCGCACATCGCAGATCATTGCCGGCGCCTTGATCGCCGGGGTGGTGATGTTTGCGGTGATCAGCGTGGTCGCCTTCGGGGCGCTGTCGGACGATCCGTCCGGGATGATCGTGAGCCTGGTGGGGGCGGTGTTCGCCGTGATGTCGATTGTGATGCATCGTGTCGTCCCGAGCGCGATCGTCAGACCGGTCCGGTCGCGGGGCAGGTCCGCAACATCCGCCGACGAGTTGCCGGGCATGTATCGAACAAAACTCATCATTGGACTGGCCATTCTGGAGGGAGCCGCTTTCTTCAACATCGTGGCGGCGATCGTGGAGCACAACTGGTGGTCGCTGGGGATCGCCGGAGTGCTGGTGTTCTGGATGTTGACGGCGTTCCCGACGCGAACCCGCATCGAGCACTGGATTGAAACGCAACAATTGTTGAGTCCATAGTGCTGCGTCGACGTCGAACTAACGTGTCAAATTACGATTCAAGACCCAGTCACACGAATCGCGAATCTTCAGAAACCTCGAACGAGACTCTCTCGCCATGCCTGCGACCGAACAGACGATCCGAAGTGTTGTTGAAGAAGTGCTGGCCGAACTGGGGAAGCGTCCCGGCACGGGCGGAGGGGCGCCGCCGGCCAGAGTGAATGGGAACGGGAGCGGCATACCGGTGATGTCGGCCGGTCGACCGGCGCGCGTCTCAGCGGGCGCTGCAGCGTCCGGAGGCGGGGACTGGGGTGTGTTTCAGTCGGTCGATGCGGCGGTCGCAGCCGCACAGGAGGCGTTCGAGCAGTTGCAACGGAAGCCGATCGCCGACCGCGCGAAGGTGGTGAACATCGTCAAGTCGCTGTGCGAGCAGAACGCCGAGCAGTGGGGGCGGGAGGAACTGGAAGAGACGAAGATCGGCCGGCTGGATCACAAGATCGAGAAGCTGCAGATCATCAAGCTGGTGCCGGGCACCGAATGGCTGAAGAGCGATTCGTTCAGCGGCGACCACGGACTGACGGTGATTGAATACGCGCCGTTCGGCGTGATCGGCGGCATCACGCCGGTGACGCATTCGCTGCCGACGCTGGCGGGGAACGTGATCAACATGGTGGCGGCCGGCAATACGGTCGTCTTCAATCCGCATCCGTCGGGAGCGCGGATCGCCTGCGCGGGGGTGCGGGCCTTCAACCGGGCCTTCGCCGAGGCGATCGGAATCGAAAACCTGGTGACGATCATTGAACAGCCGACGATCGAGTCGGCCGACGAGATTTTCCAGCATCGCGGCATCCGGATGCTGTGCGTGACGGGCGGGCCGGGTGTGGCGAGTGCTGCTCTGGCGGCGCGGAAAAAGTCGGTTGTGGCCGGGCCGGGCAATCCTCCCGTGGTTGTGGACGAGACGGCCGACCTCGACAACGCGGCGCGTTCGATCGTGGCGGGAGCGGCGTACGACAACAACCTGCTGTGCATCGGCGAGAAGCAGGTGTTCGCCGTGAATTCGATCTTCGATGATCTGCTGGCGGCGATGGGGCGAAGCGGCGGATACAAGTTGAGCGGACCGCAGATTGATGCGCTGACCCGGCTGGCGTTCTCTCCGCCGAAGGAACCGGGGGGGCACGCTGTTTTGAATCGCGACCTGGTCGGGAAGGACGCGGCGGTGCTGGCGGAGCAAATCGGGGTGCGGGTTCCGGCCGGGACGCAACTCCTGTACGGGGAGGCCGACACGTCGAATCCGTTCGTTCCGGAAGAGCAGATGATGCCTTTCGTGCCGTTCGTCCGGGCGCGGGACGCCGAGCAGGCGATCGCGATGGCGCATGAGTCGGAACACGGGTTCGGCCATACGGCGGTGATCCACTCACGCAACGTGCACAACATGACCACGATGGGGAAGCTGATGAACACCACGCTGTTCATCAAGAACGGCCCCTGCATGTCGGGCCTGGGGCTGGGAGGAGAGGGATACCTGTCTTTCAGCGTGGCCACGCCGACGGGAGAGGGGGTGACGAATCCGCTGACGTTCACGCGGTCGCGGCGGTGCGTGATGGTGGATGAGTTGAGGATTGTCTAGGGAGGAGGGTCTAGTGACGAGGGTCTAGAAAAGAGGGGGCCAGGAATGGCGGAGTTTCGTTTTGAGAAGCTCGACGTTTGGCAACGAGCGATTGATTTCTGTGACGTCGTTTACAGGGTGACACAGCGGTTTCCGGCAGAGGAACGGTTTGGACTGACAACTCAGCTACGGAAGGCGGCAGTTTCGATTCCAGCGAACATTGCCGAAGGATCGGGGCGGATGTCGGATCGGGACAACCTTCGATTTGTGGAAATCGCATACGGCTCATTGATGGAGGTTGTTTCGCACACTGAAGTGTCGTTTCGCCAGGAGTATCTGAATAGGGACCAGCGGGACGAGTTACGCGAGGCAGCGGAGCGGCTCTCCCGGATGCTTAGTGGACTGAGAAAGCACCTACAGCCGTCATCAATCACTCGACCCTAGACACCAGACCCTAGACCTCAAGCGCTCAGCTATCGATGCAACTTGCCCGCGTTATCGGTCATGCAACGGCCACCGTGAAGCATCCGTCTCTTTCGGGATGGAAGTTGCTGATTGTGCAGATGCTGGGCGCGCAGGGAGATCCGGACGGAGACCCTCAGATCGCGGTCGACGATCTCGGCAGCAGTGCGGGAGACCGGGTGATGGTCGCGGCGGACGGCAGTGCGGCCCGTGAGATTATGGGAGTTGAGGCAACCCCGGTGCGATACATCGTACTGGGGCAGATTGACGAGTCGTGATGAGACTGACAACCTGCGAGGAGTGATTTGAATCCCGTGTCACTGGATGCGATGCAGATCGAACAGATCGTGCAGGGCGTGCTGAGTCAGATCGGCACGGCCGAAGATCGCTGCGCGGATTCAAAGTCTGCCGCTTTGCCGGTGCGTTCAACCGAACAGCCGACGCGAACGGTTCGCATCGCCGACCGGGTTGTGACGGCGGCGGCGATTGAAGACCTCCCTAAGGGAACCGTTTCAATTGACGTGCAGAGCAACGCGATCATTACGCCGGCGGCGCGGGACGTGATTCGCGAAACCGGTCTCGCAGTGCATGCCGCATCGCCCTCCCCTGCTCCGAAGAGCAGCCGGGCCGCGTTGAACTCACTGCGTGCGTGCATCGTCCGTCACACAACGGAGCTTGACCGCGTTCTGGAGGACGTTCCGACCGGGATCGAACGTGAATTGCTCGGTTGTCCGGATGACGCCGCGTCGCTGGCGATCAGCGAAATCTGTCGGGGAGACGCCGACCGGGTCGTGATCTTCGCTGAGCAGACGCACCGCGCGGCCTGTCTCGCCAATCGAAACGAGCACGTCAAGGCCGCCGCCGTGGAAGATGCGGCGGATGTCCGAAACGTCAAACGTCAACTGCGGGCTAACGTCTGGTGCGTCGACCCGACCGGCCGGAGCGGGTTCGAACTGCGCAACCTGTTGACCGCGATCACCGAATAGAAATCCAGAGTTCTGAACTCAGTAGACCGTCCCTCGACACGAGTCCATAGACACTCGACCCTCGCCCCCATGCGCATCTGTGAAGTGATCGGCACTGTGACGCTCTCCCGGAGCCACTCATCGCTGCGTGGCGCGGTGTGGCGCGTGGCGGCGCCGCTGAACCGCGAGGCGCTCTCCGGAGATCGGGGCGGGCGCGGGGAACCGTATGTCGTTTACGACGAACTCGGGGCAGGTCTCGGATGCCTGATCGCCGTCAGCGAAGGGGCTGAGGCGTCGGCGCCGTTTCATCCCGAACAGAAACCGATCGACGCGTACAACTCAGCGATATTGGACCATTGCGCGATCAGGCACCGGTAGTGCGGACAATGCGTAAGGGTAACCACGGAAAGCACGGAAGGCCCAGCGCGGGCGTCGCCCGCAACCCAACAACGTAGCGCACGCAGCCTTGCGTGCGTCCCGCTGATCGAAAAAACCGCTGACGCACGCTGGCAGCGTGCGCTACGGACAAACGCACAATTTGCGGAGGACGACAAACTTTCGCTGGTGAGTAGCACGGAACTGGTGCAAGTCAGGGTATTGTCCAGCCGTGTTTCCACGATCCGGATTGGGAAGGCATTTCAAGAGTCGGCGCGGATGTGCCCCAACGGAAGGTTGGGCAGAAGGCGAAGCAACGGGAAACAGCGCCGGCAGAGCCGAAGCGAATCAATTGAACACTTTGAAAAGCGAAGCACGCGATATGAACTTTCATCCTCTCTTCAATACCGCCGAGGCGAAGGACATTAAGGACTGGATCGTGGAGATCGGGCGGCGGGTCTACAACAAGGGATTCGCCGCCGCCAACGACGGCAACATCTCGTACCGCATCGGCGAAAACGAAGTGCTGTGCAGCCCCACGATGATCTGCAAGGGCTTCATGACGCCGGAGGACATCTGCATGGTGGACCTCGACGGGAAGCAGCTCGCCGGGACGAAGAAGCGAACCAGCGAAGTTCTGCTGCACCTGACGATCATGAAGCATCGGCCCGACGTGAAGGCGGTGGTGCACTGCCATCCGCCGCACGCCACGGCGTTTGCCGTGACGCGCGAGGCGATTCCACAGTGCGTGTTGCCTGAGATCGAAGTCTTCATGGGCGAAGTGCCGCTGGCTCCCTACGAGACTCCGGGAGGGCAGGAGTTCGCGGATACGGTCGTTCCGTTCCTGAAGGCGACCAACACGATCATTCTCACGAACCACGGCACCGTCAGTTTCGGCAAGACCCTGGAAGAAGCCTACTGGAAGACGGAAATCCTCGACGCCTATTGCCGCATTTTGATCCTCTCCAAGCAACTCGGCGGCATCACGTACCTTGACGAACAGAAGTCCCGCGAGTTGCTGGATCTGAAGCAGAAACTTGGTTTCGACGATCCGCGGTTCCATCTCGAGAATTGCGACCTGTGCGGAAACACGGCGTTCCGCGACGGCTACGCCGAGGCATGCGTCCCGGCGCCGAAATCGGAAGCGTTTGCTCCGCCCCCGAGTTACGCCGGCTACCTGCAGCCGACCGGCTCGCGGGGACAGACCGATCCGGAAGAACTGGTGCGGGCGATTACGGATCAGGTGATGGCGGCGATGAAGTAGAGAATTGGTGG
>ERZ869936.2473-NODE-2473-length-10814-cov-4.955293_pt1 | contig 10814 bp, 7 predicted proteins | sample MGYA00520876_ERZ869936 | MGnify/ENA primary metagenome ERZ869936 (study PRJEB32218, sample SAMN09650985) | biofilter metagenome | isolation source: enrty point of leading RO module | place: Saudi Arabia: Thuwal, RO plant located on Red Sea | collected 2016-02-17 ... | reverse complement strand
GAGCTGCGGGTACGCCGAGATCACCACGCCGAGGCCAAGACCGACCGCCAGCACCATGACCGCGAAGCCGAGCGACACACCGCACAGATGCGGCAAGGCGCGCCGGAAGCCGAAGTTCAGGCCAGTGGTCATGAGCATGATGTTGTTCGGTCCCGGCGTGAACAGGGTCGCGATGCAGAAGGTCACGAGCGCCAGGAGGAGTTCGTATTCGCCGATCATCGGGCAGGTTCCGTAGTGTCGCCGTATAAGGATGCGACACTTGGGCGGGCCAGGCAACGCCCGGCGCGCGGGTGGCGCCGCATGGCTGCCATGCGCTTGCCCGCCCTGGACGGCCCGGCTATGGTCCGCCAACCAAGATAAACAGCCAAAACAAGACTTGCAGCAGGAGCATTGGCCATGGCCGGAAAAATCGACGCGCGCCTCAAGGAACTGGGCATCGAGATCAAACAGCCGGCGGCGCCGGTCGCCAACTACGTGGGCTTTGTGAAGACCGGCAATCTGGTCTTCGTGTCCGGCCAGGTCACGCTCAAGGACGGCAAGATTCAATACCAGGGCAAGCTCGGCGCTGATGTCTCGCTCGAGGACGGACAGGCCGCTGCGCGGATTTGCGCAACCAACATCATCGCCCAGCTCAAGGCTGCCTGCGACGGCGATCTCGACCGGGTCCGGCGCATCGTGAAGCTGGGCGGCTTCGTCAACTCGACGCCGGACTTCGCCGATCAGCCCAAGGTCATCAACGGCGCTTCGGACCTGATGGTCGAGGTCTTCGGTGACAAGGGTAAGCATGCCCGCGCCGCCGTCTCGGCCGGCGCCTTGCCGATGCAGGTCTCGGTCGAGGTCGACTGCGTGGCGGAGATCGACTGACGGCGGAATCATCCCTGGGGCCTCGGGTCGCGTTTTCTTAACTCCTGCCGGCGCCAGATAGCCCTCCATGAGCAAACCCAAGAGCAAAGCCGCCACCAAGGCCGCGCGCGACGTCGCCAGCTTCCTGGCCGCCCACCCCGGCCTGACCAGCGTTGACGCGATCTTTGCCGACCTGTCCGGCGTGGTGCGCGGCAAGCGTTACCCGATCGCGCACCTGGAAAAGATCATGACCGACGGCCTGGCCTTTCCGGCCTCGGTATTTCTGCTCGACACCATGGGCAACAGCCACGACCCGGCCGGCCGCGGCTTCAGCGATGGCGATCCGGACCGGGTCGCTCTGCCGATACCCGGCACGCTGACCGTGGTGCCCTGGGCCGATCCGCCGGCCTGCCAAGTCATGGTGACGCTGATCGAGGCCGACGGCAGCCCGACCCCGATCGAGCCACGAAATATTCTGGCCGGAGTCGTTAAACGCATACACGACATGGGCTTAAGGCCTGTTGTCGCGTTCGAGCTTGAGTTCTATCTGGTCGATCCGTCGCGCACCAAAGCCGGCGGACCGCAGCCGCCGATCTCGCCGCTGACCGGTCAGCGCGAGGCTGGCACCCAGGTCTATGGCATGGTCGAGGTTGACGCCTATGCCAAGCTGTTGGAGGAGATATCCCAAGCCTGCGCGATCCAGGGTATCCCGACCGGCGCGATCACCGCCGAGTACGCGCCCGGGCAGTTCGAAATCAACCTTCAGCACGTCGCCGATCCCCTGGCCGCGGCCGACCAGTGCGTCATGTTCAAGCGCGCGGTCAAAGGCGTGGCCCGGCGCCACGGCTTCCAAGCGACCTTCATGCCCAAGCCTTACCTCGACGGCGCCGGCAGTGGCCTGCACCTGCACGTCAGCCTGATCGACAAGCAGGGCCGCAACGTCTTCGACGGCGGCGACAAGCCGGCCAGCCCGATGCTGGAGCACGCGGTCGGCGGAATCCTGGATATCCTGCCTGAATCCATGGCCTTCCTGGCGGCCAACGTGAATGCGTTCCGGCGCTTTGTGCCCGACATCCTCGTGCCGATCCGCCGCTGCTGGGGTTGGGAGAACCGCTCGGTCGCGTTGCGCATCCCGCTCGGCCCAGGTACGGCCCGGCGGATCGAACACCGGGTTGGCGGCGCCGACGCCAACCCCTACCTGGCCCTGGCGACGGCGCTGGCCGGCCTGCACCATGGCATCACCAACAAGATCGCCCCGCCCCCGCCTTTCGAAGGCAATGCCGGGCACGCTTACGACCCGGACCTACCCTTCCGCCAGCGGCGCGCTTTGGAGCGGCTGGAGCAATCTAAGGTGCTGGCCGAATACTTCGGCGCCGATTACCTGCAGGCCTATGTGGCCTGCAAGCTGGCCGAGCTCGATACCTTCGAGAACGAGATCAGCCACAAGGAATATGCCTGGTATCTTCAGGCCGAATAGCCCCTGCGCGAACCGATCGATCGAGCTGAACTAAGACCATCTTCCTAACTCGGTCTAATCGTCAGCCCAATGCAACCGTGCCGACGCCTCCATGGCGAGAATCAACCTGGGATTGCACCCAATCGGGACGTTTTGGTTAACGAAGTCACAAAATTATAGTATCGCGGTGCAACAAATATATCGCATTTTTTGGAGGCCATTGCTAAATTACTGGCCATGAGCAGTTCTGAGAAAAATTCAAAACCTGAACCCGACCGTCAGTACGAGACCAAGGCGCGTAAGTGCCTGCGGTGCAGAGAGGAATTCGCGAGCAGCTGGCCCGGTGAGCGCATTTGCCGGACCTGCAAGAGTTCCAGCGCGTGGCGTGAAGGCATCGCCGCCTGATCTGCCGATAGAGCGAATCTAAGCGCCTAGTGCCGCTTCCGGCACGGGATCTAGGGGTCTTGCTGGCATACGGAATGCAGACTCAGCTTGTTGCCCGGCTTTTGGGCGCAAGATTGGGTGTCTGCGGCCGGGTTTAATGTCGCGCCGGGCTCCCGCCGCTCCGAGGCCGAGCCTCCATTGTACCCAAGGAGCCTGCGGGAGCGGCGGGGACCAGCCCAGGCCCGATGACGGCGAAGCGGTGACCCTGCGCGTCCTGGACGGTGTGAGTGCGGCCGACCCAGCCGCTTGGGATGCCTGCGCGGGGCCCAGCGACCCCTTCATTAGCCATGCTTTCCTGGATACGCTGGAAACCAGCGGCTCGGCCTGCGCCGAGCAAGGCTGGCGGCCGCAGCACTTGGCCTTGGAGGCCGGGGATGGCGCCCTCTTGGGCGTGGTGCCGCTGTACCTGAAATCCCATTCCTACGGCGAGTACGTGTTCGACTGGGCCTGGGCCGATGCGTACGAACGGGCGGGCGGGCGCTATTACCCTAAGCTTCAGGCCAGCGTCCCCTTCACCCCGGTCGCCGGGCGGCGCCTCCTGATCCGGCCCGGCGCCGAGTGCGAGACAACCAAGGCCACCTTGATCGCCGGCCTGATCGAGATCGCCCGCCGCAGTGGGGTCTCATCGCTCCATGTCACCTTTCCGACCGAGGCTGAATGGCAGGCGTTGGGATCGGCCGGGTTCCTGCTGCGCAAGGGCCGCCAGTACCATTTCGCCAATCCTGGCTATCGTGACTTCGACGAATTCCTGGGGACCTTGACCTCGCGAAAGCGCAAGATGATCCGCAAAGAGCGGGCCAAGGTCGCGGACTCCGGAATCGCCATCCGGACGCTCAGTGGGCCCGAAATCGAACCCCGCCATTGGGACGCCTTCTATCGCTTCTACATGGCGACCGCCGACCGCAAGTGGGGCAACCCCTACCTGACCCGCGCGTTCTTTCATCTGCTCGGCGAGCGTATGGCGGACCGTGTCGCCCTGGTGCTGGCCGAGGACCAAGGCCGCCCGGTCGCGGGCGCGCTCAACCTGATCGGCGACGAGGCCTTATATGGCCGCAACTGGGGTTGCCTGGGCGACTACCGGTTTCTGCATTTCGAGGTCTGCTACTACCGCGCCATCGACTTCGCGATCGCGCGCGGGCTGCCGCGAGTCGAGGCCGGCGCGCAGGGCGAACACAAGATCCACCGCGGCTACATGCCGGTCGAGACCTACAGCGCGCATTGGATCGCCGATCCGAACTTCCGCGACGCCGTGGCGCGGTTCCTGGAGCACGAGCGGCGCGAAGTTCAAGCGGAGATCGAAATCCTCAGCGACTATGGGCCGTTTCGTCGCGAGACTCCGGCGAGCGAGTGACGCGCACGGTCAAAAAAACTTGCACTCTTTCCAATTGTGTACAAACATTCGTCTCGATCGCAACGCCCAAACACGGGTACGCCATACAAATGGGGGACCATATGGCGCCAGGGGTGAATGATCGACCGAAGCTGTTCCACGTCGAACTGATCAAACCGTCGCACTATGACGACGATGGCTATGTGATCCAGTGGTGGAAGGCGTGGGTGCCGTCCAACACGCTGTCGAGTCTCTACGGCATCGCACTGGCCGAAATCGAGAGGAACGTTCTCGGCGAGGACGTGGAGATCGCCCTAAGCGGTTACGACGAAACCAACACCATCGTTCCGATCGAGCGCATCATCGCGCGCATGACTGCACCCGGCGTGCAAGGCATCGTTTGCCTGGTCGGCGTGCAATCCAATCAGTTTCCCCGTGCCATGGATATCGCGCGACAGTTTCGGGTACACGGAATCCAGGTCGCCGTGGGTGGTTTTCACCCAAGTGGCTGCATCTCAATGCTGCCCGAATTACCGGCCGATCTGCAAGAAGCCCTCGATCTCGGCATCACACTATTCGCCGGCGAGGCCGAAGGCGGCCGCTTCGGTACGTTTCTCCAGGACGCCTATCATCGGCGCCTGAAACCCATCTACAACTACATGAGCGACCTGCCTGGCCTGCGGGACGAGCCGACGCCATTCCTGCCAGCCGATATGGTCGCGCGCTATGGTGGTTCGACGGCCTGTTTTGACGCCGGGCGCGGTTGCCCTTTCCAGTGCAGCTTTTGCACCATCATCAACGTTCAGGGCCGCAAGTCCCGCTTCCGCGACGCCGACGACGTCGAGAAGTTGGTGCGGGCCAACGTGGCCCAGGGCATCACGCGTTGGTTCATCACCGACGACAATTTCGCGCGCAACAAGAACTGGGAGGCCATCTTCGACCGATTGGGCGACCTGCGCGAGGAAACGGGTTTGCCCTTTTCCATCATCATCCAGGTCGATACGCTGTGCCACAAGATCCCCGGCTTTATCGAAAAGGCGAAACGCGCCGGCGTAGCGCGGGTTTTTATCGGCCTTGAAAACATTAATCCCGACAATCTCATGCACGCCAAAAAGCGGCAGAATCGCATTACCGAATACCGCACGATGCTGCAGGACTGGCGCGCCAAGCAAATCATCACCTACGCCGGCTACATCCTGGGATTCCCGGCCGACACCCCTGAAAAGATCGAACACGACATTGAGGTCATAAAGCGAGAGCTGCCGATCGATATCCTGGAGTTTTTCTGCCTGACGCCGCTGCCGGGCTCGGAGGACCACAAAAATCTTTTTCTTAATGGCGTGGCCATGGACCCGGACATGAATATCTACGACCTGGAACACGTCTGCACCGGGCATCCGATCATGACCAAAGCGCAGTGGCAGGGAATCTACAACAGGGCTTGGGACCTCTACTATTCCGACGCACACGTGAAGACCTTAATGCGGCGCAGTGCCGCCAGCGGCAACAAACCTGAACGCATCTGGGCGCACACGCTGCAGTTTGCCGGCTGCATGCGTTATGAGAAGGTACACCCGCTGCAAGGCGGCTATTTCCGCCGCAAGGTCCGGATCCAGCGGCGCTCAGGCTTTCCAATCGAAAGCAAGTTCGCCTTTTACCCCAAGCGGGCCTGGGAAATCGTTTCGACCTATGGCCCCTTCGCCTGGTACGCCCTGCGCCTTTATGCCGTCTGCAAAGCGATCAAGTGGCACCCCGCGACCAAGCACTACACGGATCTGGCCCTGACACCGGTGACAGACGCCGAGGACGAGCATCTGGAAATGTTCGATCATAGCGTTGCCGCCCAGGATGCGGTCGCCAAGGCCAAGGCAGAAGCCGACGCGCGGATCAAACACGCCGCCAAGACGCGAAAGCAAGACGCAATCGCCGCCGCGGAGTAAGCTTGGCCGCTTCGTGCGAGGGCGCGTTCCGGATTGGCGCAGTTCCCGGAGCACGAGCGGCGCGAAGTTCAAGCGGTGACTTGCGCCGGCGCGATAACCCGCCGGTATAGGTGCCACGTGGTATGCCCGAGCACCGGCAAGATCACCAGCAACCCGACCAGCCCGGACAAGACTGAGATTCCCATCAGAATAGCGATTCCGGCGCACCAGACGATCATCGGCACAGGGTTTCTTAGAACGACCTTCACGCTGGTTATCATCGCGGTGACGAAATCGACGTTGCGATCGTAAAGCATGGGAAACGACGTAACGGAGATCGAGAACACGATCACCGAAATCACAACGCCGGCCGCGTTACCGATTACCAGGAACGCGAGGCCCATGGGCGTCGTGAATATCTGGGTCAAGAGCTCCGGCAGGGTCTGCGACGACAAGCCGAAGAACCCGAAGAACAGAAGCGCCGCAATGTCTACCCACAGATACAGTGCGAAACCGGTCACCAAGGCCATCCATCCGAGATCGCGGCGCGTCGCGCCGCGCACGGACGCCAGGATGGTCGCCCAACTGGGCTTCGTGCCGCGCTCGAGGTCCAGGCTAATGGCATAGAACGCGGTGGCGATGAATGGCGCTATAAACGCGAAGCCGACCGCCAAGGGATAGACCAGATACGGCAACGAGTAATACACGAGCAGGAGAATCAAGACCCAGCCGCCGAGCGTGTAGATCGCGCCTACGCCCAAGCTGTACAGCAGCGCAGCCCGAAAGTCGCGCAGGCCCGCGCCAAGCGCCTCCAAGACATCCGTGACACCAATCGGGCGAATGACGGGCACCTCCGCGGTGCCACCATCGTGCTTGATAGCCTCCGCCATGCCTGCCTCCAAGTCATCGCTGGGGACGAGAATAAAGATAGCGCAAGGCTCATGGTGCCGCCACTCGGCGGGACATAGACCTAAGCCATCCAGGCCTGCATGATTTCCGTGGCGTCGCGCACGCGCAGCGGCGGACGCGGCCCGGGCTGTACAGCATCGAAGAATGCCGGAAACGAGACCTCGACCCGCGGCTCGCGCTCGTCCACTTGGTGCACCAGGCCGCGCGCCGCGATGTGTTGGTCCCGCATGACCTCGCCGGGTTCAAGCACCGCCTGAAAGCAGCAATCGACACCGGCCAAGCGCGCGGTCAAGGCGTCGCGCGTCTCGGCGCGCACTACGGCGGCGATATCGGCGATGAGCGAAGCTTGGGGCAAATCTTCGTGCTGGCGCGCGATCCATTCGGGCCGCCGGAGCGCCGTGCAGAAGTTTGCCCAGAACTTCTCCTCCAAAGCGCCGAGCGCGACGAAACGGCCATCGGCGGTCTCGTAAAGCCGATAACAGGCCGCGCCGCCGTTCAGCAGGCCGTGGCCGCGCGATGCCGAACCACCGGCGCGCAAGGCCCCCGTCAACACAACGCCCTGCCAGGCGAGTACCGCTTCGGACAGGCTCACGTCGATGCTGCTGCCCTGTCCGGTGTTTGCGCGGCGCAGAAGCGCGGCCAGGATCGCAATCGTGGCCTGCATGGCGCCGGCGAAATCGGCGGTCGGCGGGTGCGCGAAGACGGGACGCTCGGCCATGCCCGAGGTCGCGAGTCCGCCGGCAAGCGCCATGTAGGTGATGTCGTGACCCGCGCGCTGCGCATAGGGGCCGCTCTGGCCGAACCCGGACAAGGCGCAATGGACCAGGCGCGGGTTGAGCTCCCGCAAGGCTTCGGCACCGAAACCCAACTTGGAGAGCGCACCCGGCCTGAAGGACTCGAGCAACACATCGGCGCCGCGCACGAGCGATCCGAGCGCCGCCCTGCCCGCGTCGGATTTCAAGTCGAGGTGGGTGACCGTCTTGCCGGCATTGATCAATTTGTAGAAAGCCGAGACGCCATCGGCATCGCGCGGTCCGATGCCACGCATGGGATCGCCGGCTGGCGGCTCTACCTTAATGACTTCGGCGCCCAGGTCGGCGAGCATCTGGGTCGCATAGGGGCCCGGCAAATACTGCGAGAGATCGAGGACGCGCGTGCCGCTCAGGCACTCCGCCATCATGACGCTGCGCGCCGAACCTATTCGACCAGTTCGGGCGTGCCCTGTTTCGCGGCGCCACCCTTGCCGGACGCGCCCTTACCGCCCGAGCGTTTGCCGCCGGCAGGCCCCTTATCTTTGCCCTTCGGTCCCGGCCCCGGCCCGTCGCCGGCCGGGAAGATGAAGCTCGGCACGTCGTCGACGATATCGACCCGGACCACGCCACCCTTGGCCAGCTTGCCGAACAGCAATTCCTCCGCCAGTGGCTTCTTGACCTCGTCCTGAATGACGCGGGCAAGCGGCCGCGCGCCGAACAAGGGATCGTAGCCCTTGCGGGCCAGCCAGTCGCGCGCGGCGTCGGTCAACTCAATCACGACGTTGCGGTCGGCCAGCTGCGTCTCAAGCTGCATGACGAACTTGTCGACAATCCGCGACATGATGCTCGGCGCCAGGTTCTTGAAGCCGATGACCGCGTCCAGGCGATTGCGGAACTCCGGTGTGAACATCCGGTTGATCGCTTCCTGGTCGTCGCCGACCCGCGCATCGCGCTCGAAGCCCAAGGCCGGCTTAGCCATGTCGGCGGCGCCCGCGTTGGTCGTCATGATCAGGATGACATTGCGGAAATCGACCGTCTTACCGTTGTGGTCGGTCAACTTGCCGTAGTCCATGACCTGAAGCAGCACGTTGAAGAGATCGGGATGCGCCTTCTCGATCTCATCGAGCAGCAGCACACTGTGCGGATGCTGGTCGATTGCGTCGGTCAACAGGCCGCCCTGGTCGAAGCCGACATAGCCGGGCGGTGCGCCGATCAGGCGCGAAATCGTGTGGCGCTCCATATACTCGGACATGTCGAAGCGCGTCAGCTCGATACCGAGCGAGCGGGAAAGTTGGCGGGCAACCTCGGTCTTGCCGACGCCGGTCGGGCCAGAGAACAGATAGCATCCGATCGGCTTCTCCGGCTCGCGTAGTCCGGCTCGCGACAGCTTGATCGCGGCGGACAACGCTTCTATGGCCTGATCCTGGCCGAAGACCATGGTCTTGAGATCGCGGTTGAGATGCTGCAATGCCGTCCGATCATCCTTGGACACGCTCTTGGGCGGAATGCGCGCGATCTTGGAGATGACCGCCTCGACTTCCTTGACGCCGATCACCTTGCGGCGGCGCGATTCCGGCACCAACATCTGCGAGGCACCAACTTCGTCGATCACGTCGATGGCCTTATCGGGCAGACGCCGGTCGCCGATGTAGCGCGCCGAGAGCTCGACCGCCGTGCGGATCGCCTCGTTGGTGTAGCGAACCCGATGGTGCTTTTCGTAGTAAGGCTTGAGGCCGCGCAGGATCTTTACCGCGTCCTCGATCGAGGGCTCGTTCACATCGATCTTCTGGAAGCGGCGGACCAGGGCGCGGTCTTTCTCGAAATAGTTCCGGTATTCCTTGTAGGTGGTCGAGCCGATGCAGCGCAGCGATCCGCTCTGCAGCGCCGGCTTGAGGAGATTCGACGCATCCATGGCGCCACCCGAGGTCGCGCCGGCACCGATCACGGTGTGAATCTCGTCGATGAACAGGATCGCGCCGTCGAGCGCCTCCAGCTCCGTGACCACGGCCTTAAGCCGCTCCTCGAAGTCGCCGCGATAGCGTGTGCCGGCCAGCAATGCGCCCATATCGAGCGCGAAGATGGTCGAATCGGCCAGAACCTGCGGCACCTGCTTCTCGACAATGCGCCGCGCCAGGCCTTCTGCGATCGCGGTCTTGCCAACACCGGCCTCGCCGACATAAAGCGGGTTGTTCTTCGTGCGCCGGCACAGGACCTGGATCGTGCGCTCGATCTCGTGTACCCGACCGATCAGGGGGTCGATGCGCCCGTCGCGTGCCTTCTTGTTCAAGTCGACGCAGTAGGCATCGAGCGCTTCCCGGCCCTTCTGCACAACCTTCTCGGCGCTGGCCGATTCCTCCGCGCCCTCCACGGTGCGGTCCTCCGACTGGCCGATCACCTTGGCGATGCCGTGGCTGATATAGTTGAGCGCGTCAAGCCGGCTCATTTCCTGCTCTTGCAGGAAATAGACCGCGTGGCTTTCGCGCTCCGAGAACATCGCGACCAGTACATTCGCGCCGGTGACTTCTTCGCGGCCGGACGACTGCACATGGATCGCCGCGCGCTGCAAGACGCGCTGGAATCCGGCCGTCGGCTTCGCATCGCCCAGCTGCACCGAAATCAGATTGGCCAGCTCGTTATCGATGTAATCGTGAATTTCCTCGCGCAGGCGCTCCATGCTGACGCCGCAGGCGCGCAACACGGCGACCGCATCCGGATCTTCGGTCAATGCTAGAAGAAGGTGCTCGAGCGTCGCGTACTCGTGGCGGCGGTCGTTCGCATACGCCAAGGCACGATGAAGCGTCTGTTCCAGGTTGGACGAGAGCATTCGGCTCCTATTCCTTTTCCAGGGTGCACTGAAGCGGGTGCTGATTCCGCCTTGCGTAGTCTATCACCTGAGTGACCTTGGTTTCAGCGATTTCGTAAGTAAAGACACCACAGATACCAACGCCGCGCTGATGCACATGCAGCATGATTCGCGTGGCGTCGGCGCGATTCTTGCCAAAAAACTTCTCCAGCACATGAACGACGAACTCCATGGGCGTGTAGTCGTCATTCAGCATCAAGACCTTGTACATAGACGGCGTCTTCGTCTTCGGCTTGGATTTGACGATGACATCCGTCGAGGAGGTGAATTTGCGGTCGTTATCCTTGTCGCTCATGGT
>ERZ869936.2472-NODE-2472-length-10815-cov-5.427323_pt1 | contig 10815 bp, 22 predicted proteins | sample MGYA00520876_ERZ869936 | MGnify/ENA primary metagenome ERZ869936 (study PRJEB32218, sample SAMN09650985) | biofilter metagenome | isolation source: enrty point of leading RO module | place: Saudi Arabia: Thuwal, RO plant located on Red Sea | collected 2016-02-17 ... | reverse complement strand
TGTAAAAAAGCTTCATAATTTTCTAATCCTAATGTTTCATTTAAATAACTATAAGCAACCGCATGTATTGTTTCTTGCGATCCAAACATCATTGCCATTTGTTGTATTTCGTGCTTTGGAAACCAACCAACAACTTTCTGTGTCCAGTAATCTGATACCGCACATTCTGTTTGTGCAAAACCGAGTAATATGTTGCCTACTAAGTTCTTTTCTTCTGGTGTTAGTTTTTCTTTCCAGTCTTTAACATCACCTTGCATCGGTATTTCAGTATGTAACCAAAATGCTTGCGCTTGCTTTAACCAGCCTTCAGTGTAATACTCAGGGTACTCAAACGGTTTGTACGCTATGCGCTCATCAAACAGTCCCATTAGTTATAAACTTCATAAGCCACGTCAATAAAAGGCAAATAAAAAACGTAAGCAGTTTGTTTCTCTTCTTCATAAGTTCTCATACCGAATAATATTCCTGGGTAAAACCCAAACGAAAGTGACCACATTGGTTTATCGCCCTTGCCCTCTGTAATGCTTGACATAATTTCTACTGTTTTTGTTATTACTTGTTTTTGATTTTGCGTGAACACCAGGCCTACGCACTTTTGTTTTTTTTGTATATGTTGATAAAGTTAATTTAGCCATAACAGTTTATTCCATATTGATTTTGATATTCAACTAATTCTTTATATAATAATTTACCTCGCGTTTCTAAACTCCACTTTACAAACTTGTCAACCTGACGCTCAGCGTACTTCTGCCTTGCTATTTGTTTTGCGAGGCGAGGATTAATCTTATTGTTTCGTCGCATTCTTTTTGATTTTGTGGTTTATATAATGTAACTCCAGGTAAGTGATCTACAACGTAGCGTTTAAACATTTTCCAACGTAATGGAAAAGACTCGTTGGCTCTACCTTTAGTTTCAATAATAAAACCTTTGCCAATAAAATCAGGTGTATACTTTATATTAAGTATTTTTTTACAACCTCTATTTTTATAATCGCCTTTACCATTACCGCATCGTTCATACGACTCGTTAGGAAAATTAAAGCCAGAGAATATCTCATACGTCTGGCCTTCGTATACAGCTTGTATTTTAGCTTTCTTTAAAGCCATATACATATAACGCTCAAGGCCAGAAGCAAAGTTGATACCATCATATGATATCTTCTTTGCCTGTACTGGTCCTCTTTTTTTACCGCGTTTTTTAAACCTTTTCTTCATCATAGTGTAAACCGTCATTACCGTTTTGGCCGATGATATTCATGCGTTTTAGCATAGCATCTTCGATCTCGTCACCTAAACAGTATCGTGCTGCTTCAATATAAAGCAACGCATCCATTAGTTCTTCTTGCACATCGACTAAAAACCTATCTAAGTCCTTGACTTCGTTTTTAATCTCACCCATCATTGTAGCACCATATTTTTCTTGACCAATCAAACTTCGTTTGTCCATTTTAGCCAGTACTCTGCGTACAACTTCGTCTTTAGTTTTAATTTGCATCTTTGACAAATGTTCCGTTAACCATTTTACCTGTACGCTTTGCGATAACATCGTATGCGGAAGCAATGCAGTCTTCAATATTTAAATCTTCAAGCTTGGCTAAGTTAGTTAGTACAACAACCATATCGCCAATAGCGTCTTTAATCTCAGGCTCATCACGTTTTAGTAAAGCTTGAGCAAGCTCACCAGCTTCTTCTAACAGCTTAATATACTGCGTTTTACTATCGCCATTAGCATAAATGCCTTTAGCCTCAGCCCACTCTCTAATCAGTTCAAACTGATCTTGATGTGAATATAGTTTTTCTTTTTTAGGTAAAGCAGGTTCAGCTATAAAAGCTTCGTAGTATGCTTTGTTATATATGTAGCTACGATTTTCGTTGTACATTGAAACTTTAGCGTTAGCCATTATCCATGGTATTGTTTGCTCGTTGATTTCGAACTGGCCGTGATACGTTCGCCATTGTAAACCTATGTTATCCATTAAGTGACCTTTAAGCTTGTTTAAAGGTACTGGAAATGTTGAGGTTTGTTCTGTTGCGTTTATCTTCATTTTATTAAATAAATTTTTATACAATTTCCTATCAGTCTTATAGCCATAAGACTTTTGAAGTTCTATTTCGCGGTCTGATATATAATCTATATCGTCTGACTGCTCAAGAACTTCATACTCTCCCTCCTTATATCCTTGTATAAGGGTTACACGGGTATTAAGATTACGTGTTACGCCGATCTTTTTACCCGGTATATGATATAAATAATACATCTATTTTAATTTATCGTTATACAAATGTAAGTTATGTGCGTGGTGGTAATACCAGCCAGTTGGTATAGACAGTCTGTCTGCAACCATCTCTTGCAATGATGCAAACTGATATTGATCATTACAGAAACCGTACCAGAGATCATTAGATCGCATATAGACAGACATACAAAGCTTACCGTCTACAATACTAAACTGAACTGCGTATGTACATGGCGTATCACAATTGTATTTGTGCATTTCTTTACCATCATATATACTAATTGCAGCTTGTCTTGTTTCTGGCATATCGCGTAATAAACCAACTACGTTGTCTAACTGATCATGGCGTTTCCATTGATAACCATAATTAGAATTTACTTCACCATTAACATCAGCCATACGCTCCCATATTTGAGGTATGTTACCATACAACTCGCCTAACTTACTTATACGTGGATCACCAGATAGATACCAAGCCCACTCAGCTGCAGCATATTTTTGGTTCCACTTTCTATATCCTGCTTTTATCTGCTTATCAGAAGGGTTGTGAATATAAAACCCAACATTAAACAAAGCTTTAGTATTACCAAAGTCTACACCTTTATCTTTAATTTTAATGTAGAAATAATCAAAAGCATCGCTTGCTGTTTTAAAATTACTTTTTGTACTTATCATAATAATATTTATAAAACTTATAAATGTTCTCCCATATTATATCTTTAATATATACATGAGGTGACCTATTTATTTTACCGTTTATTGTTATATCTATATACCATTCAGCTGGTCCTTTAGCAAAGGGCGATATGTATATCTTGTTTCGTATACACCAAAGCCTTGCTTCAAACTCTTCATCGGTGGGTGAGTAACTACCCATATCCCAATCTTTGTTTTTCTTATGCCAAGCAGCAGCCATTTATTCCCACGGCATTTTTTCTCCATCAGCTATAGCGTGCTGCACATGTGGTACAAAACTACCTGACTTAGGTTGCCATTTAAAATGGGCTTCAGCTCCGTTCTCACCTAAGTTTTGAAACTTTACTTTAAGTATCTTTGCTTTCACAGTTTTTTCTTCGTAGTTTCTGTGAACTAATATACCGTGGTAACTAGCATCGTACCATTCGCCACCACCTTTAATGTTATACATAGTCGGCTCTTCAATCTTACCGTCTTTGTCTTTATACATTTTAGTTGGGTGTGCTACAATAAATACTAATACATCATACTTTTTAGCAAACATTTCTATTTTAGTAAGGTATTCCATTGTGTAACGATTAACGTCTTCTGTTTTACAATCAACGTCTCGTACTTTATTAAATGGATCAATGACTAAGCATTTAATACCTTTACGTTTAACAAGCTCTGCACCTTTACGTAGCACAGACTCAAGCGTGTAACGTTCCATATCAATAAAGAAATAATTATCATTAACATGTTCAGCAACTTGTTTCCATTTATCTGTACCAATATCAGAACGTGTAGGCATATCGCCCCATGTTTTACGCATTAGCTTATGAGCATGTAAATATGTTGGCGCATTTTCTGGACTAGCAAACGCTGTTTTCCAACCGTAATTAGCGTTATACCCAACAACCATTTGGTCGACAAAGTCACTCTTTCCGGAACTAGGGATGCCAGTGACAGTAATAAATTGACCAGTGTAAGTCGAAAATATGTCGTCAAAATTTGGTAAGCCAACTTGATATCCTGGTTTAAAGCCATTAGTAACAAAGTCGGTAACTTCGCTTTCAATATCCCTGAATGTCGTAACATTCTCAAGCGGTACTGGTCTTGCTCTTTTAACACGCTCTGCCAGTTTTTGTTTTCCATATTTAATTAAGTATTCATTAGCATCTTTACACTCTTCAAAGTCTGCTAAAAAACAAACCTCAGCACCAAGCCTTCTAACAAGCTCTTGCTGCAACGCTTGACCAGCATCATCGGAGTCAACAGCTAATATTACTTTTTCTTTATCTTCAAAGTAATCAATACAATTATCTAGGTAATCTAGGTTATTTGTATTAAGCGTTGCTCCGTTTGGAACTGATATAGCATTTTTAATACCAGCTTCGTGAAAAGCTAGCACATCCATTTCACCTTCAGTAATTATACAAGTGTCGTAACCAACAATACTGTTAATATTGTAAAATACTTTTTCAGCTCCTTTATAAAGCTTAAAGTTTTTACGACCATCTCTGTATTTTATATTAATGAGTTGATCACCCATTATATAATTAAACTGAATTGTATTCTCGGTTTTACCAGTCTGCGGCATCCACTCAGGACCCTGTCCGACCTTAAGATCGTCAAGAGTCCTTTGTGATATACCACGTGATTCAAACCATTCAGTTGCTTTGTTTTCAACAGGTAGATACTTAGTTATCTCAGGTCTAACGTAGACCTTTTCACTAGCACCTTTGCGTTGATATGTGTGCAACTGAAAAGTTGTATTACAATTATGACAAGTACCGAGACCACGTTCCCAATCATAGCTAGCACATTCGGCTTTCTGGTTCTTGGGTTGTCTATTGTGAGAACAAAGAGGGCATACGCCCTGTGCTTTGCCTTCTTTAAGACCGTATTGATTGAACTCATCAATCAAAAATCCATTGATCTCTGTTGTCTGCATTTAATCTTCTATTAGTGTTACATTACCTTCTTCATCAGTAACTTTGTTTATATAATCCTCCTCGTCTACCATTAGAACGGCAGATCTTCTTCTACCGCAGTTGGTCCTACTGGAGCTGCTTGCTGTGGTTGATCATCACGTGGCGCTACAGCTACGTTCTCACCGTTAGTCCACACAACTTGCACGTTACCAAGGTATGTCTTTTTTTGTTTTGCATCGCGCTCTTCTTTTGTTTGCGCTACAACTATAGGACCTTGATTACCAAATTGATCAACCTCATCATTGATGGTTATCGTTAAAGGTAAATACTTACCTTTCTTACCAGTAATGATTTTGTCTGCTGGTATCTCTGATAAATTAATACTTGTTTTAATTATACTTGCCATTACACATAAGTATTTATTTGATTAAACATACGCTGCAACTGATCTTTAGTAGCGTTGCTATTGCGTCGTAGATTATCTACTGCTTTAACATGATTTTGATTAGCGTAAAAATTGTTTACGTTAGTTTCTAATCCTGTTACTGTACAAACTTTAGTTTGATTTTTTCTAGCTCGTGCCATAATAATTGGTTTAAAGGGTTTCGTTAATAAAAAATTGTGAAGGATCAAAACCTTCTTGTCTATAAAATAATTGGTATTGTTCAACTGCTTTCTTTACTTTATCAGCTCCTCGCTGTAAAAACTCAGGCGAGCAGTCGAATATACCGATTTGATGTGTTGTTTTATCTATTGCAATAAACAACATTTCGTAACCAAACAACTGTTGGTATATGTAAGCTTGACTGTCGTAGTTATATTTAGATGCTGACCATCTAAACTTATTAAGATCTGCTGTTGTCTTCAAATCAATGATAAGTTTTTCATCGTGATTTAATATATCAGCCTTACCTTTCCACAACTCGTTTTCAAGCTCACCAATACCAGGTGTTTCATATTCGCAGTTACCTCGTATAAGACCTCTGCAAATATCATTTGCTAATATCTTATCTGTCATAAGCTCGATCATATCGACTTCAGACTGAAGCAAGCATAACTCACCACCTGATATTTCCTTATATACTTTAGTATTCCTGTTAGACGATTCTACAACCTTAAAGTTTTTAAGCTTTTGAGGTTCTAGTATTGCCGTGTGAAAATATCCACCAATTAAAAATGCTGGTGAAGGTTTAGACGGTTTACCTAAAGCTAAAGGATCTTTTAAAAGCGTTGAGATATCTGAGTTACTAAGGTATTGTTTACCAAAATCACCATAGTAATGCTCATCTTCTCTTAGCTTTTCAATTATCTCATTTTTGCTCATGCTTTTTTAATTCAGCTTTTGCTGGTATAGATACTTTATATTTAGTATTGATAGCATTCATTGTGCCACCAGCTTTAATATACTCTACAGCTTTTTTAAAAGCATCGGTATTTATATCCAACGTTGGTTTAGATTTAACCGCAGATTTTCCGTGGTCGTTTGACGCATCTGAGTCTTGCGTGTCATCTATTAGGAATAAATTTCCTAACGCATACTTCTTTCCATAACTCGATGCACTACCAAATTGCTGAGGTGTTTGCATACCTTTCTGATTAAGATCTACACCGACGATAGCCGTAGCGTGTATAGCATTTTCGCCATCGTATATTGTAGCTTTTGATTCAATCATAGGTGGTAACTTATCTGAAAAATTATCTACTATTTTTTCATTTATTGTTACTGTTATGCCTAACTCCTTTAAAAAGGGTTTTGTTGCTTCGAGAATGTCTTCGGCTGATCTGAAGTAGTATTTGCCGAATGAATTAAACCTACTTTTTTTCGATTTAAATTTTGTCTGGATAGTAGCCAGCTTTTCATTTAGTGTCATAGGTATATTGGTATTTACTTATTAATATAATTACACATAAAAATTTAGTTTTACAATAGTAACTTACAGATAGTCAATCACTTGCGAGTGATCTACATTATCAATTAGTTTTTGTACAGCTTGCTTTTTAAGTTCACTTACGCGTACGTAATTGCTGCTACCTTCAATGTTTAATTTAGCCGCAATGTTTTTAGCCGAGTGCTTATCACAGTCAAGTCCGTAGCTTAAACGTAATACCTCATATTCTTTTTTTGTAAGGTATTTACTAAGTAAGCTTTTTAAATAACTATTTAAAAGAGCAATGTTATATGGCTCTGATTTATCTGCTATTTGATGTATCATTTGCTCACCTTCATCATTAGCAGGTTGAGCATCTATTGATAAAAATATAGAGTTGAAAAACATTTCAACCATTTTCTTGTCTTTAGGGTTACGACGTATCTCGTTCATCTTATGCTCAGGTATACGTATATCACCTCTGTGCATATCAATACGTCTACGTATAGCACCTTTAATACGTTTACTAAAAAACGATTTTAAAGTTTTTTCTAAGTCATCAGATTCATCTAGCTTTTCCCAAAGCAGTTTGTCAACTGATTTTGTAAGCGCTTCGCCACCTATCTGTATAAGATCATTTATACTAAGCACACCTGACGCTTGTTGCGTGGTTGAAAACTTACGGGCTAAATTTTCTACAAGCGGCATAAACTTAACTATAAGTTCATCACGAGTGTATTCATCGTAAAATAAACCTTCAGGCATTGATCGCTTAAGATCTTCTTTATACCTTATATAGTTCTGTACATTATACTTTTTCATCTTCTCTTAATTGCTGATTTAATAATTCTTTTTCTTTTTTAAGTTCATTACCCATATTACGGTATATAGTTCTTGCTGAACAATTAAAATACTTAGCAAGCTTATCTACTGTAATAAGATCTTGCATTTCATTTAAAGCTAACATAGCATCGTATATATCATCTTGAGTAACTGTTTTAGTTCTACCCATTATACTACCTACAATGTGTAGCTTTTCAGATGGTGTTAATTGGCAAGTATCTTTAAAAATAATCTTACGTAATTTATTACGCGGAGGTTCTTCTAAATCATACATGCTAACATCATATATAATATTCTTTAACAACTGCTCTGATACGTTAAACGTTACAAATCCGTTTTTCTTATCGCAAATGTTTCTAGCTATATATTCAAACTCATCTTGATCCAATGCTGGATTTAGATACCATATAACTAGTAAGTGCCAGTTTAAAGAACGATACGTTGTTATTTTTGCTTTAGTTCTAAACAAGTCATAACACTCGTGAGTGCCATTATAGTATACACTACCCCAGTCATGTATCTCATCTGGGTAATCACTTATAGGTTCTCGTCGGTATATAACTCGGTTACTGTCTAAAAACTTGGTATTTCGGTATGACATTAGGCCCTTACTCTTTAGTATTAGGGGCTGTTGTCACAGTCCCCTCTGGTTTCAACGTACATATGATAATATGCTCGTTTATAAAATCATCTTCTTCTCTTAGTCTCATAAATAATTCTTTAGTTTTACCCATTATTTAAAAAATGTTATTAGTTTGAGTCGTTTGTTATATTTATGAAATAAATTAACTTTATTTTCATTTACTTTTAACACTAATGCGTCATTAAGTATTTCATACTTTAAACGCCAAATGTTATTTTCTAGATACCTTACGTGGCGTCTTCTTCTTTTGAAACGATTTAATTTTATTTGCAATGTTTTCATAATTAACTGATGTAATGTGGTCGTATAATTTTTTGCTCATTTTTATTTTTTACCGTGTGTTTTTCTTGTTCATAATAATTCCAATACGCTGTGATGCTATCGCCAGGTACTTTGTACTCGTCAGGCATACACTGCGGTGGTTCTGTAAATATTTCGGAAGTAATACCGTCAGGACAAAAGCTTAATGCATATCTGCATTTATCTATGGTCATATGGATTTTACCATATCTTTTAGTATACTCTTGCCCTAACGCTATCATGTGCTCGTATAACCAAAAATAATTTGGCCTGCTTTCCCTTACCCATATAGTAGACGGGTGGTTTAAATGTGCTTGTTTATAAGGCACATCGTTAGGATCACCGTACACGTGATGTGCGGTGCAAAGCATTTGAGCTGATTCCAATATCATCTTTACTTTATGCTTGTCATAAAAATAACTAGCAGCTCTGTAAGGATCGTGATCAAGATAAAATATGTTCATTCGTAGTGTTTATCTAACAACATATGAGCGACTTCTTCGCTTATCATATTTTCATTGTATAGTTTCCATATAAGTTTACTCATAATCTCTAATTGTTTTGTATAGTGGATGTCTATAGCTACCAGCTTTAGTACGCTCAAAATAAGTAAACGTGGCACGCTTACCCATGTAGTCGTGTATGTTATTTAGAATAAATCTACGATCATCATAGTTGTAGCCTTTACCAATAGGACAGCCGAACTCAATACCGTTGTCGTCTATCATTAAAAACTTACCGATAAGACCTGTAAACTTACCTTTACCTTCTTCATAACCAATAATTGTAGCTTCATCATCACTAAAGTCTTTGAACTTTTGTAAGTTGTAGCTACGTTTTTGCTCGTAATTACCGTTTAGTCTTAGTATAGAGCCTTCATAGCCTTTGTTTAAAAACTCATTATGCATAGCTTTAGCACCACTATAACCGTGAACTTCAAGAGTTTCAACTGGCACAACTACATTGCACCATAAATTTCTACTTGACAATAGCCAGTTAAGTCTGTTTTCATAGTTAGGCCCTTCAGCTATAATATCATACACGTGATACTGTATAAGATGCTGTGCGTTTCGGCGATCCTCATCAGTCGGTTTTTGTTTTCTGACTAATGATATGATTTGCTCAAAATCGTCTCTTAGAGCATGATTATACAGCTCACCGTCAAGTACTGCATTTGGTTGTACTTTAAAAAATCTTTCAAGCCTTAGCTCGATGTGACGCAGATTGTGAAACTGTTTACCGGTTCTAGAATATGCACCATCTTTGGTAAATATACAACGCACGCCATCAAGCTTAGGTTGTATAAATACAGGCTCATTAAAGTCAATTCTTTTGTCGTTAACTTTATGAGCTAGCATTGGTTTTATCATAATTTATTTAATTTATTTTCTATATGTTCTATTTTACGTTTAATAATAGCAGCTTTTTCATACTGCTCTTTGTCTTCATACGCTGACAATAGGGTCATAAGTCTAGCAATCTCAGCTAATAACACTTCTTCTTCTGTAGCATTTTTTTGATTACCAAATACATCTTGTTGTATAGTAAGCTCAATGTCTTGCCCTGATGCTTTTACTTGTTCGATAAACTGCTTGTCAAGTTCACCTTGACGTTCCATAATTAGTTTGAATACTTTTTCCGCTAGTATATCAGCAAAGTCATTCATTTCTTGTTCTGTCATTCTTGCCATTCGATTTTTTTATCATATTTTTTAAGGGCAGCTTCTGGTTTACCTACAAAGATAACTTCTTTAGTGTATGTATTATATACAGACATATAAGTTTCTTCACCTTCTTTAGGAAATAAAGTATATATGTAATCTGCCCAACCATAATCATCATCAATAGGTGATAAATACAAACCACCTGGTCGATCTTTGAAGTGTTTTATAAACTGCGCTGCAAAACAACCTGGGCCATTCGCATATTTATTAAGCTCTGCTTCTCTACCTAAACCGTTTCCAATGCTAATACTTTTTAGCCATTTAGCATATTCTACTGCCATATATTCAGGATAACCGTCATATTGCTGATAAATATTCACAAGCGCAAGTTCTGGTCTTTTGTGTGCTTTATCATACGCTAAGCCTTCTTGACGTGGTATGATTCGTGTTAGTGATCTTGTTCCCATATTATTTAAATTTAGCTGCGACCTCTTTTATCTCTGCTCTGTCATCGCTGTCAAGCCCGGGTGTTTGCTGAGCGTACATACGCAGTGCATAGTGTACAAATATAGCGTCGCTTTCTGTTAGTTTAATTGTTTTCATAATCCTGATTTTTTAAGGAAGTAATTGTATACTTCTAGTATATGTTTTTT
>ERZ869936.2471-NODE-2471-length-10815-cov-17.993959_pt1 | contig 10815 bp, 6 predicted proteins | sample MGYA00520876_ERZ869936 | MGnify/ENA primary metagenome ERZ869936 (study PRJEB32218, sample SAMN09650985) | biofilter metagenome | isolation source: enrty point of leading RO module | place: Saudi Arabia: Thuwal, RO plant located on Red Sea | collected 2016-02-17 ... | reverse complement strand
GCGTTTCGGGGCTCGAGGTCGATTCGGGAAGCTCGACCTCGTGGGGAAACTTGCCTCGCCAAAGGGAAAGCGCGCGGCCGGCGTGCGTGAGAAACGGGTAGTAAGTGGAACGCTGGCTCTCGCTGAGTTCGCTGACCGAATTGCAGACCCACTGCGCCGCGCGGACGACGGTTTCTCGCGGAGGCAGCAGGTCCGGGGGCGCGAGGGCCCACCATTCGAGGGCATGGCCGGTTGCCAGCAGGCGGTCGGCGGTCGGTCCGAACGGACCTTCGACGCCGGTCGGTTGTGGGCCGTCCCACTCTTCACCCGGCCAACGGCCGTCCCAGTAGCCGTCGGCATGCTGCGTCTTGACGAGCCGCGCGGTCGCGTCCTGCAGGTGAGCGACGATTTGCGAACGCATCTCCGGGGAGAGGATCGGATTGACTTCGGCGTCGACCCGCAGCAGCATCACGAGCGCGTGCAGCCGGTGATTGCCGTAACAGACCCCTTGGGCGAGCCGCTGCCGCATGAGCCGATCCGCCAGACGGTCCCAGGTGATCTCCTGGCCTTCGGTCGAGTACCACGATCTCTCGTGCGAGAGGTAGTGCAGGAACATGAGCGTGGACCACTCGTACTCGCCCTGATTGAGGCTGAACTTCTCGAGTGAGTAGTCGACGGCCGCCCGCAGCGGACGTTCGCCGATCGGCGTGATCACCGGATAGTCGAGCGGCGTGCCGACCTCAGCGAGCCCTGCGATCGTGTGGTCGTAGTGGCTGGCGGAAGCGGGTCCGGTCTTCGTGCGGAAGGAGATCAGGTCGGCGTCGCTGCTGGTGTTGGGAATCAGAAACGGGCGGACGTCGGACCCCCAGGCTTCCGCGAAGGCGCGGTGATCGAGCAGCAGTTCCCGCAACTCGACGCCGGAGAGGCACTCCGGGTCTGTGAAGGTCGCCTCCACGCCCCAGAATCGGAGCGCATGGTCGACGTGATTGATCTTCGGTTGCCGGCCGCGCAGCCGGGGCTTTAGCTGATCGAGAATCGTGACCAACTGCTCATCACTCACGACATCGGGCCGATCGTAGAGCGGCCCGACCGCGAGCGGTTCGTTGCTCGGCGTCGGCAGCAGACGCGGGGCCGTGATTGTCTGATAGCGGTGCATGCCGTAGGCGGCGGCCCCGGTCAGGAGCAGCGCCTGCAGCGCGCAGAACATGGGCGCCGAGACGCCCGGCCGCGTACCGCGATTCGGTGATTTGTCCTTGAGAATGCTCATGTATGGATCAATACGCTGACGATTTGTCTGAGTCGGCAAGCAGGTTTGTCCGGGACGAATTCCGATTCGCGTTCGTTGATGACGCGGGTTCAGGACTGGCGGGCTCTTGTGCTATTCACTGGCGAGAGTTTGTCGTCCTGCGCAAATTGTGGCGTTTGTCCGTAGCGCACGCTGCCAGCGTTCGTCAGCGGAGTTTGTGATCAGCGGGACGCACGCAAGGCTGCGTGCGCTACGTTATTAGGTTGCGGGCGACGCCCGTGCTGGGCCATCGATGTGCGCTGGGCGATCAGGCCGACTTCGTCTTCGAACACCACGCGCCAGCCGGGCATCGTGCGGACTTTTTCTTCCAGGCTCGGCTGCAGTTTCTTGCAGACCACGATCGTGTTGATGCGATAGCGGTTGAGCCGGCGCGTGAGTCCCTCTTCGGCAGTGGCGAAGGCCAGGTAGTCTTTCCAGACGCGGGCCGGAACGACGTGTACGGCATTCGTGGTCATGAAGACCTGGATGTCGGGCGGACCGTCGTAGACGAGCCAGTCGCCCCACCACTGGGGGTTACCGACCATTCCTTCCGGAGGATGGACTCTCAGATATTTCGTCACTCCGAGCGGTGTATCGTTGCTGAACACCTTATCGGCCGGCCTCGGCTTTCCGCCCAGGACGGGCCGCGCGATTGGAGAGAACGTAAACGTCACCCAGACCAGCAAGCCGAGGAACAACGTGATGCGAAACGACCGAACGTAGAGCGGCTGTGCGGCACGACGCAGCGAGGCCGTTCGGTTCGAGGCGGCCAACTGTTGGAAGACGTCGCCCAGATGAGGCGTGAGAACGAGCCAGAGCACGGGGGCGTACCAGGCGATCATCCGTACGCGGAGACAGACGGCCGACGTGAAGACGAGCAGCAGGAGAATGTCGCTCGCGGCCATTCGCGCCCGGCTGTGTCGCAGCAGGACGACCAGCCCGATCCAGGACGCCGCCATGGGAAACGCCTCCAGCGAAACCATCTCCAGCGGAAACCATTCCAAGACGTCGTTGAGATTGGGATTCGCGGGGAACAGAAAGGTGTGCAGAATCAGGTCGAATCCGTAGGGGTTCAGCAGCGTGCCGACGACCGCCAACTCACCCAGCACGACCCATCTGCGAAACCGGCGGTCGTTGAACACGGCACCGACGCTGCGCGATTCCCCGAGAACTTCCAGGGCTCGCCCCAAGGCGTAGCAACCGAGCACGGCGTAACCGACGACGAACGACCCGTGCAGGTTCGACCAGGCGGCGAACAGCAGCGGCATCGCCAGCCATTCCCACCAGGCAGTCGGTCGGGCCTCCGAGTCGGATGACGGCACTCGCCCGCTGCGGCTGCGGGCGTCGTCGTTTCGCACGACCAGCCAGAACAGCACGGCAAAGCAGAGGCTGCCGAACATTTCGGGCCGGATGACGGCATGCCGGGTCCAGCCGGTGAGCCAGGCCAACACGGTTGCGCACGCCGCGACGCCCGCGCTGCCGGCCTGAAGATAGAACACCCGCATCAACACGAGCAGCGTGGCGACGGCGGTGACGGCGAAGAGATGGGAGAACCACTCCGGGTCGCCGCTGCTCCCCGCCAGTCCCAAGATCACCTGGCCGAGCCAGGCGGTGTCGACGACGGGCACTCCGTCGGCCAGCGGCACGAACGGTTCCGAGGCCGGCAACCGGCCGTGCTGGAGAATCCACTCACCGTAGGCCACGTGGCCCCACACGTCGGAGTGGAACAGCGGCAGATAGTTGTAATGCATGAACAGCAGGCAGAACACTGCCGCGATCAATAACACGCGGCCGTCCATTGCGAAGGAGTCGCTCAACTTCGGCGTGAGGACTTCGTCGGGGGACATCGACATCGGGGACCGGCCGTGAGGCTTGCCGGCTTCGACGACCTGGGTTTCGCTCAACTGCGTCATGGGCTGATCGATTCGGGAGAGACGCACGTTCTCTCCATGGACACATACTGTAAACGGCGGTTTGCAGAGCGCTGCACGAGCCGTCCCGTGCGGCAGCGCGGGCTCCAACCGGTGGGACTCGCGCGGAGAGGGAACGCCATTCGCAGTGCAGGTTCCATACCGATTGGAGATCCAGAGTCTTGAGCATCGCCGCCGCCCCTCTCGCATCCAGTGAAACGGCCGCAACGCCGCGCGCTTCCACAGCGGTCTGGCGGATCGTCGGCGGGCTGGGATTGCTCGTCGTGGCCGGACCGCTCCGGCGACGACGCATCCAGGTCGCACAGTCTTTACGCGGGGCTGCTGAGCGTGTTTTATCTCGGCTGGGTGGCGCAGGCGTACTTTCTGCAGCATCTGTTCGATTACGTTCACGCGCCGGCGATCTTGCTTTCCCTCCTGCTGCTGACCGCCGCCCTTGCCGGCGCGGACCGCAGTTTCTGGCGGACGGGCGGGATCGTGGCGTTCGCGCTGCTGGCTGTAGCCGCGTCGCCGGTTTTCTCGGCGCGGCGGCTCGAGGTGTGGCGGGACTGCCTGTCCGGACCGGTCTCACCCCGGTTGCAGGATCGGCTGACGCATTTCTCCAATCCGGACCGCGAAGACCTGCAGCGCGTTGCGGACTTTTTGCGAAGGGAAGGCGCGGCCGGGCGGGACGTCTGTCTGTTCAACAGCGATTTCGTGTCGCTGTATCAGACGCTGAACCTGCGGCCGCCCACGAAGTTCATCTACTTTTACGAACTGGCGACCTTCTTTCCCGAACGGAGCGCGGAACTCGAACGCGCCCTCAGCGAAAGCGGGCATCGCTACGTGGTGACCGACCTGGTGAGTTGCGGGATGCCGCAGGCATATGCGGAAGCGATTGGACCGGACGGCCCGCTCGCGCCGCCGCCGGCCTATCCCACAGACCGGCAGGACGCCTACCCGTGGTCGCATCCGGTGGTCTACCGCTCCGGCACGTATCTTGTGCACCGGGTGGATGGGCCTGTCGGACGCCTGGTGGCGCACACACGCGCTCCGTAGCATTTGCGGAGCACTGAGCGCTCCCCTGCGGGTCATTCGTACACAGAACTCGATCACACACTGGCGGCGCTAACGCGATCCACGCGGGTGCAGCTCGTACGCTGAAGGCGTACCACAATTAAGCCCAGGGTCAGTGGCGCAGCAGCGCCACCCTGGGTTGTCGCGGGCGAGGTTGTCGCATGAACTCTGAAAGAGTTCCACAGTCGGCTATTGAACGCCTTCAGCGTTCCGTTTAGGCGCGGACTGCGAACCGGGGGTGCGCTCCTGTCGTCGCGACCCCCGGCTATGCTGTGCGACGCTTTCAGCGTCGTTCACGGTGTGGGTGCCCCGTCCCTCCGCAGGAGGGTATCGGAACGCCTTGTGAGGAATGGGCCGCCTGCGGGTCGCGGCTACTGAACAAAGGATTGCGGCACATTGTCTCTCGTGACCCACGGGACGCGGCCCGTGGGCTTTGAATGGGCGAATCAGTCAGTCTGATGCTCTGTAAACGGGAGCTGTCAGGACTGATCGGCTTCAGCAATACAGAGACTACGTGCTCTCTGCTTTCTGGCGTTCTTCGGCCAGGCCGAGGCGTCGGAGTTTCTTGTAGAGGCCGACGCGGCTGATTCCCAGAGCTTTCGCCGTACGCGTGCGGTTGTTGCCGTTCGCCTTGAGGGCCTGGACGAGCATTTCCCGCTCGCTGTTGGCGATTCGATCGGCGAGCGTCCAGCCTGGTTCGGTTGATTTCGCGTGTCCGTTGGTCCGCCCCTCCGCGCAGACCACGGAGTCGGCCAGATCGCTGACGGTGAGTTCCTCGTTCTCGCAGAACAGCACGGCCCGCCGGATGTGGTTTTTCAGTTCGCGAAGATTTCCCGACCAGCGATGCTCCTGCAAGGCGCGCAGGAACTCGCGGCTGATGCGGCGCACGACAATCTCGTGCTCTTCGCAGAACTCGTCGACGAACTCCATGGCGAGCGGCACGATATCGGGCTGCCGGTCCCTGAGCGGCGGCAGGCGGAATTCGAGGACGTTGAGCCGGTAGTAGAGGTCGGATCGGAACTGCGACTTCCGCATCAGTTCCTCGAGATTCACGTTGGCGGCCACGATCAGCCGCGCTTCCGAATGGCGCGACTCGGTCGAACCGACCATCTCGTATTCGCCGGTTTCGATCACCTTCAGCAGTTTGGCCTGCTGCTTGGGGTCGAGCACGTCGATCTCATCGAGCAGCAGCGTTCCGCGTCCGGCGGCCTCGAAACGTCCGATCTTGTTCCGATCGGCGCCGGTGAACGCGCCGCGGACGTGGCCGAACAGTTCGCTCTCGATCAGATCCGACGGCAGCGCCCCGCAGGCCAGGTTCTGGAACGGCCTGTCGCGTCGCGAAGACCGCTGATGAATGAAGCGGGCCAGCGTGGTCTTGCCGGTTCCAGTCTCTCCCACGATGAGCAGAGTCACGTCCCGGTGCGCCACGCGCAACAGGTCGTCGATCACCGAAAAGAACGACGGCGTGTAGGTCGTGAAGTGGACTCCGCCCGCCTCGACCCGGCGGAATTCCGGCATCGGGCGCGGGCAGGACTGCGCGGCGATGTCGGCGAGGCGATCGTCCGATTGGAGGGCGTCGAGCACTCCCCGGTCGACGACGCTGTGGTGGACTGAGAGCAGGTCGCTCAGAGCGGCGACAGGACGCGGCAGCGAACCGTTGCCGAAAGTCACGACATTCAGCGCGGGCACGCGTCGTTCCATCAGCAGCGACTGCAACTCCGCGGTGATTGAGTGATCGCCGTCGGAAAGGACGTCGATCAACAGCAGCGGCCTGGACTGCTCCTGCAGGCGTTCCAACGCCGCTTCCGGGCTATCGGTGCAGACGCACTCACTGGTCCCCTCGGTGACGAGCCGGCCCTCCAGTTGACCTCGAATATCGGCGTCGGTGCTGAAAACGATCGGAGCTGTCATGCCCGCTGTTCCTCAAGGTTGTCAGTCTCATGGTTGTCAGTCCTGCTTCGGTCCGTCGGACGATGCGCCGGTTCAACACCAACGCGTGTTTCCTGTCGTTTGCACGGTAGGGAAAATCCCGATAACCGGCGCATGCGACGCCTCGGGCAAAAGGTGTTCCCAGATCCTCCGGATTGACACTGCGCATCCTGCTGCGCAGTCGATTGTCAACGGACGGATGCAACCGCCCCGGCTCCCGATTTCGCAACGGCGCAGCGATAACTCGTTACTTTGCCGCACGTTGGAGCGAAGCCCCGCGCTTCGCCTCCGAATCACGATTCGGTCACTGTGAATTGAGCGGTCATGGAGAGGATGCTGCAAATGATGCGAATCGGCCTGATAGGGACTTTGAGCCGTCACGTTAAGTTCACCACACGGACCGGCCGAATTCAACAGTCTGTGTAGAAATCGAAACGCATCGCTGTGGAAATTGTTAATGCAAGTGAGCGCCAACATTCGTTAACAGCGGCGGCGCTGCCTCGCGGAAACCGGTCGGCGATGCGTGTGATGGACGACTGGCGCGGCATGGCGTTTGCCGAGAGATGTTGCGGAGCAGCGCGTCTGATTTGCGGGCAGATTCGAGCATTCGCGCCACGTCACTCGTTGCGAACCGGACCTGTCGCACACGGCGTCTGACCTTCCTGCCGAAAGGCGTTACGAACAGGCTTCACCCGCCAGCGGGTTGAACTGAAACCGTTGAATCTGCCGCATGTCATCAACGACCGCGACGACCCGCCAACGTGAAGCCGGCTATCTGCTGAGGTTCTGCCTCGTCGGGGCGTCCGGATTCTGTATCGACCTGGCGGCGTTCTTCGGGCTGCGTGAACTCGGGTTCGACCGGGGGTTCGCCTCGGCGCTGGCCATCTGGGTCGCCATGAGTTCCAACTACTGCTGGAACCGGCTGTGGACCTTCTCCGACCGTGGCACACAAAGCATCTGGCGACAGTACGCGGCGTTCTGCCTGAGCTGCCTGCTGGGAGCGAGCGTCAACTGGAGCACCCGCGTGCTGTTGTGGACGTTCTTTCCGGATTTCTTCGGCCGCTACGAACTGGCGGCGATCGCGGCCGGCGTGGCGATGGGGACGGCATCGAATTTTCTGCTCTGCCGCCTGGTTGTGTTTCGCAAGACCGCCCCCCTGCTCTGTTCCGCGCCTGAGTCGGCGGCATTTACCACCGAAGATGAGACGGCGTATCGGCACGATCGCGAGCCGGTTTTTTCCACACCGAGGTAACGAGACTTCGCTTCGACACTTTGTTCAGACAGAGACCGGGCCGCGTTTGCAGCCGGCGAAACAGACCCATGCGTATTCCTCGTGACAGCTTCGAGAGTCGCCGACCGGCCCACCCGCGTGCCGTGCTGACGGCCGTTGCCGCGGTCGCCCTGATTGGGACGACCGGTCTGGCTGCGGACCGGACGGCGCCCCTCGACGTGAGCCGCGAGGCCGTCCAGCGCCGAATCGAAGAGGCGGTCGACTACCTCGCCTCGGATGAACTGGAAGGACGGGGGGTCCGCACCCGCGGCCTGGACCTGGCCGCCGACTACCTGCACGAACAGTTCCGTGAGGCGGGGCTGCGCACCGACGTCTACGCGGGCGAACCGTTCCAGAAGTTCAGGCTCTTTTCACGGGCGACGAAAGGCGCCGTGCAGGAACTCGCCTTTGAACTGGCGGGAGAAGAGCCGGTGGCGCTCAAGCGGGATGAGAATTACACTTCGCTCACGCTCAGTCTGCTGGATCAGTTCAAGCTGCCGGTCGTCTTCGCCGGCTACGGCATCACAGCGCCGGACCTGGGATACGACGATTACGCCGGCATCAACGTCGCCGGCGCAGCCGTCATCATCCTGCGACACGAACCGCAGCAGGGCGACCCGGACAGCGTATTCAACGGCCTGGAAAACTCGGAGCACGCCTTCCTGCGGCCGAAGATCGACAACGCGATCCGGCACGGAGCGTCGGTCATTATCTTCTGCACCGACGATTACGCACTCCGCCATCCGGCGGACGAAAATGCGCAGCCGCAGTCTGCCGACAGCGAAGAGCTGATCAAAGTCGAACTCGAAGAGTCTTCCCTGCAGGGTTCGGCGCCGGTTGTCCACTGCCGCAGGGACGTGATCGAGAAACTGATCGAGCAATCGCTGGGCGAAGAGCTGATTGCGATCGAGGAACGAATCGATGCCGCTCTCGAGCCGCAAAGCCGCCGTCTCACCAAGGCGCGGGTGTCCGGCCGCGTCGCTCTCTCCCGGGACGGCCGCAGCCTGCGGAACGTGATTGCGGCCGTCGACGGTTCGGGCGAACTGGCTGAAGAGACCGTCGTCATCGGGGCCCATTACGATCACCTCGGACGCGGCGGCTGGGGATCCCTCGCCATCGGCGCGAACGAAGAAATTCACAACGGCGCGGACGACAACGCCTCGGGCACGGCCGTCCTGCTCGAAGTGGCCCGCCAGCTCGCAGCTCACCCCGAACCGCTCAAGCGGCGCGTGCTGTTCATCGCGTTCAGCGCGGAGGAACTCGGCCTCATCGGCAGCAAGCGGTATGTCGACGATCCCGCCGTCCCGCTCGATCAGACCATCGCCATGCTCAACCTCGACATGGTGGGCCGGCTCCGCAACGACCAGATCACCATCTACGGGACCGGCACGGCCGCCGAATGGAATCCGATTCTCGACCAGCTTGAAACGCCGCATCAGTTCAAGATCACGCGGCGGCGGGGAGGCTACGGCCCGAGTGACCACGCCTCGTTCCATGATCGCGGAGTGCCGGTGCTGCACTTCTTCACCGGCTTCCATTCGCAGTACCATCGCCCCAGCGATGATTCCGACCTGCTCAACATCGAAGGCATGGCCCGTGTTGCGGCGCTCGTCCGCGACATCACGCTGGAACTTGTTCAGACCGAAGAGCGGCCGACCCGGATCGCGCAGAGTGAATTCGATTTCGACGATCTGGACGACCTTGGGGACAGTCTGGGCATCGATCTGCCCGACGACCGGCCGTTGCTGGGCGTGATGCTCGAAAAGGTCGAGGGAGGGGTCGAGGTGCGGCGCATCCTGCGCGGCACCGCCGCCGAACGCCACGGCATCCGCCCGGGCGACGTGCTCACCGCCATTGACGCGCAGCCGGTGACCACCAGCGAAGAAGTCATCGAGGCGATCAAGTCCCACGACCGCGGCAACAAGCTTAAAGTGACGCTGACCCGCCGCGGGGTGGAGTTGGAGCTTGAAGTGTCGCTGTGAGTTGTTGGTAGCGCACGCTGCGAGAGTGCAGTATTGCGGTTCATATACCGCGACGCGCGATGGCACGTTGTTGCAGCGTTCGACGCCTGTGAGCGCAGTGCGTCCAACGCCACCTTTCCGTGTGCTGTCCTATGGCACTTCAGGCGATTGCTCGACTTGCTGCACGTTGTGTCGCTGCTGGTGCAACTCCTGCTGTTCGTGGAGGAACGCTTCCCACTCTGATTCCGGAATGTGACGGGTGGCCCCGTCGACGAACATCACAACATGCCCTCCACCAGAAAGTCGCTCTCCATTGTGCCCCAAGCCTTCCCTATCCCAGAAAAGTGCGAGGCGTCTATCGTCGTCGGCCCGAAGTCCTTCCACGTAATTCCAGCCGCAGGAGGATTCGTCGAGCGGCAGATCTTGGTCGAGGATCTGTTGCGTTGCCATTTCTGAGCCGGTCTTCCCGCAGAGCAGATATGCATAGCCTTCCGGACGAGTTGCATGGATCTGGCCAAGCGATGCTTCAGGAGTCGGTCCGCCTGAGGGGAAGCTGCCGCCATTCATGTCGGCGTAGTGGAGCAACGCGAAATACAACTGCTTGTCACAGCAGTGACTCCAACCATACGGGAAAAAGTAGCGGTAGGTTGCATGCGCGGCGACAATCGACCCGGCAGTGAGAATGGCCACGGCCGCCAGTGATCGAACATGGCGTGACATGGAGAGCACACTTGGAGGTAGAGTTTCAAGTACGAATCTGTCGCATAGAAGAGAGGGGTCGCCGCGACTTCAGAATTCAAGTCTGCCCCAGCGCGCCAACTCCGGCAACGCTCCGCCGCAGAGCGAACGATCAGGTCATTCTTCGAGACCGGCTTCCCGGCGGGCCCGCTGCCGAACCTCGGGCCATGGCGCCGTGTTCATCCGGCCGGCGTCTAACGCCGCGCTCCTGCGCTGGGCCTCCGCGATCGATTCGTCGGCGGGCGGCGACCAGTCCTCCGGAGAAACCGAATCCCAGAGAGCGTGAATCAACCGGGCCCTTTCGGCTGATGGGAGCCGATGGGCCGCTTCGAGGACTTCCTGAACTGTCGTCATGATTCGCTTACCGCAGCAGGGTTAGTCCGCGACGTCTGACTGCCCGACACCGCCGTCATGGGGGCATGAAGCGCAGGGCGCTCAATTGATTCTTCGACGGAGTGAGCCGCAAATCAAGAGGAAACGTGAACTCGAAAGGCTCTGTGGATCACCATCCTTGAACGAAAGTCACTCCGAACGCCGAATGGCCTCCAGCGCGTCTTCTGCCCGCAACTGCACCGTCAGAAATTCGTCGTTCGTCGCTTGCTCCAGCGCGGGAATCGCATCCACGGCGGCCGGGCCGAAGGCGGCAAGCGACTTGGCTGACGCGGCTCG
>ERZ869936.2470-NODE-2470-length-10816-cov-10.399777_pt1 | contig 10816 bp, 9 predicted proteins | sample MGYA00520876_ERZ869936 | MGnify/ENA primary metagenome ERZ869936 (study PRJEB32218, sample SAMN09650985) | biofilter metagenome | isolation source: enrty point of leading RO module | place: Saudi Arabia: Thuwal, RO plant located on Red Sea | collected 2016-02-17 ... | reverse complement strand
TTATACTTGGTCACGTGCAACTTCTGCTGCACCTTTACCGTCAACGTCCATTACCAAAGCCCAGACACGCAGTTTACCTGCAGTAGCTGTACCTGTCAATGTGTCAACTTTAAGATCAAGTGTGTCTTCAGCACCAACGTATGCAATGCCTGGAAGCGAAGGAGCAACTGCACCTACCGCTTTACCTGCCATTGCATATGCTGCAACAAACTCGTCATCATCGTCACCAGTACCAATGTCAAATGTCAAAGCAGTTGCACCTGTTAGTGCTTCTGTGACTTCAACGCCAGCAGCTAGAATAACTGTTTGCGCTGGGAATGTAGCAACTGTGTTTGCACCTGACGCTAGATCAGTTGCGTTTAGTTCTACAGAGATTGTTCTCATTCCATTAGGTGTCATAATCAAATCTCCCCTTACGCTGCGTTATACTTAGCTGTAACGATGCCTTCTGGACGAAGGATCTTACGACCGTATAGGTGCATACCACGAACGATGTCAGCAAAGCTGTCTGGGTCACGGTATGTTTCAGTCTTGTTGATTTGCTCCGCAGTTGCGACAGCAGAATCATGACCTGCAACAATAGCACCATAGTTAGTGTTTTGGTTTGCAGTACCAGTTGTACCTGGTCCTGTACCTACTGACGGTAGGTTGCTTGAAGTGTATACACGGAAACCGTGGAAGTTGTTCAAGACAAGACCGTTACGTAGGCCACCTGACTCACCGAAGTCTGCGTTAAATAGACGAGAATCTTCGTCACGAAGTAGCTCCATAAATACTGGGTCAACTACAAGCCAACGACCTTGTGTATCAACTTGTTGCTGGTCTAGCAAACGAGCCATACGAGCTACAACCATTGCTGGTGAAGCTGTCGCTGTTGGTAGTGCAGTAGCACCAGGCAAACGTGCTGCTAGTGGGATCGAGTGATCGCCAGCAGACGCTGTTGTGATGTTACCAAAGTCACCTTTGTTCAACTTCATTGATGCCAATAGTTCGTCTGAACCTGCAGTTGTAACAGCTTTAGAGCCGTTTACTACATCGTTTACTGTGTCAGCATTGTCGTGTAGAGCAGACTGTTTGTAACCTGACAAGTAACCAAGAACGTCTTGGTCAAACTGGTCAGCCAAACGATATGCTGCACGATCTGATGCTAGGCTTTGGAAATTGACGTGGCTGTGTGCCTCTTCAATGTCGTCTACCTTGAAAGCAAAATAGTTTGCTTTGTCGATGGTAAGATTAAAATCTTCATCGTCTAGGTCTTGCGGTGTGATAGTTGTACCACGCTCGTAAGCCTGTACAGTGATCTCAGGTTCTTTAATGATTTTAACTGAGTCACCCATTTGTGCAATCTCTCCGAAATAATCAGAGTTAGTGATTGACTCAACAACAGATGCCTTGCGGAATGCAAGTTGCACCTGTTTGGAATAGATTACTGGTGAAAAGTTACCGTTAGGTAAGTTACCGTAACCACCTGCTTTTGCGAATGCCATTGATATTCTCCTAAAAAGCAATACAGATGCAGAACTAACTATCTTATACGAAGGCTAAAACTACTAGGGTGCGTATTATAAAGTATTGGCCTATACTTTAATCAACGGGCCATGAGACTTTAGGTTGTCCGAAAGGATTGTTGTTTGCGGAAAGGATGAAAGTGGCACAGGTAATCCATATAGGGGCTGTACCACTTACGATTGTACATATAGTTATACTTATAAATAACTAAATGTCAATAGGTTTTAACGTGCTGAACCAGATAAATCGTACACAAAGCTACCTGTGCGAATAGCTTCCATGATTTCATCTGATCGACGTTCATACTCTTGCGCAGACATTTTAGATACTTGAGACTCTGTAATTACTGTTGAGTTCTCTGAACTGTCTGGGCGACTACGGCTATTACGAGTGTCTACGGAACGTGCCGCATCTTTACTAGTCGTAGTTTTCTTTTTGTTGCCTACACCACGATCTGCTTTATACAGATCAATAGCACGTGCTGCTGATCGTGCATCATTAGCATTTTCATATAGAGCATCTTGAACCCACTTAGGTTGTTCATCAGCCCAATCATGAAAATCGTCACTATCACGAATATCATCAAAATCAGGATGGATGCGTAATAATTCAGCTTCAGCTTTTTCACGTGATGCATTGATACGCATCTCGTCTACTAGCTTAACACGATCTTCTAATTCAGCAGCTTGTTCTTTTGCCTTTTTAATTGCAATTGTTTCTACAATAGCTGCTACATCAGGATACTTAGTAGCCCATGCCTCAATGTCTTCATCCGACTTAGGTAGGCTAATTTCTTTACGAGTGGCTTCTTTTAGTTGTGTTTGTAGTGATTCAAACTTTTCATTCCACTCTTGTTCTTTTGTCTGCATGTGCCGACGAAGATCACCATAACGTTTCTTAAAAGATTTCTCTTCCGCACCTTGTGGCTCCGCTTCAATTGTCTCTTCTTCAGCTTCACCTTTTTGCTGTGCGATTAGTTGCTCTAGTTCTTCTTCTTCTTTTTTAAGACGATCTTCGTTTTTATATTTCTTATTGATGAAAGCAGATTTAGTTTCTACTTCCTGTACCATAGCTTCTGCCATTGTTTTAGTTTCCTATACTGGGGCCACCGTAGCCTTGTTGTTGGGTAGGGGGATGGGTAGCCAGTCTAATATAGCAGTTTATTTTTTACGTGCTGCTAATCCACGTTTCTTAGTAGTAACCTTTTTTGTAGTTTTAGCTTTAGGGTTTTCTAGTAAGCCACCTTTGGCTCTACCTCCACCGCCGCCACCTCTACGGCTTCTACTTTGACCGAAGTCAAATCCTGAAGGTGTCCATCCACCTGTAGGGCTACCAAAACCTACATTAGATGCTGCCTGTTGAGAAGACGTTTGTGTGTTACTAAACGTAGGTTGATAGTCGTTATCATCGTCATTACTGCTTGCAGGAGCAACAGGCTGTGACATAACGACTTGTTCATTATCATCTTGTTGTTGCTGCGCTGCTGCTTGCTGTGCTGCAGTACGTGCTGCACGTTCTCTAGCTTCTCTCTCTGCTCTTTCACGTGCAGCTTTTTCCATTGCAGCACGAACACGAGCTTCTTCTTCAGCTTTCTTACGTGCCGCTTCTTCTGCTGCTCTACGTGCTGCTTCCTCACGTGCCAAACGTTCTGCCTCTTCTCTTGCTGCTTTCTCACGATAGAAACGATCACGTTCTGCTGCGGTAGCATCTGTCTTAGGTGCAATACGAGTACCTGTATCTAGCATTTCACCTGTTGTAGATGGTGCAGATTGAGAACCTACAGTTTCTAGGTATTGAGCAATCTGAGCTACAGATACTGGTTCACCAGATGCAATCTTATCAATGATCTCTGTACTACGATCACTCGTAAAGAAAGTATACAGCGGATCAACAGCAGTGTCAACTGCACTTTCTTCTGATCCATAGCCTAGTTGCTTAAATGGCACTTTATCGCCTAGACGTGTACCAAGTAGACCTCTAGTATCCATTAGATCATCAATAACAGATGTTTGTCCTAGTGTAGTATCTACTGCAGCTTCTGTTGTTTCCTCTACTGGTTCTGGTGTAGTAGTCACAACACGTGGTATGTCAGTACCGTTGGTTTTTACATCTGCGTAGGTCATTATAGTAGGAGCAATGCCTAGTGCTCGTTTAGCTTCAGCACTGTTTTTGATCATATCAAACTCTGTTGCTGTAATGTTCTGTGCAGTAACGCCTCTGTCTTTAAACGCCTGAGCAGCTAAGTTAGCACGTGCGACTTCATCAGCAGATACAATAGGAGCTTCTTCTAGGAAAGGTGTAGTTACAGGTTCAACAGCAGTAATGTCATCTCTTTCACGGAATCCAGGTGCTCCTGTCATATCTACAACAGTTTGCTTAACAACATCTTGTTGTGTTTCGTTGCCTTCTAGCATACGTCTTTGTATTTCAGCCGCATAATCTTCTACAGAAGAATAACCTGCGTTTTTAATAACAGACTCTGCAGTAGTACCGTCAATAGTAGTAATTTTATCTGTAGTTTTGTCTGTTTCTTCTGTAGCCTCAACATCGTCTGGGTCTGTAGTTGTAGTTTCCGCTACAACAGCAGTTGTGTTTTTCTTAGCTACTTCTGTTTCTTCTGGTTTAAGTCCAATGACCTCACCAATCTTCTCAATTACAGTACCTAGTAGACCTGCATTAGAACCGTTTTCTAATTCATCTCTAATCTTTTCTAATGCTGCAACCTGTCCTGCGATTGGTGTAAGTTTAGCTTGTGCAATCTTTTCATCTAGCATATTCATGATTTGTTGCTTTTGGTGTTTATTAGCCGCCCAAGCTGCTGCACCCATAAGTGGATTGATCATACCTAAAAGACCAGTCACTACGTTACCGTGTCCTGTAACCTTCTGTGCTTCTTTAATCCACATGTCAAGTGCTGCACCATCTTTACCTGATGTGTCCATACCCCAACCACCAGCTTTTTGGAAAGCAGTAGGTTCTACAATTGCTGGGCCACGATCATCATCGTCTGATGTAGCTTGTGCCGCAGCCTCGACTGCTTCACCAGTATCCTCTTCCTCACCTGTTTCTAGTGTAGGATCATCTGCGCTACCCTTTTCAAAATAACCTTCAGGAATTGGGTACAGTGCATTATCGCCAATGAACGGAACTAAGATAGTTTCACCGTCAGCGTTAATATATGTTTTGTACGATAGTTCAGCACCTTCCATAAGAGTACTGAACGTAGGAGCAGTAGTAGGTTGTTGCCCTTGCATAAACAACGGCTGATAACCGCCTGTAGCACCGCCTGTAGGCTGTATAGGTGCAGTTGGCATAGGCGGCATTGGCTGTGTAGGGCCACTAGGCGGTTGATACACAGGCTGTTGCACAGATACACCAGTATTGCCTGTATAATATACACCCGTGTTAGGATTAACTGGCATACCACCCTGATTAAACTCTTGTGGTTCGTCTTCACCTTCAGTTTGAATAATGATCAAGTCTTCCATACCAAATGGTAAATCATCTGGTAGTGTAGCTTCATCAGCATTGCCCATCTGACCCATAGCTTCCATTTTCTTTAGACCCATCTTAGCTTGCTGTCGAAGCCGCATCAGCTTATCTAGTCCAATGTAACGTACAACGTCAGCAGGAAAAACAAATTCACCTTCACTTAGTTGAGCAGGAATATCATCACGAACTTCTTCACGAGTACTTCCAACGGGTACGTCATTTCCAGATACCTCGTCAATCATGCCGCCTTCTTGATTAAGACCGCCCTCTTCAAAGAGTTGCATTTGTTTATCCATAATAGAGTTTCCTTTAGTTGGATTTTAGTACTTCGTCACGAAGCATCTTGAGCCTACGTAATTGATAGATTGCACCTTGAGCACGGTGCATTGCTATTGGATTATCTGATTGCTCCATACTACGATGTTGTTGAGCAATTACGTAATCTAAATAGTTACTGAACTTGTCCCACTGGGCCTGATTGTTCACCATTCCCTTGAGGGGGCTGAGAAGTTCCTTGTCCTGCATTTCCACTAAATCCTTGTTCTTGTGGTGTTGGTGCTTGACCTACGCCAATATTACCACCACCTGCGCCTGATGTATCCATAGGGTTAGCACCTGCGGGTGCTCCTGCTTCTTGCTGCTGTTGCTGCTGGAACTGTTTCATTAGTTCAGCTTGAATCGCAGCTTCTCCCATGTTGTTAGTTACTTTGTCAGGGTCAAGGTCAAGAGATTTTGCAATCTCACGAATAATATATTGAAATTTAGCAAAGGGTGCGAGGGATGGGTTAGATGCTACTTGCATAAACTGCATCAAACGTTGGCTACGTACTTCATTAGCCATTAGGGATTCTGTGCCACGTGCTTTAACTTCTAAGTCCCCACGAATAGTAGGATCAAAGTTAAACTGCATGTTAAAGCGGAATAGACCTTCACCTAGTGGTTTAAGAAGGTAGTCATCAACATTTTTAATTACATTTTTAATACTACCGCTTGCAGCATTCATAAGCATACTAATACCTGAAGCTGTACGACCCACACCTGACACACCTGTTTGTCCATGTGCAAAAGATGGGAAGCCAGTTGACTCGTCAGCAAGCACTCGTGCCTTATCAAATAACTGTAAGTTTTCCTGTGCAACATTTGGAAACTTAGTACCAAAGATAGCTTGACCTGGTGCTCCACCCTGCCTACGGAATACTTTGCCTGGGTATACTGATAAGTCTTGGCCTGGGACTAGGTTAGTTTCATCAACCTCAATCAACAAGTTACCTGACAATACAGCATTGTCTACTGCCATACGCATAAAGCCATTCATCAATGTCTGTGTATCATCCATATTTTCAGCAACACCTACACCAAAGAAAGAGTATGGGTTTAACTCATAGGGAGATGCCATATATGGAATAGTTGCAGGTTTGAATGGATTAAGTACCATTCGCAGTAGTTTACCATTACAAATCCAAACATTGGCCTGTAGTTCATCCATAGCCATAAGCTCATCTGGAATGTCTACACCCTGTTCTTCTAGCATTTCAGTGTCTACCATGCCCCAATACTCTAGGACTTCGTAACGTTCAATGCCATGATCAGGTGCATAATCAGATAGATCGTCTTCCCAATACTCTTTGTCGTAGTTTTCACCTAGAGCAATTGCATCATCAATAACAGATGCACGGAAGAAAGGACGTTTCTTTAATGCACGTAGTTGTGAACGTGACATTTTATGACGTTCAATCACGTATTGTGCTTCATCCATGTTGTTTGCATCTGGATCAGGATAGAAGTTCCAGACAGATACGTGTGTTACTTGTGGCACAGTTTTAAAGATAGGATCATAGTCACCATCTTCGTTCCAATTAGCATACTCTTTGTCTACTGCAAACGGGCCTTTCATGACACCTGTGCCAAACAAAGCCATTTCAAATGCTGTACTGCGTAGATGTTTAGATGCGTTAGATTCAGTTAACTGATCGTGAATTTGTTTCTGCATAGTTTTAGCTGCAATCATTGCAGGACTAAACGTAACAGCACTAGGTGTTTTACCTACACCCTCTTTTAAGTTATCAATATTATCAAACTTATCCTTTAGAGGGCCAAGGCTTTCAGCTAGTGTTTTAGCTGTAGCACCAGCAGGGATTTCACGACCATCACCTTTAAAACCATAAGGACTTACTATTTCATCCATACCTGACTCACGTAGTTGCTCAGGCTCCATAGGATCAAAGTTAACGTCAGCTACGACACCATCAGGTAGTTCTGTAGGGTCTACACTAAGAGGAAACTTGTTATTGGCAAACAGTACATCTACAATCTGACCATAGGCAGCTAGTGTTTTAGTCTTAGTAACCTTGATAAAGACACGAGACTTTTCAGCTTCAGTAAACTGTACGTCTGGGCCATACATACCACGATAGTTACGATAGGCACGTAGCCAACGTTCCTCATCTTGTTGACGATAGTCTTCTGCACGGTGATAACGTTCCATAATATATGGAATAATGTTGTTAGTTTGATAATCAATCTCTTCTGAATTATCCGTATCCTCTAATACGATTGCATCGTCTTCGATGAATACTTCATTATCTTCTGCCATTTACTTTTCCTTAGTAACCAAAAGTGCTATCTGCAACTCTCATTCCTGTAGACGGTGTTCCATACGGATCGTAGTCAAACACACTAAACCGTGGACGTGACATAATTCCATAGCGTAGTGCATCATACAAGTGATCTTCAGCTAGAGTATCAATGTCTTCTGGGTTTTTCTTATCAATTGGTAAAGCAGGTAGCTGTGCAACTGTGTGCGTACAAGTATTAAAAAACACTAGTCTAGGTTCTTCTGTAAACTCATCTACCTGTAAGCGTCTGTGTATTTCGTTTTTACCTGCAACACGTGAACCACGAGAACGATCAGATGGTCGCCAACGACAACCTCTACTAATCATTTGTTCTGCTAGGCTAGGTCCAGTGTCTCCTCGTTTGTGCCACAAACTAGAATCAAGTACACCATACTTAATGTTACCATCTTCCGCTTCTAGTTGCAATACCATATCTGCAAGATCAGTAGCTAAAACTTTACTGACGTATAGTTCTCGATATACGATAAGTTGCTCATTAGGCGATACGGCAAACCAAAGCACAGCACTGTAAGAACCATAACCGTAGTCACATGCTCTAAACTTAACCCAGTTGTTAGGGATTGGAAAAGGCTCAACAACATGTATGTTCCTATCAAACTCCGTAAAGGCTGCGCCTTCTTTAATGTCCCAGTCACCCTCTAACAACTGCCTACGTTGTTGTTCAGGTAAAGAAAGTAGCATAGCTTCGTAGTCACCTTGCTCTGCTAAGTAGGGGTTATCTTTTAATCGTGCGGGTATAAACCTACGTTTGAATAGAGACTTACCAGCTTTCTCATGACCTGCAGGATATCTTAGTACTTCATTAGTTTCAATATCAGTAGCTTCAAATGCTTTACCTGCAGGTGCAGGATCAATAAACATTTTCTTAACCCAGTGGTGACCCCTACCTCCTGGGTTAGTAGTAGCCCTCATATATACAGGTAGATCAGGTGCAGTAGACCGTAGACGTGATCTCATGTAGTTCCACGCAAAGGGGGTGGGCCACTGAGTAAGTTCGTCAAAGCCTATCCAGCTAAATGCTAGACCTTGGTAGCGCAGAACGTCATCTTCTTTATCCAAGTAGGACATCCACAACCTCGCACCAGAGGGCGCAGTCCACTGCATCTTTCTTTCTGACCACTTAATTCCAGGCCAAATCTTGGGATACATCTCTTGAGATTTAAAGATAAGTTCCCGTAATTCTTCAGTCGTGTGACGTAACAACAAACCTGAAAAGCTAGGATGCCCCATAAAGCGTAGAGGATCAGCTAACATCGCATAGGATTTACCACCCCCTGCACTGCCGCCGTACAGTACTTCACGTTCACCTGCAGCTAGAAAGTCAGTCTGGGGGCCAGCATTAGGCTTAAAGATTACGTTGTGCTGTTCCTCAATAGGAATCTCTTCAACGATAGTAGCAGCAGGTGGTTTAGGCTTCTGCTGTCGTGTCTTCGTCCTTGCTTTGGGCTTTTGCGCCGAGGCGTTTGGCTTCGAGTTCCTCCGCTTTGGCGATTGCCTTTTTCGCATAGTCTGCCCATCTGCGTAGGCTTCCAGCTTTGTTTTTTCTTCTTCGCTCATTGTCTAACCGCTTCTTCAAACCTACGTGGGATATTTCCCTACCTGTGTTACGTGTAAGCCAATTAGCTACTTCACGATACGAATACTGTTTTAGATACTGCTGTGCTTTCTCAAGCATATCTAATTGATATTCGTTAGGCAGTAGTACGTCTGGATCGTCGGGGTCTACGTCATATCCAAATGGTATGGTACGTGATATACGTGGGATTGGCACCCATTCGTTATCTTCTTTTATGTCAGTTGGTTGGGGTAACTTCCATTGTTTTAATGGTTTAGTCATCATCTTCCATTTGTTTTGGAGGCATTAGCATTACGCCACCCTTAGCTTCTACCTGCATCTTTTCAGTCTTAACTAGACCTGTGCGATCAAGTAGTTCTTTGGCAGCTTGCATTTTATCACGGATACCTAGTTCAGTTGGGTCAAACAAAGCACCAACCATAGACATAGCTGCTTTAGGTGCATTACGTGACATGTATAACTGAGTAGCGTCCATGATTTCTTCCTTGAGGCTTTTCACAACTTGTGTTGTAGTGGTCGTGTCGGAATAGCCAGCAAGTTTCTTTGCAGTAAGTATATCACCTCCTGCCTCGTCAAACAAGACATCTAAGAATTTTTGTTGTTGTTCTGTTAGTTGACGAGCCATATTAATACCTATACAATCAATTCAAAATGTGGGCCATCAATAAATGGTCTACGTCCCTGTGATCGACGTAGGTCGATGTATTCATTCATCGCATCTTCCATTGTGCCTACATACTCAGCAATGTTTCCCACTGACCATGCTGCACCCCATTTGATTTTACAGCCTACTTCATTTGCAGCTTCTGCCATAGCATCTGCAATATTATCATAAACATTGATTTCCCAAACTACATCTGAGCCATCATAGGCTACAAGGTCTACGGCATGGCTATATCCTGAGTCTTGGATCAAGTGCTTAGACTTCATAGTTTGTGAACGTCCTGAAGCATACAGCTTCTCTTGTTCTGCTAAAGTTCTGACTCCATATGTCACTCCGAAATCGACAGCCGTCAGTTCAATAGCACGTTTGACTGTTGCTACCATATCAGGGTGAACACCCTCAAGTTTACTTAGTGATCGTTTACTTAGTTTAAATGCCATCGTTTTTCCTGTTTTTGAAAGGTAGTGAGACTAAATTGTATAGTCCTTGTCCTATCTGTGTTGGTGTCGGTAACAACCATCCTAATATTAGTAATAGTATTACCCAGACAGGAATATTAGTGTTGTTAATTTTTAACTCTTCAACTGTGCCAGTTTCTACTTCTTTTAGGACTTCAGTCTTAATTACATCACGACCTGCATTGTTAGATTCTTCTTCTTCATAGGTAACAACAGCTTGTTTGTTTTCTTTACCTATTTGTGCATTAGAGTTTACAGTAGGGCCACCACCGCCCCCACTAAAAAAGGGTAGGCTAGTTAATCCACAGCTAGATAATAATAGGATCAGGCATATACTACTTAGAACTCTTAGCATTTGCTTCTTTGTTCATCCAGATGCCGAAACACCCTGTTAATGCCCCCATACAAACTGATACTAAGCCAGCTTGTGCATTAGAAAGATCAGGCAAAGCCATAAACCAATGAACAGATTGATATGTCA
>ERZ869936.2469-NODE-2469-length-10834-cov-4.438816_pt1 | contig 10834 bp, 11 predicted proteins | sample MGYA00520876_ERZ869936 | MGnify/ENA primary metagenome ERZ869936 (study PRJEB32218, sample SAMN09650985) | biofilter metagenome | isolation source: enrty point of leading RO module | place: Saudi Arabia: Thuwal, RO plant located on Red Sea | collected 2016-02-17 ... | reverse complement strand
GCGCTGTTCAAGTCGAACGATGTCGGGCGCCTCGTGCGCGAAACCGTGTCGTCGAGCAAGGTGTGGGGCATCATCGTCGGCTACACCAGCGCCACGGTGGTCACGATCGACATTCTCCGCAACGGCTTCACGGCCGGCGCCGAGTCCGATTTCAGCCTTGGCGCGTGGGGCGGCGATCAGGGCTATCCGGCGCATGTGGCGCTGTTCAAGCAGCGTTCGGTCTGGGCCGCGAGCACGGCCGAGAAGGCGACGATCTGGGGCTCGCAGGTGGCGGCCGTCGAGAACATGCGGCCCGACACGCGCATCAATATCACCGGCGTCGGCCAGGACATCGACATCGAGGAATCGGACGGGTTCACATACACGCTCGTCGAGGCCGACGAGATCGATTTTCGGCGTTGTTTAGAGATTCAACGGCCCTACCTGGGCCCCGTGGTCGGGGTCTATACCGATTGGACTCCCTTGAGCGGCCGCGACAACCCCTTGTATCCCGAGGACCTGGATCGCGAGGATCCCTGGCAGTTTTCCAACGTGATCCTGCGCGAAACGCCGCTCGATAGCTTCGCCGAGGCCCAGACGCGCAACCGCCGCGCCCGATAAAGCGGCGCGTGCGATCGGTCCGCCGTCAATCGGACTTGTCGATCAAAGGCCCTCAGGATTGTCCGGCTGCGGCCCAGCAGCGGTCATAGGCTTGGCTTGCTGTCCGGTCGCGCAGTGGCCGCATGCCCTCACCATAGATCGGTCGGCTGATTGTGCTAATAAGGTGTCATGGCACAGTCGTCTGCCGTCGTTCCGGGTCGAGAGGCATTCGCTAAGCGGAAATGGAGAGAGGCGTACACGCAACTCTCCGCCGCGGATCGGGAAAATCCCCTCGAATCCGAAGACCTCGAACGCTTTGCCACCGCCGCGTATCTCGTCGGTGAGGACTCCCACGCAACCAGAATCTGGACGCGCACGCATCACCAACTCATCGACCAGGGGAATGCGGAGCGCGCCGCCGGGCTCGGATTCTGGCTCAGTTTGAACTTCTTGCTCGCAGGCGAAATGGCCCACAGCACGGGCTGGCTTGCCCGCTCGCAGCGATTGCTCAATGACCGTAAAGGCGACTGCGTTGAGCAGGGGTACGGGCTGATCGTGACCGGCTTGCTGGCGATGTTTCAGGGAAATCTCGAGAGCGCCGGCGCCAGCTTCGAGCAGGCTCTCACTCTCGCCGAGCAGTTTGGAGACGCCGATCTGTTGGCGCTGGCCCTCCTCAGGCGGGGCCAGAGCCTGATTCAGGCACATGAGATCGCCGAAGGTGTGGCCCGGCTCGATGAAGCGATGGTGTCGATTACGGCGGGGGAGGTGTCGCCGGTGCTGGCCGGGATCGTCTATTGCGCCGTCATCCTGACCTGCCAAAGCATTTTTGACCTCCGCCGGGCGCGCGAATGGACCAAGCACCTCGATGCCTGGTGTGCTTCGCAGCCTGATTTGGTGCCCTATCGCGGCCAGTGTCTCGTTCATCGCTCGGAAATTCTTCAATTGCAGGGCGACTGGCCCGGTGCCCTCGCCGAGGTGCAGCGGGCCCGCGAGCATCTTGCCAACAGGTCGGAAGCCGTGGTTGGTCGCGCCTGCTATCAACAGGGCGAACTTCACCGTCTGCGCGGCGAGTTTGCGCAGGCCAGCGAGATGTATCGCGAGGCGGGCCGGATCGGCTTTGAACCGCAGCCCGGCGTCTCGCTGCTTCTGTTGGCCGAAGGAAAACTCGATTCGGCCGTGGCGGCAATTCGCGGCGCCATCGATTCGTCCGGCGGTTTGCAGGGGCTGGGAATAGGCCCGTCAGGCGTCAAGTTGCTTGGCCCATACGTCGAAATCGCAATTGCCGCCGGTGATCTCGATATCGCACGTGCGGCCGCCGACCAACTGGCTCGTATCGCAAGCAAAATCGAGGCACCGGTCCCGCGCGCAACCGCCGCGCAGGCCACCGGCGCCGTCCTGCTTGCTGAGGGTCAGCTGCAAGCCGCCCTCGCGCCCTTGCGCGAAGCATGGGCCGCTTGGCAGCAACTTGAGGCACCATATGAAGATGCGCGCGTGCGGATACTCATCGGGCGGGTCTGCCAACAGCTCGGCGATCACGAAACGGCGCGTATGCACTTCGATGCCGCGCGTTCGGTTTTACAGGATCTGGGTGCTGCGCCCGACCTGGTCCGATTCGAAGGGCTGATGGCCGCTCAAGAGTCTGGTTCGCTCGGCGCTCTGACGGACCGCGAACGGGAGGTGCTTTCGCTCGTGGCTGCCGGCAAGACTAACCAGCAAATCGCTGCGGCGCTTGGCATCAGCAAGCACACGGTCGCGCGTCATCTGAGCAATATTTTCGACAAACTTGGTGTCACTTCGCGAACCGCGGCCAGCGCGTTCGCTCACAAACACAAGCTCGTCTAAGCTGCGTCATATGGTCAATATTGACTATATGACCACCGGCGCGATATGGCGCATTCGGGCGATGCGCGGTGTCCTCCTTCCCTTCTACGCTGTCTTGCGTCGCATGGAAAAGGAGGAAAACGATGAATCAGCAGGTCTACGGCAAGTCCTTTGGACAAAATCCCGCCGAGAACTATCAGCGCTTTTTTGTCCCTGCCATCGGTGCGCCGGTCGCCGCCGATCTCATCGGCATTGCGGGTCTTCACGCGGGTCAGCGTGTGCTCGATGTCGCGTGCGGCACCGGGGTGGTGACGCGGCTTGCTGCGGAGCGTGTCGGCGCCGGCGGCACGGTTGCCGGCCTGGATTTGAATCCGGGTATGTTGGCGGTGGCTCGCTCGGAGACATCACGCAACAGTTCGATCGACTGGTACGAGGCGAATGCCGAGTCGATGCCGTTTCCGGACGGGGTATTCGATGTCGCGCTCTGCCAAATGGGACTCCAGTTCATCCCCAATAAGCTGGCTGTGCTGCGCGAGATGCGGCGCGTTCTGGATACCGGCGGACGGGCGATTGTAACCGTGCCCGGGCCCACGCCGCCCTTGTTCGCGATCATGGCGGACGCCTTGGCCCGCCACTTATGCACAAAAGCCGCCTCGTTCTGTGATCTGGTGTTCTCGTTGCACGATGCCGATGAACTCACCGAACTCATGCGCAGCGCCGGCTTCCGGGAAGTCGATGTTCGGGCAAAGCCTAAAACGCTTCGTCTCCCGGCGCCCGCCGACTTTCTGTGGCAGTACATCTACAGCACGCCGCTTGCCGAGGCGGCGGCTCAGGCCGGCGAGGCCAAGCGGAACGCATTGGAGCGCGATGTCTGCGCACAATGGCAAGATTTTGTGGTGAACGGTTCCATGTCGCTTCAGGTGGGCATGACGACGGTGACCGCAATCAAATAGGTGCGGCGGGTCGGATTCCGAACCAATCGCTGCAGCGCCCCTTGCCCTGGTCAGGTATCAATGCGGCACCGCCTGGGCCGGGCCCTTGAACCAGGAGCCGTCGGGCTGCAAACAGGCTTGGCCATAGGCGTCGACCAGGCGGCTGCCGACGGTGAACTGGGTCTGGTAATCGCGGGTCATGAGACAGGAACTGCTCTGCCAGTCGGGCGGTTGCGCAACCGTGACCGGATACGGCGCGCGTGCCGGCACGGCAATGCGCGATCCGGAAGTGGCATCATCTGTCTTCCGGTTCGATCAGCTTGTCCCAGGCTGACATCGCGGCATCGACGATGGTTCCCAGCGCATCGGCGGTTGCGCCGTCGCGCGCCTGAACGGAGAGACCTTGGGTGACGGTGGTGTAGAAGGTGGCGAGTCTGCGCGCATCGGCACCAGCCGGCACATCCCCCTCGGCAACGCCGCGCTCGATGCGCCGGCGCAGCGCCTCCTCGCCAAGCGTGCGCTGGTCCTTCAAGAACCGGCGCACCGCCTCGTTCTCCGGTGTGCCAAGCAATGAAGAGAGCACGATCATGCAGCCTCGCGGTTGATCTGCGCGCGCGTAAGCCTCCGCATTGTGGCGCAGCACTGCCTCAACCGAAGCCCGTGCGGTCGGCGCCTCGTCCAGCGCACGCTGGATCGGCGTGCCTTCGACTTGGTCATAGAGCGCCACCGCCTCGCGAAACAATGCTTCCTTGGAGCCGAAGGCCGCATAGAGGCTTGGCTTGTTGATTCCCATCGCCGCGATCAGGTCGCCGACCGACGTGCCTTCATAGCCTCGGGCCCAGAACACCTCCATGGCGTGTCTGAGCGCCTCGTTCCTGTCGAACGCCCTGGGCCTCCCACGCTCAGCCATGACCGACTCCTTTTTGTACCTATCAGTAAATAAATCTCTTGACCCGCCCGGGCAAGATCGTTAGTGATTTTTATACCTATCGGTACATAATTAGCGGAGCGAGACATGCAGGATCTCACCGGCAAAGCAGCTCTCGTCACCGGCGGCAGCCGCGGAATAGGCGCGGCTATCGCCAGAACCCTGGCCGCGCGCGGGGCGCATGTGGCGATAACCTTCTTGACCAGGGCGGACGAGGCGCGCGCGGTAGCCAATGAAATCGAGGCCACCGGGCGTAAGACGCTGGCGATCCAGGCCGACAGCGCCGACCCGCATGCCATCGTCGCGGCGGTCGAGGAAGCGGCCTCGGCGTTCGGCCGGCTCGACATTCTGATCAACAATGCCGGTATCTTCCCATACGGTCCGCCAGAGGCGGTCACGCTTGAAGAGATCGACCGAACGCTGGCGATCCATGTTCGGGCAGTGTATCTCGCCTCCCAGGCCGCGCTGAGGCACATGGGCGCCGGCGGGCGCATCGTCTCCATCGGCTCCTCGCTCGCCTGGCGGGTGCCATCGGGCGGAATGACCCTCTATGCCATGAGCAAGTCCGCCCTGATTGGCTTTACCAAAGGGCTTGCGCGCGACGTCGGTCTGCGCGGCATCATGGTGAATGCGGTCGATCCCGGCTCGACCGACACCGATATGAACCCAAAAGACGGCCCATCAGCCGATGACGAGCGCGCACTGACAGCGCTCGGGGCCTATGGCCGGCCTGAGGACGTGGCGGCTCTCGTCGCGCATCTCGCAAGCGAGGCCGGGCGCAATATCACCGGCGCCTCGCTGGCCATCGATGGCGGGGCCAACGCCTGACGGTGCGGTTCGACCCGCGCGCGGCCGGCATCGAGAAACCGCATCTGGAGGAAACCGCATGATCGAACGGCTCAATCCATCCGACGTGCACGCGCCGCTCGGCGGTTACTGCCACACGATCAAGGTCCCGGCTGAATCCGAACTCGTCTTCGTGGCCGGACAGGTCGGCGCGGATCGGGAAGGTGCGATTGTTGAGGGTGTGCGTGCGCAGACACGACAGGCATTGGCGAACCTCGTGGCTTGCCTTTCCGCTCACGGGCTGACGGTAGTAGATGTCGTCAGGTTGACCGTATACCTGACGGACCGGGCGCAGATTCCGGAAATGCGCGAGGAACGCCGCGCCGTGTTTGGGACAAACAAGCTGCCAAGTTCGACGCTTCTGATCGTTACAGGGCTCGCCCTGCCGGGGCTGCTGGTCGAGATCGATGCGGTGGCGGCGAGTTCCATCGACGGGACAGAAAAGCAGGGTGGACGCACAATCGCTGGCACGCCGATTGACTATGGCGGCGCCACCGCGTGATGGCCTGGTTTTACCTGATCGCGGCCGGCCTGCTCGAAATCATCTGGGCGACGGCCCTCAAGTATACCGAGGGCTTCACCCGGCTTGGTCCAAGCGTCCTCACCATTGGGGCGGCTACGGCCAGCTTTTTCCTGCTCGCTCTGGCACTCAAGGCTCTTCCGATCGGCACCGCTTATGCCATCTGGGTGGGCATCGGAGTCGGCGGTGTCGCGCTTTTTGGCATTGCCGTCCTCGGCGAACCTGCCTCTGTCGCCCGGCTCGCTTGCCTTTCCCTAATCCTCTTCGGCATCATTGGTCTAAAGATCGTCGAGGCGTGACGCGTATCCATTCGCAAGGTCACCTGGTAATGAAGAATAGGAGCATCGATTGAGAAAGCTTATCGCTTGGAACGTTATGACGCTGGACGGGTATTTCGAGGGGGACAAACCGTGGCAACTCGACTTTCACGAGATCGTCTGGGGGAGCGAACTCGAACGCTTTTCCCTCGAACAGGGCGATGACATGGACGTCCTGATATTTGGGCGGCGCACCTACGAGGGAATGGCGGCTTACTGGTCGACAGAGACTGGTGAGATAGCCGACTTCATGAACGGCGTGGAAAAGCGGATTGCGTCGCGGTCGCTCAAGAAGCTCGACTGGGTGAATTCCCGCCTCATCGAAGGGGATGTCGTCGATGCCGTACGTACGTTGAAACAAGAGCGCGGCAAGAACATTTACGTCTTTGGAAGCGCCGATCTTCTCGACACACTACTCGCACACGATCTCGTCGACGAATACAGAATCTGTCTCGCACCTGTAATTCGCGGTTCGGGGACGCCGTTGTTCAAGCTGGGTTCGACGAGCCGGACCATGGCGCTATTGGAGGCCCGTCCCTTAAAGACGGGAGGCGTGATCCTGCGCTACGGGCTGAAGCGATAGCTCCTTCAGTTCCTTCATTCTTAATACGGCACTGCCTGGGCCGGGCCCTGGAGCCAGGAGCCGTCGGGCTGCAGGCAGGCTTGGCCATAGGCGTCGACCAGGCGGCCGCCGACGATGATCTGGGTCTGATATTCGCGGGTCATGAGGCAGGAGCTGCTCTGCCAGTCGGGCGCTTGCGCGACCGTGACCGGATACGGCGCGGGGGCCGGCGGCTGCACGTAGGTCACCGGCTGCGGCCGCGGCGCGGCGGCTTGGCTCTGGCTGGCCAACACGATCGCGGTCAGGCCGACCGCGCCGATCAGGAACGCCGGCAGCAGATGATCGTCGTGCCGGTCCCGTTTGGCGTAGTGCCGCTGGTGACCGTGCTGCCGGTAGCCGTGCTGCTTGTGGCCGCCATGCTTGCGCGAGTCGCGCGCGTGACGGTCGTGGCCGTGAGACTTCTTGTGACCATGGTCGCTGTAACTGCGGCTGTGCTCGCCGCGCCGGCCGCGTTCGTTCCAGTCGCCACGGGTCCCGGCGGCGGCCAGGCCGGGCATGATCCCCAAACCGATGGTGGCGACGCCGGCAAGCAGTAGAGCCCTCAAGGAGCGTGTCATGGTCTGTTCTCCATTCATGACCGTTAAGTGGGTCTTGAGAGCTGATACGGCGGCGTGTGCCAAGGCATCCCCGCGCCATTGTGCCGGCGGGGGCCCAATCTCGAGCGATTGTGCTGACCTGACCCGGAGACTGGCCGGCGCGAATCCCGCGCGGGCCGGGCGGCCTTAGGCCGCCGCGTTCTCCAGCGGAGACTGATTCAGGGGTAAGCGGATGACGAATGTCGTACCTTTGCCGAGTTCCGATTCCACCGTGATCGTTCCGCCATGCTTCTTGGTGACGATGTTGTGCGAAATAGCGAGGCCCTGGCCGGTTCCCCTGCCTGGGTCCTTGGTGGTGAAGAAGGGATCGAACACCTTGGGCAGGTGTTCCGGAGGAATGCCGACGCCTGTATCGGAAATCCTGATCTCTGCCCAGTCGCCTCGATTTGCAGTGCTGACGGTAATGCGCCCACGGGAGTCGCCGCCGGTATCTGCGATCGCGTGGGCCGCGTTGACGATCAAATTCAGGAACACCTGGTTGATCTCTCCCGGCAGGCACAACACTTGCGGCAAGGACGCATCGAAATCCGTTTCCAAATCGGCGACGTATTTCCACTGGTTGCGGGCCACGGTCATGGTCGTGGTGATAGCGTGGTTTATGTCGATGGCGAGCTTTTCCTTGGCGCTGGGATGAGAGAACTCTTTAATCGCCTGAACGATCTCTCTGATTCGTTCGATACCATCCAACGACTGGCCGACCGACGACGGGATTTCCTTTGATAAGTAATCGAGGTCTGCTGCTTCTGCGGCCGCTCTGGCCTGGGCGCGAAGGATTTCCAATTCTTCGCCCGTGCCGGTCGCGCTTTCCAGTTTCCGGTATGCCTCAAGCACGCCATTGAGATCGGAGAATGCACTCTGCAAGAATCTTATATTGTCGCCCACGTATTGAACCGGCGTATTGATTTCGTGAGCGATACCGCCGGAAAGCGTACCCAGAGATTCCATCTTCTGCGCTTGATGAAGACTTCGCTCTAGATCGGCCCGCTCTTTCTCCGCTTGAAGGCGCCTCGTCACATTGCGCGCGATCGCGGTATACATGGTCGCGCCGCCGACGGTCATTTCACTCAGCGATACCTCTAGCTGAATTTCCGTGCCGTTTTTGCATAGGCCCACCATGTGCATGGGTTCGTGCCTGGCATGCTTCGCCGCGGCCGCGCCGGGCAAATTAAAATTGCTGCTTTGGTTCAAAATTTCGGCGTCGGGGATAAGCAACGATAAATTTTGCCCGACGACTTCATCAGGCGAATACGCAAATATCTTCTCGCCGGCTGGGTTGAACGATTTCACTGTGCCCTGCGTGTCGAAGGCGATGATGCCGTCTAGAGCCGAGTCCACGATGGCTTGCAGCATACCTTGGCTTTGTTGCAGCTTGGCGTCCTTGCTCTGCATGCGTTGATCGATATTCGCACCGAGCCAAGCCAAGCCGAGAATGATGAAGGCCGCTCCGCCAACGACAAAACCGACAAAAGACCCGCTCAGGTCGATCCCCGGCAGTGCTGGGTGCACGGCTGAATGGTCGATTGAAGAGTGAAGGAAGTGGGTGGCAGCCATACCCGTGTAGTGCATCAGCGTGATGGCCAAGCCCATGACCGCGGCAGTTGCCCCAAGAATCAAAGTCTTTGAAGTCAGTGCGGTCGCGTTGACGAAGAACATCAGGCGTAGCGCCAACGTAGCGAGCGAAGCCGCGACGACGATGGAGACACCGAACAAAACCGGGTCGTAACGGATCGCGGCGTTGATACGCATGGCCAGCATGCCGGTATAGTGCATGGCCCCGATGCCCGCGCCTAGGACGGTGCCGGCCAGGACCAGCCGCAGAATCTGCGTTGTGCCCTTGCTGACGTAGTTGAAGGCGAACCCGCTCGCCAGCATGGCGAAAACAGCGGACATTACGGTCAGCGCCGGGTCGTAACGGACCTCATGGTTAATCTCGACCGCCAGCATGGCCACGAAATGCATCGACCAGATCCCGCAACCCATAGAGACCGAACCGGTCACCAGCCAATTGAGCCGCACGAGACGGTTCGGCGCGGCAATGACCCGTTCCAGAAGCTGGAACGAGGTATAGGCGGCGAACACGGAGACCGCGTAAGACAGGAAGACGAGCCAGAGGTTGTACGAATGCGCCAGCATTTCCGTGAGACTATGGTCCTGAGTCACGAAAAATTCCGATAGCATGTCAGCCTCAGTATTTCGCGCTGCGGCCTCGCTCGGCGACCGGCGCCCTGCCGGCGTGGATTGCGGCAGAAAAATCGGGGCAATCGGCCCCTAACAGTTGCATAAATATGTATTAAAACAATTAATGCGGATTCCTGAGCGGGCACCGTTTCCCGGGATGGGCGGGTTTCCGGATCGATTAATTCCTTGCGGCGCGGTATGGCGCTTAATGCCCTCAGCCGCCCCATTCGGCGAGCTTGGTCTCGATGCGCGCGATCAGGCCGTCCAGGCCTTCCTTGTCGAGGACCGAAGTATACTCGCTGCGCTTGACGGCCAGTTCGCTGAACTTGGAATCGAGATAGACGTCGACCACGCGCCATTCGCCACTGTAGTCCTTGGTCAAATAGTTGATCTCGATGGCGTCGCCGTCGCTCTTGATCAGTTTATTGCGCACCAGCACGGTGCCGCGCGGGCCCGGCTCCTCGCCCGTGACCTCGAAGCGCTCGCCGCCGAAGCCATCGAACCGGTTCGCGAAGGTGCCGATGCTCATGCGGCCGAAGGCGTCGCTCAAATTCGCCTTCTGCTCGGCGGAAAAGCCGCGCCAATGGCTGCCGGAAGAAATGCCGGCCATAACCGGAAAATTGAAGGTCTGCTTCAGCACCGGGGCCAGGCGTTCGTAACGGCCCCGGTAGCCCAGGTCTTTCGCGTTGCGCATCACCTCGATCAGGGTGTCGTTGAGCCGGCTGACCAGCGCCATCGGGCCCTGAGCCGCCTCCGCCGCCTGGGACGCGATCGGCATCGTGACGGCGAGGGCCAGGACAAGGGCGGCGAATACGGCGCGAAATTTCAAGGTCGGTCTCCCGGTACGACAAGGGACGGGCAGTCCCTGACATAAGTCCGTGATACGGCCCGTGCCAGGAAAATGTCCCCGGCGATGGCGGTCCCGGCTCCAGGACGCCGGCCTTTTGCATTTGCCAGCGCCGGGGCTCATATGACATGGAGCAGGAGTCATGGATTCATTGAGTCAAGGCGCATGACCACGCTCGTCACCGGCGCCACTGGTTTCGTCGGCTCGGCGGTCGCGCGCCAGCTTCTGGCGCGCGGCGAGACGGTGCGCGTGCTGGCCCGGCCCGGCGGTGACCGGCGCAACCTCATCGATTTGAAGCTGGAGGTGGCGGAGGGCGATCTCGGCGATCCGGCCTCGCTGGAACGGGCTCTGCGCGGCTGTCAGGCTTTGTTTCACGTCGCCGCCGATTACCGGCTCTGGGTGCCGCGTCCGGATGAGATCTATCAGGCCAACGTCGAAGGCACGCGCCGGCTCATGGAACTGGCGGGCGAAGTCGGGGTGGCGCGCATCGTCTACACCAGCAGCGTCGCCACCCTGGGCCTGAACCCCGACGGCCATCCGGCCGACGAGGCGACGCCGGTCGCGCTCGATAACATGATTGGCCACTACAAGCGTTCCAAGTTCCTGGCCGAGCAGGAGGTCGCCAAACTGGTACGTGACGCCGGCCTG
>ERZ869936.2468-NODE-2468-length-10837-cov-4.534409_pt1 | contig 10837 bp, 10 predicted proteins | sample MGYA00520876_ERZ869936 | MGnify/ENA primary metagenome ERZ869936 (study PRJEB32218, sample SAMN09650985) | biofilter metagenome | isolation source: enrty point of leading RO module | place: Saudi Arabia: Thuwal, RO plant located on Red Sea | collected 2016-02-17 ... | reverse complement strand
GGAACCGAGCCGCGTCGGTCAGCGCGTGGGCCAGGCCGCGATGTTGATGCTGATGCTGACCGTTCCATTCGTCGCATTCAGCACCCCTGAAGTGACAGTCTGGTCGATCCATCCGGCCTCCGTCTTTCTGGTCATTCTCTATGTCGCGGCCCTGGTGGCAACGGCGCGGGTACGCGAGTCGCCGATGTGGAAACCTGTCCAAACCGACGAGACCCGGCGCGATAGGCCGGACGACGATGCCGAAACCGCCAAGAGTCCGGTCCGGTTACTGGTTAGATTTTCGGCGCTGATGCTGATCCTATCTTGCGCCGGCTGGGTGATCGCGCGCTGCGGTGCCGTAATAACGGACGAACTCGGAATCTCCTCGACCGCGGTCGGCGCACTGATGACCGCGACCGCAACGTCGCTGCCCGAACTCGTCACGACCATCGCCGCCGTTCGGCGCGGGGCGCTGCAGCTGGCCGTTGGCGGGATTATCGGCGGCAACACCTTCGATGTCTTGTTCCTGACCTTGTCGGATATCGGATATCGGAACGGCTCCATCTACCACGCGGTCACGGTACAAGATTATTTCTGGCTTTCCGTGGGACTCCTGATGACCGGCGTTTTGCTTTCGGGATTAATCTTGCGTCAAAAGAAAGGCCCGGCAGGGATCGGATTCGAAAGCGCCGGTATTCTGCTTCTTTATGGCGGCGCTATCGCCATTCAGGCAGCAGCTGGATAGTGCCGTGGCCGATTTCCGCTGACGCGGGCAGGTCATCCAGAAGCGACCAGTCACAATGCGTGCACCTTGACCCAAATCAACGCCGAAAAAATTAGCATGTGCTAGTCAATCGCCGTGGTTCGGGCGTACAGGTCTCGGGACGGTCACGGCGGGTGTCAGGAAGGGCTGCCCGCCCCGCTCAAGGTCTTTGTCCGAGGAAGTGCGCGGGGAGATCGTGTCCTTTCGGACAAGAGGCCGCAGGGCGGGCCCGAACCACAATCCGCCGGACTATGGGGCATATTTTTGGGAGGGCGCCCTTATGGATGATGCAAAGCGGAGGAATCGTCGGCAAAAAGCCGTTTGGGCGGAAACTAAGGCGGCCGTGCACAAGTACTCAGAAAACCCCTGCGCGGCGACGGAGCAAGCGGTCAGCTCCGCATTGCACAAGGTTCGCGACCTGCACGAATGCGCACCGAAATCGCAGGCTGGAGCGCGCAAGCCGAAATAGGGATTCGGTGGCGCTAAGCGATTAACATCTCTGCAGATTTCCATCTTACGGATTTCGCCGCTGCCCCCGACGCGGGCTGGGCAGGTATATCCCTTTGCGTCGGTTTCGCGGAGGCGCGCGCCACGCGGCGGATTGCTGTACACTGAAGGACAGGCCACGGAGCAGGACATGTCCGACCCGATCTACGAATCCTTGACCCAACTGGGCGGCATCGCCGAGGTGCCGGCCTCGCCCGAGGACGCGGTCCTCGAAACTGTCGTAAACCCGCACCCGGGCACGTTGTACTTAGTCCGATTCACCTGCCCGGAGTTCACCTCGCTGTGCCCGGTCACCGGACAGCCGGACTTCGCGCACCTGGTGATCGACTACGCGCCCGACGAAGCCTTGATCGAGAGCAAATCGCTGAAGCTGTTCCTCGGCTCGTTCCGCAACCACGGCGCCTTCCACGAGGGCTGCACGGTCGAGATCGCGCGCCGCATTCTGGACGCGGCGGAGCCGCATTGGCTGCGCATCGGCGGCTATTGGTATCCGCGCGGAGGGATTCCGATCGACGTGTTCTATCAGTCGGGTTCGCCGCCGGAGGGCTTGTGGCTGCCGGACCAGGGAGTCGCACCGTACCGTGGCCGGGGCTAAAACGAACAAACCCTCGGATCCCAAGGCCGCGATTCGCGACAAGGCACTGACGCTCGGCTTCGACGCAGTCGGCTTTGCCGACGCCAATCTCGGCGAGGCCGCACGACGCGATCTTGCCACGTATATCGCGCTTGGCTACCACGGCGACATGGGCTGGCTCGCCGACAGCGCGGAGCGGCGCGGCGGCCCGCAAAACCTTTGGCCGGAGGCGCGCAGCGTGATCGCGCTGGGGCTGAACTACGGCCCCGCGGAAGACCCCATGCGCGCCCTGGAGTGCCGCGAGCGCGGGAACATCTCGGTCTACGCACGCAACCGCGACTATCACGACATCTTGAAGAAACGGCTCAAGGCCTTGGCCCGCTGGATGCACCAAGACCTCGCCTGCGCGGTCAAGGTCTTCGTCGACACCGCGCCGGTCATGGAAAAGCCGCTGGGCCAGGCGGCTGGCCTGGGCTGGCAGGGCAAGCACACCAACCTGGTCTCGCGCGCCTTCGGGTCCTGGCTGTTCCTGGGCGAGATTTACACCGACCTAGCCTTGACGCCCGACGCTGCCGAGATCGACCATTGCGGCTCCTGCCGCAACTGCCTCGATGTTTGCCCGACAGACGCCTTCCCCGCTCCGTACCGGATCGATGCGCGGCGCTGCATCTCCTACCTGACCATCGAGCACAAGGGCCATATCGACCAGGAATTCCGCGCCGCCATGGGCAATCGGATTTACGGCTGCGACGACTGCCTCGCGGTCTGTCCTTGGAACAAGTTCGCCGCGCGCACGCACGAAGCGGCGTTCCTGCCGCGCGCGGAATTGAGCGCGCCGCGCCTGGCCGACTTGGCGCGCCTGAGCGACACCGATTTCCGGCAGCTCTTCTCCGGCTCCCCGATCAAGCGGATCGGCCGCGACCGCTTCGTACGCAATGTGCTGATCGCGCTGGGCAACAGCGGCCAGTCCGATTTCGCGGGTGTCGCCGAGGAGCTTCTGGACGATGCCTCGACGCTGGTGCGCGCCATGGCGGTGTGGGCACTGCGCCGCTTGGCATCGGAAGACTGGGTCGCCGCCTTGCGAGTCCATTGGCTCGGTATCGAAGATGATCCCGACGTACGCGCAGAATGGACGGCCGGCTGAAACCGGCTATTCGGCCTTCGGTGTGTCTGCTCCGGCATTCTGACCCGGCGTGCAATAAAACGTGGCACGCCTTGGCTGTAGCAGGCTGCATGGCGTCCACAGCACATCGATGTCGTGAAACACGGCATTGCCCGTACCGCAAGCCAGGCGGGCCTCGTCCATAAGGTCCTGCGGCGTGTTGAGCATCTCGCTGTAGCAGAAAGCAACGGCTTGACGCAGGGTGTTTTCGGGAACCGCGGCCTGTTTGCTGCGGTCCCGGATCTCCCTTTGAACCGATTTCGGGATTGCGGTCTGGTACGGCGGCGTCGAGCACCCGGCCAGCAGGAAGGCACCGGCCAAAGCGAGAAGAAGCGCGCCTTTGTAGGAATTCACATCAATCACCATGCCGCCGTCCACAAGCTGGAAAACCTGTAGCACGGCCTGGCGCCGAACGGGAGACCCTTACCCGATCGCCAGCCGCGCGACCACTTGGTGCGCGCGGCGGGCCATGGCAATATGGTTGCATGAACGCATCTTCTCCAGCGCCTCACAGCGCGGCATCGTCCTTCACGATCGCGCCAGTCGCAGGATACCTGGGCGCGGAGATTTCCGGACTGGACCTCTCGAAGCCGATTTCCGGCACGCTCGGGCAATCCTTACGCAAGGCCTTGGCCGATCATCTGGTGCTGTTTTTCCGGGATCAGAAACTCGGCCTATCCGACCTCAAGCGGATGACCGCGGTCTTCGGCCCCTTGCTGCGCATCCCTTATGTCGAGCCCTCGCCCGAGGACCCGGATGTCGTCGCCGTGCTCAAGGAGGCCGACGAGACGAAGATCAGCGTGTTCGGCGGCGACTGGCATTCCGATTTCAGCTTTCTGGAGAAACCGCCCGCGGGCTCGCTGCTGTACGGCGCCGAGGTGCCGCCCTATGGCGGCGATACGCTGTGGTCGAGTCAGGTCGCCGCCTTCGAGACCCTGCCCGAGGACCTCAAGGCCCTGGTCGAGGATCGCAAGGCCGTGCACAGCGGCGCGCCCTACGGTGTCGCCCACGCGCCCGACAAGACCCTGGCCGTCAGCCGCTCGATCAAGATGCGGCGCGGCGACCCGGAGGCGGACCGCGAGATTCTGCACCCGGCGGTGCGGCGGCACCCGGAGAGCGGGCGCAAGGCCCTGTTCGTCAATCCGATCTATACGACCCGCCTCGATGGCATGACCGAGGCGGAGAGCCGCCCGATCCTGGCGCGGCTTTATGCCCACGCGACGCGGCCCGATTTCACCTGCCGCTTCCGCTGGGCGCCCGGCTCGCTCGCGATCTGGGACAATCGCATGACCCTGCACTATGCGATCAACGACTACGACGGCCACCGGCGGCTCATGTACCGCACCACCTTTGCCGGCGAGCGGCCGCAATAGGATCGCGTCCCGCTAATCGCCCGGCCCATCGGCGCGCGGCTCCGGCGCGTAAGGCAAGCGCGCGTCGCGCTCCAGGTCACCGAGGATATCGGCCCGGTTGCGCGCGTATTGCCGCGAGGCATCTACGAAGGGCTGGAAATCCCAGACCGGCGTTTCGCCCTGCTTGTGCGATTCGAACACGAAGCGCCGCCGGCGTTGATTCCGGATGACCCGTTGCTTCAGCGCCGCGAAATCCCAGCGCGCCGCCACCTCCTTCGCGAACGCCGCCGCGAGATCGGTGTGGGCGGCATCGCCGGCCAGGTTCGTCAACTCGTCGGGATCGGCTTCGAGATCGAAGAGCTGCGCCGGACTGTCCTCGCCAGCGATGTACTTGTACCGCCCGCGTCGGATCATGACCAGCGGGCCGGCGGCCGCCTCGCCCAGGTACTCGCCGTAAACGGCATCGGATGCTGCGCCCTTCGCATCGCGCAGCAGCGGGGACAGGCTCTGTCCGGGCAGGGCCGCTGGCGTGTCCCGTGCATCGCCGCCGGCGAGTTCGACCAGAGTCGGGTAGAGATCGATCAGGGAAACATGGTCGCCGACTCGGCGCGGTTTGAACCGATCGGGCGCGCAAACGACCAGCGGCACGCGCGTCGCCCATTCGAAGAAGCTCATTTTGTACCACAGCCCGCGCTCGCCGAGCATGTCGCCGTGATCGCCGGTCAGGATGACAATCGTGTCGCGGTCCACCCCGGCGGATTTGAGCGCCGCGAGCAAACGGCCCACCTGATCGTCGATGAACGAAATCGCGCCGTAATAGGCGCGCCGGGCGGCGCGAATGCGGGTCTCGTTCAGATCGTACTTGGCCATGCCGCAAGCATCGAAGACGCGGCGGCTGTGCGCATCGAGCCCTTCGCGGCCCATGGCGGGCACGCGCGGCAGGTCGATCTCGGCGCCCTCGTAACGGTTCCAGTATTCCTGCGTGATCGTGTAGGGATCGTGCGGATGGGTGAAGGAGACGTGCAGGAAGAAAGGGCGCGGATCGGCGGCACGGCCTTCGCGCGCCAGATCGTAGATCGCGCGCACCGCCTGGTGCGCGACCTCCTCGTCGAAGTCGAGCTGCAGGCTGCGCTCACAAGGCCCGGCCTCGGCCACGCTCAGCATGGTGTGATAGAAATCGAGATGGCGGTCCGGATGCTCCCAATCCGCCGTCCAGCCGAAATCGGCCGGATAGATATCAGTGGTCAAGCGCCGTTCGAAGCCGTGGCACTGGTCGGGTCCCACGAAATGCATCTTGCCGGCCAGTACGGTCCGGTAGCCAAGGCGGCGAAGGTGATGGGCATAGGTCGGGAGCGTGGCCGGGAATTCCGCCGCGTTGTCGTAGGCTTCGATCTCCGAAGCGTAGAGGCCGCTCATCATCGAAAAGCGCGAAGGCGCGCACAGCGGCGAGTTGCAATAAGCGCTGTCGAAGACCACACCGGCGCGCGCCAGGGCCGCCATGTGCGGCGCCTTGACCACACCGTGGCCGTGAAACGGCAGGGCCTGCGGCGCCATCTGGTCGGCCTGGATGAGCAGGATATTGGGCGATCGGTTCGGCATGCGGCGCGGACTCCTCAGAACGTCTCTGAGGGCCATTCTGGCAGCCACCTACCCACCCTAGCTATTCCGCGAGCGGCAGTGCATGACGTGAATCCGAGGATCGGAAAGCCGGCAAAGCCTCTGGAATCATCCAGGCCAGGAAGCGTTTGACCGCCGGCCGCTCGAATGTCGCGGGCAGGCCGACCAAATAATACGCGAATTCCACCGGACAGCTCACATCAAGGGCACGCACGATCTTGCCGGCCAGGTAACCGTCGGACATGTAGAATTCGCGCACCAATGCCAAGCCCTGACCTTCCGCCGCCGCGCGCACCAGAAGGCCGTCGTCGGAAAACGACGGCCCGTAGCGCGCCCCGTCCGCACTGACACCCAGCGCCTTGAACCACAGCGGCCAATCCCGCCGGTGCTGATCCTGCAACAAAGTGAAGTTCAGACAATCGGCCGGCGCGCGCAGTGGCGGGCCGGCATCGAGCAATTTCGGGCTGGCGACCACGACCATGTCGGGCGCCGCGATCCGATAGGCGGTCAATCCCGGATAACGCCCCAGCCCATGGCGAATGCCAAGGTCGACCGGCTCGTGCCGGAAATCGACCAGGCGCGCTTCGGTCTCGATCGAAATCGATATCTCCGGGTTCGCCCCGGTGAAAGCGCCCAGGCGCGGTACCAACCAAGACGACGCGAACCCCGCGGCCGCATTGATCCTGAGGTGATTGGCCTGGCCCGTTTGCAAGCATCGAGCCGAAACTTCCTCAATTGTCGCAAAGGCTTGGTCGAGTTGATCGAGTAAGCGCCGCCCAGCCTCGGTCAGGCTAACGCCGGTTCGACTACGGGCGAACAAGCGTCCGCCATGACGCGTTTCCAGATCCCGAATGCGTTGGCTCACGGCACCGGGGGTTATCGCCAATGACCGGGCAGCCTCCTTCATGCTGCCGTTACGGGCGACCAAGACAAAAGTGTAGAGGGATTGGAGCCGCGGGGTCATGGGATGACTTTAGCTCAGCTAAACCATGGCCCGCCAGACATCGTTTGCGCCTGCAGGGCCGCAGCGCCAAGGTCTCGATCCACAATCGAAGGATACACGCCGATGGCGCACGCGAGTGACGGTCAGTTCCAGAAGGTATTGATCGTCTTTTTCGGTTTCATGGCCTTGGCGCTCGCGTTCTCCGCGCGCGCGGCCCTGGGCCTGGTGATGCCGGTCTGGGAAAGCGAACTGGGCTGGTCGCGCAGTTTCGTATCCGGCGCGGGGGCCGCGGCCTTGATCGTCATGGCCTGCGTGGCACCGGTTGCCGGCCGCCTCGCGGATAAAAGGGGTGCGCGCTGGACCCTCGCTTTGGGGCTGAGCGCGCTCGCCCTGGGCTGTGCCATAGTGGCCACTACAAGCAACCGCGTCGTGTTTCTCATCGGGTTCAGCGGCATTGGCGCGATCGGTTTCGGTATCGTTGCAACGCACGTCGTCTCAACCGCGGTTGCCCGCTCTTTCGACCAGCATCGCGGCTTGGCGATGGGTGTCGCGACATCAGGCGCGACTGGCGGGCAGTTTCTGGTCGTGCCATGGATCGCGGGCTTGCTCGTATATGCAAGCTGGCGCGGGAGCTTCGCCGCCCTGGCCTTGGCTTGCGCAATTCTGGTGCCCTGCGTCCTGTGGCTCATGACCGCACCATCCAAGCAAGTCGTGGCACATGGCGCGGGCGAGGCCGGCGGAACAACATTTACGGCCGATCTGCGGTCTCTACTCACCAAGCCAGTGTTTCATGTGCTGTTTTGGAGTTTCTTGATTTGCGGCTACACGACCACGGGGGTGATCGAAACCCACTTCATTCCCTATGCCGCTTTCTGCGGTTTCGGCCCGATTCCCAGCGCCGGCGCCTACGGTCTGCTTTCGGCCGTCAATATGCTGGGCATGATCGGCGCCGGTTGGTTGACGGACCGGATGAACCGTCCCGTGCTGCTGGCCACGATCTACATCCTTCGGGCCTTGTGCTTCATCGTCCTCATGCGCGTGGGGACAAGCATCGAGGCTCTGTACATTTTCGCGGCGCTGTTTGGAATTGTTGACTACGCCACGGTACCGGTCACCGCGAGCCTGGTGGCGAGCCATCTCGGTTTGCGTGTCATGGGCCTGGCCATGGGATTGATTTCGGCGGGCCACGCGATCGGCGGCGCCATAGGCGCATTCGTTGGCGGCTATTTCTTCGATCTTTTCGCGTCCTATGGGCTGGTTTGGGCGACGTCGCTGGGACTGTCAATGGGTGCAGGCGTCTTGGTGCTTGCAATCGCGAACAGGCCTAGGCCCGGCACAGTGCCGGCGTAATCGCCGGCTGCGCGCCGCTGAGTCGGCGGCGCACGCCAAGCGTGCTGCGGCAGGTTGCAAATCCTCTTTGGAGAGACTCCCCGGGCGTGCCTATCCTGGCCCCGATCATGTTACGGGTACGCGCGCTCACACGGCCCGGTCTGGCCCCGGTCGATCTGGACCTGACGGCAGGCGAGGCCGTCGCCTTACTCGGCCCCTCCGGGTCCGGGAAGACACTGTTGCTGCGCGCCATCGCCGATCTCGACCCTAATGACGGCGAGATCAGCCTCGAAGGCCAGAACCGAAGCACCATGCCGGCGCCGGTGTGGCGGCGGCAGGTGACCTATCTGGCGGCGGAACCGGGCTGGTGGGCGTCCAACCCGGCGGCCCATTTTGCCGACCCGGACGCGGCCCGCGCGCTGCTGCCCAGACTGAAACTGAACCCCGCGCTTCTGGACAAGCCCCTGACCGAACTTTCGACCGGCGAGCGTCACCGCATCGCTCTGGTGCGGGTGCTGATCCAGGAACCGAAGGTCCTGCTGCTCGACGAGCCGACGTCCGGCCTGGATCAGGATACCACGCGCGCGGTCGAGGCCGTGCTCAGGGACCATCTGGCACATGGCGCGGCACTCTTGTTCTCGACCCACGACGAGGAGCTTGCCGCGCGCCTTGCGGGGCACCGCGTGCGCTTGGCCGGTGGCCGAGTCTCGGTTGGCGAAACGGAGGCGGCGTCGTGACTGCGAGTTATCTCGCCCTCTCCTGGCTCGACCTCGCGATCGCCGCGTCCCTGATCCTCCTCAACGGCGCGCTCTCGGTCTGGCTCAATTTGAAGCTGGAGCGTCAGTTCCTGATCGCCGCCGTTCGGATGTGCGTTCAGCTCGGTCTCATGGGCCTGGTCCTCAAAGCCCTGTTCGCGCTGGTCTCGCCGCTACTCACCGGTCTCGCCGTGCTGGTCATGATCCTGTTCGCCGGCCACGAGATCATGAGCCGGCAGGAGCGGCGCTACCGCGGCCCCTGGGCCTATGGCCTGGGCACCGGCGCCGTCCTGTTCGCCGGTACGCTGGTGATCGTCTTCGCCCTGGTGACGCAAATTCAGGCCGATCCCTGGTACCACCCGCGCTACGCCATTCCGCTACTCGGCATGATCCTCGGCAATACCATGACCGGTATCGCGATCGGGCTGAACACCCTGACCGAGCGGATCGCGCGCGACCGGGCCGCGATCGAAACGATGCTGGCGCTGGGCGAGACACGCGGCACCGCGAGGCGCCCGCTGGCGCGCGCGGCGATCAAGAAGGGCCGGATTCCGATTGTGAACGCGATGTCGGCGGCGGGGGTCGTCTCGCTGCCCGGTATGATGACCGGTCAGATCCTGTCCGGTGTCGAACCCATCGAGGCCATCAAGTACCAGGTCCTGGTCATGTTCCTGATTGCCGGCGGGACCGGCATCGGCGTGGTCCTGGCCGTGCATGCCGGCGCGGCGCGCCTGACCGACGCGCGGCACCGCTTGCGGCTGGACCGCCTCGAAACTGCGTGATCTGAGTTCGAAACGGCCGCGACTACTTGCGCGCGGCAGCCTTCATGGTGTCGGCAACTATCGTGTAGACTTTCGTCCAGGCAGCCTCCACCTCGGGCGTGAAGGCATCCTGCAGGCCTTGCTCCAAGGTCCAGATCAGCGCCGCGGCGACCGTGTCGTAGTCGCTGTTCTTGACGCCATAGCCGACGTGACGCCGGCCGAGATCCTGAAGCACCGGAACCAGCTTCGGAAGATTATCCAGCCCCTTGACGGCGACCTTCAGGGTCGACATGAGCTTGTGTCCTTGCTCTTCCATATTGCCCTTGAAGAGCTTCTTCAGGGCCGGGTCGAGTTCGAACAGCTTTTCGTAGAAGGTCCGCGCTGCCACCATGGCAATTGGCTCAACCTTCGCGAATGTGCTTTGCACCAACTGTTTGTCGCGCGGCGTAAAGGGGCCGGTGTCAGGCGCTTTTTTGATCTGCGACGCGGCTGGCGCCGCCTTGGCCGGGGCCGGGCCGCCGGTGTATTGGGGCCGCGATTGTGGAGCGGCTGCCGGCTCGAACTGCGGCGCAAAACCGTTCGCGGCCGTCGGCGAACCGCCGGCACGATTGTTCGCCGCCAGTTTTTCCGTTTGAGAGCGAAGCCGTTCGACGACTTCGGCGATTTCCTTGGTCGCTTCGCTGGTTCGGCCAGACAATTGCTTGACCTCGCCGGCGACGACGGCAAACCCCTTGCCCAAATCGCCCGCCCGCGCAGCTTCGATCGTGGCGTTCAGCGCCAAGAGATTGGTTTGACGCGCGATGGCTTGAATGGCTTGCGCGACCTCGGCAACCTTTTCGATTTCCCGGCTCAGGACTGCGAGGTCCGAGGAGTCGATATTTTCCAGTGACCCGGTTGGCGGCGCTCCCGCCCCTCGCCTGTCGCCTTTGGTCGCTCGCGCCGATGCCATGGATGCTGCCTCTTTCGCTTAGTGAGTTCTCAAGATGGGTTTGCGCGATCGCCTTCGCAGTCTCGTTCCGGCCACGCCAAGAGAGCTTCGCGTGCAGCGCGCCCGCGCAAAAGCGTACCGGTCTAAAAACCACCGGTAGCACGGCC
>ERZ869936.2467-NODE-2467-length-10841-cov-4.986742_pt1 | contig 10841 bp, 12 predicted proteins | sample MGYA00520876_ERZ869936 | MGnify/ENA primary metagenome ERZ869936 (study PRJEB32218, sample SAMN09650985) | biofilter metagenome | isolation source: enrty point of leading RO module | place: Saudi Arabia: Thuwal, RO plant located on Red Sea | collected 2016-02-17 ... | reverse complement strand
AGGCCCATCAGGATGTCACGTAGCCGTTCGTCTTCCGCCTTGGCCTCGGCTTCCAGCCGCGCGATCTCATCCTTCTTCTCGGCCACCAGCGCGCGCAGACGCTCGAACTCGGCCTCGTCGCCACGGGCCTTGGCCGCACCGACCTCCTTCGATGCGGCGTTCCGCTCGGCCTGCGCGGCCTCGGCGGCGGCGATCTTTTCCCGGCGTCCGGCGTCGATGTCCAGGATCTCCGACGACGCGCCCGAGATCCCGCGCTTCGCCATGGCGGCGTCGAAGGCGGCAGGGTTCTCGCGGATGGCGCGAATGTCGTGCATCGGTTTTCTCCTGGATCGGTCGATGCGGCGCTATATGGCGGATTCGCAACGGCTTTGGAACCGTGAAGCGCAAGCCTTGATCCGGCCATGCTCCGCGAAGATATGGGAGCCATGTGGAGCCTTGTGTTCAGATTGGCGCTGATGGCCAGCGCGGTTCTTGTGACGTGGAATTTCCTGCGCATCTGGATCGGTGCGTTGACCGCGCCGAAACGCGCGCCCGAACTGCCGCCCGCAAACCCCTCCGAGATCGCGGCAAGGGCGCTGGCCGAGGAGGCGACGCGCCATGTCACCGGCATCGAGGTGGCCATCGCCGGGCTTTCGGACGAAGAGCTGTGGACCGCCACCGAGACCTTCACCGCCGCGGTCAACCGGTTGAGGGACGCGATGCTGGCCGATCCCGGCCATTACCGGCGGGCCAAGCGGCACCTGGGACAGATCCTGATCGCCGCCGAGCAGACCGTGAAGCACTTCGCGCGCCACTACGCCGCCACACCCGATCCCGGCACAAGGCGGCGGTTCCTGGATCTTCTGGGCGAGCTGACCGAGGCGTTCGACCGCGCCGCCACGCGCTATGCCGGCGCGGGGGCGGCGGAGCTGGAAGCCGAGGCCGAGGCTTTGAAAGAGCTGCTCAGGCGCGACCGCCTCTGAGCCGTCCGACCGACCGCAAAATCCGCCCCCGCCCTTGCTTGCCAAGGTCTAAGCCCACAGATAGGGTGCGCGGCAATTCGAACGGGGGGTACACCCCCCGGCCAATAACACGAAGGACCGACGATGTTCGTGACACCAGCCTACGCCCAGGCGGCCGGTGGAGCAGGAAGCGCTTTCGCCAGCTTTCTGCCCCTGATCCTGATTTTCCTGATCATGTATTTCCTGCTGATCCGCCCGCAGCAGAAGAAACTGAAAGAACATCAGGCCATGGTCGAGGCGCTGCGGCGGGGCGATCAGATCGTCACGGCGGGCGGCATTGTCGGCAAGGTCACCAAGGTGCGCGACGACGGCGAGGTCGAGGTCGAAATCGCCTCACGCGTGAACGTCCGCGTGGTCAAGCACACGATCACCACGGTGCGGTCCAAGACGGAACCCGCGAACTCCTGATAAGGGGCCGCCCCCATGCTACAGATTCCTGCGTGGAAGCGCATCCTCATCCTGGGCGTCTGCCTGGCGGGCCTGGTCTTCGCCTTTCCGAACGCGTTCTATTCCCGGGTCGAACAGCACAACGACGCGGTGGCCGAGATCGAGGCGATGGGATCGACGCCCGAGCGTCTGATCGCGGTCGAAAGCTGGCCCTCGTTCCTGCCGTCGACGCTGGTGAACCTGGGGCTGGACCTTCGGGGCGGCGCGCATCTTCTGGCCGAGGTCCATGTCGAGGATGTCTATGCCGACCGGATGGATGGCTACTGGCCCGAAGTGCGCGATGCGCTGGTCGGCATCCGCGACCAGGTGGGCTTTGTCGAGCGGCTGGATTCGGCGCCCGAGGGCACGCTTCAGGTCCGCATCCAGAACGCCGAGGCGATGCCCGCCGCTCTGGACGCGCTGCGCGAACTGGCCCGGCCCGTCGCCACGCTGACCGGCGTCGGCGCGCGCGACATCCAGGTCGCGGGGCAGGGCAGCGTGATCACCGTCGAACTGACGCCCGAGGAGAAGCCGGCCCCCGACCACCCAACCCCCCAGCCGGCGCTTGAAATCATCCGCCGCCGGGTGGACGAGGTGGGCACGCGCGAACCCACGATTCAGCGCCAGGGCGAAAACCGCATCCTGATTCAGGTGCCGGGCATCGGCTCGGCGGCGGAACTCAAGGCGCTGATCGGCACCACCGCACGGTTGACCTTTCATCCGGTCGTCAGCGCCTCGGCCGCGCCGAACGACGCGCCGGGCGCGGGCAACATACTCGTCCAGGATCTGGAGAACGAGGACCAGTATTACATCGTCGAATCCACCGCAGTCCTGTCGGGCGAGGATCTGGTCGACGCCCAGCCGACCTTTGACCAGAACGGCCAGCCAGCCGTCAGCTTCCGCTTCAACCCCTCGGGCGCACGCGTCTTCGGCCAGTACACATCCGAAAACGTCGGCGCTCTGTTCGCCACGATCCTCGACGACCGGGTCATCACCGCACCGCAGATCCGCGAGCCGATCACCGGCGGGTCGGGTCAGATCACCGGCAACTTTACGGTCGAATCCTCGACCCAGCTTGCCGTCCTTCTGCGCGCAGGCGCGCTGCCCGCCGAACTGACCTTCCTGGAAGAACGCACCATCGGGCCCGAACTGGGCCAGGACAGCATCGAGGCGGGGCGCATCGCCTGTATCGTCGCCTTCGTGGCGGTTCTGGTCTTCATGGCGCTGGCCTATGGCACGTTCGGGTTGTTCGCGAACATGGCGCTTCTTCTGAACGTCGGCCTGATGTTCGGTATCTTGTCGGCCATCGGCGCGACGCTGACCTTGCCCGGCATCGCCGGGATCGTCCTGACCATCGGCATGGCGGTCGACGCCAACGTGCTGGTCTTCGAGCGCATCCGCGAGGAGTTGCGCACGGCCAAGGGGCCGTCGCGCGCCATTGAACTGGGCTACGAGCGCGCGCTGTCGGCCATCATCGACGCCAACATCACGACCTTTATCACCGCGACGATCCTGTTCGCCCTGGGCTCGGGCCCCGTCCGCGGCTTTGCCGTGACGCTCGGCATAGGCATCCTGACCTCGGTCTTCACGGCGATCTTCGTGACGCGGCTGTTCATCGTGATGTGGTTCGAACGCAAACGTCCCCGGACCATCGAGGTATGACCCCATGCGACTGAGACTGGTTCCCGAACAGACGAACATCGACTTTTTCCGCTTCGCCCGCGTCACCTTCGGCGTGTCGGTCGCGGCGATGATCCTGTCCATCGCCGCCTGGCTGCTGATCGGTCTGAACTTCGGCATCGACTTCCGCGGCGGCACCACGATCCGGACCGAGGCGGTCCAGCCGGTCGACGTGGGTGCCTACCGCACCGCGGTCGAGGCGCTGAACCTGGGCCAGGTCTCGATCTCCGAGGTGTTCGATCCGTCCTTCGACGACGACCAGAACGTGGCGATGATCCGTATCGAGGCCCAGGAGGGCCAGGAAAGCGCCACAGGCGAGGTGATCGAGGCCGTCGAGGCGGCGCTTCTGGAGGTCGAGCCGTCGATCAAGTTCACGTCCGTCGAATCGGTGGGTCCCAAAGTCTCGGGCGAGCTGATCCAGACCGCGATCCTGGCGGTGCTGGCGGCGATGGGCGCGATCCTGGTCTATATCTGGCTGCGCTTCGAATGGCAGTTCGCCGTGGGCGCGATCGCCGCGCTGATCCACGACGTGATCCTGACCATCGGCATCTTCAGCATTCTCCAGATCCGTTTCGATCTGGCGACCATCGCCGCGCTTCTGACCATCGTCGGCTACTCGATCAACGACACCGTCGTGATCTTCGACCGGCTGCGGGAGAACCTGCGCAAGTACAAAACGACGCCGTTGCAGGAGGTGATGAACCTCACCACCAACGAGACCCTCAGCCGGACCCTGATGACCTCGGGCACGACGCTTCTGGCGCTGATCGCGCTTCTGATCCTGGGTGGCGACGTGATTCGCGGGTTCATCTTCGCGATCACCTGGGGCATCGTCGTCGGCACTTATTCGTCCGTCTACGTGGCCAAGAACGTCGTCCTGATGCTGGGCGTCAAACGCGACTGGTCCAAGCCCGACGGCGGCGCAGGCACGCGGTTCGGCAACGTCGATGCCTGAGGCCTCCGCGCCCCGGCTGGAACCGCCGGCGCGGACCTATCGCGGAAGCGTCACCGACCCGGACCGCTGGGACCTCTATGCGCCAAGGCGGGGCGACGTGATCCTTGCGACGCCCGCGAAATCCGGCACGACCTGGGCCCAAAGCATGATCGCGATGCTGCTTCACGGCACGACCGATCTGCCCGACGCGCTGGGGCGCGTCTCGCCCTGGATCGACGCAACGTTCCAGTCCGCCGAGGAAACCCGCGCGCTGCTCGACCGCCAGTCGGGCCGCCGGGTCATCAAGACCCACACGCCGCTCGACGGCTGGCCGGTCTGGGAAGGCGTCCACGTGGTCACGGTCTTCCGTCACCCGATGGAGGTGTTCCAGTCCAGCCGGAAGCACCTTCAGAACCGGCGCGACATCGACGCGCATCCCATGCTGGGAGAGGCCGAAGCGGCGCTCGATTTCTATCTCGACACGCCCTTCGACCCGAACGAGGTCGACCGCGACACGCTCGACACCATCGTTGCGCATTTCCGCGCGGCGCAAGGCGGGCGCCGGCCCGGTGCCCTGATGCTGAACTATGCCGCGATGTCCCGCGATCATGCCGGAACGATCGAGCGCCTCGACGCCCATCTCGGCACCGGCGCCTCGCCCGACTTGCGTGACCGGATCCGCCGCGCGACCGAATTCGGCGCGATGAAGTCGGACGCCCGGCGATTCACGCCCGAGGCGTCGAACGATCTCTGGCGCGACGAACGCGCCTTCTTCGCGTCTGGCCGATCCGGCGCATGGCACGACGCGTTCACCGATGCGCAGATCGCGCGCTACACCGCGCGTTTCGCGGACCTCCTGCCCGATGCGCATCACCGGCGCTGGATCGAGACCGGTGAGGGCGATGTCTGACGCCCTGGCGCGCGCGCTAACGACGGACGGTCTGTGGTTCCTTGCGCTTGGCGCGTTTCTGGCGGGCATCGTGCGCGGCTTCACCGGCTTTGGCACGGCGATGGTCTATCTGCCGGTCGCGGCGCAGGTCCTGACACCCTTCGAGGCGCTGACCACGCTTCTGATCAAGGACCTGACCGGGCCGCTGATCCACGTGCCCCGCGCGCTCCGGGACGGCCACCCGGCGGACGTGGCGCGGCTGGGCCTCGGCGCGCTGATCGGTCTGCCCTTCGGCGTCTGGGTCCTGTCGCAGGTCCCGCCCGAGGCATTCCGCTGGGGCGTCTCGCTGGTCGCTCTGACGATGCTGGTCCTTCTGATCGGCGGCGTGCGCTACCGGGGCCGCCTGACGCCGCCGCTCATTTTCGCGACCGGCGCGGCAGGCGGGTTCCTGGCGGGATCCGTGGGCCTGCCGGGGCCTCCGATCATCCTTCTCTACATGGCCTCCACGCTGCCGATCGCCGCGATCCGCGCCAACAACATGCTCTATCTGATCCTGGCCGACATCCTGCTTCTGGCTGTGCTTTGGTGGAACGGTTTTCTGGTGGCGTCGGCGCTGATGCTGGGCCTTCTGATGATCCTGCCCTATACCTTGGGCAACTGGGCCGGCGCGCGCCTGTTCCGGCCCGGGGCCGAGCGGTTCTATCGCTGGGCCGCCTATCTGATCATCGCGGGCTCGGCGCTGATGGGCCTGCCGCTCTGGGATTGAGACCATGCGCCTGAACGAAGTCAGATACACCGACGCCCTGCCGGTCGAAGGCTACGGACCCGGATTCTTCCGTGTGGGCGGCACGGTGCGCGAGGGCGCGCTGACCATCCTGCCGACGGGCGTGGCAGCCTGGGGCGGCTACGACGACACCGCGACCCTCGCGGCGGCGGACGTCGACGTGGTGCTGGTCGGCACGGGCGGCGAGATCGCCCATGTGCCCGCCGCCTTCCGCGCGGCGCTGGAAGACGCCGCCAAGGGCGTCGAGGTGATGGCCAGCCCCCAGGCCTGCCGCACCTACAACGTGCTCCTCGGCGAGGGCCGGCGCGTGGCGCTGGCCGTGTTGCCGGTCTGATCCATGGCGCTTCTGGTCCTTGACGGCGTCGGTTGCGCGCGGGGCGGCCTGCCGGTTCTCACGGGCGTCTCGCTCACGCTGAAGGCGGGAGGGGCGCTGATCCTTCGGGGGCCGAACGGCTCGGGCAAGACCACGCTTCTGAGGACCGTCGCGGGCCTGCAACCGCCGATCGAGGGCCGGATCGAGGCCGAACCCGACAGCATCGCCTACGCCGCCCATGCCGACGGGATCAAGTCCACGCTGACGGTCGCCGAGAACCTGGCGTTCTGGTCCGGGCTGTTTGGCACTGCCGACATCGGCCCGGCGCTCGCCGCCTTCGACCTCGCCACACTTCGGGATCGCATGGCGGGCCGCCTTTCCGCCGGTCAAAAGCGCCGCCTCGGCCTGGCGCGCCTCGTGGTCACCGGGCGTCCGGTCTGGGCGCTCGACGAACCCACCGTCTCGCTCGACGCAGCCTCGGTCGCGCTTTTCGCCGCCGCGGTGCGCGCGCACCTGGCCACCGGCGGCGCGGCGCTGATCGCCACGCATATCGACCTCGGGCTCGACGCCGAGACGCTGGACCTCTCGGCCTTTCGCGCGACCCATGCCGCCAGAACCGCCTTCGACGAGGCCTTCACGTGATCCGGCTTCTGACCCGCGACCTGAAACTGGCCGTCAGGGCAGGGGGCGGCTTCGGCCTGGCGCTGGCCTTCTTCCTGATCGTGACGGTCCTCGTGCCCTTTGGGGTCGGCCCCGAAGCGGGCGTCCTGGCGCCCATCGCGCCCGGCATCCTCTGGATCGGGGCGCTTCTGGCCTGCCTCCTCTCGCTCGACCGCATCTTCGCCACCGATTACGAAGACGGCTCGCTCGAACTCCTCGCCACCGCGCCCATTCCGCTCGAAGCCGTGGTCGCCATCAAGGCGCTGGCGCACTGGATCACCACCGGCCTGCCGCTGACGCTGGCCGCGCCCCTGTTCGGCATCTTCCTGAACCTGCCGGGACCCGCCTTCGGCGCGCTGGCCCTGACGCTTCTGATCGGCACGCCGGCGCTGTCGATGATCGGGGCCTTCGGCGCGGCGCTGACCGTCGGGCTCAGGCGCGGCGGCCTTCTCATGTCGCTCCTCGTCCTGCCGCTCTACGTGCCCACGCTGATCTTCGGCGCCACCGCCACCCGCCGCGCCGCCGAGGGGCTGGCCACGGACGCGCCGGTCACCCTGCTGGCCGGCATCACCCTTGGCGCGCTCGCGCTTCTGCCCTTCGCGGGCGCGGCCGCCCTTCGGATCAACCTGCGCTGATGGCTTCATCGGCCCGGAAATATCCCGGGGAGCGCGAGGGGCAGCGCCCCTCGCACGGATCGGCGCCGCAGGCGGCGACAGCCCCCCGCGACACTTCGCACAAGCGCTCGTGACTTGTGAGAGGCCACGCGGCTGAGTAGGTATCCGTCATGTCTCTCTGGGAATACGCCAATCCGCGCAAGTTCATGGGCCTCACCGACCGGCTGGTGATGCCGCTCTTCGTGCTGGCCGGGTTGTCGCTGGCAGTAGGCCTGATCTGGGGCTTCTTCTTCACGCCCGACGATTTCCGCATGGGGTCCACGGTCAAGATCATCTATATCCACGTGCCGTCCGCGATGATGGCCATCAATATCTGGGCGATGATGCTGGTCACCTCGCTCGTCTGGCTGATCCGCCGCCATCATGTCAGCGCGCTGGCCGCCAAGGCGGCGGCGCCGATCGGCGTCACAATGACGCTCATCGCGCTCTTCACCGGCGCGGTCTGGGGCCAACCGATGTGGGGCACCTGGTGGGCCTGGGATCCGCGGCTTACCTCGTTCCTGATCCTGTTCCTGTTTTACCTCGGATACATGGCGCTCTGGGCCGCGATCGAGGATCCGGACACGGCGGCGGATCTGACCAGCGTGCTCTGTCTCGTCGGATCGGTCTTCGCGCTGCTGTCGCGCTATGCGGTGAACTTCTGGAACCAGGGCCTGCACCAGGGCGCGACGCTGTCGCTCGACAAGGAAGAGAACATCTCCGACGTGTTCTGGTTTCCGCTGCTGGTCTCCATCGCGGGCTTCGTCCTGTTGTTCGTGGCACTGGTCCTTCTGCGCACCCGGACCGAGATCAGGGCCCGGCGCATCCACGCGCTTGACGCACGCGAGAGGATGGCCTGATGCCCGATCTCGGCAAATACGCCGCCGAAGTCGCGCTGGCCTATGGCGTATCGCTGGCGCTTCTCGCAGGCGTCGTGCTGCTGTCGGTCCGGCAAAGTCGCCGGGTGAAGCGCTCGCTTGACGAGGCCGAGGCGCGCCGGACCGATGGCTGAGAAGCGCTCTTTCCCCTGGCTGGTCCTGATCCCGCCCGTGGTCTTCGCCGCGCTGGCGGGCCTGTTCCTGGGCGGCATGTACCGCGACGATCCCGACGCGCTGCCCTCGACGCTGGTGGGCCAGCCCGCGCCGGGCCTGGACCTGACGGCGGTCGGCCCGCGCGCGCCCTTCGACGCCTCGGTCCTGGCTGACGGCCGGGTCAAGATCGTCAACTATTGGGCCAGTTGGTGCGCGCCCTGCCGTATCGAGCACCCGCAGCTGATGCAACTCGCAGCCGAGGGGCTGCCGATCTACGGCATCAACTACAAGGATGATTCGGCCAAGGCACTCGCCTTCCTCGAAGAGCTGGGCGATCCCTATGTGGCCGTCGGTGCCGACAGGGCCGGGCGGGTCGCGATCGACTGGGGCGTCTACGGTGTGCCCGAAACCTTCGTGATCGACGGGGCCGGAAACGTCGTCCTGCGCTTCGCCGGACCTGTCACCGATGTCATCCTCGAGAAGCGCATCAGGCCCGCCATCGCCTCGGCCTCAGGCACCCAGTAGCCAGACCAGAACCAACACCAGAAGCGCGCCTGCCTCGAGCGGCGGAAGCGACATCGGCATGGCCCGGGCGATCACCCTGAGGCTCTCACTCGTACGGTTCATCAATACTACCCCCGAACTCTGTACAGGCACATTTATGCCAAATTTTCGACACGTTACGAGGGAAACCCGAGGTAGAAGGTTAATTTGATGCACCGCCAGAAACAGTGGCGGCACAACGCCGAAAACTGTCCTGCCGGTTGACCGGATCGGCCGCGTCTTGGACGCCCGAGCGGCGCGGCTCGCGGGAGAATCGCCCCCGGCTTGACAGGCTGCGGACGCCATCACGCGCATGCCAAAAAGACGGGCGCTCCGGCCTTTCGGCCGAAGCGCCCTAAAGATGGAGTGTTGCCCCTTCGTCAAAATGTAAGGCACAACGTCGGTGGCAAACGTTTCGTCCGTAGCCGAAAAAACCTCGACCGTTACACGGACAATCCCCCTCTGCACGCACTCGTAAAATCGTTAGCGAATTAAACCCCTCACTCATTACACCCTATGCTTTAGCATAGAACTGCCGCGGGGTCATGGAAATCTGCACGAATTTCACGTTTCGAAAATGGAAACGGCCGCACCCGGGGGGCGCGACCGCGTCTGGTCCGATATGGCGGCGCGTCAGGCCGCCTTGGCAAGGTTCCTCAGGACGTAGTGCAGAACGCCGCCGTGCTCGATGTATTCCTTTTCGATCGCGGTATCGATCCGGCACTTGATCTCGATCTCCTTCACCGAACCGTCGGCATAGGTGATGGTGCAGGGCACCACCGCGCCGGGCTTCAGATCGCCCTCGAGCCCGGTGATCGACACCGTCTCGTCGCCGGTCAGTTTCAGTGACTTGCGCGTGTCGCCGCCGGTGAATTCGAACGGGATCACGCCCATGCCGACGAGGTTCGAGCGATGGATGCGCTCGAAGTTCTCGGCGATGACCGCCTTGACGCCCAGAAGTGCGGTACCCTTGGCCGCCCAGTCGCGCGACGAGCCGGCACCGTACTGTTCGCCCGCGATCACGACCAGCGGCGTGCCCTGTTCCTGATAGGCCATCGCCGCGTCGTAGATCGGCATCTGGCTGCCGTCGGGGCCCTTGGTATATCCGCCCTCGACGCCGTCCAGCATCTCGTTCCGGATGCGGATATTGGCGAAGGTGCCGCGCATCATCACCTCATGGTTGCCGCGCCGCGACCCGTAGGAGTTGAACTCGCGCGGGGCGACCTGACGGTCGACCAGGTACTGGCCCGCCGGTGTCGTGTCCTTGAACGAGCCGGCAGGGCTGATGTGGTCGGTCGTGACCATGTCGCCCAGAAGCGCCAGGATGCGCGCGTCGTGCACATCGCTGATCGTGCCCGGCTCAGGTCCCATGTCCTGGAAATAGGGCGGGTTCTGGACATAGGTCGAACTGGACGGCCAGTCGTAGGTCAGGCTGTCGGTCGTCTCGACCCCGCGCCACTTCTCGTCGCCCTTGAAGACATCGGCGTATTTCGACTGGAACGCCTCGCGCGTGACCGTCTGTTCCACCAGCTCCGCGATCTCCTTCTGGCTGGGCCAGATATCCTTGAGGTAGACCGGCTTGCCGTCCTTGCCGATGCCCAAGGGCTCGGTCGTGATGTCGATGTTCATATCCCCCACCAGCGCGTAGGCCACCACCAGAGGCGGCGACGCCAGATAGTTCGCGCGCACGTCAGGGCTGATCCGGCCCTCGAAGTTGCGGTTGCCCGACAGAGCGCTGACCGCGATCAGATCGTTGTCATTGATGCATTTCGAGATCTCGGGCTCCAGCGGACCCGAGTTGCCGATGCAGGTGGTGCAGCCGTAGCCGACCAGGTTGAAGCCGATGGCGTCCAGATCGTCCTGCAACTCGGCCGCTTCCAGATAGGCGCTCACCAGCTGGCTGCCGGGCGCGAGCGAGGTCTTGACC
>ERZ869936.2466-NODE-2466-length-10841-cov-33.862043_pt1 | contig 10841 bp, 10 predicted proteins | sample MGYA00520876_ERZ869936 | MGnify/ENA primary metagenome ERZ869936 (study PRJEB32218, sample SAMN09650985) | biofilter metagenome | isolation source: enrty point of leading RO module | place: Saudi Arabia: Thuwal, RO plant located on Red Sea | collected 2016-02-17... | reverse complement strand
TGCCGCCGTCCGCTGCCGCGTCCCGCGAAGCGTCCGCGACGGCCGCCCTCGAGACGACTTGACGCGCGAATCCCAGCTCAGCGATGTCGTCCCGCTCCGCCATGTCCACGACCAGCCCGCCCACCACCGACGCGATGTCCTGCACGACGCCCTTTGCCCGCCTGGCGGCCTGGCCTGCCCGCGCGATCCTGGCGGCACTGTTCGCCTTCGTCCTGCTGGCGCTTGTGGTGAGTCTCTCGCCGCTGGCCCAAGGTTTTGCCGACAAACCCCACCGTGGACCGGGCGATGTCGCCCTGTATCGTGCCGAGGTCGATCGAATCGCGGCCGGCGAGTCGTATTATGTGGTCGCCAGCGAAGAGCTCCGCCAGCGCGGCTACCCGACCCGTAGCGCCTTCAACTGGCGCACACCCTTGCCGATGTGGTTGATCGGCAACCTGCCGCATCCGGTTTGGGGTAAAGTTCTGCTGGGTGGTCTGGCGGTCGTCGCGCTGCTGATGAGCTTTCCCTTCCTGGTGCGCGAGGGCGGTCTCGGTGTCAGCCTGGTCGGCATGCTGCTCCTGATCGGGGCCCTGCTTCCCTGTTGGCTCGGCGAGTTGTACGTGATGCCGATGCTCTGGGCCGGAGCCTTGTTGACCATTTCGGTAGCGGCCCTCGGCAGCGGACGCACGAAGCTCGGTGTGGCCAGTGGCATCGCGGCCCTCTTCATGCGCGACCTGGCGGGACCCTACTGCGTGTTCCAAGGGGCCTATGCCCTTTGGCAGCGGCGATGGCGGGAAGCGGCCCTGTGGACGGCTGGCCTGGCGGCCTACGCGGTCTACTTCGCCTGGCATGTCTGGAACGTCATGGCCCTGCAAACGCCCGACGCGACCGCTCACGAAGACGGCTGGGTCCGCTTCGGCGGCCTGGCCTTTCTGGTTTCGCTCGCCCAGATGAACGGCTTTCTGCTCACGCTGCCGCAATGGGTCAGTGCCATTTACCTGCCGCTGGCGATGCTGGGACTGGCCAGTTGGTCGAGCGACACTGGCCGACGCACGGCCCTGGTAACGCTGCTCTTTCTCGTGCTCTTCGCCGTGGTCGGCCAGCCGATCAATCAGTACTGGGGCTCGCTCATCGCCCCGCTCTTGTGCCTGGGGGCGGCTCGCTCGCCATGGGCCCTGCGTGACCTTTGGCTCGCTGCCCGGGCGACTCAGTCGCGGGGATCGGCGACCGTGAAGATGGTCGGCGAATCGAGTGGCGGGCAGATAGCGTCGTAGAACCGCTCCGCCTCTTCGTGCAGGAGCGCTTCTTGTTGCGACGCCACGTCCTGGCTCGGGGTGATGCTCACCAAGGGAGCCGCAGCCCCGGGCGCCACATTCGCGGGCGTCCCCGTCGGAGCAGCGATCGCGTGTGCCGGCGAGACGTTCACGGTCCGCGAGACCAGGTAGAGCGGCCGGCCCCGCACCTGATCGTAGATGCGAATCACGTACTCGCCCAGAATGCTGATACCCAGTGCGTTCAGCGCTCCGAAGAAGCTGGCCGACAATACATGCGACGTCCAGCCCGGGATGGCCAGGTCGGTAAACAGCTTGCAGAACAAGGCGTAGCTGCTCAGCGTCACGAACACGAACAGGGCCGCAAAGCCGATCACGTGAAACACGAACAGCGGAAACGACGAGAAGCCAAACACGGCCGTCTTCGCCAACCGCCACAATCCCGCCAGTGAAACACGCGGACGACCGTCGTAACGGGCCAGCCGTTCCACGACCACGCCCCGCTGCCGGAAGCCGACCCAGCTACGCAAGCCGGGCAGGTAGCGATCGCGCTCCGCCAGGGCCACGATCTCCCGCTTCACGCGGGCGTCGACCAGGCCGAAGATGCCGGCGTCGGCGGGAATCGGCGTGGTGGCAACGCGGCTGAGCAGGCGATGAAAGCCCGCGAACAGCCAGCGCTTGATGACGTTCTCTTTTCGCTTGGTCCGCACCGCGAACACCACGTCGGTGCCGGCTTGCCATTCGGCGTAGAATTGCGGAATCGCCTCGGGCGCGTCTTGCAAATCGGAATCCATCATCACGATCGCGTCGCCCTGGGCCGCGACCAGGCCGGCCTGCACGGCCGCTTGATGTCCGAAGTTGCGGGACAGATGAATGACGCGCAGGTGGCGGTCCCCTGCGGCGAGTTCGTCGAGCAACTCTCCGCTGCCGTCGTGCGAGCCGTCGTTCACCAACACGATCTCATGCCGCGATCCACACGCGGCCGCCGCGGTGCCCACCCGCCCGAGCAACTCTTCGAGTACTTCCCGCTCGTTGTAGACCGGCAGCACCACGCTTAGCAGCGCGTCGGCCGGTCGCTCGTTCGGTGTCGTGGTGGTGGCGTTCATGGTCGGACTCGAGTCTCTGATCGTTCTTGAATCGTCGTTGAGGTTTGGTTGTTCTGGCTCTTCTTGCGGGAGGCGGTTGGCCACCGGTCTGTCAATTCGCCGAATCGATATGCCGCCGAGGGCGGCGGCCCAGGCGAATCAGCAGAAATCCGATCCCACACAAACCTAGGCCACAGGCCGACATTCGCAGCCCGTGGGTCAGGCTTACCGGGGCAAATTCGAGCTCCACGCGACGCGTTCCACCCGGTACAACCGCACCCAGGAAGTCGCCGTTGACGCGGAGTGGCTCGTAGTCGACACCGTCGACCCGCACTCGCCAGCCGGCGTGAAAGGACTCGTTGGTAACCAGCAATCGCGGCGCGACACACGAGGTGACGAGCCACAGGCGACCCGGCTTGTCGGCCACGACGTGCACCATGCCGGGTGGACCTCCCTCGAGTTCCAGCGGAGTCGCCACCAGGGCGGCGCGGGTCACGTCGATGCGACGAATGTCCCAAGCCGGACGTTCGCTTTGAAACGCGCGACTGACCAGCTGAAAGCGGGGCGCCGGCACCGGCAGGGCAACAAACGGCCCGGCAACGTCGGCCTCGCGGGGCGCCGAAACTTCCTCGACAGATTCGCTAACCGAGTCCGACGGGCCGACCGCCTCCGACTCGTTCACTTCCGCTTCGTCTTCCTCGTCGGGTGGGAACATCTGCTCGACCACCTGCGGCAAGGCCCAAGCAACGCCCGCCGCCCGCAGCGCGTTCGATTGTCGATAGTCGAGCCTGCGCTGTGGTTCCAGACCGGCGTAGCCGTGCAACCGCGCAACGCCCGCCAGCGTGACGTGGTTGCCGTGACGGAGCGTGCCGTGGCGGTCGGGCAACTCCAATGCCACGCGTCCCGGCGTGGCAGGGGACGTCGCGGTGTTGGCGAGATGTTCCTGCCAGGTCGCGGTGTGCGGCCAGACCGAGTAGCTCATTCCGTAGGTGCCCAAGTCGGCCGCCGCGAGCATCAACAAACCGGCCATCGCCCACGACGATCCCCGTCCGCCGCGCACGGCATGATAGACGAGTCCCGCGGCGAGCGCGATCAGCACCGGGCCGACGAGCGTCAGCGGCAGCGCCGCCGTGTGTTGCGGCCAAAGCAAGTTAGCAACCGGCAACATGGCCAGGCTGGCCGCAATCACCAGCAGATAGGGGCGAAACGAAATGCTCGTCGCGCCGCCTTCCCGATCACTCGCCACGCGCCGTGAAGCAAACATCCGGGCCAGGGCAATCGACGCCAGCACGGCCGTCGCCAGGTGAAACAGCACGATCATGCGGCAGGGCGCCCGAAAGCTGCCCACCACCGGAAGCCACATCTGCAGCCGGTAGAGATAGCCGAATCGACCCAGCGCCATTATCAATGCGAACAGGCCGAAGCAGGCCACCGCGACGGCCAACGGTCGCCAGCGTCCCAGCCGATTTCGCTCGGTCCACAAGTAGACGATAAGCATGAGCGGCACCGCCCCGGCATAGAGTCCCAGGGCGTGGGTGTTCTGCCCCACGACGCGGGTCTCGAACAAGTAGGGCGCCACCAACTGAATCAAGTTCAACGGGTGCAGCGAATAGGTCTCCGCGAATCCGCTTTCGACCGACTGCCGCGCGGACGTTGCAAACGTATCGTAGGTCGGCAACAGTTGCAGTCCGCCGAGCATCAGGCCGGTCACCTTGGCCGTCAGCAGACGCAGCGGTCCGAGCCAGGTGGTGCACGTCCCGGCCCAGGCGGCGCGCGAGCCAAACCCAACGAATCCCGCGTAGGCGGCCTCGGCCAGCAGCGAAAACCACACATACTGCGGATAGCCCAGCAGCAGTTGCGAGCCGGTCAACAGGGCGATCGCCAGCCAGGCCCAGGCCAGCTGGCGACGTCGAGAAGGGCCATCGCTCGCGCGGCTCGCGTCGCCCAGCAGGATGTCGATCGCCAGCAGCAGCCACGGAATGTGCGCCACGACCGCAATCGCGTTGACGTGAAACAGGTGCAACAAGTTGAAGCCCGAGAAGGCGAACAACATCGCGCCGAACAGGGCCGGCACTGTGCCTCGCAAACGGCGACGTAGCCAGAGGAACGTGCCTACCAGCATTACCGGATAGCTGAGCCACACCTCGAGATTGAAGGCCACCGGCAGAGGCAGGTGTTTGTAGAGCGCCAGATGCAACGGGTGGTATCCGCCCAGTTGGCCTTCGCCGCTGGCGTACATGCCGCCGAACAGCTGGGGCCACCAGTCGAAGCGCTCGCCCGCCTGCAATTGCTCGGCGTAGAACGCCCGCAGCGGCAGATGAAACGCTCCCAGGTCATCGCCCACATAGACCTCGCCCCGCAGCAGCGGCGCGGCCAGGGCCACCAACAGCGCGCCACAAAGCGCCGCCGTCAGCCAGGCTAACGGGCGCTCGCCGACCCCGCGACGCGAATGCTGCATTGGTGCCCCGTCTAGCATGTGCCCCTCATCGTTCGCGCCAGGCCGGGACAGCGACCCGGCAGCGCAGGCATGACCGGCGGCACCAGGTGCGAGACCTTCTCGCCTTGATCCTGACGCAGGCCACGCAGGTGCGGCACGTCGAGAATCTGGAACGGGTCGACGTGATGTTGCCATCGCTCGCCCCGCTGTTCGATCCGCTTCGGGCAGAGCGGGCCCAGACGATGCTCGGCGAGCGCCAGGTAACTGATCTGTCGCGGGTCGACCTGCATCATGCGGGCCAGTGTGGCATCGACCGCGGTCGAATTCGTGCCAATCACGACCAGGCCCATCTCCTTCGGCGAGCCCATGATCGGGCCATCGCCTTCCATGCAGGTGATGCCGTCGACGATCGCAATCGTCTTGGGCAGCGAGGCGTTGATGTCGACCACGGTTTGCGGGATGCCGGCGAAGTGCAGCACGTTCTTCGGCCAGCCATATTTGATGCCGGGCAACGTGCCGTAGAGATTCTTCATGGCCCCGGTGATGCCGACCCAGTGGTGGGTCTTCATCTTCGGCATCGAGACGACGAGATCAGCCTCGACGATGCTCTGCGGAAAGTGGAAGCCGGCCAGCGGACTTTGCCCGCCCGCGTTCTTCACCCAGCGAACCGGCTCGTAGTTCAAATCGGCAAATCGCAGCTCGGCTCCGGCGAGCGCCTCGCCCAGGCCCGAGTTCAACAGCGCAATCTCCGTATCACGAACATGACCGGGCGCTTCGCCCACGACAACCTCGGCCCCGAAACCGCGAAAGACCTCGGCCGCGGCCAGCACCATCGCCGGATGCGTCGTCACGTGCGGGGCGGAGCGGTCGGGCTCGACCAGATTCGGTTTGAGCAACACGCGGCGACCCCGCAGCGCGCGGGTATCCAAGTCGCAGGCCGCCAGGCCGTCGCGAATCGTTTGCACCAGCGTGCCGTCGTAGCGCTGACCCGCCGCCACGAACGTCGAGGTCGAATCGCGCCAAGCACGTCGGGCCAATGCGAGTCCGCCGAGACCGAGGACCGCGGCGCCGCTGGCCAACAGCAGCGTACGCCGATCCAGGCGGGCAGAAGCCAGGTCGTCGGCGCGGCCACCGTCCGACTTGGCTGGCGGTGAATTGGGATGGACAGCCGTGCTCATGACGACGCTCCTTCGGCGATGACTTGCGTGGGCCGCCGCAGTGAGGAACTCGGCTCCATTTCCAAGGCCGCCAGCGCCAACACCGCGAGTTTCCACGGCGAAGCGGCCGGCTGCTGCAGATGACGCGCGGCGACCTCCTGGTAGGCACGACGGGCCACGCCCAGATCGCGACCGTGGGCGGCAAGGGCCAGCACGCTGTAGCCGAGGGCCACCGCCGACGTGGGCACCTCAAGCTCCGTCGTGAGAAAGTCGAGCGAGAGCCCGATCCGCGAGTCCGCGGCTTGTCGATCGGCTAGGGCCCACAGCACGACGCCGGTCGGCATCACGTGCGGACGTAACATCTGATTCAGCACGCGAGTGTTTCCATAGTTCGAGCCGCCGGCGGGAAGCAGACGATCGACGAGCAACCGCGTGGCTTCGTCGGCGCGCGGGTGTCGGCCGTGACCCGCCGCCCGCAGGGCCAGTAGCGCCAGCGCCGTCGGCTCCGACCAGCTGTGTGTCGGCAAGACCCAAGGCCAGCCAACCAACGTGCTGTCGTGCCCCATCTGTTCGTTGCGGTCGACCGGAGTCCCGCGAATGCTCAGCAAATGGTCGACTCCCAGTTGGCGACGCCCGTCGTAGCGATTTCCGGCAGCCGCGAAGGCCAACACAGCCAGCGCGGTCGGCCAGGCGGGCAGCGCCTCGGTGGCGGTCACGCCGACGCTGCCATCCTTGCCCTGCACGCGCACCAGCCAGTCGAGGGCCGCCCGGGCAGCGGCATCGCGACCGGCGCATGAGAGTGCCAGGGCGGCCGTGGCGGTCGGCTCGCTGGCGGCCGGCTGGTCGGCGTGATAACCCCACACGCGCGCGGCGGCGAGGCGGTCCAGAATTCGATCGCGGTAGTTCATGACGGTGGGCGGGATCGGCTGCGGCGAGCGGCCGACACTTGGGGTGGGCGGAAACGCAGGCTGGCCGTCGCCAGTCCGCGCGTTTCCTGAGCAAAGATAGCTCGGCGACGGGTCATCGGCTCCGCTTTATTGGCAGCCGCTGGCGATCGCTTGCGGTGCCGATTGTCGCGATCGTACCGATGCGATCGATCCTGCGGCCGTGACCCCTGATCGCGAGCCCCGACACCCGTGCCCGTCGTGGCATACAGTTGACTGACCCCCCCAGAAACGGCCAAAGACGATGCATCCATCGCCCGAGAATGAATACACCGTGACCTGCCGGCCGGCGCGCTGGTCGACCGTCGCGCACGTCGCGCTGATCCTGGCGGCCGCCGTCTTCCTGCGCGGCTGGCAGATCGATCACGTGCCGGGCGTCAATGGCGATGAAGCCTGGATGGGTGTGCAAGCGCAGCGATTCTTGGATGGGTTCGCCGGCGACGGCAACGAACCGGTCGAGTCGGTGCAGTGGCGCACGCCAACTGGCAACCCGATCAACTGGTTCTTGTTTTGGCCGACGGTGTTGCTGCACACCTGGCTGCCACCGTCGATTGGCCTCTTGCGTCTGCCGGCGTTGCTGAGTGGACTGGCGGCTTTGGCGGTGAACTATTGGCTCTGCGGCCGCGTCTTCGGCCGTCGTGCGGCAACGATCTCGACGTTGCTCTTCGCCGTGCTGCCGCTCAACATCGCCTACGCGCGGTTTGGCTGGGATGCGAGTCAGTCGCTGCTGGCGACGTTGCCGGTCATCTACCTGTCGCTATTGGCGGTCCGCGAACCCGACTGGCGCCGCTGCTGGCTGCTGTTGGCGGCCGCCGTGCAGGCGATGTCGATCTTGGTCCATCCGACGAACATCTTCGTGGTCCCCGTGCCTGTCTTTGCGGCCACCTGGGTTTACCGCGGCGAACTGGCCGACGTGTGGCGGCAACTCACGGCGCGACGGCTACAGCACGTGGTCCTCGCACTGGCCGCGGCCGCGACAGGCCTGGCCTTGTGGTTGCTCTGGCCCTGGTGCGAAATCGCCACGCGACGTCTGATCACACCGGGCGAATCGGGCACCTTCCTGGTGGCGCTGGTCGATCTCTTCGCCGGCATCTCGGTCTATCAGTTCATTCCCGGCTCGTTTACCGATCTCTCGGCGCCGTCGACGATCGTGTACCGAGCCTTCGCCGGCGCGCTGCTCGGAGCGGCGCTGTGGGGCAGCTGGCGATACTTCCGCACCACGCACCACGTCGGAACGGGCGTGCTGGCCGCCGGAACCCTGGCCAGCTTCGCGGTGTACTTTCTCATCGCGGGTCCGGAAGCGATTCGCCCCCACTTCGAACGTTACGGCGTTTGCCTGCTGGCCCTGGGCGGGCTCGCTCTCGCATTGGGCATCGAGTGGTGGCTAACGCAAGCGAACGACCAAGGGCGACGCGCCGCACGGTGGGTCGCCCCGACGTGTGCCTGGCTGTTGCTGGTCGGTTTTGCCCTGCACTACCACGTTCACTTCCGCACCACGGGCGGAACATCGCACGCGGCCTTTCGCACGGCACCGGTCGAGCCGAAGTTGGCTTCGCTGCAGCTTGCGGCGGCCCACTCGCCGGACGGCACGATCGACATCGTGGCCGACGATTGGTGGCACTACTGGCCGCTGGCCTATCTCGCCCACAAGAATCCGCGGATTCGCGTGCACCGATTCGAAACCGATGAAGACAGCGAGACGACGCGCGTCGCGCAAACCCGCGATACAACTCGCCACGACGTGACCCGCCACGACGTCGGAACCGTGTGGTGGATCGGTTTCGCCGATCGGGCACGCGCCGTCGCGAGCGTTGGCGACGATCGCGGATCGACTATCGCACCGGCGCTCTATTGCGACGATTATGCCGGTCGTGAGGTCGTCGGCGTGATGCCTTGGACGTTGCGACGACCTTGAGCCGCGGCAATTTCGCGACGGGGGATGCCTCTTCGATTCGACAATTTGCGACTCGTCAAACTTTTTCCAGATTTGCTAAAGCGATTGGTTTGACTGACCGGGAATGTGACCTAGTGTTTCAGTGTCGAGGCAGCAGGCCGCTGGTCACTCCTCGCAGGGACGGAAGCCGAGCGATTCAAAAGGAAACTCACATGTCCGCCGGGTTCCCGGCATATAAAGGGTGCCGCCAGCTGGCTGGTGCCGATTTTGGAGGAAGAGTGATGAAGAAGTTTGCTCAGAAGGTGCAGCGTTTCCTCGTCTCGGAAGACGGCCCCACCGCGGTTGAGTATGCCGTGATGCTGGCGCTGATCGTGATCGTGTGCTTGACCGCGATCAACTCGATCGGTACCAACGCGAACACGACGTTCACCAATGTTGCCAACTCGATCGGCGGCAGCTAATGCCGACGGTTCGTTAGGATTCACACTTGCGGCAAGTCGGGCTCCACGGTTGTGGGCCGCTTGTCGCAGACCGGACAACGCATCCCCTCGGTGCCCTCTGCGGTGCCGAGGGGATCGTTCGTTAGGGGCGGAAAAATCCGCACCGCCACCCGACCCCGCCCCGTTTTGCGACCTAGATTTGAGTAGGCATGCGGATCGATAGGTCGGGCGGGCATGACCGCCCGGGCGATTCGTGGGAGTCGCCTCCGCGGCCGACAGTTTTTCGAACACGGGTAAAGATCGATGTACCCTGGCATTCCTGCGGAAACGATGGCGGGCGCGTCCCAGCTGATCATCTATTTCGCCACCGTGGTGGCGGTGATGATGGGTTGGTTCACCGCTCTGAAGCTGTAGTTCGCTGCCGAGTCGCCCGCGACGGCACGGTTCTCGTCGTTCGTGCGCAATCAGCTTGGCGGGGCGGTCGCTGCTTCAGCACGGCGTCGCGGTATGCCCGGAGGGGTTTGAGAAAGGCACAACAAGATGTTTGATTTCGAAGGAATCGCAGCGGCGATGGTGGAAAACTGGCCCATTTGGTTCGTGACGGTCACGCTCGTCGTGGCTGCGGTGATCGACGGGTTGCAACTGAAAGTTCCCAACTGGATCACCTTTCCGATGATCGCCAGCGGCTGGATCTACAGCACGGCGGCTTTCGGCTGGGAAGGACTGCTCTGGAGCCTGCTGGGCACCGTGGTCGGACTGGCCCTCTTGATGCCCGCCTACGCGATCGGCGGCATGGGCGCCGGCGACGTGAAGCTGCTGGCCGGCGTAGGAGCTTGGGTCTGGACGACGAACACGTTTTACGCGTTCTGCTTGTCGGCGGTAATCGGCGGAGTGATCGCCGTGGCCATGGTGGTGCTGCGAGGCGTCTGGCACAAGCACCGCGCGCAGTTTTGGATGATCCTGCACGAGATCGGCACCGTTCGCGATCCCGAGCAGCTGGCTGCCATCGCGGCAGACCGCAAGAGTTCGATGATGTTGTTGCCTTATGGGATTCCGATCGCGATCGGCACGATCGCGTACTTCGCCTGGGCAGGGATGCTCCTTTAGCGCTTCCTCGATTTGACGCTGCAAGCACTGCTCGCTGGAGAAGTTGCGATGAGTAAGAAACCCGGGCTGAACAAACCTTGCCGGTTATGCCGAAGAAAACGAACAGGTGCCGCTGCCGTTGAATTTGCGCTGGTGGCCCCGGTGTTCTTTCTGATGGTCTTGGGAATGATCGAAATTGGGCGGGCGGTGATGGTCCAGCAAGTCATTACCAACGCTTCGCGTGAGGGGGCCCGGCGGGCCGTGCTCGACGGAGCCACCGCCGCGGACGTACAAAACTTTGTGAACACGTACCTTACGAACGCGTCGCTGCCGTCCGGCACGATTTCGTTTCCCCAGGGTAACCCGGAAAATGCCGGTTTTGGCAGTCCCGTAGAGGTGAGAGTCTCGATTCCTTTCAGTCAAGTAAGCTGGCTGCCATCGCCAATGTACTTAGGTGGAGAGAACCTCGAAGCTAGCACCGTTATGCGCCGGGAAACCGTCCAATAAGGGGCGGCCCCGCAGGGGCGGTAACACGCGATCCCGCAAGG
>ERZ869936.2465-NODE-2465-length-10845-cov-3.869509_pt1 | contig 10845 bp, 7 predicted proteins | sample MGYA00520876_ERZ869936 | MGnify/ENA primary metagenome ERZ869936 (study PRJEB32218, sample SAMN09650985) | biofilter metagenome | isolation source: enrty point of leading RO module | place: Saudi Arabia: Thuwal, RO plant located on Red Sea | collected 2016-02-17 ... | reverse complement strand
CGGTTCCTTCCTCATCGAACAGCACATCGAACAGGCGCGACACCGCCGTCACGGCAATGCCCTGCCCCCAGTGCTCCGGATCAAGGCTCCACCCGCAGACGCACCAGTGCTGCCCGTTCTCCTCGCTGTGAATATGCGTGATCTGCCCGACGACCGCCTCCCCGCGCAGGATCGTCGTGCTGCGATAACCCCACGGCCGCTCCGCCTGTTCCGTTTCAAACAAACTCTCCCGCCATCGCTCGACGGTATCGCCTTCTTTCAGCGGCAACTCATGCAGCCGCACCATGGGATGCACATGAATGCGAAACAGTTCGGGCAGGTCCGCCTCGATCGTGTCGCGGATGAGGATGTTGGCAGGCGCGGCGGGAGGCATGTCGGTTTGAAGTCGGATCTTTGAGCGCGCATTCTACGCTGCCGATCAGAGCCGGACTCTGTGAGTCCGGATCGGTTTGCGAGGCTCGAAGCCGAGCGAACCGAACTCCCCGGCGTGTCACCCGTTCTCGTTCATCGTCCGTTGCTGCTCGACGTAGTCGTACACGTTCTGAAGGTAGTCATCCGTCCACACCCACTTGTTGCTGCCGCACTCAGCCCACCATGTTGCGCCTGCAACCATCGGCCAACGCGATGAGAGTATCTCGCCGACCCATCGCTTGAGCCAGCGTCGTACCGCCTTGCCGTCCGACGTCGCGCGCAAGACGGTGTGAACATGATCGCCCCGCGCGGCACAAGCGACGAAGGTCCAGCCGCCTCTGCTGCAGATCGCGGGGATGGCCTCTTGAGTCGTCAGGCGTTGATCGAGGGAAAGGAGAACGCGCGGAAACTTGAGCAGCCGCGTCTCCATTTGTTCCCACTGTTCGCACTTGCCGAGGATCGGATCGCCTGGCTTGTTCATGCTGCGTTGAACGGTGCCGCGCTCGTCGCCGTGAAGGCGTGTGCCGTAGGTGCCGAACGTGAGGTGATAGGCCTGTGGAAAGTCGTTCACGCAAAACCATCGTATCGGACCGTCAACAGACGCAGCGCCAGGCAGTTCGGTTTGCTCGGCGTCGAGCCTCGCAAACCGATCCGGACTCACAGAGTCCGGCTCGGATCAAGGCAGACTCTCCGCGCGGTGACGAAGCAATAACATAGGTACGGTAAACGTTAGGCCTTCATCCGCCCTCGGCGGCGGCGCGATCGGTTCGCGCTGCGGTGACCTGCCTGACCGCCGGGGCCAATGTCCGATTTGTCCGATTTGTCTAGGGTAGACATCGGGTAGACAAGTCCTTAAGCCACTATGAAAACAAAAGTTAAAACAAAAATGCAGTCTGATGGGAGGGGGGTGGGTAGACACGTGTCTACCCCATCGGGTCGGCCGATCTGGATGGCCAACCCATGGCCAACCCATGGCCAACTCGTGGCCAATTTGGCCAATTTGGCCATACTCGCCATCAGGTGGCCAAATGGAAAAGCTCTTGATGATGCTCGACTTACGCGAAAAAGACGGCCCAGGGGAGGGGGGGTACTGGCCACATGGCCAACCCGGCCGCGCCGGCCCGCTTTGCACCGCAAGCCAACCCTTTGAATACTGCTGACATGAGCACCAAGAAAAAGATCCTGATCCAGCTCGACTCGGACCCGCATCCGAGCGTGTTTGACCGTGTCGTGGCGGTCGATGCCGGGGCCGAGGAACTGTTCGCCTACGGCGGCGTCAAGCCGGACGACGTCGAAGGCCTGGTGCATGGCGCGATGTTTACGCGCGGGCCGGCCGACCTGAAGCACACGGCGATCTTCATCGGCGGCAGCGACGTCGCCAAAGGCGAGGCGATCCTTAAGAAGGTGACCAAGACGTTCTTCGGCCCGTTGACCTGCTCGGTGATGCTGGATGCCAACGGCGCGAACACGACGGCCGCGGCCGCGGTGCTTCGCGCGGCCAAACACGTGGAACTGTCGAAGGTGACCGCGCTGGTGCTCGGCGGCACGGGGCCGGTCGGGCAGCGCGTGGCTCGCCTGCTCGCGCGGCAGGGGGCGACGGTGCGGCTGGGCAGCCGGAGCGTGGACAAGGCCGGGCCGATCGCCGCTCACATCAATCAAACGGTAGAAAGTCAGAATGTCGCGGCCGTCGCGACAGGTGATGAAAAGGACCTGCTCGGCGCGATCGAAGGCGTCGAGTTGGTCATCGCGGCCGGCGCGGCAGGCGTGAAGCTTCTACCCGCGGCGGTGCGGAAGGAGACGAAGTCACTGAAGGTGGCCATTGATCTGAACGCGGTGCCGCCGGTGGGGATTGAAGGCGTGGACGTGATGGACAAGGAGAAGGAGCGAGACGGCGTGATCACGTATGGTGCCATCGGCGTGGGCGGGACGAAGATGAAGATCCACCGCGCGGCTGTGGCGTCGCTGTTTGAAGCGAACGACAAGGTGCTGGATGCGGAGGAGATATTTGAACTGGGTGGCAAGGTGCAGTAGCGGCGTCGCGGAAGGATGAAATTTCAAATCACAAGTCCCAAATCACAAACAAGCTCCAATGAATCAATCTCAAATCTCAAATCGGACATTGAGGCACAACGCGGCGGGCGCAGCCGAGTCGTGCGTTTTTTCCCGCTCCCTTGGCCCCTGGCCCCTGGCCCTTGGCCCTCGCATTCTGCTGCTTGTGATTTGGAGCTTCACGCTCCCGGCGTGTGCCGTGGCCCAGGACGCGCCCCTCTCCCACATTGCCTTCGGCTCCTGCCTGCGCGAGAACCGGCCCGCGCCGATCTGGGATGCGATCGCAGACCGTAAGCCGGAGGTGTTCCTGTTCATTGGCGACAACATCTACGGCGACACCGAGGACATGGACGTGATGTGGGCCAAGTATCAGAAGCTCGGCGCGATGCCGGGCTACGTGCGATTGAAGAAGACCTGCCCGATCCTGGCGACGTGGGATGATCACGACTACGGCGAGAATGATGCCGGCGTCGAGTACCCCAGGAAGGTCGAGTCGCAGAAGCTGCTGCTGAAGTTTTTCGAGGAGCCGGCCGACTCGCCGCGCTGGAAGCGCGAGGGAATTTACGACGCCAAGATGTTCGGTCCCGAGGGCAAGCGCGTGCAGATCATCCTGCTGGACACGCGTTACTTTCGCAGTCCGCTCAAGCGCGTGCCCAAGAGTGAGCAGGTGAAGGGGCAGGGGCCGTATCGCCCGGATGACCGCGCGGAGCTGAGTATGCTGGGTGATGCGCAATGGAAGTGGCTGGAGGGCGAACTGAAGAAGCCGGCTCAGGTGCGGATCATCCAGGTCGTGCCCGAGGAGCACAACTGGGAGTACTGGGCCAACTTTCCGCACGAGCGGAAGCGGCTGATGAAGCTGATCGGCGACTGCGACGCCAACGGCGTGATCTTCATTTCGGGCGACCGGCACCTCTCTGAAATCAGCGGGCTCAAGGCGGATGATCCAGCCAACCCGACGGGGTACGTGATTTACGACGTGACCTCGTCGAGCCTGAACGTGCCCTCGGGCGGCAATGAAAACGAGGTGAACCGGCATCGCATCGGGAAGAACTACCGGCTGGTGAATTTCGGGACGATCCTGATCGACTGGAGCGCGAAGGACCCGGCGATTCAGATGCAGATTCGCGACGAGAAAGGGCAGGTGGTGCGCGAGCATGCGGTGAAGCTCAGCACGCTGCGGCGAGTGAACACGCCGCCGTCCCGGCCCTGATGTGGGGCGATTCCCAAGCGGCCGGCATGTTCGGTCGATCGGGTGATTGACTGGTTTTTGGGGATTTGGTTACCATATCGAGAAGCAAGTCTGGGGCTTGTCGACCTCAGCAACCGTAGAACGACGTTTCTCTTATAAGGAGTGGTTCGATGAACATGTTCAAGACTCTGGCCCTGGTGGGCGTGTTTGCGTTGGGCAGTGTCGCGGGTTGCGGCAAGAAGGATCCGGCGCCGGCCGCCGATTCGGCGCCGAAGACGGATGCTGCGCCGAAGACCGACGCCGCGCCGAAGACGGATGCCGCGCCGAAGACCGACGCCGCGCCCAAGACGGACGCTGCACCGAAGACCGACAGCAAGTAATCCGCTGTATTGAGAATCATCCGAGCCCGGCTGAATGTCACGATGCGTCGTGATGTCAGCCGGGCTCGGTGCATTTGACGGCCGCCGCACCCCCGGCTTTTTTTTTGAATCGTCTTGCCTCGCTTCCGCTCGCTAAAGTGTCGCCATGAAGTACCGCTTGATCGGAATCGACCTCGACGGTACGCTGCTGGACCCGCGCGGCAAGGTGTCGCCGGCCAACCGCGCGGCCGTGCACAAGGCGCTGGACGCGGGCGTGATGATCGTCCCCTGCACCGGACGAGGATGGAACGAATCGAAGGAACCGCTGGAGACGCTGTTCGGCGGCGTGCAGTGGAAAGATGGATCGCACGCGGCGGCGGCGAGCGCCGAAGAGCTGCTTTCGCCGGGCGTTTTTGTCACGGGCGCAGCCGTGTGCGACGTGCGCACCGGGCGCTCGCTTGACTTGGCGATGATCGAGCCGCATGTGGCACTTGAGCTGGTCGATGCCTTGAAGGACATGCCTGAAGCGGTGCTGGTGTACCGCGACCTGGCGAGCGTGGGGCATGACTATTTGATTACGGGCAGCGGCAGTCTGACGCCGAACACGCAGTGGTGGTTCCAGCGGAGCGGCGCGACGGTGCATTACCAGCGTGAGGTTGGCGCGGGTGATCTGCGGAGCACGCTGCGCGTCGGCGTGGTCGCGCGGCGCGAAACGATGGTGCCGGCGAAGGAACGCGTGAGGCAGCGCCTCGGCGAGCAGGTGTTCTTCCACAGCTTCGAGGCGGTGCAGATGCCTGATCCCTCCGAGAGCATGCACATCCTGGAAGTGTTCGCGGCAGGCGTGGACAAGTGGCGCGGGCTCGAGTGGGTCGCGCAGTCGCGCGGCATCAAGGCGGAGGAGATCGCGGTGATCGGCGATGAGATCAACGATCTGCAGATGCGGCAGCACGCGGGCGGCGGGATCGCGATGGGCAATGCGATTGAGCCGGCGCGGAAGGCGGCGCGTTACACGACGCGCGACAACGCCAGCGACGGCGTGGCGCACGCGATCGAGCGGCTTCTGGCGGGCGATTGGGGGTGATGCGGGCCGGGTCGCAGGCCGGCGTCGAGCTGTTTTGGCCCCGCGACATGTGATTTGCTTGTGGAAAACCTGCCTAATGCATGGCAATGACGAGATGAAGGTGAGATTTGAGACAGGAGCGGATAATCGAGGAATTCACCCCACAGGGGCCGCGGCGGCTGGAATCGCGGCTTCGCCTGCAGGCAGGCCCTTTTGAGGGCTGAGACAGGGGGGATCGATGGAAGAACGGGCCTGCCGGGCCGTCCGTTTCGTGGCCTGTCCGCCCGGCAATACCGGTGGGGCGGGGAGGGGGGTGTCTGGTGGTGGCGGCCTGGTCGGCCGGGATGGATTATTGTAAGATACTGAGATATATGGATTTACGTCGTGAAGTTGAACGAAGCGCCTATCGCTGTCAGCCGACGGAATGGCCAGAAGCCCCCAGTCGGAATCGGGCAATGAAATTCCCACGGGAATTCCTTAATGATTTTGCCGGTGTCGAACCGATGTTCGAATTTGAAGGCGACAGCAATCGTCTTCGAACCACCTGGGTGGTTGTTCGTAAGAGCAGAGGTGAGAGTTGGTGGTCCCCTAAGAGGGCTCCTGGCGCGAAAATCTGTTGATTCGCGAACTCCCCTGTGGTAAATTGAGTAATTAAGGATTGACCGGGTCTATGATTGATCTTACGATTCGGTTGATTCGATTAACCTTGTTCTCTTTCTCCTTCTCCTCCGCCCCGTCCGGCTGTTTACGGCCGGTCGGGGTTTTTCTTTGGCGAAACTAGGGGTTGTGCGAGTGCGATCGTCCCTCGTCGCGGCGCTGATGCACATAGCGATGGCACACGATGCGGATGCGCCACTACATGTAGGTTGCCGGCGCGCAGTGCGATCGTCGCGTGCCGATCACACGAAATCGCAGTGCTCTTTCTCCGATCTCAGTCCGCCCCGTTGGACAATGGCGACTCCACCGCCTGGCAAATGATTCATCTGCATGAATCAAGGCGAGCAGGTGGACCCATCACCGCCAGCGACGCCGCGCCCATCATGTGGGCGGCGAAAATCGAATCTCAATCCTCTATCTCGACGCGTGAGTCGGCGCTCAAAGGGATATGCCCGAAGCCGATCCCACCAACACCGCAGACACTAGCAGATGCATCACCTGTAACGCAATGGGCTTGAACCCTGATTGCGTGAAAAAGCTGAGCGAAATCGGTGGGAAAGCTGTGAGAGTGTTAATCTGGGAAAGATAGGTGGGCGAGCAGACCGCCTTGCATGCAATCACGCGCTCAGACCTTCCGTCGTCGCGGCGGCCGCATCAGTCATCTGCCCCGCTGATTGCCATGCCTGATCGATCGTGTCCAATTGCTCGAAGGTGCAGAGCAACTCCGCGCGTTGTCGCAGCCACGTCGCAAGGTCCGTGCGCGCTGCGCGCTTCGCGGCCGTGGCCAGCATCGCATGCATCGCGCCGCACTGCGGGGCCGGCATCAGCTCCGCCATGCGCGTTTTCTCGGCGATGCGCGAAAGCGCCGAGTCATCGTGACCGAACTGCACCTCGTAGCGCGTCTGCAGCGCGAGCAGTTGCAGCGACTCCAGCAGAGCGATCGGCTGGGCGCGAAGCTGCATGATGCCCGCGTAGGCTGACACGCCATCGCCTTCGGTCAGGCGCGCTTCGATGAGGATCAATAGCAGCGGCACGCGCACGTGCTCAGCTTTGCCCAGCGGCTGCGCGAGCAGGGCGTGACAGATGGCGCCGCTTTCCTGGTAGTTGCCTTCGCGATGTCTCAGTAGCGCCAGTCGCTGGTACAGCAGGATGCGCAGTGTGCGATTGAGGGCGAAGGTCTTGAGCGATCCGGCCAGCTCCGCCTCGGCGCGTGGCGGATCAAAATCCATCAGCAATGTCGCGCGCGCCAGCCGTCGCGCCGCTCCCGTGTTGAGCATCGCCATGCCCAGCCATGCCGCCAGCGCCAGCAGCATCGCCGCGTTGGTCCACTCCGGTTGCGTCAACGGCTGATCCACCGCGGCCGTGACCATGGTCGGCACGAGCAGCAGCACGATCACCATGACCAGGCCGAATCGCACGGTCTGATCCACCACCAGTTGCCGCTTCAAGCGCGCGGCCGAGAAGGGCGGGCACGTCGCCAGCGCGGCATCGGCCGATTCGCCCTCGGGCGCGGTGTCGTGCGGTTGCGGGTTGTCTTGACGATCTTCCACGAAATCGGTCCTGAATCTTGAGTCCTGCTTCCCGCGTCTTCGTGGCATGCTTCTGCTCGGAGAAGCATGCTGTTCCAACCGTTGCCTCCGAACATGCTTCTCAAGGCAGAAGCGTGCAACGGAAACACAGGACTTCCTACACCGGCGGCACGGCCGCACTCGTTGCCGCCGCGATCGGCGGGCGCTGCGCGAATTCATTCAACTGCACGTGCTTTCGCGCCAGATCGGCCACCGGCAGGAGCAGCGTCGCGCGCGACCACCATTGCGTGGCCGACGACATCAGCTCTTTCTCGCGCGTGCGCGCCGCCTCGGCGGCTTCAGTCTCCTGCGCCTCGGGCTCGCGCTGACGCAGACGGTCCGCATGAGCCGCATACGACCAGGCCAGCAGCGCGTGACCGTAGCCCGCGTCCACACCCAGCGGCCGCAGGTTGTCCAGCAGTCCGCCCGCCATCGCGATCGCATCGTCATAGTGATGCGTGCGCACGCTTTGCAGGAGCAACGCGTAGTGATACGCCGCCTGCACCGGCGTAATCGAAGGCTGCTGCTGGAGCACGCGCAGCTTGCGCAGCGCGTCATCGGCGTCAGCCAGGTGATCCGACTCGAGCTGCACGATTGCCTTGTGCACGCGGAGCTGCACGCTGGCCGGGTGCTCGGCGGGCAGGCGTTCGATCAGATAGTCGTAGCCGACGATCGCCGGTTCGTCCGCCTTCATCTGATCCAGCAGGTGCGCCAGCAGCGCGGTGATCCGGGCGTACAGGTCCAGCGAGCCGGTGACCTTGGGCAGCAGTTCCCAGCCGGCGTCCAGCGCCTGGCGCTGGTGACGGAGCATCGCCAGTTCCTGCACCCGCTGCGTCTGCCGCTCCAAGTCGCGCACCATGCGCACGCGCCTGGACATGAAGATCAGCATGCCGATGAGCGCGGCCCATGGCAGAAGCTGCATCAGGGGGTGCGTCGAGGTGAGGGCCACGACCATCACGCCCGCCAGCACCGCCAGCGGCATCCACGTCATCCAGCGCGACGTGCCCCTGGCCGGGTAGGCGGCCAGCAGGTCGTGCATGTCCTGGGCCGAGGGAAGGTCGGCCGGCGAAGATGGATCATCGTGCGACACGCCGATATTCTATGGGAACACGTGCGGCTGTCTCGAACTCGACAAAACCTCCAACCTGGTCGTCATGCCTGAACAAGTGGAAAAGAAGTCATTCAAGAACACGCTGAACCTGCCCAAGACCGCCTTCAGCATGAAGGCGAATCTCGTGCAGAACGAGCCGGCCAGCCTCAAGCGGTGGACCGAGCAGAAGCTGTATGAGAAGCTGCGCGAGGCCGGCAAGGGCAAGCCGCGTTACGTTTTTCACGACGGCCCGCCCTACGCCAACGGTTCGATTCACCTGGGGCACCTGCTGAACAAGGTGCTCAAGGATCTGGTCGTTCGCACCAAGACGATGGCCGGCTTTGACGTGCCTTACATCCCCGGCTGGGACTGCCACGGCCTGCCCATCGAACACAAAGTGATGCAGGAGCTTGGCGACAAGGCGCGCGACATGGTCGCGCTGCAGATCCGCAAGCGGTGTCACGACTACGCCAGCAAGTTCATCAAGCTGCAGATGGGGCAGATGCAGCGGCTGCTGACGATCGCCGACTACGCCAATCCGTACCTGACGATGCTGCCGGAGTACGAGGCCGCCGTGCTCGAAGTCTTCGCCGACCTCGTCGGTAAAGGCCTCGTGTACCGCGCGCTCAAGCCCGTGCACTGGTCGATCGCGAATCAGACCGCGCTCGCCGAGGCGGAACTCGAATACGAAGACCGGGAAGACACGAGCGTGTACGTGCTCTTTGAGATGGATGAGTCGTCGCGCGACGGGCTGCTCGATGAGTTTGTCGGCGAGGAGTCGAAGCTCCACAACCAGGAGCCGGTCTACCTGATGATCTGGACGACCACGCCCTGGACGCTGCCGGCGAACCTGGCGGTAGCGGTACACGACAGCTATCGCTACGCGCTGGTGCGCATGGACGGCAAGCTCGTCGTGCTCGCGGAGGACCTGGCGGAGAAGGTCGCGAAGATCGGCGGCGTCGAAAAGTACGAGTACATCGCCCATGTCGAAGGCTTCAACCTCGCAGGGATGAAGTACAGGCATCCATTCGTCTCCAAGTGCCCGCCCAACAACAAGGCCGGCTCGCTTGATATCGAAGAATGCTTCCGTATCGTCACGGCCGACTACGTCACGCTCGAGGACGGCACGGGCATGGTGCACACTGCGCCGGGCCACGGCGTCGAGGACTACCAGACCGGTCTCCGCTATCGCCTGCCGATCTACTGCCCCGTGCAGGCCGACGGCACGTTCGACGCCACCGCGCCCGACTGGCTGCAAGGCAAGAGCGTGTGGGAGGCGAACAAGATCGTCGTCGAGAAGCTCAAGGCGAGCGGTCATCTGTTCCACGCGCACCCGTTCATGCACAGCTATCCGCACGACTGGCGCAGCAAGACGCCGGTGATCTTCCGCGCGACGGAGCAGTGGTTCGTCGGGGTGGATGTGGAGTTGGGGGAAGGGACGGAGGGACGGAGGGACGAAGGGATGAAGGGGGCGAGCACTGCGAATGTCGCGGCGCCGCTTGGTCTTGATGGTGAAGATGACACCGAAGACAACCGGCCGACGCTGCGCAACCTCGCCCTGCGCGAGACCGAGGCGGACGTGAAGTTCATTCCCGAGTGGGGCCGCAACCGGATGCGCGGCATGCTCGAATCGCGCCCGGACTGGTGCCTCTCGCGTCAGCGAAGCTGGGGCCTGCCGATCCCCGCGTTTTTCGGGCCGCATCCGGGCGAATTCCTGCTGACGAAGGCGAGCGTCGCCGCCGTCGCCGCCATCGTGCGCAAGCACGGCTCCGACGCGTGGTACAAGCTCGAAGCGCATGAACTGCTGGCCGAGTACAACCCTGCCAGCGACCCCGACGCGCCCGAGTGGGTTCGATCCCTTGGCCCTTGGCCCTTGGCCCCTGGCCCTTCGCTCTCCAAAGCCACCGACATCTTCGACGTCTGGTTCGAGTCCGGCACCTCCTGGGCCGCCTGCATCCGCGCGCGCGGTCTCGGCCACGACACGAACGAACGCCCGATCACCGATCTCTACCTCGAAGGCTCCGACCAGCACCGCGGCTGGTTCCAGTCCTCGCTGCTGCCCGGCGTCGGCGCGACCGGTCGCTCGCCGTTCAAGAACGTTCTGACCCATGGATTCATGGTGGACAAGGACGGCAAGAAGATGAGCAAGTCCCTCGGCAATACGCTCGAGGTCGAGGACCTGATGAAGGATTACGGCGCCGACGTCTGCCGGTGGTGGGTCTCGACGCTGAATACGGACAACGACATCAAGGTGGATAAGGCATTCTTCGACGTGGCGGGCGAAGAGTACCGCAAGGTCCGCAACACGATTCGCTGCCTGCTGTCGAACCTGGGCGACTTTGAAAAGCCCACCCATTCCCATGGGTGGGTTGACGCGGACAGGACCAGCATCGACGCCTGGGCGATGAGCGAACTGAACAAGCTGATCAAGACGGTGCGCGAGGCGTACGACAAGTTCCAGT
>ERZ869936.2464-NODE-2464-length-10845-cov-4.725672_pt1 | contig 10845 bp, 11 predicted proteins | sample MGYA00520876_ERZ869936 | MGnify/ENA primary metagenome ERZ869936 (study PRJEB32218, sample SAMN09650985) | biofilter metagenome | isolation source: enrty point of leading RO module | place: Saudi Arabia: Thuwal, RO plant located on Red Sea | collected 2016-02-17 ... | reverse complement strand
CGTCCCGCGCGCTCCCAGGCGGCATCGTCCACCCCGTCCGACAGCACGCCGGCTTCCGCTGCCCCCCACCTGAGCGGAGCACCCCGCGCCAGGGCTACGATGGAATCCGCGCGCGCACCCCCCTCGCGATAGGAAAGAAGCCGGCTCATGGCGCGACGGCCGGCGTCCCGGTCTCCTTGCTCGATGCTCCACCGCAACGCCGTGAGGCTGGCCAGGGTGCGCAGTCCTCGGGAGATGTCCGCCGCCCGGTCCAGGTCCCACCATCCGTGTTCGGTGAGCGAGCGCTCGAAGAAGATCTCGCCGCGGAGGAGGTGGGCCTCCGCCGCTGCCCGGTCCGAGAGGTCGCTCTCCAGGGCGGCGTTGAGACGATCCAGGGCCCGGGGGGAGTCCCCCATCTCCATCGCCACCGCCGCGAGGAAGACATCCAGGTCCCTGCGGGATTCGCACGGACCCTCGGTCCGTCCCGCCGCCTGGAATGCGGCCCGGGCAGCCCGAAGGTCACCGAGGCGAAGCTGGGAACGACCGAGAAGCACCAGCGCGTCACGGGCCCGGTCACTGTCCGGGCGCCCCCGGTAGGCCTCGCCCGTCGTGCGCACGACCTCCTGGAAGCGGAACGCCGACAGGGCGTCGCGACCCGCCTGACGGTGGTCCTCGCCCGTCTCGAAGAGCCGCTGGGCGTTGTGGATGACGTTGTGGTAGGCGCATGCGCCGAGGACGGGCAGGCACGCCAGGGCCGCCCACCGACGTCGCCTCAACGCCCCTCCCGGTCGCTCCCGAGCCCGCTTCCCGGGGGATAGCGCTCGAAGAACCGTTCCACGGCATCGGCGATGGCAACCGCCGCATCCCGGTGAAACCCTTCCGTGCCCAGGAGCCGACCTTCCGATGAGTTGGAGAGGTAGCCGAGTTCCACCAGCACCGAGGGCATGAGCGCATTCGTCAGCACCGCCAGCACCCCTTGCTTCACCCCACGGTTCGGGCCGGGATGCACGTCGTCCAGTTCATCCTGCACCAGTGACGCCAGATCCTCCGACCAGTGGGCATGCTCGTAGTTCTTCAGGTCCCGGAGGATGAAGTCGAGGTCCGCCACCGCCTCTTCATCGACGTTCCTGGGGTTCATCGTGATGGGCGCGTTCTCGATGGCCGACACCCTGCGCTCGTGCTCCGTGCGGGCGTCCGACAGGAAGTAGGTCTCGAAGCCGCGGGCCTCACGACGCGCCGGGAACGAGTTGGCGTGGATCGAGACGAAGACCCCGGGTCGCTCGCCCTTGATCTCGGTTGCGATGAGGCCCCTCTGCCACACGTCGACGAAGGTGTCGTCGTCGCGGATCAGGTGGACCTCGAGGTTGGGGTTGTTCCGGAGTCGTTCGGCGACCCGTAGCCCGACCTCGAGGGCAACGGTCTTCTCCCGGATGCCGTCGGGCCCGAGGGCGCCGGGGTCGACACCGCCGTGGCCTGGATCGATGACCACCACACGGACTCCGTCGTACGGCGACGGCCCCGCCGCCTGTACCTCTTCGGCGGACATGGGGGGCGTGGCGGCGCCGGAAGCCTCCTGTGTCCGCGACGCGGAAGGAGTCGGCGAAGAGTCCGTCGTGGCCGTGCCGAGGGCTCCGTCGAGCTCGTCTCCGATGAGGGAGATGTCCCCCGCTCTCAGCAGCGAGCGCTCGCCCGCGTAGTCGTAGAGCCCGGGGAGACGTCGTGGCAGGAAGTCCGTGAGAAGCTGCAGGGGTACGAAGACGCTCGACCCCATCCGGTACGGGGGATCCGTGAACTGGAGCACCACGCCGTCCCACCGGAAGAACGGTGATCCGACCCGCAGTCCGACGGCCATCTCACCAGCCGCGGAGAGCGTCACGGACGATCCCTCGATCTCCGCGGTCCACCCCAGGTCTTCCATCACGGACACGGGAACCACGGCGTAGCCACGATCGATGCGGACCGAGACGCGGGACGTCGATCCGTCTTCGCGCTGGATGTCGAGGCGTGGCTGGGACTGTGCGGTGGCCGAACCGGCGGCCAAAGCGAAGAGGACGGCGAGACAGACGCCGACCCGTGAGGTCACCTCGACGAGTGTGACGGAATCCGAGGCCCGCAAACTCAGGGGAGCGCTTCTGCTCACGAGTACTTGCCCATGGCGCGCTCCGCCTCCCGCTCCTGCTGCTTCCGCTTCAGGGATTCCCGCTTGTCGTGCAGTTTCTTCCCGCGGCCCACGGCGAGGAGGACCTTGGCGTACCCACCCCGGAAGTAGATCTCCAGGGGGATGAGCGTGAGGCCCTTCTCTTCCGTTTGGACGGCGAGCTGGCGGATCTGGTTGCGATGGAGAAGCAGCCGCCTGGGTCGAACAGGATCTTCGTTGAACCGATTCGCTTGCTCATACGGGCTGATGTGAAGGCTGTGAAGCCAGACCTCTCCCCCATCCACCCGCGCGAAGGAGTCCTGGAAGGCCATGGCGCCGTCCCGGAGTGACTTCACCTCCGGGCCCTTGAGCTCCATTCCCGCCTCGACGGTGTCGAGGATCTCGTATTCGTGGCGCGCCTTTCGATTCCGGGCGACGACTTTTCGTGCTTCCTCGCTCACGCCTCGAATGTCTCCACGCCGACCCGACTCGCCTTTCTCATGTTGGCCACCTGAGCGACCTCTCCACCCAGAATAAACACTAGCGATTCGTAATAGATCCAGAAGAAGAAGACCCCTACGGTGGCGAGATTTCCAAGGGTGGTGCGGAAGTTGGCCACATCCGTCACGTACCAGGAAAAGGCGAATTTCAGCGACTCGTGAGCCACCGCCGCGAAGGTCGCGGCCACCATCGCCGTGCGACTCGGAATGGGACGGTAGGGTACGTATCGGTACAGAAGGAAGAGCAGCGTCCAGATGGACAGAAAGGAGATGCTGTAGCCTAGGGCCTGGTCCATGACGGACAGAGCGGACCCCTGGATGCCGAAGAAGGTGACCCCGTAGCCGACCGTCGACGTGATGAGCACGGTGGCGGTCAGGTTCAGCGTCAGGAGCACGATCCCCACCATCACGGCGGCGACGTCGAACAGCTTCCCATGGACGGGATTGCGCTTGGCCCCGATATCGAACGTCTCCCGGAGCCCGACCCTCAACGACGCCGCCAGCCGGGTCGCGATCCAGAGAAGGAAGATCGAACCGGCGATGGTGAAGCCGGTCCGACCGTCCAGCAGTCCCTGAACGAGGGATTCGACGAGAAGGGTGATCTCCCCTTCGGCGCCCTGGGGCAGGTTGTCGGTGAGGAGACCCACGACGAACCGTGTGGGGTCGCCGAAGCTCGGAAGCACGAATCCGGCGATCCCGATCCCCAACAGGACCAACGGAAAGATCGCCAGAACCAGATTGAAGGCGATGGCGCCGGCGAGGAAAAAGACCTCGTCGTCGTCGCACTTCTCGATCAGGCGGCGGGCGAACTCCCGCAGCCGGTGCCCCAGACGGTGGTGCCGAGGCTTCGAGGTCAGTCCTCGGACTCTTCGGCCCCGGCCGCGACGGTCTCACGGGCGGCCGAAACGCCGGCACGATACGCGGCCTTGGAGCGCTCCAGCTTGTCCTCGAGATCCGTCCTCGCCTCGATGGCGGCCTCGCGACCGGCACTCACGGCGTCCCGGACCTCGTCGTACCGGCTCTGGACGCCCTCGCGCGCCTCATCGAGTCGCTCTTCGAGTTGCTTTTGAGCTTCGCGCACCCGCTCCTCGGCCGCGATGCGCAGCTTCCGGGCCTGTGCCTTGAGCTCTTCCTGCGTCTCCTCGCCGGTCTTCGGCGCCAGGAGCAGGGCCACACCCGCGCCCACGAGGGCACCGAGAATGAAGGATCCGACTCCGCCGGAGCGGTCTCGTTCGATGACGATGTAGGGAACGTCGTCGTGGTCTCTCATCTGTTTCTCCCGTGAAGAAGGTTCGATGCACGGGTTTCGAGCCCGAAAGATAACCAGTCACTCGCAGGCCAGCACGGCCGCCCTCCCATGGAGGGGGTGCGTGCGCGCTTTACAGCACCCAACGGGGGTCCGATGCCGCCAGTTCAGGACGTTCGACCCCCTCGCGACCCATCAGGCCGTACGTCAGCTTCTTCCCCAACTCTACTCCCGGCTGATCCAGAGGGTTCACGTCGTAGAGTGCACCGGCATAGACCGTAGCTATCTGGAACAGCATGAAGAGCTGGCCGAGGGACTCGGCGTCCACTCGCGGCAGGTGTAGCGTGGCATTGGGCCGGCCCCGGAGCCGCAGCGCTTCCGCGCTGGCAGCCCGCTCGGCCTCGAGAAGCTCCTCCAGAGTGTGCCCACCCAAGTACGAGATGGCCGGAATCCCCGGATGGCGGTCCGGTATCTCGATGCTGGTGCCGGCGTCGTCCACGGCGACGAACAGCACGACCTTGTCCCGCGGCCCCTCCATGAAGAGTTGCATGAGGGAGTGCTGGTCCGTTGCGCCGATGGAGGCCAGCGGGGTAGGGCCGGTCTCGGCCTTCTCGCCGGACCGTGTCACGGCCTTCCCGAGGCTTTCGGCCCAAAGCTGCTGAAACCACAGGGCCATGGGGCGCAGTCGGTCGGCGTAGGGCATGAGGACGTGGATGCCCTGCCCCTTCTCGGTGTCCGCGTGATGGAGGAGGGTGGCGAGCACGCCTGCGGGATTATGGCGGAGGTCGTCGGTGGCACACCGCTCCACCATGTCCGCCGCCCCGGCGAGGAGCGCCTCGGGATCGACGCCACAGACCGCTGCCGGGAACAAGCCCACCGGTGAAAGGACGGAGAAGCGGCCACAGACGTGCTCGGGCACGGGTAGCATGGGCACGTCCTCCGCATCGCCGATCTGACGGAGGACCCCCGTCGCGGAATCCGTGGTGAAGAGGAAGTGCCCGCGGGCCTTGTCCGCACCCACCGCGGCCTCGATCCACCCGCGAGCCACCAGGTACTGGGCCATGGTCTCGGCCGTCGCCCCGGACTTGGAAACGACGTTGAACATGGTCTGCGCCGGCTCGAGCCGATCGAGGAGAGCAGCCAGCGTCACCGGATCGGGGTTGTCCACGACGTGTAGGCGGGGAAAGTGGTCGCGGCTCTCCTCGGAACGGTCGTTCCAGCCGGGACCGAGCAGCGCCTCCTTCAGCGAGATCGCCCCGAGGCCAGAGCCGCCTATGCCGAGAACCACCACGTCCTGGAACCACTGGCCGAACCCGTCGGCGAGTTCCACCACCCGCTCCACCGTCTCCGCCGAGTAGGGGAGGTCGTAGAAGCCGAGCACACCCGTGCCGCGCACCTCCTCCACGGCGGCATGCGCCCCCCGAAACCGGTCGGCGAGAGTCCCGTCCAGGTCGCCCTCGTCGAGGCCGCCCTCGAGTCGGGACGCGAGGAGGTTTCCATAGTCCAGTCGAATGCGTTCCATCAAGCCGCCTCGACGACGAGTCCGTCGTATGCGGGATACACACCCTCCGGGAGACGCTCCAGCAGTTCGCCGTGCGAAACCCGGTGGGTCAGATGAGTGAGATAGGTAGCCCGAGCACCCACGTCGCGGGCGGCCTCCACCGCCTCCTCGACGTTGAAGTGGGAGCCGTGGGGCTTCTCGAACCAAAGTGCGTTGAGCACCAGGACGTCCACGCCGCGCAGCCGTTCCACCGCCTCGGGCGGAAGCGACTTGGCATCGGTGATGTAGCCAAGCCCACCCACACGGAAGCCGTACACGTTGACCCGGCCATGCGGGACACGAACGGGCTGGAAGGTGCGCCCCACCACGACCACCTCGTCGTCGGCCCCGAAGCCATGGAGGCGGACCCTCGGCTTCGAGCTACCGGCCGGAGGCTCGATGGAGTCGTCGAAGATGTACTCGAAGTGGCGCTGGATCACCGGTCGGTACTCGTGGGCCACGTACGCGGGGATGCTCCCGCGACCCCGTACGGAGAAGATCCGGACATCGTCGATGCCGTGGATGTGGTCGGCATGCATGTGGGTGAACCACACGGCATCCACCGAATCGATCCCGGCGCGGAGGAGCTGGAGTCGAAGCTCGGGAGGAGTGTCGACCAGTAGACGGCCTTCGTCGGTCTCCACCATGGCGCCGTGCCGTGTTCGTCGGTCGCGGGGGTCGGCGGACGTGCACGTGGCGCAGTCGCATCCTACGACGGGGACACCGAACGAGGTGCCCGTGCCGAGGAAGGTGAGCCTCATCGTCGCCCCGTCCGATCGCCTAGAGGCGGTCGAGTCGCATGGTGTTCGTCGATCCCGACTCGTGGAAGGGGTAGCCGGCGGTAATGGCCACGGTCGCGCCCGTCTCCCCCTGCCCCGATTCGATCACGGCGCGCTTCCCGCACTCCGAGAGCGTCTCGTACGAGACCTCGACCTCATCGGCGAGAACCGGCCGCACACCCCACACCGCAGCGAGCTGGCGGTAGGTGGAGGGCTCGGTGGTGACGGCGAAGACCGGCACCGGTGGGCGGTACGACGAAACCAGTCGCGCGGAGAAGCCCGATCGAGTGATGACGATGATGGCGGGGGCGCCCACCTGCCGGGCGGAGTCCACCGTCGCGGCAGCGATGGCGTGCTCGCGGCGCGAGGCCCCACCCCGCGTCCTGAGCCCGGGTCGGGTGAGGTAGCGCGGACCCCGCTCGAGAAAGCCGCTGCGCTCGATCTCGGTCCCGATGCGGGTTATGGCCTCCAGGGCCCGGAGAGGGTACTTCCCTACCGCCGTCTCACCCGAGAGCATCACCGCGTCCGAACCGTCGAGAATGGCGTTAGCCACGTCCGACGCCTCGGCACGCGTCGGGCGTGCGTTGTCGATCATCGACTCCAGCATCTGGGTCGCCGTGATGACAGGGCGGCCGTAATAGTTCGCCAACTGGATGATGCGCTTCTGCGCCAGCGGGACCCGCTCGAAGGGCAATTCCACACCGAGATCACCGCGGGCCACCATGACGGCGTCCGTCTCGGCGAGGATCTCTTCGATGGCCTTCAGCGCCTGCACCTTCTCGATCTTCGCTACCACGAGGGCGCGCTTTCCGATGCGTCGCTGGAGATCCACGACGTCGTTGGCTCTCCGCACGAAGGAAAGGCCGACGTACTCCACCCCCTCGTCCAGGGCGAACTCCAGATCGTCCAGGTCCTTCTCCGTGAGGGACGGCGCCTTCACGTTCACCGTAGGCAGGTTGATGCCCTTCCGGCTCTTCAGCGTCCCCCCGCGAACCACTTCGAGTCGGGTCCTCACGCCCTCGGTACCCGTGCATCGAAGCTCGAGGAGCCCGTCGTCGAGGAGCACCGCGTCGTTCACCCTGATTTCCTCGGACAGCGCGGCGTACGTGGTGGGGATCTCACCCTCGGCGGCATCCTCCTCCGGCACCATCACCACGGTGCTGCCTGCCACCAACTCCATGGGCTCGTCCAGATCGCCGACCCGGATCTTGTGCCCGGCCAGATCCACGAGCACCGCAACCGGGTGGCTGACCTCCTCGGCCGCTGCCCTGACGGCCGCGATGGCGGCCCGGTGATCGTCGCGGGACCCGTGGGACATGTTCACCCGGGCGAGGTTCATACCGCCGCGTACCAGGCTGGCCACCATCTCGGGACCGGAACTGGCGGGTCCCAGGGTACAGACGACCTTGGTACGAAGCATGGGATGCTGGGCAGGTGGAAACGGGATCCGAGTCGGAATTGTCGCGACGCACGCAGGGGCGGGCAACTCCCCACCGGGGCGTCATTCCCGGTCTTCCCACTGCCGTCCGGCGTCGCGGGCGGGGTGGCGGTGACGCGGGCTTATAGATTGATTTGCGCAGCCACCCGGCGCCGCTCGAAGCCCCCCGCACCACCTTCGGAATGAGTCACATCTACATCGAATCCCGCGAGTTCGCCGACGATCTCGTCAACGACCTCGCTGGAGCCACCCGCATTGCCCTCGACTGCGAGGCGGCAGGCTTCCACCGCTACAGCGACCGCCTGTGCCTCATCCAGCTCACCGTCGGTCCCCGCACCTACATTCTCGATCCCCTGGGCTTCGACCCGAGTGACATCCTGCGTCGCCCTCTCGAGGATCCGGCGGTCGAGGTGCTCATGCACGGCGCCGACTTCGACCTTCGCCTCTTGAGCCGCGACCTCGGGATCAAGTTGAGGGGACTGTCCGACACGCAGATCTACGCCGCCCTCACGGGCGAGGAGGGCCTCGGCCTGCAGTCGCTTCTCGAGTCCCGGCTCGGCGTGACGCTGTCGAAGAAGTACCAGCGCGCGGACTGGGCCCAACGACCGCTCACGGAGTCGATGCTCGAGTACGCTGCTGAGGATACGCGCCATCTCGAGCGTCTCGCGGGTCTTCTACTGGAAGACCTCGATCGACTGGGACGGAGGGCATGGGCGGACGAGGAGTGTCGCGCGCTGGAGGCCGTGGCCGACGACGTGCTTGACGACGCGGAGGTCGACCCGGTGACGCGGGTGAAGGGTGCCCGAGACCTGTCGCCGCGACAGGTGACCGCCCTTCGGGAGGCTCTGTCGTGGCGTGACGAGATCGCCCGAGAGAAGGATCGAGCGCCGTTCCGCGTCATCGGAGAGCCCCCGCTCGTGGAAGCCGTTGCCCGGAAGCCCCGGCGCGTCGAAGACCTCCTGGAGATCCGGGGGTTTCCCAAGGGATTGGCTCGGAGCGACGGTAAGGAGCTCCTGCGCCGCCTCCCCGCGGTCCCCGAGTTGGCCGAGGGCGAACTCGTGCCCTATCCCAAGGGCGACAGCCGGGGTCCCGGCCGGCCGCCGCCCGAAGTGGAGGCGCGCTTTCGCCGCCTCAAGGACATTCGGAACCGGGTCGCAGACGAGTTGGAGCTTCCGAGAGGAACGCTGTTGGCGAACGCCGTCCTCACGGAGATCGCCCGCGAGCTACCGAAGACGCGCGAGGAGCTTCTCGCGGTGGAGGGCATGCGGCAATGGAAAGCCGAGGCCCTCGGCGACCGGCTTCTGGAGGAAGTCGCGCGCGGCTAGGAGTGTCGCTCCTAGGCCGCCGACTCCTCCTTCCGCTTGCAGTCGATGCAGTACCGCGCGTGAGGCAGAGCGTCGAGGCGCTCGAAGCCGACCTCGGCACCACAGGTGTGGCACGTCCCGAAGTTCTTCGGATCGGCGTAGAGGCGGCGGAGCGCTTCCTCGAGCCGGTAGAGGTATCGGCCTTCCTTCGTGGCAAACGCGGCGGCCTTCTCCCGCTCCTGGGCCTCGGTACCCTGGTCGGCCATATGGTCCGTGTACGCCGAGAGATCGGAATCGCTCGAGTCCCGGTCGGCCTGAGTGAGTTTGTCGAAGAGACCCAGGGCCTTGAGGGCCCGTGCCCGCTCATCGAGGAGCCGCTTCTCCAGGTGGGTCAGTTGCTTCTTCGTCAGCGCCATCGTTCCTGCCTTGGAAAGCCTATGTGCCTACAGCCATGAAAATTAATCACAGGCCCCAAAGGGGACCAAGTGCGATCCAGAGCAAAGCCCATGCCCGCCTATTCGCTCAGGGACCTCGGCCGGGTACCATGGGTAGTGCGACGCCCCGATTCGAGGACCGACGAGACGAGCCATGAGTGACCAGACCATCGAGTGCCGACGTTGCGGCGAAGGTGCCCCGCGCCTTGCCAAGCCTCCCTTCCGCTCCGAACTCGGAAGCCGGATCGAGGCTGAGATCTGCTCGGATTGTTGGAAGGACTGGCTACAGCACCAGACGCTCCTCATCAATCACTACGGACTCGACCCCAGAGAGCCCAAGTCGCGGGAGTTTCTCTACGAGCAGATCGAGCAGGTCCTGCTCCAGGGCGGCGACGGAAAGGGAATCGACACGTCGAAGAAGGGCGAGATCGAGTGGTGAGCGCGGGCTGTTCTGGGCAAGTCTGGTGGTCGTTCGTGGGGTCTCGCTGGGGAGACCGCTCGCCCGTCTGCCCGCCCAGATAGGACAGCGGGGGGCGGCTCGCTACGATGGGGGGCCGACCGGGTCCCCCCATCGAGTCTCCCCCGAGAGACCCCACGCACGACCCTCTGACCCGCCCGATGCCGCGACCGTTTCTCCAGAGAGACCGCTCGCCCGTCTGCCCGAGCAGATAGGACAGTGGGCCGCGGCTCGCTGCGGAGGGGGGCCGACGGGAGCGGGCGGCGCCTGGCGCGGGCTCCTAGCCCACGCTCGGGTGCTCGGACTCGTCGACGATGAGGCGGAAGACGTCGGGTCTCGCGTAGTGGCCGGTAACGTCGAAGTCGAATCGGCTTCGCGGGATGGCCGTCAGGTCAAGGTCCACGATGAGCCGGCCGGCCTCACCCTCGAGGGGGCCCGCAAGCAGCTCGCCCAGCGGGCCGTAGTCGGCGGACCCCCCTACGCACAGCGTCCGGGGACAGGCGTCCAGTGCGTCCCGGGTCTCGATCCCGTCGGGATACAGGTCGCGATGCACGTACTGGTTGCATCCGAGAACGAAGCATCGTCCTTCGAGGGCGATGTGCTGCAGCGTCGACTGCCATCGGCCCCGGGCGTCCGCGGTGGGAGCGAGGTAGAGATCCACGCCCTTCCCGTAAATGGCCATCCTGGCCAGGGGCATGTAGTTCTCCCAGCAGATGAGCCCTCCTACGGTTCCAAAGGGCGTCGATACCGCCGTGAGGGTGCTGCCGTCGCCTTCGCCCCAGATCAGGCGCTCGGCCGCCGTGGGCTTGAGCTTGCGGTGTTTGCCCAGGAGCGACCCGTCCGGGCCGATATAGAGCAAGGTGCAGTACAGGGTCCCGCCACCGTACGTCGTGTCCCGCTCCACGACGCCGACGCATAGATGGACCCCGGCCTCCCGCGCAGCGTTACCCATGCGCTCGACCTCGCGACCAGAAACCTCGATGGCCGACGCACAATAGCGCTCCCGGGTCCGTCGCCCGGCGTCGGAGCGC
>ERZ869936.2463-NODE-2463-length-10847-cov-17.621294_pt1 | contig 10847 bp, 6 predicted proteins | sample MGYA00520876_ERZ869936 | MGnify/ENA primary metagenome ERZ869936 (study PRJEB32218, sample SAMN09650985) | biofilter metagenome | isolation source: enrty point of leading RO module | place: Saudi Arabia: Thuwal, RO plant located on Red Sea | collected 2016-02-17 ... | reverse complement strand
GCGAGCGACGCTGAAAGCGTCGCACAGCAAAGCCGGGGGTCGCGACGAAAGGAGCGCACCCCCGGTCTGCTTACACCTCAACTCCCAGCAGCCGGCAGGCGTCTTCGTAGCCCGGGGCGCGGTGGCCATGTTGGTCCTCGCGGTCGTAGCCGTAAGCACTGGCAGTCACACGGGCGAGTCCAACCATCTGCCGCCAACGAAACGCTTCTCGCGTTGTGGCGTATTCCTCGCGGACGGTCTGGAAGTACTTCTCCCCGTGCAACCGACCGTCTTCGCTGACCGTGTACCTGGCCATCAGGTTGAACACCGGTTCCGCCGACCGGCCGTGTTCGCCATACAGATGAATCGCCGCGGCGGCCCGCCCCTGGTCGTTGTTTTCGACCGCGTCGGCGGCTTCGGCCAGCAGCTTGTCGGGGTCGAGCGAACTGATCTCGGCAAGATGTTCCTCCGTCGGATACGCCGCGCCGGAGAACTCCTGGTATCGCGCGGTGTGGAACGCGCCGACGATCAGACCGGCGATGGCATTCCGGTCGTTGATGCAGCGGGCCATGTTGCGCCAGGCGTTCGCTGCGTCCGACGTGTGCACGCCGGCCGAATCGCCGTGCGTCCGCCAGTTCTCCGTCCCCTGCCTCAGCACCAGCAGGTTCGAAGCGAGCGAAATCGCTTCGCCGACGACCTCCGGGTCCACGCCCTCCGCCAGAGCGGCGGCCGCCGCCTCAGCCGCTTGTTCCGGCGGCGAACCGTAGATCGTCTGCGCCAATTCATCGACCCACTCATCCCCCGGATCCTCCTCGCCCAGCGCAATTCCTTCGAGCTTGTACTGGTCAAACAGGGCCGGCAGCACCGTGCGGATCGCCGACGGCGGATTGTTCCGCGAGACGCGCTTCTCCTCGTGATCCACGCAGAAGCGCACGCACTGTCGCAGAATGGTATGGGCGTGCTCGGCGCCCAGCAGACTCACAAGCTGATAAGCACGATGCGCCAGCACAAAGCGATGCACGTTGATGTCATCCTGCACGATCGGCTGCAGGTCGTTGTAGGCGTCTTCGGTCGGGCCCTGCATCATGCCGGCGAAAATCTGCTCGGCTCCGTCCATGTTCACGTCGCGGACGGCGTCTCGAAGTTGCCCGCCGGTCTGCCGGCCTGCGTTCTTCTCCGCCGCCAGCGGGTGCAGCATTTTTGTCGCGGCGCCCCCCTGTTCCTGAATCTGCCCGCTGTTGCGGTAGAGCACCTTCAGCACCGGGAGCGGCTGCCGCTCTTTCGGCACGACACGGGCAAGTTCCAGCGCCGGCAGCATGGCCATCGCCGTGTGGAATCCGACGTAGTCCTGCCCCCCGAACGTCTCCGCATTCGCAAGCGCCGCGGCCGAGATCAGTCTCGGCAGGTCCGCCTCACCCGCCTGAAGTTTGTTGACCAGCAGCGGTTGCAGTCTGTCCGGCGGGGTCGACTGCATCAGATCGACGAGCGCATCGAGTTCTCCAAACGAAAGCGACTCGGCCCCCTCCTCGGCGAACGCCGTTGAGAACCCCATCATGCTCGCGGTCGATGCCCCGAGTCCGACCGTCAGCATGCCACGACCCACATCCCCCATAAACTGTCTGCGATTGCGCGACGTCATGACGGAGACTCCTGCGAATTGTGTTGAGCGAGCTGGACCTTCAGAGTGAAGGGGGGGGTGAGTGACGACGACACACCTTGGGTAGATCATACCGTCCGAGTTCTGCGATGTCGCGTTGGCTGATGGCTCCGCGCGGGCGATTCAAGCGGCGAGGGGGGCAGCGTTGCCGCGAAGCCCACCCGGCTCGTAACCTATCGCGATGATGCACAACCGGTCGACGCGGTGGCAGTTCGCCCTGTTCTTTCTCTCGGGATTCAGCGGTCTGGTCTACCAGATCGTGTGGCTGCGTCTGGCGTTTGCGGCGTTCGGCGTGGTGACGCCGGTGATTTCGCTGGTGCTGTCGGTCTTCATGTTCGGGCTGGGGGTCGGTTCGTGGCTTGCCGGCTCCGCGGTTCGGCGGTGGCCGCTTTCCCGGAATGCCGCTCTGCGGGCGTATGCCATCGCGGAAGCGCTGATCGGAGTCGGCGGGTTCGCCGTTCCGCTGTTGTTCGCGTGGGGTCAGGAAGCGCTGCTGCCGGCCGGCGAGTCCAACTCGACAACGTACCTCGCGTCGTCGGCCGTTGTGATCTTCCTGACGCTCGCGCCGTTCTGCCTTTGCATGGGCGTCACGTTCCCATTCATGCTGCAGGCGATTCGCGAAGAACAGGGACGCGAAGACAGCTTCAGCTACCTCTATCTGGCCAATGTTCTGGGCGCTATGCTGGGCACTGCGGCGACGCCGCTTGCCCTCGTGGAGCTGTTCGGTTTTCGCGGCACGCTGGCGGTTGCCATCGGCGCGAACTGGCTCGCAGCACTGGTGAGTTTCCGGAAGAGCGTGCAGCCCGCGACTTTGTCGGCCGGCCAAGAGATTTCCGCAGCCGAATCGGAAAGTCCCGTCCCGGAAACGGAACGACTCTCTGCGTCGAGATTCGCACTGCTCGTTCTCTTCGCGACAGGTCTGACGTCGCTGGGAATGGAAGTCGTCTGGACGCGGGCCTTCACCCCCGTGCTCCAGACGCAGGTCTATTCGTTCGCAGGGCTGCTGTTCACGTATCTGCTGGCCACCTGGTGCGGCTCGGCGCTCTATCGACGACACCTCAAGCGGAGCGGGCCTCTTTCGACGGTTGTTCTGCTGAGCCTGCTCGCGCTGGCGGCGACCGGCCAGTTGCTGCTGGCGGACCCGCGCGTCAATCTCCCGGGAAACTGGCTGCAATCGGCCTGGCTGCTGCTCGGCATTGTGCCGTACTGCGGCGTGCTCGGTTACCTCACGCCGAAGTTGATCGACGAATACTCGCGCGGCCGTCCGGCGCCCGCCGGCCACGCCTATGCGATCAACGTCGTCGGTTGCATCGTCGGGCCGCTGCTGGCGTCGTATGTTCTGCTGCCGTGGATGGGCGTCCAGTGGTCGGGGATTTCCCTGGCGATCCCGCTGTGGATGCTGGCGGGATTCGCCTTGCGCTCACGGCCGCACGGCGCCGCGGGCCGGTCGCTGACGGCCGCCCGGATCTGCTGGGGCGGTGCATCGGTATGCGGTGTCCTGGCGGCGACTGTCGGGACGAGCTATGAGGACCAGTACGCCGATCGGGGTGCGACCGTGATGCGCGACCACACCGCCACGGTGATCGCGGTCGATGAAGACGGCGGCAAACAGTTGCTGGTCAACGGCAAACTGATTACTTCGATTACACCGACGACCAAGATCATGGCCCACCTGCCGCTGACGTTCGTGTCCGAAGAGCCTCGCAACGCACTGGTGATCTGTTTCGGGATGGGGACCACGTACCGGTCACTGCTGAGTTGGGAGATCGAGACCACGGCTGTTGAACTCGTGCCCAGCGTGCGGGACGCCTTCGAGTTCTACTTTGAAGACGCGGAGCAGGTCCGGAACAACTCGCTCGGACAGATCGTGATCGACGACGGCCGCCGGTTCCTCGAGCGCACCGAAGAGCAGTTCGACGTCATCACACTCGACCCGCCTCCTCCGCCCGAAGCGGCCGGTTCGAGTCTGCTCTACTCCAGAGAGTTTTGCCGTCTCGCAAAGTCGCGGCTTACCGACCAGGGGATCCTGCATCACTGGTACCCGGGGGGCGACCTGGGCATTTTTCTCGCCGTGGTGCGGTCGGTCGCGCTGGAATTCCAGCACGTCCGCGTCTTCCGCGCCTTCGACGGCTGGGGATACCACATCCTCGCCTCCGAACATCCGATTCCGAATCGATCGGTCGACGATTTGGTGGCGCGGTTGCCCGAATCGGCCCGCGCTGACCTGCTGGAGTGGAGCGCGAACACCACGGCCGGCGATTTGCTTCGCCCCGTCCTGGACTCGGAGATCAACGTGCAGGATCTGCTCTCCGGCGACCGGGACGCGGTCGTCACCGACGACCGTCCCTACAACGAATACTATCTGCTGAGGCGAAGCTGGGAGCGGTGGACCGGGGCGTACACCATCGTGCTGTGAGGGCTTCCGTCTGAAAACGGCGAAAGGCGTCGGCCGGTTGACGCCGGCCGCTCGCCCAAGTCTCAGACGAGAATGTCCCGCACGACATGCCCATGCACGTCGGTGAGGCTGACGTCGCGGCCGCCGAAGCGGAAGATGAGCCGCTCGTGATCGAGCCCGAGTTGGTGCAGCAGAGTGGCGTGGATGTCGTGGATGGTAAGCGGATTCGCTGTGACGGAATTTCCGAACTCGTCGGTCTCGCCGAACGCCATTCCGCCGCGGAAACCGCCGCCGGCGAAGAAGATGCTGTACCCGTTGACATGATGGTCGCGGCCACACGTGTCCGAAATGGCGGGCGTGTGCGGGGTACGCCCCATCTCTCCCGCCCAGACGACGATCGTTTGGTCCAGCAGACCGCGCTGCTTGAGGTCGACAATCAGCGCGGCGACCGCCTGATCGGTGATGTGGGCGTTCTCTTCGTGGTATTTCTTGAGATTTCCGTGCTGGTCCCAGGGGGAGTTGTTGGCGTGTGTGAGCGGGCAGGTGATCTCGATGAATCGCACGCCCGCCTCGATCAGCCGCCGCGCCCGGAGACACTGCAGCGAGTAATACCGTTTGTGTTCGTGCTCGGCATCGACCCCGTACATCGTCCGGATGTATTCCGGCTCGTCGTCGATGCGGGCCAGTTCCGGCAGGGCGGACTGCATGCGGAAGGCGGTTTCGTAATTGCGAATGGCGGCTTCAATTTCCGCCGCGTTCGGGTCGCCCTCGGCAAAGCTGCGGTCCTGGGCGGCGAGCAGGTCAAGCTTGCGGCGCTGGACCAGCGGATCGTCGGCCGGCTCGATGTTGTCGACGGGAGTCCCGGTGGGCCGGAGCATCGTCGCGGCATGGATCGCAGGCAGGAACGCGCTGGAGAAATTCTCGACGCCGCCGTTGGGAATCCAGTCGTTATTGAGCAGCACGTAGCTCGGCAGATCGCTGTTCTCGGTGCCAAGTCCGTACGAGACCCACGAGCCGAGGCTGGGCGCGCGGCCGGTCTCGCGGCCGGTGTGCATCAACAGCGCCTGCTGGCCGTGCAACGGCTGCTTCCCAACGAGTGACCGCACGACACACAGTTCGTCCGCCAGTTGTGCAGCGTACGGCAACAGATCGCTGACCCACAGGCCGCTCTCGCCCCGCTGCCGAAACGTCCACGGACTGCCGAGCCAGACGCGGCCAGCCGCGCTCTGGGAGAGCTTCGAAACGTTCCCCTCGCCGATCGGTTCCCCCTGCCGCTCGGTCAGCATCGGCTTGTAGTCGAACGTATCGACATGGCTGGGGCCGCCGTCCATGAAGCAGAAGATGACGTGCTTGGCGCGCGGGGCGAACTGCGCGAGGGCGGGCTCTCGCGCCGCCCCTCTCCCCTGCTCCGCCAGCATCGCGGAAGCAGCCAGCCAGCCGAACCCGCTGGACGAGCGGCGCAGGAACTCGCGCCGGTTGCATGAAATCGCAGGATTGTCGGCCAAACCTGGAATGCGAACGTTCATTCTCGTCATCCAGTCGCGTCCACAGCGAACACCAGCAGCAGTATAGCGTACTACGCCGGGGCAAGCAGCATGCAAAGTCCGATCGCTCACCATTTCTGCCGCACATTGTCGCGATTTCAACTCTGTGCTACTCACCACAGAAAATTTGTCGTCCTGCGCAAATTGTGGCGTTTGTCCGTAGCGCACGCTGCCAGCGTGCGTCAGCGGTTTTTTCAATCAGCGGGACGCACGCAAGGCTGCGTGCGCTACGTTGTTGGGTTGCGGGCGACGCCCGCGCTTCGTTCCCCTGCGTTGTTGCGTTTCTGCGTCAAGACGCACCAGGTCCATCCCGCATGATGCCGTTTGTTATCAGCAAGAGGATTCGCTGTAATCCCGTTCTTCACCGACTGACATGCCGCCCCGATGAATCGCACGACGTTCCGACTCGTACTGCTCGTTTCCTGCGCCCATGCGATGGTGCACACGTTCGAGCATGCATTGCCGGCCGTTGAGCAGATGATCGGGGAAGAGTTCGACGTCGGCCGCGAACAGACCGGTGCGCTGGGCACCGTCTGGCGGTTGCCGTTCGGCCTGGCGGCGATGCTGGCCGGCTGGCTCGCCGATCGCTACGGCGCGAAACGCCTGCTGCTGGTCTATCTGCTGGGATGCGTCGCCGCATCAATCATGGCGGCCTGGTCCCCGTCGCTGGCGGTCCTGTTCGCCGCGATGTTCCTGATGGGCTGCTTCGCCAGCATTTACCATCCGGCCGGGCTCTCGTTAATTTCGCGTGCAACCACTCCGGCGGATCGTGGACGGGCGCTCGGTTGGCACGGAATCTTCGGCGCTGTCGGAATTGCCGCCGCCCCTTGCCTGGCATCGATTGTCTTTTCGACCGGACTGGTCGGCTGGCGAGGTTTCTATCTGGTCATCAGTGGACCGGCCTTGCTGATCGCCGTAATGATCACGCAACTGGCCGACGGACACGGCGAGCAGTCTGTCGCGCAACCGAATCGCAGCACGACTGACGAAGCAGTCCCGCCTGGATCGGGTTTCGTCTGGTCCGGCTACCTGCTGCTCGTTTCGGCGGGAGCACTTTCCGGGCTGGTCTATGCCGCGTTTCTGCATTTCCTGCCGCGTTATTTGAACGACACCGGCCTGCGGCCTTCCGGCTGGAGCGAAGAGAGCTTTCGCAACGCCCTCACGACGGTCGCGCTCTCGTGCGCGATCTTCGGCCAGGCCATCGCCGGGCGACTGGCGCGGCCGGAGAAACTGAAGTGGCAATTGGCGGTGATCCTGTTCGCCAACGTCCCGCCGCTGCTGTGGATGGCCGTCGCCGACGGCGTCTGGCGGTTCGTCGCGGCCTGTCTGTTGGCGTTGATCCACTTCATGAATCAACCGGTCTACAACAGCCTCATCGCCCAGATGACCCCCGCCGCCCGCCGGAGCGTCGGCTACGGCTTCAGCAACATGGTCTGCTTCGGCATCGGCGCCATGGGGCCCCTGCTGGCAGGAATCTTGCCGACCGAACGCGCCGTCTACTCAACCCTCGGCGGCGTGGCGGCACTGGCGGGTGTCGCTGCTCTCGTCCTGACCCGCCTTGAAGAGGGCGAAGTGCACTGAACGCAGTTTCGTAGGACAGGATTTCATCCTGTCAGTTACACACAAGTCGTGGTCAAATCGCAAAACGCCGGCTCTCGGGGACGTCCGAATGGACGCGGATTCGCTGATGTCGCTGGGCTCGATCTGAAACGCAGAGTCACAAAGCACCAGTCGATCTCTCTGGGTGGCATGCCCAGAACGCAGTGATGGGCGTGGCTCAAGGCAGCATGAACGCGGATCGCGACCAGACAACACGCTGACAACCGACCCCGACGAACCACGCCCACCGTTCCGCTGCGCTCCACTTAGGGCGTGCCACGCGGCCGCTTACACGCAACTCGGCTTCAACCTGTCGAATGCGGGCTCGCTCCGAGGTACCGGGCACTGCGAATTCTCGAATAGGACACAGATTTTCACGGATTCGGCGGATCAGCACGGATTTTGGGGGTATTCCTCAAGAGGCGGCAGCGCCGAGACCGCATCAATTCAGGCGCGCATGGCATCGACACGCAAAACATCAAACAGTGAAAATCGGTCCCATCCGTGGTCATCCGTGTCCCACTCGACTCTCTCGGAGAGTCACTCGAACGGGGATCGAGAGATGTGGGTCGCTGAAGGGGTCGACACGCCCATCCTACTCCAGCGCCTCGCTCAAGAGGTTCTGCATCATGCGCTGTACCCGTTCGTCCGGTCCGTGGGGACGGCTCCAGTGGGACCAGGGGAGTGTGTGGCCGGGCGGGTCGCTCAGTCCCTGCACCCAGAAGATCGATGCGGCGTTGAAGACGAAGTTGTCCTTGGGACCGGGAAAGATCGTGGCGGTCCACTGCTGCGGATTGACGCCCCCCTGCCAGGCGGTGCCGGCGGCGACGACTTCCAGTCCGGGGATGTCGGCCGGCTGGCCGTGGTATTCCCACCCGATCAGTCCCGGAATGCTGTCCCCCTCCTCGACTCCGGTGCCTTCGAAGATCCAGTGGTCCGGTTTGGTGATGACCCAGTCGCCACCGCCGTTGACCGGTTCGACGTTGCGGGCTCCCATCAGCAGGCCTTCATCCGGGCCGCGATGTGGAAACGGGCCGTGGTCCCGTTCGCGATTCACCGCGTACTCATTCTCCGCCCCATACGGACCGCCCCGGAAGATGATGCGGTTGGGGACGCCCGACGAACTTTCCCGGAAAGGCGTTACCCAGCAGACGCTGTTGCCCGAGAGGAACAGCAGGTTGACCCCCTCATCGCGCATGCTGCTGACGCTCTCGAACTGGCGGATGTCCCAGTACTCATCGTGCCCGACGCTGATGAACACCTTGCATTTGAGGCCTCGCTCAGGCGTGAGCATGTCGCTGTTGGAGCAATAGGCCACGTCGTACCCGCGCTGTTCCAGCCAGTACGCGAGCGGGAACTCGAGCGGCAGGAATTCTCCCGAACCGACCGTGAGCGGGTCGTTGACAACGCCGGTGAACTGCGCCTCGCGGCCGTAGGGCCGATCGAAACTGACATCGGCCCACGGTCCCTGGTTGCCCTTCGGGTGCGTATAGACCGAGTAGTTGTCGGGCCAAGTGTTGTAGGCCTGCCAGGTGTTGTCCGAACACTGGAACAGAATGTCGGCCGGCCGGTCGTCGGTGACGATGAAGATCACGTAGCTCTGCCAGTACGGTTCGCCCGGCTCGGGATGCGTCGTGAGTCGGCCAAGGTAGACACCGCTCAACCAATCCTCCGGAATCGTGAGCGAAGTACTCGGCTCCCAACGGCACTCATGGAGGTTCTTCTCTCCCGGCTCGGGCGTGGGCTGCGTGATCCCCTCCAGCCGGTCGATCGTCTTCACCAGCCGCGCACCGCGACCGCCGTAGTAACCCATGCGGAACAACTCAATCCGGAACGGCCGGGGCGGATCGGTCGAGACCATGATGTCGATCGTTTCGCCGGCCGACACGCTCTGCCGGGAGCAGTAACCCTCGATCCAGGGGGAGCGGAATTGTCCCGAGTCGACGCGGACCCGAGTGAGTTGCCAGTCGCGGGCGCCGTCTTGTTCATTCTCCCGGGCGACGGCGTTCTCGGTTCGCCGGAGCGCATTCCGTTGTTGTGTCTGAGCGGACGCAGCGTCGATGCAGGCGGCGAAGACCAGCCAACTGACAAGGCTGACGAGTGCAAGACGGCGATGCATCGGTGTCGAATCCTGGCGGTGATGGTTGGCGTCAGCCGGACGCGCCGCAACAGCGCTTGTACTTCTTGCCGCTCCCACAGGGACAAGGCTCGTTGCGGCTGACGCGTTTTCGTTCTCGGTGGATGGTGGCAGCCGGTTTGGGGGAGTCCTCATCGTCCGCAGCGGCGTCGACGTTCACGTCGAGTTCGTTGCCGCGAGCGAGTTGCTGCAAGATCGCGCGAAACTGGTCTGCGGTTTCGCGGTCCTCTGCAATTTCTTCGTGCTGTTCGGGCTCAGCGAAACTGTGCCAATCCCGCAACTCTTCAACGGTGTCGTCGATCCCCGTGGGCTGACAAGCCTTGATTTTCCTTTGAAACTCGGCTTCCCCTTTTTGAATCTTCTCCTCCACGTAGTCCCGGTCGATGAGAAAGGGGTCGACGAGGTCCGAGTCGAACGCCTCGCGCATTTCCGGCAGCGTTTCGGCGTCTGCGTAATCGATGAGTTCAGAGACCAGGAAACCGGCGGCCTCCGCGTCGTTCCGCTCGATCGCCTTCCGGAGATGCCGCTGCAACGCGCCCACCGCCTGCTCACGCGTCAACCGGCCGTCGCGAACAAAGAGCAAGTAGGTCGCCGCCGCCGCCCATCGCACGGAGTGGTCGATCTCCTCGTCGTCAATCAGGCGGTCGAGGACGTCCGGATCGTCGGTCAGCGCTGCCAGGACCGACGCCAAACATTCGGTCACCGCGTCTCCCAGCAGTTTATGCAGCACTTCGCGCGGCAGGGAGACCATCCGCAGAATCGCGGGCAACGCTTCGCGGGCCCGGAACTCGCCCACCAGAAAGAAGGCGAAGAAGTGTGCGTCGCCTCGCGGTGGTTCGTCGCGCTCGGCCTGATCCGCAGCATCAACAAGACACTGGATCAGTCGCGGTATGATCCGGTCGCGGTTGCGCTGCGCGGCCCGCAGCGCCTGCTCCGGAAGCCGGCTGTCTGCCGAATCGAGTTCGGCGATGATCTCATCCAGGTCAGTCGTCGGTTCAGCGATTGAGTCTACGGACACGTCAACCCTCCTTGTTCCGAGAGCCCGATGTCGCAGCCCCTGCTGCGAGATGCGTATACGTTAGCGCCGCGTGGGAATATTGCAACCTCCGACAACGGTTCTCAACACACAAGTCCTCCCGATGTCGCTCGCCGATGGGGTGGTCGGGGCCGGAGCGACCGCCAGGAGTGAAGCCCCGGTGGCGGTCAGTTCGAAATCGACCGGGGCTTCCTTCGCTGCGCTCAGTCCAGCCCTTGTCGTTACCCACAATTTGCCTGGCACTTGAGAGCAGCGAACCACCGGATCATTCGGAAATCCCGGCGGCTTATCGCCGCAATGAAGTGAACCTGTCACCCGTGGTCTTGGAACCATGCGACAGGATTGCCACGAGAAACACAAAAAGCCACAAAAAGTAAAGCTGCGAGATCGTCTCTTTTTCGTGCCACTCACGGTGAGAATCTTCGCGTGGTGCGCGAATTCTGCCAGCCCGTTTAGCATTCGAGTGCCCAATTGGACGACCACAAAGGCACAAAGAACAC
>ERZ869936.2462-NODE-2462-length-10851-cov-3.618562_pt1 | contig 10851 bp, 9 predicted proteins | sample MGYA00520876_ERZ869936 | MGnify/ENA primary metagenome ERZ869936 (study PRJEB32218, sample SAMN09650985) | biofilter metagenome | isolation source: enrty point of leading RO module | place: Saudi Arabia: Thuwal, RO plant located on Red Sea | collected 2016-02-17 ... | reverse complement strand
TACAAACGCACGTTCGTCTTCCAAGAGCCGCGCAAGCGTTTCGCCGGCGCTTTGCGCCGAAGCGGGGGACACCAGCAGCATCAGCGCCACGGCCGCAAGAGCTAGTCTCTTCATGGCGCCGCCACCGAGGCCGGCGCGGCCGGTTTCTCTCCGGCCAGCGCCGAGCGCAGCAACAGAAGCGCCGCATAGAGCACAACTACGACCACGCCCCAGCGCAACCAAACGATCGGCAATTCCTTCACGATCAGCGCCGCCACAAGGACGGCGGGAATGCCGCCTATGGCGAGGCCAAGCACGACGCGAAGGTCGATGCGGTCCGAGGTGATGAAGCGGAAACCCGTCGACGGCATCAGAAATGCGCAGGCGCCCGCCATGATCGGAAACGCTAGTCGCGGATCCAGCCCCATCAAGCTGAGGAAAATCAAGGACGGCGCGTACATGCCGATGCCGAACGCCATCAAGGCGCCGAGCACGAAGTGCAGCGCGATGGCTGCGGCAAGGAAAGGCGGCGAAAAGCCGGTCAGCGAACCGCCGACTGGGAAGAGATTCAAGTTGCTCATCGCATAGAGGCCCGCGGCGATTACGAGCGCCACGCCAACCACGCCTTGCACCAACCGCACCGGCGCGCGCACGACGATTGGCGCACCCACCAATCCGCCCAGCACGGCCGCGACGATGCACGAGACAAGCAAGGTCGGGTCGACGCGAATGCCGAGCAAGTAAATGAAGATGCCGGCCTGCGCGACAGTCGGCAGCGCATGGCCGACATTGAGCGTCGCCGGGATAAAGCTGTCCGGAACGAGCTTGCGGAACTTGATCCAGGCCGTGGTCGGCGCGAATGAGCCGATGCCGAGAGCGTCGAAGAAGTTGGTGACCGCGCCGAGACCGATCGACTCCACATCAGGCGCCAATTGGTCGCGCGCCATGGCCTTGCGCACTGTCGCAATCGTGAACGCCAGGGCCAACACGGCCAACAGCGACAGCAAGATGTAAAGAACCATGCCGCCCTCCCCTTTTCGTTAGCCGCACCTCAGCACGAGCGCACGGTGTGCGCAATCGCGGCTACACGACCTGAAATCCATGCGCGAATGGGTCCTCGTCATCGATCCATATCTCGTTGCGGCCGGTGGCGATGGCCGACCCCTCAATCGACGGGATAATCGCCCGCATGCCGCCGAGCTCGGTCTCGGCCTCGACCCGGCCCAAGAAGCGGCTGGCGATATAGCTTTCGTGTACGAACGAATCGCCGACGCGCAATCTGCCTTTGGCGTGCAGTTGTGCGAGCCGCGCCGACGTGCCGGTGCCACATGGGCTGCGGTCGATCGCCTTCTCGCCGTAGAAGACGGCGTTGCGGCCGTGTGCGCCTTCGCTCTTCGGCTTGTCCGCCCAAAGCACATGAGAAACGCCACGGATGGTGGGATCGAGCGGATGCACCGGCTCGATCGTCTCGCGCACGTGTCGGCGGACGACCGGTGACAGCTGGAGAATGCGTGCGGCGCCAAGATCGTCGAGCCCGGCATAGGGACCCTGCGGTTCGATGATGGCGTAGAAATTGCCGCCATAAGCGATGTCGAGCGTAAGCGGGCCGAAGCCAGGGACATCGATCTTCACGCCTTCGGCGGCGAGATAGCTCGGTACGTTGTGGATGCGCACGCTCCTAACGCGCGCGCCCTCTTGACTGTAGGCGAGCTCGATCTGCCCAGCGGGCACGTCGGCGATCAAGCGTCCGCACACGCGCGGTTCGATCAAACCATACTCGACCGCAAATGTGACGATGCCAATCGTGCCATGCCCGCACATGGGCAAGCAGCCGCTAGTTTCGATAAACAGAATGCTGACATCGGCCTCCGGCGTCGACGGCGGATACAGAAAGCCTCCGCTCATCATGTCGTGGCCACGAGGCTCGAAGCAGAGCCCAGTGCGAATCCAGTCATAACGAGCGAGGAAATCCAGCCGCCGTTCGCTCATCGTCACGCCATGCAGCTCAGGCGCCCCTTCAACAACGAGGCGGACGGGATTGCCCGCGGTGTGGCCGTCGATGCAGCGGAACGTATGCCGCGTCACGCGGCGACCCGGAGTTTCGGCCGCGTCGCCGCTGCGGTTTCCACCAAAGCAACCACCTCGTCACGACGTGCGCCGGTGAGCGGATAACGCGGCGGGCGCGCCCGCTCACTGCCGCGGCCCATGATTTGTTCGGCCAGTTTGATCGACTGCACCAGGTCGTGCTCGGCATCGAGGTGCAGGAGCGGCATGAACCAGCGGTAGATCGCGCGCGCCGTTTCCAGATCGCCCGCAACGACCGCGTCGTAGAGCGCCAGCGATTCCTTCGGGAAAGCGTTGGTTAGGCCCGAAACCCAGCCGCGCGCGCCGAGGATCAGACCCTCCAGCGCCACGTCGTCAAGCCCGGCGAACAGCATGATCTTATCGCCGACAGCATTGTACAGATCGGTGAAGCGGCGCGTGTCCGGCGCGCTTTCCTTCAGGCAAACGATGTTCGGAATACCGGCGAGTTGTCTGATCGCCTCAATTCCGATGCTGACACGATACGCCGGCGGGTTGTTGTAAAGCATGATCGGCAGTGCGGTTTCCTTCGCCACCGCCTTGAAGTGCCTCACGAGCTCATCCTCGCTCGGCACATAGACCATCGCCGGCAAAAGCATCAGGCCGTCCGCGCCGAGCCTCTCAGCGTCACGGGCGAAGGCGATGGCGCGCCTGGTGTCAAGCTCCGACACGCCGACAATCACCGGGACGCGGCCGTCCACAGCTTCAACCGCCGCCTTCAGAACAGCGCGCTTCTCGTCCGCGTCCAGCGAGTTATTTTCTCCAACCGTGCCCATGGCGATCAGCCCGTGCACGCCATCGCGCACCAGCGCCTCCTGCACTCTCTGCGTTGCGGCAATGTCAACCGACAGATCGGCCGCGAACTGAGTGGTCGCCGCCGGGAACACGCCTGCCCAATTCACTTGCATTGAAACCTCGCTTGCCAATTGCGCGAACCTATACGATCCAACGCGGCGATGAAATCCATCCTGGTGATTGGCGGCGGCCTAGTCGGCGCAGCTTGTGCGCTGCGGCTGCAAGCGGCGGGTGTCGAAACCATCCTCATCGACCCCGGCGACAAGCGGCGCGCCGCCTCATACGGCAATGCAGGACACCTGGGGACGGAACAAGTCACGCCATGGTCGGCATGGAGCAATGTATGGCGCGCGCCGGCGTCCAGTTTCGCCGTGGGCGGCCCCCTGGATTTCCGCTGGAGCGATATCGGCGTTTGGGCGCCGTGGGCGCTTCGCTTTTTGGCGGCGTCCGACCCTTACCGCTTCGCGCGCGGTCGCGACGCGTTGAAAACATTGCTCGCCGACGCACTTCCGGCCTGGCGCCGAATCGCCGATCTGGCCGGCGTGCCTGAGGTCGTGCTGGCGCACGGCCACGTCACCGCCTGGACCACAGCGCACGGAGCGGAGGCTGGCTTGGCAATGTGTGCGCGGACCGACTGGGGCGCAGCCACGTATCGCGATTTGAGCGCAGGCGAACTTGCACGCTACGAAACCGTGATGACGCGCCCGCCGCGCGCAGCTGTGTTGTTCGAGGGTACAGGGCAAGTCAGCGACCCCCAGGGCGCGCGCGATGCAATGATCGCTTCTTTTGTCTCGCGCGGCGGTGAAGTGATCGCGGACAAGGCGGCCCGAGTCGATGCCGAGGCGCGTGTCGCGCTCGTATCGGGCGGGACACGTGAAGCCGATGCCGTCTTGATCAGTTCGGGCGCTTGGTCGGGCCCGCTGATGCGCCAGCTTGGCGCCGTCGCACCACTGATCGGCGAGCGCGGCTACTCGGTGCAAAGCGCCGAGCACGACTGGCCCGCCGATCTCCCGACAACCGTGTTCGAGGACCACTTTGTCGTGTTTTCGCGCTTCACCAGCGGCCTGCGCGCCACCAGTTGCCTCGAGTTCGGATCGCCTGACGCGCCGGGCGATCCGCGCAAATGGGCCCTGCTAGAGCGGCGCATCGCCGACCTCGGCGTCAGATTTCCGAAACCGGACCGCTGGGTCGGCGCTCGCCCAACACTGCCGGATTATTTGCCGGCGATCGGCCGACTCGAACGCGCGCCGAACGTATTCTACGCATTCGGCCATGCGCATCTGGGTCTCACAATGTCGCCGATCACGAGCGAAATCGTCACTGCGTTGGCGACGGACAACGCGCCGCCCATCGACATATCACCATTTCGTGTCGAGCGCTTTCGCTAACGCAGGCTCTCGTTGATCTTCTCCAACGCGCTGACGGGCGGGATGAGATCGTGGTCGGTGAGTTTGTTGAGCGGCGTATCAACCGTGTGCAGCCCGTCGTGCAGATCGGCCGCTTCCGGATCTACATAAAGCAACCCGGTGACGATCTCGCCTTCCTGCGCCTTGCGGCCGAGATAGGCGAGCGCGGCGTTACGGCGGGTGTTGTCGTAATCGTGCTCGAGCTTGCGCAGACGCAGGATCGAGCCATCGTGCTGACGCACTTCCTTCACTTCGCCTGGCTTGTAGTCCGCCTTGATCGGCGCACGCGGACTGATCACATCCATTCGGTTCACGGCCTCGTTGTGTGCGCGCACATAATCGAAACTCTTGGTCGAACCGACATGGTTATTGAACGCCACGCACGGGCTGATCACATCCAAGATCGCCGTCCCCTTGTGACTGAGCGCGCCCTTGATCAGCGGCACGAGCTGGTGCTTGTCGCCGGAGAACGAGCGGCCGACATAGGTCGCGCCCAGCTGCAGGCCGAGCATGACGAGATCGATCGGCGAATCCTTGTTTTCCGCGCCCTTCTTGGCCTTCGAGCCCTTATCGGAAGTCGCTGAGAATTGACCTTTGGTCAGGCCGTAGACGCCATTGTTCTCGACAATGTAGGTCATGTTCACGCCGCGCCGCACCGCGTGCGCGAACTGGCCAAGCCCGATGGAGGCGCTATCGCCGTCGCCGCTGACGCCGAGATAGATCAGATCCTTCGCGGCAATGTTGGCGCCGGTGAGTACGGACGGCATACGTCCGTGCACGGCGTTGAAGCCATGCGCGGGACTGACGAAGTAATCCGGCGTCTTTGATGAGCAACCAATGCCGGAGAATTTGGCCAGCCGGTGAGGAGCAAGATCGATCTCAAAGCAGGCCTGCACGATCGCCGCGCTGATCGAATCGTGGCCGCAGCCGGCGCAAAGTGTGGAAATGCGGCCTTCGTAGTCGCGGCGCGTGAAGCCGAGCGCGTTCTTCTCCAAAGACGGGTGGTGCAACGGCGGTTTGGCGATATAGGTCATGGTTTTGCTTTCTCGGGCAACGCTGCGGCGTGGCCGGACTTTAGCTTTTCGGCGATGTCCCGGGTTATGAAGCGCGCCGAGATCGGCGAGCCGTCATAGTGCAACACGGAGACGAGGCGCGCGGGATGTACGCCGCCTTCGTTCACCAACAGCGACTTCAGTTGCGCGTCACGGTTTTGCTCAACCACGAATACCTGTTCGTGACCGCGAATGAACTCGAACACTTCATCGCAGAACGGAAAGCCGCGGATGCGCATGGCGTCGACGAAGATTCCCTGCAATTCCAGTTCGTGCAACGCTTCTTTCATGGCTGGGTCGGTAGAGCCAAAATAGATCACACCGTCAGGCGTTCGGCGCTTCGCGTCTTTACGAACAGGTGCAGGCACGTGGGACTTCATGGTCTCCCATTTACGCAGCAGCCGCTCCATGCCGGCAGTGTAGTCCTCTCCCTTCTCGCTGTAGCGCGCGTCTTGATCGTGACTGGAGCCGCGCGTGAAGTAGCTGCCTTTGCTTGGGTGCGTGCCAGGCAGCGTGCGATACGGCACGGCGTCGCCATCGACATCGCGATAGCGGCCGAACGGCACGCCCTGCTCCAAGTGCTCATAGCTCAGCACCTTGCCGCGATTGAGCTTGCGCGCCGCATCCCATTTGAATGGCGCGGAAAGCCATTCCTGCATGCCGATGTCGAGTTCGAGCATGACGAAAATTGTGGTTTGAAAGAAGTCGGCCAAATCGAAAGCCTGCGCGGCAAACTCGAACGCCTCGGTCGGATTGCCCGGAAACAGCATCGGATGCTTTGTATCGCCATGCGAGGCATAGGCGGCCGAGAGCAGGTCCGATTGCTGCGTGCGCGTAGGCATGCCGGTCGAAGGGCCGCCGCGCTGCACGTCAAAAATCACCGCCGGCACTTCAGCGTAGTACGAGAAGCCGATGAACTCGGTCATCAGCGACACGCCGGGACCGGAGGTGCAGGTGAATGCTCGCGACCCGGCCCAACCGGCGCCCATCACCATGCCGATAGACGCGATCTCATCTTCGGCCTGCACGATAGCATAGCGCTTTTTACCGTCTGGCGCGGTGCGGAGCGCGCGGCAATGTTTCTCGAACGCCTCCGCGAGTGAGGTCGATGGCGTGATGGGATACCAAGCGCAGAACGTGGCGCCGCCATAAACGGCGCCAAGCGCGGCGGCGTCATTGCCTTCTACGAAAATGCGGTCGCCTACCTTGTCGGCCTTGCGGAGCCGCAGCCCGATCGGTTCGAGGTTCTTTTCAGCATAAGCTCGGCCCAGCTCGAACGCCTTCAGGTTGGGCTGGATCAGCTTGTCCTTACCCTTGAACTCCTTGCCGACCAGATCCTTCACCGCCTCGACGTCGAGCCCAATCAAGTGCGCGAGCACGCCGACATAGCAGATGTTTTTGAAGAGCTGCCGCTGGCGCGGATCGGCAAACTCCGAGGCGATAATCTCGGTCAGCGGCGCGCCAAGCACGGTGATGTCATCACGGAATCGCGCGGCCGGGATTGGCTTCGACGAATCGTAGAGGAGGTAGCCGCCGGGCGCGATCCCTTTCACGTCAGCGTCCCAGGTCTGCGGGTTCATCGCCACCATCAGATCGACGCCGCCGCGGCGGCCGAGGCAGTCGGCCTCGTTAACCCGGACCTCGTACCACGTAGGAAGACCCTGAATGTTGGACGGGAAGATGTTGCGCGGGCCCACCGGCACGCCCATGCGCAGCACGGCCTTGGCGAACAGTCCGTTGGCGCTGGCGGACCCCGACCCGTTCACATTGGCGAATTTGACGACGAAATCGTTCGTAGCGGCCAGCGGCTTCGGCATATCGGGGAGCGGCGCCTCGTAGCCCTTCAAAAGTGGCGGCCAGTCCGCCTAGGGGCTGCCCTCAATAGCTGGTCATGACGCGCAAATGAAGGGCGGCGGCGCCGCCCGCAATCGAAATTGCCGCGAAAGATCAGCCGGCTGGAGGCGCGCCTGCGACCCCGGCCGCTCCCGGCGCGCGCGGCGGAGCGCTAAACACGATAGCCGCATCCTCAAAATGCTCGCGGTACCGCTCCAACTTGTCGGCGCTGATGGTGCGATAGCCCATCACCGGCTCGATCACCACGAACAGGCCCTCTGGCTCGTAGCCGACGACGAGTAAGTAGTGATCAACCACGGCCAAGTCCGTGAATTCGGACACCCGCCCCGCACGATAGATCAGCGTGTTGCGCACGAAACCGACGACCGGAATATCCCCGCCGGGCAATTGCCGTTGCTGGACATAAATCGAGGGCAGTCGAACCGGCACCAGCACGGGGCGCCCGCGCTCCAATTCTTGCGTGATGGCGTCGCTGGGCATGCGAACCGCGCTGGCAAGCAGGCCATGCGTCTGCGCCAGCGTCATCAATTCGGCCATCGAATAGCCGGCCGGACTGGCTGGGGGAGTCGCCCGATAGAGCGCGTCTCCACTAAGCGTATCGGCCCCATGCCAGTAGTTCACGACGCTGGCCAGCACGTGCGCGCCGCAAGACGGACCCGCGGTCTGCCTGTCATGCACGACCGGCAGCACCAGCGCATCCGGAGACTGGATTGTTCTGTCGAAGACCTCAAAGCTGTTGCTGCCAGTGTTCTGGGCGAACGACGCCATGTCCGAATTTCCGGTCACGGCGCAGCCGCCAGCGCACAGGGCCAGCAACAGCAGGTTGAGGCGCGCGAAGCGCCGCCGCATCAGTCGGCGACGGCGACCGCGATGATGATCACGCCGGCCAGAATGCCGAGCCAGATCCACTGATTGTCGGTGATGCCGGCTTGATATTCTTCGGCTTCCTCACGGGACAGCACCCGAATTTCATAGCCCTGATCCTGCAGTTCCAAGGCGCGTTCGGTCGACGCGGCATCCAGACCGTATTGCTGCAGCTCGTCAGACGAGAACGTCTGCGGAGCAGCGGTGCGGAACTGGGCCGCTTCTTCCGCGTAAGCGACCGGCATGGCCGCGAAAGATGCCAATGCGAAGCTGAACGCAACGGCTTTAACGACTGATTTCATGGTGCTTCCCCTTCGGGTTCGTCCCAATGACAGAGTCACGGCGGCCCCGGTTCAGGGTCCCGCTGACCCTGCCCAAACGCCGCTCACGGTACTGTGTTCCCGAAGCAGACCGCCGGAAAGCAATTTTCGATTACGCAAGCGTAATGCTGACTTTAGAGCGCTGCCGCGGGCTCGCGCCGTTGGGGCGCTGGGCTCGGCGCGCACCCCGCATGAGTGATGTCGAGGTAGAATTTCTGCATGTCCCACGCGCCCGTCGGGCAGCGCTCGGCGCAGAGGCCGCAGTGCAGGCAGACGTCCTCGTCCTTCGCCATGATGCGGCCCGTCTTGAGCCCATCCTGGATGTAGAGATCCTGCGTTTCGTTGGCGGCGGGCGCATTGAGCCGCGCGCGTAGCTCCGCCTCCTCGCCATTCTCAGTAAAGGTGATGCAATCCATTGGGCAGATGTCGACGCAAGCGTCGCACTCGATACACAGTTCGGCCGCGAACACGGTCTGCACATCGCAATTCAGGCAACGTTGCGCTTCCTTATAGCCCAGCAGCGGATCGAAGCCCTTCTCAACCTCGATCTTAACGTTGCGCAGCGCGACCTCAGGCTCGACCAACGGCACCTTGTAGCGCAGGTCCAGCGTAATGTCGTTGTCATAGCTCCATTCGTGGATGCCCATCTTTGTCGAATGCATCGACACGCCCGGCGGCGGCCGCTCACGCACGTCCTGCCCGCTGAGCGTGAGATGGATCGACACGGCCGCATCATGGCCGTGCGCCACGGCCCAAATGATGTTCTTCGGCCCGAACGCTGCATCGCCACCGAAGAACACATTCGGAATGGTCGATTGCATCGTCACCGGGTCGACGACCGGCATATCCCACTCGCCGAATTCCATGCCGATATCGCGCTCGATCCATGGGAAAGCGTTTTCTTGGCCGACGGCCATCAGCACGTCGTCGCATTCGATGTGTTCGTCCGGTTCGCCGGTGGGGACGAGCTTGCGTCGCCCGTTCACCTCGTCCCACTTCATCTTTGTGAAGGTGACGCCGGTGAGTTTTCCGTTCTCGTGCGTGAATTCCTTCGGGTTGAGGAAGTTGAGGATCGGGATGCCCTCGTGCATCGCGTCCTCTTTTTCCCATGGACTGGCCTTCATCTCCTCGAAGCCGGAGCGCACCACGACCTTCACGTCCTCGCCGCCGAGCCGGCGCGAAGTGCGACAGCAATCCATCGCCGTGTTGCCGCCGCCAAGCACAATCACGCGCTTACCGATCTTATCGATGTGCTCAAAGGAGACGTTCGAGAGCCAGTCGATGCCGATGTGCACATTGGCGGCGCACTCTTCCTGGCCAGGGAGCTGCAAATCGCGTCCGCGCGGGGCGCCGGAGCCGACAAACACAGCGTCCCAGCCCTCGGCCAACAGCGCCTTCAGCGAGTCCACGCGTTCGCCCAGGCGCATCACCGGCTCATACCGCGTGATGTAGCCAACCTCCTCGTCGATCACGCTTTCAGGCAAACGAAAGCGCGGGATCTGCGTGCGGATCATGCCGCCAGCTTTTTTGTCGCCGTCGAAGATATGCACTTCGTAGCCAAGCGGCAGCAGATCGCGCGCCACAGTCAACGACGCGGGTCCCGCACCAATGCATGCCACCCGTTTGCCGTTGTGCTTCCTCGCTTTCGGCGGCAGCCGCGCCTCGATATCGCCTTTGTTGTCCGCGGCCACACGCTTCAGCCGGCAGATAGCCACCGGCTCGGGCTTTTGCGCCTGCGCTTCTTCCACCCGCCCGCGCCGGCAGGCCGGCTCGCACGGCCGGTCACATGTGCGCCCGAGAATCCCCGGAAACACATTCGACTTCCAATTGATCATGAAGGCGTCGGCATAGCGCTGCGCGGCGATCAGCCGGATGTACTCAGGCACCGGCGTGTGCGCCGGGCAAGCCCACTGGCAGTCCACCACTTTGTGGAAGTAGTCCGGATTGCGGATGTCGGTAGGCTTCAAGCGCCGCTCCTCGATGTTGCGCGCAACCTAGCCTGCGGCGCGCCAGGCGCAAGGCGCCGGTATCATCTAAGCGCTTGATTGCAGGGCTTTGGGTGGCGATGGTCGCCGCATGAGCGCCGGCTGGCAATTCTGGATCGATCGCGGCGGCACCTTTACCGACGTGGTGGCGCGAGGACCGGACGGCGTGCAAGTGGTTCGTAAGCTGCTGTCCGCCAATCCCGGACGCTACGACGACGCCGCGCTAGAAGGCATCCGCCTAATTCTGGCGGAACACGATGCAGCCTTCGGCGGCGTCGACGCCGTAAAGCTGGGCACTACGGTCGCCACCAACGCGCTGCTGGAGCGCAAGGGCACGCGCGTTGTCCTGGTCGTGACGCAGGGCTTCGGCGACGCGCTGGAGATCGGCACGCAGGCGCGACCGAAGATCTTCGCGCGCCATATCGTCAAACCAGAATTGCTGCATGCGCGGGTGATCGAAGCCCGCGAGCGGGTGACAGCGGAAGGCGAGGTCGAAACGCCGCTCGACGAGACT
>ERZ869936.2461-NODE-2461-length-10851-cov-4.953409_pt1 | contig 10851 bp, 9 predicted proteins | sample MGYA00520876_ERZ869936 | MGnify/ENA primary metagenome ERZ869936 (study PRJEB32218, sample SAMN09650985) | biofilter metagenome | isolation source: enrty point of leading RO module | place: Saudi Arabia: Thuwal, RO plant located on Red Sea | collected 2016-02-17 ... | reverse complement strand
GCGCAGCGTTGCCTGCAGGCGATGCGGCCGTCGAGCGGCGGCCCGGCTCCTGCAGAGGAATTCGCCCGAACGGCAGGCCGGGCGGCTTGGGCCGGCGCAGCGGCATCGCACGCCGGTCAGGCGCCGGCCGGGCACAACAGAACAATTCAATAGCGAGGAGGGCTCAGTCATGGGTAAAGAACAACGCACGGCGTCGCAGGCGTCGGATGTCCAGTCGCGCCGCCGCTTTCTCGGCAAGGCGGCAGCGGCCGGCGGCGCGGTGGCGCTGGCCGGCTGCGGCATCGGCAGCAATAATGAACAGGCCGCGGGCGGCACCGGCGGCGGCGTCGCCGCGGAGCCGGGAGTGCGGATCGAGTGTCCGGCGGGCTGCTCGTCGAATGACCCGCTGTTCGACATCGCTTCGGATCTGTACCGGTTCGTGTCGGAACTCTCGGGCGGACGCATGACCGTCGAACTGCTGCCCGCCGGCGCGGTGGTCGGCGCCTTCGACCAGGCCGACGCCGTGCACAAGGGCATTCTCGACGGCAGCCATGCGGTGCCGGCGTTCTGGTATGGCAAGAACAGCGCGCTGTCGCTGTTCGGCACCGGCCCGGCGCTCGGGCACGATGCCAACACACTGCTGGCATGGATCGAGTACGGCGGCGGCCGCGAGCTGTACGAGCAGATCTACTCCGACCTGCTCAAGCTCGACGTGGTGCCGCTTGCCTACGGGCCGATGCCCACTCAGCCGCTCGGCTGGTTCCGCCAGGAAGTGAAGTCCGCGGAGCAGTTCAAGGGCGTCAAGTACCGCACCGTGGGCCTTTCCATCGACGTGTTCAAGAACATGGGCGCTTCGGTCGTGGCGCTGCCCGGCGGTGAAATCGTGCCGGCGCTGGAACGCGCGGTGATCGACGCCGCCGAGTTCAACAACCCGGCCTCCGACGCGGCGCTCGGCTTCCCGGACGTCGCGAAGATCTGCATGGTGAAGAGCTATCACCAGCCGGCGGAGTTCTTCGAGGTGCTGATCAACCGCAACACCTGGAACAACCTGCCCGAGCAGTACCGTTCGATCTGGCGCATCGCCACCAAGGCCGCCAGCGCGCAGATGGGCTGGAAGACGATCGACCTGTACTCCAAGGCCTATGTCGAGCTGCGCGACAAGCGCAAGATCCGCTTCATCGAGACGCCGAAGGACATCCTTGGCTCGCAGCTCCAGGCCTGGGACAAGATCATCGCCGAGAAGGGTGCCGAGAACCCGATGTTCATGAAGATCCTCGAGTCGCAGAAGGCGTTCATGAAGCGGGCGGTCGACTACCAGGCGAAGTTCATCGTCGAACCGGAACAGGCGTTCGAGCACTTCTTCGGCAAGGCCTGACGGCCTGAGTCCGACGGTGTGCGGGCGGCGGTTGCCGCCCGCGCGAGCGCGTCTGCCCTCAACAAGGAATCATCGTGAACCGCTACCTGCACATGATCGACCGGCTCAGCGCCTGGTCGGGGAAGCTTTTCGCCTGGTCCGTCCTGCTGCTGACGTTGATCGTCTGCTATGACGTGACGCTGCGCTACATCCTCAACGCGCCGACGCAATGGGGATTCGACATCGCCTACATCCTGTACGGGACGCTGTTCATGATGGCGGGCGCCTACACACTGTCACGCGACGGCCATGTGCGGGCGGACATGATGTACCGGACGCTCTCGCCGCGCACCCAGGCCTGGTTCGACCTGGTGCTGTACCTGCTGTTCTTCGTGCCCGGCATCGCGGCCCTGGTGTATGCCGGCGTCGAGTTCACCCGGGTGTCGTGGGCGATGAAGGAGGTGTCCAGCGTGACTTCCTCCGAGGTCCCGATCTACCCGTTCAAGCTGGTGATCCCGGTGGCCGGTTTCCTGCTGCTGCTGCAGGGCTTCGCCGAGATCGCCCGCTGCGTGAGCTGCATCCGCACTGGCGTCTGGCCGCAGCGGCTGCACGACGTCGAGGAAGAGGACATCGAGCAGCTGAAGGACCTGATCTCCGGCGACGGTCCTGACGGAGTGCAGGCAAAATGATGGGCCGCAGCTTCGTCCGGCTCGAGGCCCGCACCATCGGCTTCGGCATCATCGGGCTGATCCTCGTCGGCTACATCCTGTTTCTGCCGCCGCCGTCGCAGATCACCCATCCGCATCTCGGCATGGTCATGCTCGGCATGATCATCGCCTCGATCCTGCTCGGCTTTCCGATCGCCTTCACCCTGATCGGGCTCGGCATCCTGTTCGGCGTCGTCGCATTCGGGCGGGCCGGCGTGCCGCTGCTGGACAACCCGATCTTCGACAACATGGTGCTGCGCACCTACGGGGTGATGACGGCGGACGTGATCATCGCGGTGCCGCTGTTCATCTTCATGGGCTACATCGTCGAACGCTCGGGCATCATCGACCGGCTGTTCAAGAGCCTGGAGCTGGCGATGGCCAGCGTGCCGGCGGCGCTGGCGGTGGCCACCATTCTTACCTGCGCGGTGTTCGCGGCGGCCACCGGCATCATCGGCGCGGTGGTCACGCTGATGGGGCTGCTGGTGCTGGCGCCGATGCTCAAGGCCGGCTACGACGTGCGGCTTTCGGCCGGCGCCATCGCCGCCGGCGGTTGCCTCGGCATATTGATTCCGCCCAGCGTGATGCTGATCCTGTACGGCGCCACCGCCGGCGTGTCGGTGGTGCAGCTCTACATGGGCGCGCTGATCCCGGGCGTCATGCTCTCGGCGATGTACGTCGGCTACGTGATCGTGCGCGCGATCCTCAATCCGAAGCTCGCGCCCAGCCTGCCGGCGGAAGAGCGCAACGTGCCGACCGGCGTCGTGTTCAAGATGCTGGCGACTTCGTTCTTCCCGCTCGCCTTCCTCATTCTCGCGGTGCTGGGCAGCATCCTGTTCGGCGTGGCGACGCCCACCGAGGCGGCCGCGGTCGGCGCGCTCGGCGCCGCCCTGCTCGCCGCCAGCTACAAGCGGCTCACCCTCGAGCGCCTGAAGGAATCGGTGTTCCTCAGCTCGCGCACCACCGCGATGGTGTGCTGGCTGCTGGTCGGCTCGTGGGTGTTCTCCTCCACCTTCGCCGCGCTCGGCGGGCAGGAGGTGCTGGAGCGCTGGGTGTTCTCGATGGACTTGTCGCCGGCAGGCTTCCTGTTGATCTCGCAGTTCATCATCTTCCTGCTCGGCTGGCCGCTGGACTGGACGGTGATCATCATCATCTTCGTGCCGATCTTCCTGCCGATGCTGCCCAACTTCGGCATCGATCCGTTGTTCTTCGGGCTGCTCACCGCGGTGAACCTGCAGACCGCCTTCCTGTCGCCGCCGATGGCGATGGCGGCGTACTACCTGAAGGGCGTCGCCCCGCCGCACGTGACCCTGGCGGACATTTTTCTGGGCATGGTGCCTTTCATGCTGATCCAGCTGAGCGCCATGATCCTGCTGGTGATCTTCCCCGAGATCGGACTCTGGCTCCCGCGCCTGTTCTACAACTGACGCCGGCGCGGCAGCCCCGGGGCGGACTGGCCGGTCCGCCCCGGTTGCGTGCGGTTCCACGGCCGCGCTTTCCGCAAGCGCCAGCGCAGTGCAGAGCGGAAATGTGGCACAGGAGTCTGAAGAAAAATGAACGGGCAGAAGTTCGTCAAGCTGGAGGCTCGCACCATCGGGTTCGGCATCATCGGCCTGATCCTCGTCGCGTACATCCTGTTCCTGCCGCCGCCGTCGCGCATCACCGACGCGCACCTGGGCATGATCATGCTCGGCGTGATCGTGGCCGCGATCCTGCTCGGCTTTCCGATCGCCTTTACCCTGATCGGGCTCGGCATCCTGTTCGGTTTTGCCGCCTTCGGGCGGGACGGGTTGCCGCTGATGGACAACCCGATCTTCGACAACATGGTGCTGCGCACCTACGGGGTGATGACCAGCGACGTGATCATCGCGGTGCCGCTGTTCATCTTCATGGGCTACATCGTCGAGCGCTCCGGCATCATCGACCGGCTGTTCAAGAGCCTGGAGCTGGCGATGTCGGGCGTGCCGGCGGCGCTGGCGGTGGCGACAATCGCCACCTGCGCGGTGTTCGCAGCGGCCACCGGCATCATCGGCGCCACCGTCACGCTGATGGGCCTGCTGGTGCTGCCGCCGATGCTCAAGGCCGGCTACGACATCAGGATGTCTACCGGCGCCATCGCCGCCGGTGGCTGTCTCGGCATATTGATTCCGCCCAGCGTGATGCTGATCCTGTACGGCGCCACCGCCGGCGTGTCGGTGGTGCAGCTCTACATGGGCGCGCTCATCCCCGGCATCATGCTGTCGCTGATGTACATCGGCTACGTGATCGTGCGCGCCATGATCAACCCGAAGCTCGCGCCCAAGCTGCCGGCGGAAGAGCGCAACGTGCCGGCCGGCGTGGTGTTCAGGATGCTGGCCACCTCGTTCCTGCCGCTCGCGCTTCTCGTTTCGGCGGTGCTGGGCAGCATCCTGTTCGGGGTGGCGACGCCCACCGAGGCGGCGGCGGTCGGCGCGCTCGGCGCGGCCGGGCTGGCGGTCGCGTACCGGCGCATGACTCTTACCCGGCTCAAGGAATCGGTGTTCCTCACCTCGCGCACCACCGCGATGGTGTGCTGGCTGCTGGTCGGCTCGTGGGTGTTCTCCTCCACCTTCGCCGCGCTCGGCGGGCAGGAGGTGCTGGAGCGCTGGGTGTTCTCGATGGACTTGTCGCCGGCAGGCTTCCTGTTGATCTCGCAGTTCATCATCTTCCTGCTCGGCTGGCCGCTGGACTGGACGGTGATCATCATCATCTTCGTGCCGATCTTCCTGCCGATGCTGCCCAACTTCGGCATCGATCCGTTGTTCTTCGGGCTGCTCACCGCGGTGAACCTGCAGACCGCCTTCCTGTCGCCGCCGATGGCGATGGCGGCGTACTACCTGAAGGGCGTCGCCCCGCCGCAGGTGACGCTGTCGCATATCTTCATGGGCATGATTCCGTTCATGCTGATCCAGCTGTCGGCGGTGTTCCTGCTGGCATTCTTCCCGGCGATCGGCCTGTGGCTGCCGGGCATGTTCTACAAATAGGCCGGCGCAACCGGCGCAGTGCTGACAAGGGACAATGAAACAAAAAATCGTCGTAACGCGGGAGGTCTTTGACGAAACGCTCGAGTATCTCGGGCGGCATTTCGAGGTGGTGGCGAACCAGGAGGATCGCCGCCATTCGCGCGACGAGCTGATCGCCTTGCTGCAGGGCGCGGCCGGCGCGCAGACCTCCGGCACCGACCGCATCGACGGCGAGCTGCTCGACCGCTGCCCGGGCCTGCGCGCGGTGTGCAACACCGCGGTCGGCTACAACAACATCGACCTCGACGCCTGCACCGCGCGCGGCGTGATGGCGACCAACACCCCGGGCGTGCTCGACGACAGCGTGGCCGACTACACGATGGGCCTGGTGATCGCCACCTGCCGGCGCATCGGCGAGGGCGAGCGCTACCTGCGCGCGGGGCAGTGGACCGGCACTTACCTCAAGCAGACGCTCGGGCAGGACGTGCACGGCGCCACCCTCGGGCTGTTCGGCTTCGGCCGCATCGGCCAGGCGATCGCGAAGCGCGCGCGCGGCTTCGACATGAACATTCTCTATCACAGCCGCTCGCGCGCCGCGGCCGAGGCCGAGCGGCCGTTCGACGCGCGCTATGTGTCGAAGGAGGCGCTGCTGCGCGAAGCCGACATCGTGCTGCTGATCCTGCCGTACACGCCGGAGACTCACCACTACATCGGCGCGAAGGAACTGTCCATGATGAAGCGCAGCGCCGTGCTCATCAACATGGCGCGCGGCGGCATCGTCGACGACGCCGCGCTGATCGAGGCGCTGAAGAAGAAGACCATCTGGGCGGCCGGGCTCGACGTGTTCGAGAACGAGCCCAGGCTCAACCCCGGCTTTCTCGCGCTGGAGAACGCGGTGCTGTCCCCGCATATCGCCAGCGCTTCCGAGCCGACCCGCAAGGCGATGGCGATGACCGCGGCGAAGAACCTGGTGGCGGCGCTGACCGGCGGCGCGCCGCCCAATCTGCTAAACCCGGCCTGCCGCGAACGCGCACGCGCATGACACACGGATGGATTCCGGAACAACAAGAATGACGGAACTTTATCAACTCGACCTGCTGGAAGCGGCACGGCGCATCCGGTCCGGCCGCCTGCGGGCCGCCGACTACATGCGCAGCCTGCTGGCGCGCATCGACCGGCTCGAGCCGCAGATCGAGGCCTGGCAGTGGTTCGACCGCGCGCGTGCCCTGGCCACCGCCGAGGCGGCCGACCGCGCCGACTCGCCGTGGCGCGCCGCGCATCCGCTGCACGGCGTGGCGATCGGGGTGAAGGACATCATCGCCACCGCCGGCGTGCCCACCGAGATGGGCAGCGCGCTGTATCGGGGCCATGTGCCGGACGAATCCGCCGACCTGGTGATCCGGCTGGAAAGCGCCGGTGCCATCATGCTCGGCAAGACGGTGACCACCGAGGCGGCGTTCATGGTGCCGGCGAAAACGCGCAATCCCTGGAACGCGCGCCATACGCCGGGCGGCTCGTCCAGCGGCTCGGCCGCGGCGGTGGCCGCCGGTTTCGTACCGGCGGCGGTCGGCACCCAGACCAACGGCTCCATCATCCGGCCGGCGGCCTTCTGCGGCGTGGTCGGCTACAAGCCGAGCGACGGCATGCTGTCGACCCGCGGCGTGCTGCCGTTTTCGCCGACGCTGGATCAGCCCGGCGTGTTCGCACGCAGCGTGGCCGACGCCGCGTTTCTCGCTTCCTGCCTGACCACCCATCGCGGCGCGATCACCCAGGAAGTGCGCATGCTGAAGAGCCCGCCGCGCCTGGCGGCGGTGCGTTCGCCGGTGTGGTACCTGGCGCGGCCGGAACAGCGCCAGCAGTTCGAGGCCGACATCGCCCGGCTGCGCAAGGCCGGCGCCTCGATCGACATCCTGGAACTGCACGCCGACTTCGACCAGGCGGTGCGCATTCACCGCATCATCATGCTCACCGAGGCGGCGCGCGTGTCGCGCAAGGTACGGGCGCAGCACCGCGACCGGCTGTCGGACTACCTGAATGCCGCGCTCGACGAAGGCGAGGCGATTCCGGACGCCGACTATCGCGACGCGATGAAGCTGCGCACCCAGCTTCAGCACGCGCTGGCGTCGTTTTTCGATCGCGGCTACTCGGCGATCATCACGCCGCCGGCGCCCGGCGAGGCGCCCGCCACGCTGGACAACACCGGCGACCCGCGCTTCTGCACCCTGTGGTCTCTGACGGGCGCGCCGGCCATCACCATTCCCACCGGCAAGGGTCCCAACGGCCTGCCGCTCGGCCTGCAGCTGATCGGCGCCGCCGAAGAGGAAAACTACCTGCTGGCGAGCGCCGCCTGGTGCGAGCATTTCTCGCCCTTCCGCGGGTTGGTGTAGTTGAAGAGGAGATAAGGACAGCGCGCACCGCAGAGGACGCGGCGGACGCGAAGGAAGATAAAGAAACGGCTCACCACCAAAGACACCAACAGCACCAAAGCCACCAAGGAGAATCGTACTGGGGCTGATTTACTTGGTGTCCTTGGTGACTTGGTGGTTCGCATAGAATCTGGTTTTCCTCCGCGTCCACCGCGTCCTCTGCGGTGAGCGCTGTTAGTTAGGGAGAAAGCAGAAGCAATGAAAGTCGGATTCGTAGGGCTGGGCATCATGGGCCGGCCGATGGCGATGAACCTGCTGAAGGGCGGGCACACGCTCGCGGTGTGGGCGCGGCGCGCCGAATCGATGAAACCGCTGACCGACGCCGGCGCGCATCGCTGCGGCTCGCCAGAGGATGTGGCCCGCCAGAGCGAGGCGGTGTTCACCATGGTGTCCGACACGCCGGATGTCGAGGCGGTGATCCTCGGCCCCGACGGTATCATCCACGGTGCCGCCGCCGGCACCGTGGTGGTGGACATGAGCACCATCTCGGCTGCGGCCACCCGCGACATCGCGCAGCAGCTGCGCTCCAGCGGCGTCGAGATGCTCGATGCCCCGGTATCCGGCGGCGAAGCGGGCGCGGTGGCGGGTACGCTGTCGATCATGGTGGGCGGCCCGGCGGAAGTGTTTGAGCGCATGCAGCAGCTGCTCGCCTGCATGGGCAAGAACATCGTGCACATCGGCGACAACGGCGCCGGCCAGGTGGCGAAAAGCTGCAACCAGATCGTCGCTGCTGTCACCCTCGAGGCGGTGGCCGAGGCGCTCACGCTTGCGCGCCGCAACGGCGTCGACCCGGTGCGGGCGCGCGAGGCGCTGCTCGGCGGCTATGCCTGGAGCAAGGTGCTGGAGGTGCACGGCAAGCGCATGCTCGAGCGCGATTTCAAGCCCGGCTTCAAGTCGCGGCTGCACCGCAAGGATCTGCGCATCGTCACCGATATCGCCGCGGGGCTCGACCTCTTCCTGCCGCAGACCGAGCTGGTCGCCGGCCACCTGGCGGCGCTGGCGGGGCTGGACGGCGGCGAGCAGGATTCCGCCGCGCTGGTGCGCGTGCTCGAGCGCATGGCCGGCGAAGAGCGCTGATAAAGACCAACGCTCAACGCGGAGGACGCCGAGGATGACAAAGAAACGGCTCACCACCAAGAACACCAAGAGCACCAAGGCCACCCAGCAGAAGCAGATTGACGCGCCGGGTTTCTTGGTGTCCTCGGTGGCTTGGTGGTTCGCATGAAGTTTTGTTTTTCCTCCGCACCCTCCGCGTCCGCCGCAGCAACCCGCTTCGCGGCGCGTCGTGTGTCTCGGGTTTTTTGGTGTCCTTGGTGGCTTGGTGGTTCGCAGTGAATTTGATCTTGTTTCGCGTTGAAGGCGTCTGGAGTTGAAAGAGACATCATGAACGTCGGATTTATCGGGCTGGGATCGATGGGCGTGCCGATGGCGGCGAACCTGCAGAAGGGCGGGCATCGGCTGTTCGTGTGGGCGCGGCGGGCGGCGGCGGCGAAGCCGCTCACCGACGGCGGCGCGACGCTGTGCGATTCGCCGCAGGCGGTGGGGGAAAAGTGCGAGGCGGTGTTCACCATCGTCACCACCGGCGCCGATGTCGAGCAGGTGGTACTCGGCGAGAACGGCCTGGCCGCCGGCATGAAGCCCGGCTCGGTGCTGGTCGACTGCAGCACGATTCCGCCCGCCACTGCGCGGGGGCTGGCGAAGGCGCTGGCGGCAAGACAGGTCGGCATGCTCGATGCGCCGGTGTCGGGCGGCGAGGCGGGCGCGCGCGCCGGCACGCTGTCGATCATGATCGGCGGCCCGGCCGAAGTGTTCGAACGCATGCGCCCGCTGCTCGGGCTGCTCGGCAAGACGCTGGTGTACGTTGGCGAAGCCGGCGCCGGCCAGGTGGCCAAGGCGGCGAACCAGCTGATCCTGACCGTCTCCATCCAGGGCATCGCCGAGGCGGTCGCCTTCGCCGAGGCCAACGGCGTCGATTTCGCGCCGGTGCGCGAGGCGCTGCTCAAGGGCTTCGCCGGCAGCCGCATGCTGGAACTGTTCGGCGAGCGCATGCAGCGGCGCCAGTTCGAGGCGGGGCTCGACGCGCGGCTGCATCACAAGGATGCCCAGACCGTGCGGCAGGCCGCCCACGACCCCGGCACCCCGGTACCGGCGGCGGCGCGCGCCACCGAGGCCTTCAGCGCGCTAGGGGCGCGCCCCGGCACCCGCTGGGACTCCGCCGCGCTGCTCAAGGTCATCGCCGAGCTCAGCGGCCGGAAGGCCTGACGTGCTGCGAAGCTGATATTGACCACAGAGACACAGAGACACAGAGGGCACAGAGGTTCCGGGCATCGGAGGAAGCGATTCCTCGCCGCGGAGCACATGGAGGGCGCGGAGGCAGATCAAACCCGATGCGAACCACCAAGTCACCAAGTCACCAAGAAACCCGGTGCGTCAATCTGGTTCTACTTGGTGGCTTTGGTGCTTTTGGTGCCCTTGGTGGTTAGCCGTTTCTTTGTTTTCCTCTATGCCCTCTGTGTCTGCGTGTTGAAAGTCGATCGCGGTCCCGCCTGAAACCTTTCCGCGTGGCCCGGGTCTCACGCGCCGGGACGACAACAACATTCCGGGCGGATTGCCGTTCCGCGGCCCGCGCGGCCGCGGACGGCGGGCAGCCGCCTCAACAACATGACCTTCCTGATGTTCATCGCAGGCCTGGCGGCGCTGGTAATAGGGGCCGACCTGCTGGTGCGGGGCGCATCGCGCATCGCGTCGGCGCTGGGCATCTCGCCGCTGATCGTGGGGCTGACGGTCGTCGCCTTCGGCACCAGCTCGCCCGAACTGGCGGTCAGCGCCGGGGCCGCGCTGAACGGCCAGGCCGACATCGCCGTAGGCAACGTGGTCGGCAGCAACATCTTCAACGTGCTCTTCATCCTCGGGCTGTCCGCGCTGATCGCGCCGCTTGCGGTCGCGCAGCAGCTGGTGCGGCTCGACGTGCCGCTGATGATCGGCTGCGCGCTGCTGCTGATGTGGCTGGCTTACGACGGCATGATCGGCCGGTTCGAGGGCGCGGTGCTTTTCGCCGGCATCATCGCCTATACCGTGTTCCTGGTCTGGCAGGCGCGCCGTGAAAGCAACGCCGAGGTGGTGGCGGAGTATGCCGAGGCCTACCCGGCCTCGGCGGACAGGCGCTGGCTGCTGAACGGCGGCCTGATCGTCGGCGGTCTCGTGCTGCTGGTGGTCGGCGCCCACTGGCTGGTCGACGCGGCAGTAGCCTTCGCGCGCATGCTCGGCGTGAGCGAGCTGGTGATCGGCCTGACGGTGGTCGCGGCCGGCACCTCGCTGCCGGAAGTCGCGGCCTCGGTGGTGGCGGCGCTCAAGGGCGAGCGCGATATCGCCGTCGGCAACGTCGTCGGCAGCAGCATCTACAA
>ERZ869936.2460-NODE-2460-length-10851-cov-6.449333_pt1 | contig 10851 bp, 7 predicted proteins | sample MGYA00520876_ERZ869936 | MGnify/ENA primary metagenome ERZ869936 (study PRJEB32218, sample SAMN09650985) | biofilter metagenome | isolation source: enrty point of leading RO module | place: Saudi Arabia: Thuwal, RO plant located on Red Sea | collected 2016-02-17 ... | reverse complement strand
CGCCAAGGGCGCGATGCACTACGGATACCGGGTCATCGGCATCCAGGACGGCGTTCGCGGTCTGGTCGAGAACCGCCACATCCCCCTCGACAACCGCATGGTCAGCGGAATCCTGACCCAGGGTGGAACCCTGCTCGGCAGCAGCCGCGACAAGCCGCACAAGATGCCGATGGGCCACCAGATCATGGACATGACCGAGGTGGCGGTGGAGAACTACCGCTCGATGAATCTCGACTGCCTCGTCTGCCTCGGAGGCAACGGCACCGCCAAGAACGCCTTCCGGCTCCACAAGAAGGGCGGCATCAACGTCCTGCACCTGCCGAAGACGATCGACAACGACGTGGCGGAAACCGACATCACCTTCGGCTTCGACTCGGCGATGGACATCGCCACCGAGGCGATCGACCGGCTTCACACCACCGCGACGAGCCACCACCGCGTGATCGTCTGCGAGATCATGGGACACGACGCCGGCTGGCTGTGCCTCGGCTCGGGAATCGCGGGCGGGGCCGACGTCATCCTCATCCCCGAGATCCCCTACGACCTCGACGTCATCGCCAAGAGCCTCCTCCACCGTCAGCGCAGCGGAAAGAGATTCTCCATCGTCGCCGTCGCCGAGGGGGTGCACTCGCAGGAAGAGGTGGCCGCGATGGCCGAATCCGGCCGCAAGAAGCGCCAGGAGAAGGTTGTTCGTCAGTCCGAGGACGGCGTGCACCTCGTGCAGGAACCGGTGGCGAGCCGCATCGCCCGGGAGATCCAGCAGCGCACCGGTGTCGAGGCCCGCGTGACATCGCTCGGACACGTCCAGCGCGGCGGGCCTCCTACCTCCTTCGACCGGCTGCTGTGCACCCGGCTGGGAACCAAGGCCAGCGAACTGATCGCCGAGGGCCGCTTCAACATCATGGTCGGCGTCAAGGGCACCGAATGCGTGCCCGTCCCGCTGGAAAAGGTGGCCGGCATCAAGCGCGTCGTGCCCACCGACCACCCATGGATCCAGACCGCGAGGCTCGTCTCGACCTGCCTCGGCGACCGGGTCGCCTGACGCATTTCCCGTCAGTTCCGCGCCGGGCGACGACGGCGCCGGCGTGGTCGTCGCGCTCCGGCACCATCCGGCCTCCCGTTGCCCTGGCGTCCGCCTTCGCGGTGGGGCGCGCGAGCCGGGAGCTTCTCGAGTCCGTCCAAGTGCCAGTCGTGTCCGGCGTCCACCGCGATTTCACGGCGGATGAGCTTCTCGATATCGCGCAGGTATTCGCGCTCGTCGGGAGAACAGAACGACACCGCATGCCCCGTCGCACCGGCCCGGCCGGTGCGGCCGATCCGGTGAACGTAGGCTTCCGGTTCGTTCGGCAGGTCGAAGTTCACAACCAGCGTCACCGCCTTCACGTCCACGCCGCGGGCGGCGACATCGGTCGCCACCAGCACCGGCAACCGGCCGGCGCGGAACTTGTCCAGCGTCCGGTCGCGCTGGGCCTGCGAGCGGTTGCCATGAATCGCCTCGGCCGAAAAGCCGGCCTGCGAAATCTGCTTCGCCAGCTTGTTGGCGCCGTGCTTGGTCCGCGAAAACACGATCGCGAGTTCACCCTCGCCCTGCGACCGGAGCCGCTCGAAAAGCAGCGGCCGCTTGTTCTCCTTGGCCACCAGACACACCCGCTGGTCCACCTTTTCCGCCGTCGTCACCTCCGGCTCGATGGTCACGGTGGCGGGATCGCGCAGGATCTCGTGGGCCAGCGTCACGATCGGCGGCGCCAGGGTGGCGGAGAAGAACAGCGACTGCCGCTGCTTCGGCAGCATCGCCACGATCTTCTGTACGTCACGCTGGAAGCCCATGTCGAGCATGCGGTCGACCTCGTCGAGAACGAAGAACTCGACCGCCGAAAGGTCGATGAAGCCCTGGTTCACCAGATCCAGCAACCGCCCCGGGCAGGCGACCAGCACCTCCACGCCGGGGCGCATCGCATTGACCTGCGGACGTTGTCCCACACCGCCGAAGACCAGCGCGTGACGGATCCTGAGGTGCGAGCCGTAGGTTTCGAGGCTCTTGCCGACCTGGGTGGCGAGTTCACGGGTCGGGGTGAGGACCAGCACCCGTGCGGTCTTCGGTCGCGGACGCCGCGGGTCGCGATGCAGCGCGTCGAGGATGGGCAGCGAAAAGGCCGCCGTCTTGCCGGTGCCGGTCTGGGCGCAACCGAGCAGGTCGCGGCCTTTCAGCAGCAGCGGGATGGCCTGCGCCTGGATCGGCGAAGGCGTCGTGTAGCCGCGCTCGGCGAGCGCGCGTTGCAGGGGCGCGGCCAGCGGCAGCGCCTCGAATGTATTCGGGGTCATGATGTCATTGGCGCCCGTCAACCGGATGGCGGCGCGGGCGGGATCGATGAGGGTTGGTTGGATGAACCGATACCCTTTCCTCTCATCGATGAAGACCGGACACGGAGCGGGACATCAATCGGACCCGCGAGTCCGGAAACGCTCCGGACGGGGCGTGGCTATCGGTGAATGGGAGCCTTGGCAAGCATCATCCGATGAACTTCTCAGAGTCCCGCCCCACTTCGGCGGCAAGACGAAAGCGATGCGGGCACTGGCAGATCCGGAGCCGGGAACCGATGAACCCGGCTTCTCCGGTGACGAAGTCTTCGTGGACTGATCCCGTGATGAATCAAGAGACCACCTCAAGCGGCTTGGTGTCCTTCCAGTCTCCGCGGGTGAAGTCCGGGAAATCCTGCGGCATGCCATCCTCGGCGACGGACTTGCGGGACAGCGGGGTCACCGCCGACCAGAAGGCACCTTCGTAGACGTTCTGGTCCAGCGGTTCACCCCGGCGGAGACACTCGATCGCGCGGAAGTTCATGATCGCGTCCATCCCGCCATGCCCGCCGTGCTTCTTCGCGATATCCTGCATCCGGACGTACAACGGGTGGTCGAAATGCTCGTAAAAGGCGTCGAAGCCACCGCCCTGGATCCAGGCGTGATAGTTCGAGTGCTGGTCCGGCTTGTCCTCGGGAAGGTCGAGCAGCTTGCGCAGGGCGGGCGTGGCGTTCTTCCAGGTGTAGTCGAGGGCGATCCGGTTCGGAAATCCCGCCCCGGTGCCACGGGTCCCCTGGATCAGGTTGTGCCGGCTGTAGGGACGCGGGCTGCTCTCGTCCCATTGAACCATCACCGTGCGACCGAGCGTGGTCTTGATGATCGAGGTATTCATGTCGCCACCCTTGAACTCGAGCTTCGCGGACTTCGAGTCGGGCCCGAGCACCTCCTTCGCATACAGCTCATGGTTCCTCGCGGGCGAGGAGAACGAAACGATGCGCCGGAAGTTGTCCTCCCCGCGGGCGAGGTTCATGTACTGCGCCACCGGGCCGAGACCGTGGGTCGGATAGAGATTCCCATTCTCGCTGGCCCAGTGGAGGGTGCGCCACGAACCGGTTCCACGACCGCGCTCGTATTCCCTCATCTGTCCCCTCAGTTCGTGAATGTAGGCGGCTTCCCCGTGGAGAAGCTCTCCGAAGATTCCCTGCCGGCACATGTTGAGAAACATCAGCTCATCCCGGCCGTAGTTGACGTTCTCCATCATCATGCAGTGACGACGCGTCTTCTCCGAGACATCGACGATCTCCCAAAGCTCCTCGATGCCGACCCCGAGCGGGACCTCGACGAAGGCGTGCGCCCCGGCCTTCATCGCATCGATCGCCATCGGCGCGTGCCATTCCCAGGGCGTGGCGATCCAGACGGCATCCGGCTTGGTTTCCGCCAGCATCTTCCGGTAGGCGTGCTCGTCCCCGAAGTAGGCCTTCACGCCCTTGTGGCGCTCGGGGTCGGCCCGGAGCGCCATCTCCACGCCCCGCCTCGCCGCGTCCTCATACAGGTCGCAGACTCCGACGAAGACCGTGCCCTCGGCGGCCGCCGCGTGGGAGAGGTGGGTCGGCCCGCGGGCACCGACCCCGATGATGGCCACCTTGACCGTGTCGAGCTTCGGGGCGGCGAACCCTCCCATCGACTTCGCCCCCGAAGGACGGGCGGGAAGGGCCGAGGCGAGCGAGGGCAGCGCGGCCATTCCCGCGCCGAGACCTCCAAGGCGGCGCAGAAAGCCACGCCGCGACGAAGATGCAGGTGATTGGAAATCTGAAGGTGTCATGGTGTTGTCGGGGTTGCGGTGAAGCGGTCGAGACAGTCTCTCATGCCGTCCATCTGATCCTCGATGGACGAGACAAGTCGGAGCTGGGTACGGCAGCGGTCGAGGTTGTGGGTGTCGTGTTTCGTTTTGAAATAGACGTCGCCTTCCAGGAAATCCGTGAGAAAGCGGATGCCGCACTCGAGCGTGATGATCTTTCCGGAGATCGGCAACAACTCGATCTCGCCGGTGGTGAGGAAGTCCGAGGCTCCGGCAAGGTAGCCCTCCACCAGCGCCTCGAAGTATTCGAGCCGCATGTGGACCTTCGACAGGTCGGTCTCGTCCTCGGCGCAGGAGATCGTCGCGGTGCGCACCATGTCACCGAAGTCGTTGAGCGCGGTGCCGGGCATGACGGTGTCGAGGTCGATCACGCAAACCCCCTCGCCCGTCTCATCGTCGATCATGACGTTGTTGAGCTTCGTGTCGTTGTGCGTGGTGCGTTCCGGGATGAGTCCACTTTCGACGGCGTCCACAATCACGCCGGCCTCCGGCTCACGCGCACGGACGAAGGCGATCTCGTCGGCCACCAGGGCGGCCCGTCCCACCGGATCCGCCCGGTAGGTCCTGATGAGGTTCTCGTAGCGGCGCCTGGTGTGGTGGAAATCCGGAATCGTCTCGAAGAGGCGTTTGCCGGGCAGATCGGCGAGCAGTCCCTGGAACCTTCCGAAAGCCTCGGCCCCGGCCCTCGCCTGGGCCGTCGACTCGATCACGTCGTAGGTCCGGGCGTTCTCGATGAAGGGATAGCAGCGCCAGTGGTCCTCCCCGTCGACATGGAAACTCCCGCCTCTCCAGGTTGGAACAAGCGTCAGCGCCCGCCGGGACGCGTCCGGAGTTCCGGCGAGCCGCAGCTTCGACTGGGCGTGTTCACAGACCCGGCTGATGTTCTCCATCAAGCGCGCCGGGTCGGCAAACACCCGGTGATTGATCCGCTGGAAGATGTATCGGACCGGCGTGCCGGACTGGACGAAGTCGACCTTGTAGGTGTCGTTGATATGACCGCTCCCATACGGCTCCGCCGAAGCGAAGTCGCCCTGAATGATGAAGTGGGAAGCGATGTCGGAGAGGTCGTGCATGCTCGGTTGGGGTCAGTTCGTCCTCGTGCGTCCGAACAACTTGAAGAGGGCGAAACACAACACGACCGACATGGCGGCAAGCACGCTGCCGGCGATCGTGTTTCCGTAGAGGAAGTTGCCGATGCTGAAGAGACAGCCGTAGATCATGAGCGTGCCAAGGAACACGCAACCGATCTCGTAGGGAAGCTCCCAGCGCCTGCCCTTGCTCTCGCCTTCGATCTCGATGCCGTCGTCCTCGGCCATCCGCCGCAGGGCCGCCCAGCCCGGACCGCCCGGCCGGGTCTTGCGGTAGAAGTCATAGAGGGCCTGCTTGTCCTCCGGCCGGGTCAGCAGCGTGGTGGTGATCCAGATCAGGGTGTTGAGCCCGATCGCCAGCAGCAGGCGGACGGTGTAGCCGTCCAGCGTGACCGCCGGTTCCGCATCGGTGCCGCCGAAATCCATCGTCAGTGCGGCGGGATCGACGACGAACACCAGCGCGATCCCGATCGCGATGGCACCGAACATCGCGACGATCTCGGTGACCGCGTTCACCCTCCACCAGAACCAGCGCAGCAGGTAGATCGCGCCCGTGCCGGCACCGGAGAGCAACAGAAGATCGAAGGCCTGCGTCGCGCTCCGGAGCTGGAGTGCGAGGATGCCCGCCAACAACATCAGACCGACCGTGGAGAGCCGGCCGACGAGGACGAGTTGCTTCTCCGAAGCCCCGGGATTCACGAAACGGCTGTAGAAGTCGTTCACCAGATAGGACGATCCCCAGTTGAGGTGGGTTCCGATCGTCGACATGTAGGCGGCGATGATCGACGCGATCACCACCCCGAGAAACCCGGGACCGAGCTTGGTGATCATCGCCGGATAGGCGACGTCCTCGGCCAGATACGCCTCATCGATCCCGGGGAACTCGCTCCGGATGTCGGACAGTTCGGGAAACACGAGCAAGGAAGCCAGCGCCACGATGATCCACGGCCACGGCCGGATCGCGTAGTGCATGAAGTTGAACAGCAAGGTGGCACCGATCGCGTTCTTCTCGTCCTTGGCGGAGAGCATCCGCTGGGCGACGTAGCCGCCGCCGCCGGGTTCGGCCCCCGGATACCACACCGCCCACCACTGCACGGCGACGGGGATGATCAGCATCGTGATCAGCACCGACAGATTCCCCGGGTCGGGGAACACCGCCAGCTTGTCCGCGATCGGGGAATCGGGACCCACCATTCCGGCCAGTCCGCCGATGGCCTGCACCTCTGGCTGCTGCACGGCGACATAGGCCGCGTAGACCGCACCGAACATCGCGATCGAATACTGGAAGAAGTCCGCCCAGATCACGCCCTTGAGCCCGCCGAGAGTGGCATAGACGACCACCCCGACCGAACCGAAGAGCACGCACTGCCAGGCCGGAATGCCGAAGAGGATCTGCCCGTACTTGATGATGGCGAGCGTGACCGTCGCCATGATCAGCAGGTTGAAGAACAAGCCGAGGAACAGCGCCCGGAAACCGCGCAGGAACGCCGCGGCCTTGCCCCGGTAGCGCAGCTCGTAGAACTCCAGATCCGTCATCACCTCCGAGCGGCGCCACAACTTCGCGTAGATGAAGACCGTCACCATCCCGGTGATCAGGAAGGCCCACCACGCCCAGTTCCGCGCGACCCCGCTTTCCCGGACCATGCCGGTGACCAGGTTCGGCGTGTCCGCCGAGAAGGTGCAGGCCACCATCGAGATGCCCAGCAGCCACCACGGCATGTGGCGTCCACCGAGGAAAAACTCCTTCGTGTCCTTCCCGGCGGTCCGCGATGCGACGAAGCCGATGGATAGCACCACCACGAAGAAGATCGCGATGATGGTCCAGTCGATGGTTTGGATCTGCATGGTGTGGGAACGGGTTGGATCAGCAGGAGTCCATCGAGAGCCGTCATCTTACGCCGGGAACTCCGGCGTGGAGGCCGGACCTCGATGACCACCTGCACGATCCATTCCGCGAAGCATAGGGCCAGCGGACCCAGCATAATTTATTTTTTCGGCTACGTTATTGTCTTTTCCGGCATAATGGACCTCAACCCCCGCGCATTGGTTCCAATCCCATCATCCGCCCACCGCCGCCATTGGTGCCGTGCCACTCCCGCGAGCATGAATCGACGACCACCCCGCCGATTTCTTTTCCGGCTTTACTCTTGTCTTTCCAGGAAAAGGATTGCTCATGAACCAGCCTCTCCGCTTGCTCCACCAGAACGCCCGCAGGCTTCCCACCCCCCCTTCCCCGGCGGCATACTTCGAGGGATGCCGCCGCCGCCACGCCTGTTCCCCGGACGACGTGCTGCTCTTTTCGCGGATCGACTCGCACGAACTTCGGCGACGCAGCGCGGAATCGCACCTGCATCGCCGCTTCTGCCTCGTCAACTGTCTCGAAACCGCCGGAACGGTATCCGTGGATGGCGTCCCCTTCGCGCTGGAGCCGGGCAACGCCCACCTGCTCTTTCCGCACTCCAACCACCAGTTCCTCAATCTCAAGGATTCGCGCATCCTGTGGCTGATGGTCACCTTTGAAACGACCGAACCCGAGCGCCTGGCACCACTCCGACAGCTCACCCTCAAACTCAATGCGGAGGATCATCGCGACCTGGGCCGCATGGTTTCCTGCTTCTCCGACACCACGGACGGGAACCGCGGCGATACCCTTTCCCTCATCCTTTCCCAGCTTCTCTGTCGGCTCTGCGACCGCGCGGGTGATCGAGCGCCGGCCGACATTCCCGGCCGGGCCTTTGCCGGCATCTGGCAGAGGCTGCAGAAGGAACTCGAATCGCTCCCTCCCGAGGACCTGAGGATCGCCCCCCTGGCGAAGCGCCTTCACATCTCCGACCGTCACCTGCGTGAGAGATTCAAGGCGCAGTTCGGCGTTCAGCTCGGAACCTATCTTCGCAACTACCGGATTCGTCGTGCCATCGGGCTGCTCGCTTCGACGCGCCTGACCTTCGCCGAGATCTCCGACCGCTGCGGCTATCGCTCCGCCTCCAGTTTCCACCGGGCGTTCATCAGGCACACCGGCATGCGTCCCGCCGAGTTCCGAAAGTAGCCACGTCCTCTCGCAAAACCACTCGACCGAAAGGCCGACCCCGGGCCAGCGTATGCCCGATCATCATGAACCAACTTTCCCGCCGCCAGACGCTCAAGGGCCTCGCCGCTCTCGCCACGTTCCAGATCGTCCCCAGCCGTGTGCTGGGATTGAACGGTCAGACGCCGCCGTCCGAGGAACTGACGCGTGGCATCATCGGTTGCGGGGGCATCTCCGCCTCCCACCTGACCATGCCGGGCCGTCTTCTGGCACTGTGCGACGTCGACAGGAAACACCTCGCCAGCCGGATGAATCAGACCGGCGGCGAAGCGAAGGGCATCACCGGCTACCATGATTACCGCGAGCTGATCGCGCGCGACGACATCGACATCGTCCACGTCGCCACCCCGCCCCACTGGCACGCGATCCAGGCGATCGAGGCGATGAAGGCCGGCAAGGACGTCTGGGGCGAGAAGCCGATGAGCCGGACGATCGGCGAGGGCATCGACATGGTGCGGGCGACCCGGAAATACGAACGAATGTTCCGCATCAACACCTGGTTCCGCTTCCAGAGCGGCTTCTACGGCATGCGCGTCCAGGCCAAGGAGCTCAAGAAGGTGGCGATGCACCAGGTCCTCGGCTGGCCCCTCAAGATCACCGTCTCCGGCGTCACCGGCTTCAACTGGAAGTTCAACTGGGTCGGAAAGACCGACCTGCCCGAGCAACCGGTGCCGGAGCACTTCGACTACGACTTCTGGCTCGGGCCGGCGCCGAAGAAACCCTACCACCCCCATCGCACCCACGGCACCTTCCGCGGCTACTGGGACTACGATGGCGGCGGACTCGGCGACATGGGCCAGCACTACCTCGACCCGGTGCAGTACATCCTCGGCAAGGACGACACCGGTCCGATCTCGGTCGAAATCGATGCCGATCCGCAGGACGACGACGCCGTCGGCACCTGGCGGCGGATCACCTTCACCTACGCCGACGGCTGCCAGGTGGTCCTGGACGGCGAGAACAAGGACAAGAACGCCGCCTACATGGAGGGTCCGAAGGGGAAGCTCTACAAGGGCTTCGAGAGCGACATCCCCGACCTCCGGAAGAAGGTCGCCGCCATGCCCGATCCCCCGCCCCAGATCACCGACTTCCACGAAAGCGTGCGCACCCGAAAGAAGTTCGCCCTCAACGAGGAGAACGGCTTCTGGAGTTGCACGATGATCAACCTCGGCAAGATCGCCCACCGCACCAACAAGAGCTTCAACTTCGATCCCAAGACCCTGAAGATCGACGTCCCCGAGTGCGACGCCCTGATCCGCCAGCCGATGCGGGCTCCCTGGAAGATCGAGATCTGATCCGCGCAGGTCGGAGAAGTCGTCCGATGGCGGCGTGCTCCCTTCCCCTCGGCACCTCAGGCGATCCGGGGAGAGCACCAGTTCTCGATCGACACCGGGTGCCACCGTGAAGGGGTGACGCGCCTGCCGTTCCGCACCGTCCGGGCCGAGCACGAAGCACCTCGCGCTCCGTGGTACTGAGGAAGTTTCCCCGTCGACAGGATCTGCGCCGACCGCCAGACTCCGGCAGTGCGCCGAATCGCAGTCATCGTCGAAACCTCCACCCAGTACGGGAGGATTCTGATCGGCGGGATTTCGGCCTTCGCGCAACTTCACGGCTGGCAGGTCCTGTTCGAGTACCGTGGACGGAATACCGCCGAGCCGAGTTGGCTCGAGGACTTCACGGGCGATGGCGTGATCACCTCCAGCCCGAGCCCCACCCATTCACTCAAGCTGCGCAAGGCCGGCATTCCCGTGATCGACCTCGGCGTCGGTCGCGAGGCCAAATCGTCGGAGGGGCTGCTCATCGACAGCGACCACCGGACGGTGGGAAAGCTCGCCGCCGAGCACTTCATCGCCAAGGGCCACCGGAACTTCGCCTTTCTCGGGTACAGCGACCACACCGTGTCGATGGAACGCGAAAACGGTTTCCGCGGCGCGCTCGAAGCCCATGGGTTCGAGGCACGTCATCATCACACGCCCGAGCGCACCGCGCGCAGTTTCGCGGCCCTCCACACGGGGGATTCGGCATTCATCGACTCCCTGCCCAAGCCGTGCGGTCTCTTCTACTTCCGGGACGTCTTCGACCGCCCCGTGCAGGAATACTGGCACACCATGAAGTTCTGGTGGCCCCACGACGAGGCCCTGATCGCCACCCTCATGGCCCACCGGCTCACCGGAGAATCCCGCTACCTCGACATGCATGAGCGCTGCCGGGAATGGGCCTTCGGTCACTTCGCCGATCCCGAGCGTGGAGAGTGGTTCGGCTACCTCCATCAGGACGGGCGCCCGTCCTCGACGCTCAAGGGTTCCCTCTGGAAATCCTTCTTCCACCACCCTCGAGCCCTCCTCCTTTGCCACCAATTCGGAGCGGAATTCTGAGAAGGTTCTCTTTGGTGTAGACCCTTCGCTTCCGGCGCGGCACCAGCCTTCGCCCGGTCTCCTGCGGAACCCGGGCGAAGGCTGGTGGAGCGTAGCGGATTCGAACCGCTGACCTTCTCATTGCGAACGAGACGCTCTACCAACTGA
>ERZ869936.2459-NODE-2459-length-10862-cov-4.477746_pt1 | contig 10862 bp, 5 predicted proteins | sample MGYA00520876_ERZ869936 | MGnify/ENA primary metagenome ERZ869936 (study PRJEB32218, sample SAMN09650985) | biofilter metagenome | isolation source: enrty point of leading RO module | place: Saudi Arabia: Thuwal, RO plant located on Red Sea | collected 2016-02-17 ... | reverse complement strand
TAATGTCGTTGCTCTGGGCATCAAGGTTGCCGCCGAGCTGGGGCGTGGTGTCCCCCACAATGTCAGTGAGACCAGCAGTAATAGAGGCCCAGCTAGTACCGTTGTAATATTTGAGAGCATTGTCGGTGGTGTTGTAGGCCAAGTCACCTTCATCGAGTGATGTAGTCGGGTCGGATGCGCCAACACGATAACGCTCGGCGGAGCTGTTTACCCCCGTGATGTTTGCGGCGGTAGTGTTAACATTAGCAATGTTTGTGCCAACAGTGTTTACATTCGAAATAGAGCCAGCAACAGTACCGATATTGTCAGATCCAGCAAGGTCTGTGGCAACAGTACCAATGTCCGTTGCGTCACCAGCTACTGCCGTCACATCACTGCTAATCCCTGCCACGGTAGTGACATTTGAGCTGATACCAGCAACTGTTGTAATGTTCGCATTGTTTCCGGCGACTGTAGTAATGTTCGATGAAATGCCAGCCACTGTTGAGATGTTGTTTGTCGGGCTAATCTGACCAGCAACAAGGCCAATGTCTGTGCCGTCAGCCGCTACAGCCTGAATGTCTGCGCTGTCTGCCGCAACCGTGGCAATGTCAGCCGCATCACCAGCGACCGTTGTGACATCCGCAGAGATGCCAGCAACCGTTGTAATGTTAGCCGAGATGCCAGCCAGCGTGTCCATATTGGTCACATTAGCCGCAGTACCCAGCGTGTTCATGTCAGCAACAGCATCGGCAGTACCGAGGATCGCCAGATCAGCAACAGCGTCAGCAGTACCAAGGCGACCAATCTCTGTTGCCTTTGCGGCGACTGCACCAATATCTGTTGCATCAGCGGCAACCGCAGTTACATCAGAAGAAATACCAGCTACCGTGGTGACATTGCTGGAGATACCAGCAACAGTATTAACATTGCTAATGTTGGTGGCTACAGTCCCAATGTCTGTTGCATCACCTGCAACAGCAGTAACATCTGAACTAATACCAGCCACAGTAGTAACATTGCCACTAATACCTGCCACGGTGGTAACATTCGAGGAAATACCAGCAACAGTTTGAATAGCGTCTGTAGCATCAGTCCCGTCTTCAATATCTGCCAGCGTAGAAATATCAGCGGTGATTGCAGATATAGAGCTTACATCGCCAATCTCAGGGCCAGCTTCCGGCAAGCCTGTAGTTTCATTAAATGCAAGCACAGTACCCTTACGGGTGTCAAGGTTGGGCAATGACAGTGTAGCGGCAGTATCAGAATCTGCCAGCTTCATTGTTCGACCAATCTTTGTTTCAAGCTCTTGCTCAATAGCAAAAATCTTATCAAGCTCTGTATTCAGTGAGGAGATATTGAACGGGCCTGATGTTGGGAAGTCAGTAGTACGAGTAACTGGAACATCACGAAAGATAGTGTACTTCGTTGATGCATCGGAGTATGTATCCCCCAGCGTCACATACCCACCAGAGAACCCATCATCTACGCTAGTACCGACAACAGCAAAAGTGCCTGTCCCCGTCCCTCGTGACAGTGTTGTGTCAGTCCCGTCAGTCGCCGTAACAATGACATTGATGTCATCAAGGTCAAAGAACGGGAAATCAATCGTCAACTGCGTAGTGTCAGCAGTCACCGCTTGAGTGTACTGTACTCGGGCATCATTATCTGCAATCTGAATCGTAGCCATAATTATCTATCTCCTAAATGGCTTTGGGTGTCTATTCACATTACTGACCGAATATTCCATCATAAATCGGATCAAGGTAAGGAATATTACCCCCAGGGGCTATGAACCTTGCGTCATTCAAGGTCTTCTGGTTGGCGTTAAATGTAACAACATCAGAGAACACACTGCTTGCTGTCATAAAATTGGCAATCCCAGGGCCGCCAACAGATGCAATCTTGGCTTCCATAGGCATAAACCTAGCCTGATCTGCTCCGACTATCGGGCCCAATCCCATCTTGTAATCGCTCAACTTCTCTACTGCATTGTTCACATCAGTAAACCAGCCAAGGATTCCGCTTCTATCTACAGCGTTAAGCAACTTGGCTTGGAAGTTCTCATCCTTATCAATGCCGTACTGCATGCGCTTAAATTCATTAACAAGCGCACCCAAGCCAATAAGAAGAAATGCACCTTGCCAGAAAGCACCATCACGCTCTTGTAGCCCAGATGTAGTCATGCGAACCATTGCGCCTTGACCGTAGGACTTAAACTGAGTCAGCAGTGATCCAAACTCTTCTGATGTCCACAAAGCACGATCACCAGCACCGGGGGTGACAATAATACGATCAACATTCTGATTGAGTGCGTTTCTAAATGTTTGACGAGCAGTAGCGTCAGTCCACGCCGCAGTATTCGGCATGAACTCACCATCAACAACTTCACCAAACTCATCAATCATTTGCCGCATACGACCATGCATTTGCTGGTCAATACCGTTTTTCAGAAACTTCTCTTTGTTTGCTTTAGAAAGACCGTTCCAGTCTTGCATGATGTGCTTAGTCATACGCAGTGCTGTCACTGTTCCGGCAAACTCTTTCAGAGTTTGATTCCAAATGTTCAGGCCGTTAATGATAAACAGTACGCCAGCAGACTGATTAAGCTTACGCTCGAACCCATAGCGTGAACCAAAAATGTCGCTCACATCAGAGAACGCAGAAGCACGAAGCCCAAGAACAGCATCAGCCGCTACAGCAGAAGCGTTCAGTTCATCACGCATCATCTTCTTGATTGTGCTTTGGTTGTTCTTGAAGAAATTACGCATGCCTTTCTCGTAGGTCATCGTAATACCTTCAACCATTACAGTCCGTGCAACATCGGGGACGGATGCCACAACAGCACCACCCATACCAACAAGAACATTAAAAGACTTCATGCCACGGATGAATCGGCTGGTAATCCTGTGAGGGTCTTTAGCCGCACCATATGTGCCACGAAGACGGTCACGAAGACCACGAATGTCATTAAGGTCTTGCTCAGCCCTTTTCGCAAGCTCTGCCCTTTTCTTTGGGTCTGTAGTCTTAGAGAGAATAAGCTCCCACTCGTTGGCCATCTCATCAAGGACTTCACGCATATCGACACTGCCGAACCGTCTGGCAAGCTCGATGTCCATACCCATTGTACGAGCATGGTGACGTGCAAGAACCTCAACATCATTCTCAAGGAAGTCATCAATGAGATTGTCAGGAATCTCAAGAGTCCTCTGCTTGATACTCCCGGGCTTTGTCACAAAGTCAAAAGAAGAAAGATCATCAAGATCGAGATATGGGCGTTGATTAGTAACAGTATCAAGTACATCGTTGGCAAACTTTGTGGCTTGTCTTGCCGACATTCCCTGTGTTTCGATTGCCCAGTTTTTAATGATTCCAGTAAACCTCTCAGGGTTAGCCATAATAAGATCAACACGGTAAACCCTCGGCAGATATGACAGAGCAGTGTTTACATTAACACCACCTTCGTTAATCCTAGCCAGAGATTCCTCAAGCCTTGCAACAAGTTCAAGGTCGCCAGCTTCTCTTGCCGCTACAATCTCACTTTGCAGTTGACGCTGAAACAGCCTTGTCTCAGTTGCCTGATCCTTAAAGTGATTAAACATAGTGCGGTACTGTCTTGCAGATTGCTCTACATACGGAGTAGCGGCATCAGATACCAAGTCACGATCACCGTTACGCATCGCCTTACCAACACGACTGCGAAACTCTATCTGAGACAAAAAGCCCCTTCTTGGGTGAATAAAGTCACGACCCATTTGACCCATCATTTGAATGGAACGGCCTACATCAGTTGGCTTGGCAACCTTACCTCGATAAGCCAAGTAAGCTGTATCAGATTCACGAATGGCATTAAGAAGGGGGGTCAGGTGATTTGTCCTAAAGCTAGTCTCAACAGACTGATCCATGGCAATCTCACGATCTACCTTCTTCTGCATCATGCCACCAACATCAACCATGCCGACAGCAAGACTACGAACAAAGGGATTGTCACTCTTGAGCATACGAATAACTGGATTCCATCCAATCTTCTCAAGGCCAACACCAGTCTCTTTCAAGGCGTCCTGTTCCATCGTGGCAAATGCAGTACGCCTTGCCTGTGATGGAGATACGGCCGCACCAGCAGAACGAAACACTGGCTCGCCAGTATCATCAAAGTCATCTACTGCGCTTTGCATTGGTCGGTATTTGGGCCTTCCAAATATAGAAGTAAGACTGCCGCCTAACACTCCAGCAGCCGTTAAGGTAAGAACAGAATGAGAGGCATCTCTTGTTTGTACTTGCTCGGCCATCAAAAGCTCTTCTGGAGCAAGTATTGCGGCAGTAAATGCACCACCGCCAACAAATCTACCCAATGCAGTTGAACCCCTCATAATCTGCATAGGAGCTAGCGGGGCTACAGTAGTTGGAGAAAGAAGGCCAGCGGTTATAGATTGAAATGTAGAATCAGAAGAAGAAAGAATCGCAATGTCTTCCTTGTCCCTTTTCAGCCTTTCAAGAAGAACGCTTGTCTCCTCATAGCTTCCACTGTCAATAAACCTCCAGCGGCTTTCCTCAGGTATCCTGTTGTCAGACATAGGCTCATAATTTGGGTCATCTTCAAAACCCATATCATGAAAAAATCTGTTTAGGGATGGAGCAAAGTTATACTGCCTGAATGCCGCTTCCCATATTTGGGTTTGATCATCAGTAAAAGCAAGATAGTCATCTCTATACAGGTCGCTCCTAGATATAACATTAGGTGCGTCTTGTGTATAAAGGCGAGATATTTCATCATGCAAACTCTGCTCAGTAATTTTTTCCATTAACCAAGCCCCAAGCTAATCATTCTGTCAACAAAGTAACCAAGATCGCTTTTTTCGATTTGAATCTGATCAAGCGGAATACTGTCAAAACCAGTAAAGGTTTCATTGTACAACCTAATAAGAGGGGCCAATACCTCTTCGCTATCGTTGTAATCCTTAATTGTATTAAACCTATTTCTCAAAACAACAGGATCAAACCCTGGGAGCGAACGCCATATTTTTGACAAGGTGTCGTTCTGAATATTCTCAAGAGTCTCATTGTAGTCATCATTATGAATAGAGTACCTAAAATCATAACGATAGTTTGCAAGAAGGGGAACTTTGCGTCCATTTACTACAACAGATACCCTATATGTTGGCTTATCTCCAAAACCAACATTAGCATCAAATACAAAGTTCCTCTCTCTAATCGCATCGGCGGTAGCTGGGTCTTGTAAAGATGGCATGGTGCTTACGACAGAATGAACATCTGACTTCACATCGTCATAGTCAATAACTACGCCACGATCTCCAACCGTAGAAATAGCTTCCTTGAGTATAGGATGAACAACCCACTCGATCTCGCCCTCTGCGTTTTCTTGAAGACCGACATCATCCATAATGTCATACATCGCCATATGAATAGCTGATGCATATCCTTCTTCACCAGCGATAACCTGATCAGTAACAATGTAGTAATTAACTCTATCAAGAATAAGTTTCTTCATCCTTGGATCAGCAAGAATAGCCTCGTTTACATCAAGCCCACTTTCAGAAGCAAACCGTCTGTAAAGGTTATTATATGGCTCAAACTTCTCTACGCCTTGACCCTCTGAAACGGCTTTTGTCCCAGCAATAACGCCGCCAAGCAAAAGATTCCAGTTAAACAAATCTGCATCTGGCTTAGCGTGTTTATTAAATTGTGCAGTAAAGTACTCCTCTTGATCTTGATTACCATAAAAAGACCTAAGAGTTCGTTCAGCACTTGATTTGTCGCTAAGGGCAAGATATTGCTCTCTAACCCCTGGGCCGAGAAGCCTTGCAGTTTCAAAGAATGCGGTATTAACACCAGCTTTCATCATGGCAGACTCTGCAAATATCTTCCCGTTTTTAATATCCTCGCCAACAGCAGAATTTACAAATGTATGGTAAAAGCTAACAACAGCGTCAAAAGCAGCATCATCTTTGATATGCTGTGGGTTCTTTAATGCGTTGGCGATACTGCTGTGAACATGGCCTGTCCTCTTAAACCAAGAAACAGCCGCCGCTAACGATGCATCACGAACATCAGGATTGGGACTAAAGACATCTGCCATGACAGTGACAGAGTTCCCGGCTTCATCATTGATGTTAACGGTCATTGGCTGATTATTTTCAAGCTTGGATGCTTCTGTTGCACTAATAGGAATGCCTCTACCAGCTCTGCTGGCAATATGGTGCAACTCATTAAGCCTTGTTTGATTAGCAACAAAATCTTTTTGATATGAAGTAATCTTTACGGCCCACTCATCAGCTTTCATTTTTGCCGTTTGACCACGACCAATTAAGCCATCTTCAATAAACCTTTCACCAATTTCAACAAGGTCTTGAGGCGTTATTGCAAAATTCTTCATAGCAATCTCAACATTAGCAAAAGCAAGATCGCCCTGCTCTTTGGCATAGTTCAATGACCTTTTGCTTTGTATTTCAAAAAACCTTCTGTACCTGGCAATGTCAATTTTACCATCAATGTACATTTGAGTTATTTCTTGTGAATTTTGTGTAACAACATCTGTTTCTACAAGCTCGTAATCTAACAGCAGTTGGTCAAAGCGTTCATTATTTAATGATTGCTCCCTTTCAGACTGAATCCTACTTTGGTTAATGCCATAACCTATTCGGTTTTCCCTAAGGTTCATTAAATAAATTCTGTCATCTTCGCTTATGTCTTTAAGGGCAAGAATGTCATCCATGCTCATCGACTGGCCATTTGAAGTAAGCAAGCTGAACACATACCCATTTCTAGCATTAACTTGAGCTTCCCTAAGTGCAGACCTTTCGGAAGAGTTAATACTAATTAAATCATTAAGGTGAGACTCCATAAGATCACCCACCTTTTCGCCATCTACAGTGGGGTCATCACGAAAAGCGTCACGAACTCTAAGAATCTCTGCTTTGGCTTCAGCTTCGCCTTTAGAAGCATAAACACGCTCGATATGAGACATGTTTACACGCATGGCTACTTTGGTCTCAATGCCTTCCCTAAGGTTATTGATGTCTGTATCTGAGTAACCATTCTGACGAAGCACATCGAAGTTACCCTCGATAGCTGTCATCAGCTCCTGAGTCATACGCTGATTGCCCTCAAGAAGCTCCTCATTAAAGCCATTGGCAGTAAGAGTGCCAAGGCGACCAGTAAGAATCTCAATGTCAGCAAGAGATGTTTCAATAGCCGCATCCCGTGACTTCTTAATCTGACCAGCACGAGACTGGCTTTCGGCAACAGTAAACTCAGAAACAATGCGTGGCATAACAGCATTGGAGATTTCATCAGGCAAGTTAAGGCCATCAACAAAGCCTGTCATGGCATTGCGTACACCCTCAGGATCATCGGGGTTAAGCTGAAATGCAGTATTGGCGGCACTGTTAGCCGCTACGCCGATAGACTGAGCGTATGAAGTTAAAGCACTCTTTCTGTATGCATCCTCAATAGCCTTTTGGCTTCCAAAGCCAAATATCTCACCAGCCTTGCCGTAGTCAAGATTAGTAAGTGGCACAAGGTTGCCATCTTTGTCATAAGTGGCACCAGCAGTCTTGCCATCAAGCTCTGCCTGAATAATAGCATCGTTAAATGCGCCTTGACGAATATCCGAACCAATACTGTAAGCACTTTCAGCAACATCGCTAAATGACTTAGCAAGCTGTCGATAACCGCTAAAGTCAGGCATACCTGTCGGTGAAACAAATGCTTTACGCTGTCGTGTTGGTCTAAACGCCATTATCCAGTCCTCGTAGTCGGGCCTTTGTAAATATTATATGCGGCCTTGGCTGTGCCAGCTACAGCACTTACCATAGTCGCCTTACCACCAATTCTTGATGACTCAGCACTCAGTTCATACTTGCGCCTGTTGCTTTGACCCATAAGCTTAATAGAAGATATATCCTCTGAAGCCATCTTGTATTCATTGTCAATCAACGCAGATGTCGAACCAGATGTACCTAAGGCAACGCCTTGTGCAGAGTTCATTGTCTTCAGTGAAGCAAGCTGCATACGAAGCTGACGCATACGATCAACTTCTTGCTGTGACGCTTGAATCTGCGCCATCTTTGCGTTTTCTTCAGCCGACTTGGCTTCTGCTTCATAAGCATCTCTTTGCATCTTAGCGGCATAAAGGCCAGCTATTGCACCAGCGGCTTGTAATCCAACTCCAACGCCCATTACACTTCTACCTCAAGCATTAAGCCATTTAGATTTATATCTAGTGGCTGGTCTTGTGTTATTGTTACTGTACCTTCAGATGACCACCCAAGCAAATACACTTCCTTGCGCTGAGTGACTGCTACAGGCTCTAACGAAAAGTCATCGGTGACACGCCTAATGAGAATGGTCGTACCCTTTGTCTTCACATTGAGAGTTTCATTAAGATCAAGAACAGCACGAACAATACGCCGTTTCTGACCAATACTAACCCCATCATTCAACTGAAACTCAGGGGGAAGTGTAGTCAGTGTCGGTGTGTAAGACAGGCCGATCTCTACCTCATCAACAGCACTGGTAAGGGTAAGGTCGCCGCTACTGTCTGTTGTGTAAGTACCCATGGAATAATTACCAGACTTAACAACAACCTCAGTATCAGTCAGGTGGGCCGCAGTCCAATCTGTCGTATCAGAGGCGTTTGTTGCCTTAACAGCGCAGTCTGTGTGGTATTCATTGTCAAACAACTCAAGCGCAGTAAATGTCGCACCGTCAATAGTACGCTCAACAACAACATAAACACGGCGGTTCACAACAACAACATTCTTGAACTCGCCGTCTGTCGAATACTTAAACCAGCCTTGGAGCTTCTCCTTGCGAATGCTGGCAAACACGGCAATGCTACCGTCATCGTTCACAACATACAGATATGCTTCAACCTGATCAGCCGCTTCTCGCTGTGCCGCCATGTCTACTGGTGAGTCAATCAAGTGCTGAGAAAGAATAGTCAATGCATCAGAATTGTATGCTTGGCTTATGTCGGAGTAGATGAACTCACGAATAGCACCCTTTGACTTTGTGAGGAACACAATAGCCCCGTCAAACTCCTGAGGTAATACTGCTCCACTACCAAACGATATCTGCTTCTTGATCGATACATTACTGGGTGTCAGGGGATTGTTATCAACCGTAGGAACATAAAGCTCCTGTTCAGATGTGAAGATCGCCAAGTGCCTTAATGATGCCATACTCTTAATTTCAGAGACTTGGTTTTCAGCAATTTGAACCTGAATAGACTCGTCATCAAGGCCAGTGCCGACATCAAAGTTAAAATACTCAGCAACCTTTGAGAAGAACAGATGGTTTGGCAACTCTTTACTGCCGCCAAAGATCAAACGCTGATCGTGAAAGATAACAGACCTTGCGTACCCATGACGGCTAGAGAATACCTGTTCTTTCCAGTTCGCTGATGCATTGGTGTTGGATGGGGCAGTATCAAACGCACCAGTGAATGTAGTACCAGAAAGGTACGTTTTGAACTCAATGTGATGAACTGTGCCAGCATCATCTGTAAATTCTAACTCCTCACCTTCCCAATCAGATGAAAAGATAGATGAGCTTGCCGTAAAAGTCTGATCGCTAGTGTTTGAATTTTGTGGCGTAATGGTAACATCTGCCGCCGCAAACTTGTAATAGGGCTGATGAACATATCCATCTGCTGTATCAAAAGCATATGCGGCAAGGCTAAATGTATCTGCGGCAGTACGAGTCAGCTTCTGCATTGCCATGTCGGGATGCACAATAATCATCGTATCGCCAGACTGAGCAACCTTTAACTCACCAATCATGGCGGTAGTCCAAGGACAGCTTGTTACAGTAGCCGCTACATTAGTCGGATCAGACACATCAATGATTGTGGCTTTAGTGTTGCTAAAGAGAATGATGTAAGCCTCATCCTCATCATACACATAAGGTTCTGCCTGATACGCAATATCATCAAGCTCTTGGAGATAGCGTAATCCTGGGCGGCGTGTAACACCACCCTGAGAAAGAATCCTGAAGTTATCTAGGGTTTTGACACCATTGCGATATGCATCAGAGTCAACACGACTGCTGAGCAGTGGGCTAAGTTCTCCAGCCGTAAAATTCGTATAGAATTGACGCAACAGTGCCATTGCTTACCTTCATGAAGTTGTGCCTTCTACTTCTTGATAGATTCCATTGCCGAGCCTTGCCCGATGGTATCTGCTAAGACGAAGGCCTTGTGTTGTAACTTGCTGGCTATCCCTTGCCTTTGCACGGCGAAACTGTGCTTCAGCAAGCTTGGTATAAGCATCAGCAACATCCGCTTTTCTGGTAACAGAAAGAGCAAATACAGATGCCAAACGAAAGATAACCCACATTGTAAATGTTGGTGGCCAGTATTGTGTCTCAGGCCTGAAAATATAGTTTAGTACAACATCGCTTGACTCTTCAGCGTTAATATAAACATAGCGTTCATAAATATCGTAAGGCTGTGGAGCGTCATCAATGGTGACAGTTTGAACATGAACAACCGCTGGATTTGTGGGAAGTGCATATGCAGCATCCCAGCGATCAACAGGAACATCAGTCAGCCTTGAGAGAGTCTTCTGACCCATAGCAAAGTTCCAGTTATGCTGACCAAGGCAATCCTCAACCACATCTTCAAAGATCGTGTTAGCAACAAGAGCTTCGTCAGTAGCATCTGTAAAAGCAGTCAATGGCTCTAAGCCAATTAGAACCATTGCTTTTTGTGCTACTTCAATGTCGGTTGAAGGTGTTGTTGGCATTACTTACCGCCGTAGTTTGACTTGGTTGACTTGCCCATAGTCTTTGTAGACTTTGCTTGTGCAAGGCACTTGCCAGCGGCACGACACTTACCCGGATATGGGCATGATTTACAAGGT